>Ga0302320_10000717_pt1 | contig 78650 bp, 85 predicted proteins | sample Bog_T0_3_FD_202130 | JGI IMG/M metagenome (GOLD analysis project Ga0302320, IMG submission 202130) | Peat permafrost microbial communities from Stordalen Mire near Abisko, Sweden - Bog_T0_3 | ecosystem: Environmental > Terrestrial > Soil > Wetlands > Peat | place: Sweden: Abisko, Stordalen Mire...
ATGAGAGTTATTTTTATTGGCAGTAGAGGATTTTGCCATTGTTGTGGCAGTGATAGTTGAAGTACTCTTAGCTGCAATGTCCCAAAGAGTTAGTTCTGCACTATTAGCAGTGATATTAGAAGCCGTAATACCTATATCTGGCTGACCATCTCCGTTAACATCTTCTTTAACTGTCTGGCCCTGAGTAAGGGTAATAGTTATTGGCGAAGAATGAAGGGTTAATGTTACTGATGGATTTGAAGAACTATTATCGATACTTGTAATTGTTAGGGTATGAGTGGATGTATTGCCATGATCATCATATGCCGTGAATGTATATTCTTGACCAATATTTCCAGTTTCAAGCTGACCTGTACCATTATTAAAATTAGTAAGTGGATCAAGATCAACTATGCCTGAGGCTATAGTTGATGTCGAATTACTCGTACTACTATTACTGAAAGTATTCGTTGTATTCGATTGGAACTTGGACTTTATATTATTCAACCAGTTTTGCGTAGTAATGCCGCTGGGTATTTGTTTATTGCCTCCCACCGGAATTAGTAGTGGGTAACCATCCTTTTGAACCGCCCAGGTATTATCAAAATCCCAACCATTTAGTGGCGGATTAGAGCTATTATTTATGAAGTAGTTACTTGTTGGATTATTGGAAGTATCAACAGCTATGCAATCATTATCAGAATCAGTTTCACCTATACAGCTAGTCTGACCAGATAGATTCTGATCATAATAATTACCAGTCCATAAGCCGCTACTTTGCGAATCATTTCCCGACAAACCACCCAATGTCGCTCCACTGTCATTCATTGATGTCAAACTAGAAGCAGCAAAACTATCTCTGATTGATATAGAATAATCCGCACCAACTAGTCCACCGCCGCTACCTCCATTAACAGACACTGTCCCCGTTGCATAGCTATCAGCTATACTTGTTTCAAAATCTGCATATCCAATTAGACCTCCAGCCGTATTATTAGAAGTCACATTAGCATTAGCATAGTCATTATTTAAATTAGTAGACCAGCTATACCCAATTAAACCTCCAGCCGTATTACCAGAAGTTGATCCATCCACCGTCCCGTCAAAACTACTATTAGCGATAAGAGCAGAATCACCAGCATCACCCTGACCGGAATATCCAATTAGGCCACCACCATAACCGCCATCATTAGTAATATTGACCAAACCATTACTAGAAACATAGGATACTGATCCACCCATATCATCTCCAGCGAGTACTCCTTCTTGAGAATCGCCAGTTATATTTGGGCTTGAGAAATTGACATTAGTAATAGTAGCATCATCAGTTTGAGAAAATAGCCCAACATTAGAACCATCCGGCTGATAAATATACAGGTTTTCTATGGTATGACCCTGACCATCGAAGGTTCCCTCAAAACTTTGAACTGGATTATCAGTACCGATAGGAGTGAAACCGGCACCGTCATTCCAATTTATAGTGTCCGAACAATCAATGTCCTTAGTCAGCTTATATGTAGCGTAAGGGTCACCGGTATCAATAGCCTGCAACTGGTTGCAATCGCTAATATAGACAGTTGGCGGGGCAGAAGTGGTTAAAGTTACAGTATTACTGTCGCTACTATTACCAAGTTGACCGCTGGCAATTACTTTAAAGTCATATGTTGTTGAAGGCAAAAATAAAGAATAAGGGCTGAAAGAAAAGCTTGTTCCGGAAACGTCATCATACGATTGCCAATTACCGCTGTCGGCTGCTTTGTAATAAATATTATAACCGGTAACGTCATCCGGATTTAAAGAATTGCCGGTAGCAGCACCCCAATTCAAGGTTACACCTGTGCCATAGTCACCGCTTGCCGTTAAATCAGTTGGGGCACTAGGTATGGTGTAGTAACTCGGTGTATATGAAAAGTTTAGACTGTTTAAGATAGGCAAGGGAAATTCTTGTTCCCCGGGAGCTAGGTATGATGCAACTAGTTGCACATAAGTATCTGATGGATTAGTAATGTTCAAATATCCAAGATCATTATAGTTTATAGAAAAATTACTTCCGAGTTCAAAATAGTAGCTATCTAAATATTGTGGTGTAGCTGCTTCAGCTTCGGCAGCGGTTGACCCAATTTTAAAACCTATATATAAATCATCATCAAAGTCGTTTGTAACTTTACCGGATAAGAATGTACTACTTGGATCGCCATTACCTAATACTGCGCCAGCACCGACATCTATAACTGGAGATGTCCAGCTTCCAGTTGCCATTAAAGATCCTGGAGTATAACTACTTTCACTACCAACAGTAGTTGTGGATGTCCCAAGTGTAGTCGCTGTATTAACATCTAAGCTTATATCTCTAACGCTATGCTGATTATATGCACCACCAGTTCGAGCTGCCCAACCCATCAATGGACCTGTTGCAACAGGCAATTGTGAGGCAGAAGTGTAATCGACTAACAGATTTCCATCCAAATACATGGTAATCTCATTGCTTGACACCACAATCTGGGCATTATGCCAAGTACTATTGTCCATGTTACAGGCTGCTTCATTCGTGGAAATGATTGGATCAGAACTACTACCTAAACCAGTGCTACCGGTATCTTGATCTCCAGGACAAAAAGCTATTGCCAGTGCTTGACCTTGGTATTGAACTCCAATGTAATGATGGTATTCGTCATATATAAATGTATAGCCAGTCGTAACTGAATTTTCGGCAATTGGAGTAGTATTAGAACCGGTGTAATAATAAACTGAGTCAGCCCCAGTTCCACCACCGCTATAAAATTGCATCGACTCAACATAGCTGCTCCCAGGATTATCTAAATATGAAAGTGACCCGTTTTCTCCATAGTTAGCTGTTGTTAAATTGACCTGTTGATTTGTGCTATCCCAAGATGCAAAACCTGTTAAAAATCCACCATAAGCTGAATTAGTCATATAATCATTACCTAAACCGAACCTACTGCCACCTCTTAGTGGAGTCGGACTACTACCAGTTGTTCCATAATATAGATAAATAGTTTTTGTAGAATCGGCCGCTATCGACGGCAACAGGACAGTAATAGTTGTTGAGCTAGTATTACAATTACTAATACTGCCATCAGTTAGCGGTGTCGATTGATCAGAATCAGTAATAGCGATATCACTACAATCACTTTTCATTTTGCCAGCACTAATCAATGCAGCAGTATTTAAATTCATCTGCACAAAGAATGATATTAACGCCGCCCCAGAAGTATTATTGATTGTTACCGGACGCACATAATGATCACAGCTTACTAAACCTGTACATAGAAATACGCCACTACTTGTCGTTTCAGTATTATCGAAAGTACCTGTTAGAAACTGACTAGTATTATCAAAACTACTAGTTTGCTCGCCGCTATTATCGGCTAAAGCAAGATTAGATGGAAAATGCATTAGACAACCAGAAATTAAGAAAAATAGCGCCAATAAGAAGATAGCGCTACGCTTAAATACAATTCCCACACCTCTAGGATGCATTAATTTAATTTTCATTTTTTTAAGACTAACTACTGTAGTTTATTTTACTTTATGCTAATGCTAATACCAAGCATCAAATGAAATTTCACTGACTAAACTAAAAATATCTAAGATAATAAAAAATCATAACTTGTAATTTAAAGGGGTAATTATGCTTGGACCAATAGATTATATTGCTGTAGGTTTTGAGGGAAATAATTTTGATGGCAGTATCATGTCGGAATTGACCAAAGCTGTCGATAGCGGAGCCATACGCGTAGTCGACTTGATGTTTATTATTAAAGATGAAGACGGGAATGTGGCAGCTGCCGAAATTGAAGATCAGCATGAGGATATCAAAAAAGCTGTCAAAGCTTTAGGTATCGATAAAGAACTCCCGCTATTAACCGAAAAAGATGTCCATAAACTAGCTAAAACGATGGCCATGGATTCTTCCGCTGGTGTACTAGTGATTGAACAGCTCTGGGCAAAAGGTCTAAAGAAAGCTCTAGCTGATGCCGGTGGAATTTTACTTGATGAAGGCCGTATTCATCCTGACATAGTGCTAGCAGCAGTAGAAGAATTAGAACAAACTAAAGAAGAAGAATAGGAGACTAGAAATGATAGGCAGACCACTTACGCCGGTATCAGTAATGGGAGTCAGACGACGTCGACGACGTCGCGGCATGCTTTAATTAATACCGGTTAGAATCAATATTCTTATTACTAATGCTTAATTTTTCAGCATTGTCTCTGCTATAATTATGAAAAGTAATAAGAATAGGAAAAATATAAAAAGTGTTTAAGAATTTTTTTAAACGTGGCGATACTGCAAGCCCTACATATAAATGGATAGCCCTAAGTAATACTACTCTGGGCGTTTTAATGGCAGCCCTAAATAGTTCGATACTACTCATTAGTCTGCCGGCAATATTCAGAGGCATTAAACTTGACCCGTTGCAGGCCGGTAATGTAAATTATCTGCTCTGGATTTTGATGGGCTATATGGTAGCTACTGCTGTTCTAGTAGTTACATTTGGTAAATTAGGTGATCAGTTTGGTCGTACCAAACTATATAATCTCGGTTTTGCTGTTTTTACAGTTGCCTCAATTGCTCTGGCTCTTACTCCGGGACAGGGTGGCCATGCAGCCATGTACATTATCATTATGCGCGTAGTTCAGGGAGTAGGTGGGGCACTACTAATGGCCAATTCAACCGCCATTCTAACTGATGCATTTCCCAGTAATAAACGCGGCTTCGCTCTTGGGATCAATGCCATTGCGGCTATTGGAGGAGCCTTCTTAGGACTGCTGGTTGGCGGTGTACTGGCTGATACCAGCTGGCGATTAGTCTTCTGGTTCAGTGTGCCATTTGGAGTACTCGGTACTATCTGGGCGTACCTAAAACTACATGAAGTTGTAAAAGAAAAAATTAAAGTCAAAATTGACTGGCTGGGAAATATCTTCTTCGCTGTTGGACTTATATTAGTACTGGTTGGCATTACTTTTGGAATTCAACCTTACGGCGGCCATATTATGGGTTGGACAAGTCCTAAAGTACTGGCTTATTTAATTATTGGTCTTATTCTGCTAATTAGTTTCGTCTTTATCGAAAGACGGATCGAGAAACCTATGTTTGACTTAAAACTATTCAAAATCCGGCCGTTTACTGCCGGCAATGTTGCCAACTTGCTTGCAGCAATTGGACGCGGTGGGCTGCAGTTCATGCTGATTATTTGGCTGCAGGGAATTTGGTTACCACTTCATGGTTATAGTTTTGAGAGAACACCTCTAATGGCTGGTATATTTATGCTGCCAATGACAGTAGGTTTCCTAATTGCCGGACCATTATCCGGTTATCTATCAGATCATTTTGGGCAGCGACCTTTTGCAACTGGCGGCATGTTACTGGGAGCAGTAAGTTTTGCACTACTTATATTTTTACCAGCAGATTTTTCCTATTGGATATTTGGATTCATCATTTTCCTAAACGGTGTTGGTGGTGGTCTATTCAGCTCTCCGAATAGTGCTGGCATTATGAATTCCGTACCAGCCTCCGAAAGAGGGCAGGCATCCGGAATGCGTGCAACTGGTATGAATGCTGGAATGGTATTGTCTATCGGTATAGTATTTAGTCTAATAATTATTGGCTTGTCGAGCAGCTTACCTCAAACTATGAAATCTCAATTAACCGCTCAGCATCTGTCATCACAGACAGCCACTCTAGTTTCAAAAGAACCAGTGGTTGGTAGTCTGTTTGCTGCTTTCCTTGGTTATAATCCGATGGGCCAGTTAGTTCCAGCTGCAGCTCTGCATCAATTACCTCAAACTGCTCAAGCCGTGATCACTAGCAAATCTTTCTTCCCTAAGTTAATATCTCAGCCATTTATGAAAGGCATGAGAATAGCATTTGGATTTTCATTGGTACTATTTCTTATTGCCGCTGCATCATCTTGGATGGGTGGTACTAAGTACATCCATGAAGAAGATTATGAAGGTGCTATTGTCCGGGATGAAGCTGATGCATTAGAAGAAGCAGTCGGCGCTTGATAAACCAAAATGAAATAAAGCCCAAATTAAAATAAGGCCTTTCGGCCTTATTTATCTAATTATTCTTTGTGATCTTTGTGGCAATCACAATGACAATGTTCTTTATCTTTGTCCTTGTGCTCTTCCATCCATTCCTTCATTTTAACTAAATCTTTATTCATGGCATGATCAACTAGCTTGTCTAAAATCTCTTTAATTTTTGCTTCATCAACACCTTTTTCGTTTAAAATTAGGCGTAGTTTGGCAAGTTTAAAAGAGGCTTTCTTAAAGGTATGCATCAAGTGTTCATCAATCAATTTTTCATCGATGCCTAAATCAGCAAGCTTAGCTGTCAGTTTAGCTTTTTTCTCATCATCCATTTTGTCCCACATGTATTCTCCTTAAATTTAAATGTAATTTTAAACTTTTAATATTTTTGTTTTGCCTTCCTTTAATAGACATTTAAATTTGTAATGATTTTAAAATAATGATCGAAATATAATCAATCACTACTAATTATATTACTAGCTAAGGCTTATAGGTAGCTGAGCAATTGGCAATTTTCTACTATCTTCCGAAACCAAAACCCTGTCGACTGAAACCTCCACCATATGAATTGTACTGATTTATATACTGTTCTGAGACCGCACTTCTAGCTACTGTAAAACTACTGCCATTGGAAGAAATTGCTGAAGCGGCAGCCAGTATCTGATCCTCTGAATCTAGCATAATAACCGGCTTGGCACCGCTTTGACTTAAGTTAACTGATTGACCATTTATTATTGTTGAGGCGTCCGTAAAAGTAACTGATCCAAAATCATCTAGTGGTACTTGAGTTTGACCGTTACTTGGAGCTTCCTCAATCCATTCGGCCGATGATTCAGATGAGCTATAGGCAAAAGACTGGCTAAAGGCATTACCATCACTATTATCTCTTAGGGAGATAGTCCATAGTCCACTAGGTGATTCTATGATTGATGCCGTAATTGAATCACCAGGATTTACATTCATACTATCTAACGGCACTGAATCAGCTGGTAACATTTCATAAAAAGCCGAAGTTGACATCTGTCCGTTTGGATCAGAAGTATTCTGAGTACCGACTTGAATTAGATCCGAAGAACTAACTCCTCCTATACCTATCCATGTAGCATCGGCTGACTCCGGACCACTACCTATAGCACTCGGTACTGTCCAAGAGCCAGTAATTCCAGTAAAGACGCTTTTTGTTGTCACATAGCCCGACCAATTGCTAGTCAGAGCACTGTCGGCGCTTGTACTAGTTGTTGACGTACTAGTTTGACTGCTTGAACTTGGAACTTTGGTTACAGAAGTAGACGGATGATGTGTAAGCGAAGATAGGTGGGGAAGCAGTGAAATAACAACAGCAGTTACTCCTATAATTAAGGACTTTAAACTCGCCACAAATGCTGAGAACATAATCTTTCACCTTATCTTTTAAAAAATAATGATGCTCTTTTGCTTTTGATCCACCGAATTTTCTATTAACTTTTTAGTTTTCTTTAAAAATTAAGATTTCAAAGTTTTATTTATACTTAGATAATCTACACCTCAACCCTTAAAAAAAGCTTATTAGCATAAACTTTAAATACTCACATAAGTATTTAGGTTGCTAAACAAAAGTCTCATATCCTGGAACTATTATCAGTAAGATAGCTAACTATAGGATTTATTATCAGATTAGTAATTTACATAATTAAAGAATAATTGCAACTTTCTTGTCAGGTTAACGTTTACGTATAATAAGCTTAAGTAGCAGTGACATGTGACTTCATGGACATACAAAAAGAACATAGATTAGTTGAATTAGCGAAAACTAATGCAAATGCATTCGCTATTCTATATGACTTTTATTATCCAAAAATATCTAATTATATATTGCATAGAGTAGGTGACATTCAGGTTGCTCAAGACATAACATCAGTTGTTTTCTTAAAAACATGGGTAAGCCTGCCAAAATTTAAATGGAAGGGTTATCCTTTTTCAGCTTGGTTATACAGAATTGCCAACAACGAAGTTAATACTTACTTTCGACATTCCAAAAAAACTCCTCTGTCACTTGAAAAATTATTCGAAGATTGTCAGTTCGAGTGTCCCAGTTCTCAAGATATAGAAAGGGAATATTTAGAAATCGAGGATAAAATGTCTCGACATCGTGATTATCTGCAGGTTAGATACCTAATATTAAATTTACCTATTAAATATCAAGAGATATTAATACTACGCTATTTCGAGAAAAAATCCCTTAATGAAATATCCGTCATAACCGGTAAAAAAATGAATACCATTAAGTCACTATTATCTCGAGGGACTCTAAAGCTTAGATCTGAATTTATTACCTTAAATAAGTCTAACGGTTAAATCTAATGCAACTTTATTTAAAACTGAGAGTTATATAGTTATGGCTAAGCGAAGAAATCAAGATCTACTAGAAAATAAACTGCTGGATATGTCGGTACCTACCGTTGCAATGAAGGCACATCAAATGCAGTTAAAACAAGCTCTGTTCGCTGCTTCTCGTAGCAGTAAAAATATCGCCAATATAAAAGTTGGTTGGCGAAAAACATTTTCTGGAAAAAGAGTGATGCTGTCTGGTGCCACAGTTTCAGTACTAATTGTGGCGATAATTGCATTCAGTATGTACGGTCTAAACAGTCCTGAAGCTCAAGCTCAAAAATTAACCAAGCAAAGTATTACGGCTTTATCAAAACTTTCGCCGTCACAAATGACTGCTCTAGAAAAGTCTGCACACATCGATAATCCGATGACTGATTTGACCAATGCTGAACATGCCAAAGATCTAACATACCTAACTTATGATCAATTTTTGAAGCAAGTACCCCAAGTTGGTACCAGTACGGTATCTGCTTCCGCAAATGCATCATTCGCTTCTGGACCATCAACTGCTAACTTGAAAAATTTAAAATTCCTACGTTATACCGACTCGCAAGGCATGACTCATATTATTGGTATAAATTCCAGTGGACTGCCTATTATAGAAATAGGAATTGGTAATTCACAGAGTGGTCATACGATTACTAGTGGGATGATGCAAGAATCTAGTAACGCAGTACCGGTCGCTGGCCAAATATTAAATAGTTCTTCTAATCAATCAGGTCGTACAAGTTGTGTATCAGCTGCTAATGGAACGGTCTCGTGTTCTAATTCAGTTCCAGGTAGCCAACCAACTATTACTAGTTCAAACCCTAATTAGATATATTAATTTGCTAAATTCCGTTCATAATTTTTGAATGTTGGTTTTATTGTTGACAGTATCTTTAAGATAATGCTAACTTTCATAAGGATATGACAAAGCATAAGCATGATTATAGGAATATAGGCAACCGTAAATGGTGGGCCATTGGTGCAATTTCACTTGCGGCTATTGCTTTTGGGCTAGATTTAACTGTACTAAACTTAGCTCTTCCAACCCTGTCGACCGCACTTCATGCATCAACTTCGCAACTGGAATGGATAGTTGCAGCCTATAGTTTAGCACTTTCAGTTATGTTACTGCCAGCCGGCTTGCTGGGAGACCGCTTTGGTCGCAAGAAAGTTATCCTATTTGCGCTAACGCTTTTTGGAGTCTCATCACTCGCTTGTGCTTATTCTACTTCCGCCGGACAGCTGATCGCAGCCAGGGTTGCACTTGGTATAGGTGGAGCTTTTATTTTGCCGCTTGGCCTCTCAACCTTAACAGTCTTCTTCAATGATAAAGAAAGACCTAAAGCACTGGGTCTACTTTTTGGTGCTAATTTTGCATCTTTTCCACTGGGACCTATTCTTGGTGGCTGGCTACTGACGCATTATTGGTGGGGTTCAGTTTTTCTAATTAATATTCCAGTTGTCATCGTCGCCATTATCGCAATTGCAATACTGCTACCCGAGAGCCGCGCTCATCATAAACCGAAGCTGGATATTAGCGGGTTAGTACTGGCAAGCCTGGGAATTACCAGTATTACTTATGGTGCCGTTGAAGCTGAATTTAAAGGCTGGGGAAGCCCCGAAGTTCTAATACTTCTAGTACTTGGAGCAATTTTACTAGCTTGGTTCTATAGAGTCGAAAGATGGAAAATGCGGCACAAACATCGACCGCTTGTTGACTTAAAATTATTCGATTCCAAGGGATTTTTATGGGGCGCTATCCTAACTACCGGGTTGTCATTTGCTATCTTTGGCCTGTTCTTTACCATACCGCAATTTTTCCAATCCGCGGAAGGAAAATCCGCTCTAGCAGCTGGATATCGGTTGTTACCAATGGTTGGGGGATTAATCATTGGAACAGTACTGGCAACCAGATTAGCTCGTACAATTGGGACTAAAATACCTGTAGCATTAGGCTTCGCTGCTGTAGCAGCTGGTTTAATTATCGGGGCTTCGACCAAACTCGGATCCAGTGATTTATTTGTTATAACTTGGATAGCTATTATCGGAGTCGGTATGGGTCTAGTTATGCCGCCAGCAGTTAATGCTGCGCTGGATGCACTATCTCCAGAAAGTAGTGGTGTTGGTTCTTCAGTGCTTCAGGCAATGCGTCAAGTTGGAAGCACATTGGGTGTAGCAGTACTTGGAAGTATAGTTGGCGCAAGTTATCGTTCACAACTTCATCTACAGGAATTCCCGCATGCTGTTGCGGTAACAATCCAAGGTGGCGTTACAGCCGGAGTTGTAGTAGCTGAGAAACTCAAGCTAAGTACACTACTAAATGATGTACGAGTAGCTTTTGTTCATAGTATGGATGTACTTTTAATAGTTTGTGCTGGTATTGCAATTGTAAGCGTTATCCTAACACTAATCTTTTTACCAAACCGACCGGTAGTTGCCAAGTCACAAAAGAATATAGACTGATTAGTTAGATATACTATTTTTGGACCAAGTATTTATGATATCTTATAGTTAATGAGTAGTGTGAGTGTTCATAAACCTATAATTTTGGACCAAATAAGTAAGTTTGTATTTACTTCTTATTCAAAAAAGAACTTTTACCTGCGTTCAGATATTTCAACATTTGTACTTCTAAATGGCAACATACCTGTTAGCCCATTTATGAATTTCGATTACAATTTAGCTAGTTTAGTGCCAAAAGATTCAATCAGAATTGCTAATAATACATTAATAAATAAGTGCGATGAACTCTGGGTGTTTGGAGCTATTAGTGATGGAGTACTAATTGAAATCTATATCGCTAAAAAACAAAACAAACCAGTACGGTATTTTATTCAGGAACAGACCGCATCATTCAAGGAAATTTCTGAGGATGATATAAGACTGGAAGATGTTTCACCTTGGATGTGGCAATGGGTTATTGAAGGTAAAAGTTTGGAACGTTGGCACCCAAGGCTTAGATTCAATAAAACCTATCCGCTAGTTTATCCGGCTTATTCCAAACGCAATTTTTACTGGCAAATGCATATTAGCCAGTTTTGTTTAGAGCAAAAGAGAATACCTCTGAATCCATTTATGTTGTTCCGTTATTTTCTAGGCGACAGTGTTTCGCGGAACTTAATATATGAAGCTAATAACAATATCGTAAAACTATGCGATGAGCTCTGGACTTTTGGTGATATAAGCGACGGCGTGCTATCTGAAATAGAAACTAAAAAAGCAATGGGTCAATCTATTAAATATTTCAATATTGTCGATTCTAATCCGGTAGTATTTCGTAATATTAGCCCAAAATTAGCTAAGTTTGAAGATAAGGCATTAGACAAATTTAAAAGTATAATTAGTAAATAATGACTAAAACCATCTTTCTAATAAATGGCTTTCACAGCCAGTCAACAGAACAATCCTTTGATTATCTGGATAAACATTTTTCTAACCTAGGCTATACAGTTCAAAAGCCACATATTGATTGGAAATATAAAGTAATGTCAGACAACGTTAAGCAATTTGAAGAATTCTTTAACACACATAAAACCGACTATAATACAGTGCTTGGATTTTCATTTGGCGCAATGATTGCTTTCATATCCGCACCAAAACTAAAACCAGATGAACTATATTTATGCTCTTTAAGTCCATATTTTAAAGAAGATATAAAGGTCTTAAACAAACAATGGGTAAAATATATAGGCCATAGAAGAGCTAATGATTTCGCTCAATTTGATTCATCAATAATCGCATCTAAGATTTTTTCTAAAACTAAAGTGTTTTATGGAACAACGGAAGCTCAGAAATATCCTGAGTTAAAAGCCAGATGCATTCAAGCAGCCACAGAAATAAAAAATGCAAAATTAATAATTGCAAAAGATGCCAAACATAACATTGAGGATCCTGGCTATAAAAAAGCACTAATAAGTGTAATAAATTAGCATTCAGATTTATAGAGGCGATGGACTAATTTACCAGTGATAGGATCAATGGCTTTGCCATCTATCGCTTCAAAATGGTCAGGATTAGACCCTGAATAAGTACGTAATCGACTTACGGTAGTATCTGGATCGACATAAAATAAAGATTGATCCGGGTGTCTACCTATAGCATTTTGTCCCAGAATTGTAAGTTTTCGATGAGGCATATCTTTTGCACTAGGTTCATGTTCGTGATTAGTCATAATTAAGTATAATATTTCAGCTCTAAAATTATTGTCAAATTAATTTCTGTTTCTTATCTTTTAAGATCAATATTTTCCAGCATATCCATAACTAGACAACCCCAAGTGAAATTATGGGCACCATATCCTTCATCAGTTAAAGGGTTAAATTGTTCCCTAAAACCCGATTTTTTAATTAATTCCAAACTGTGATCAATAATTTTCTTGGCTTGTTTATTGAAGCCATATTCCTGTAAGCCTTTGACTATAAACCAATTGGTTGCCATCCATACTGGCCCTCGCCAGAAACCTTTTGGATCAAAAGAAACTTCGTCTATAGCAACTGTAGGCACTGTATAAGTTGATGCAAATTCAAATTCATTCTCTAAGTATCGATGCACTAGCACATCTGCTTCAGACTCAGTCAAAAGCCCGGCAAATAGCGGCGAAAAGATAGCCCAAGTTTTCATTTTTATTGGCACATATTTACGTCCCATGGTTGAATACATCAAACCGTCTTCATACATCATTTTTGATCGCATGGCTTTTTTAACTTCATCGGCTTGATGATTAGCCCACATGGCCATATCTTTTTCGCCGAGTACCTCTGCGATACTTGCTTGAGCACGAAGGTTCCTGACTAAAATAGCATTAAATGGTACATCTCTAACCCAATGACTACGATCCATTCGGTTCTTAATTGTAAAATGGTATTTTCTAAAGTTGTTAATAAGCAATTTGCGATGATCAAAATTCTCATCAATATTTTGCTTGGCGAACATGCTCAGGGCACCATCAAAGCGCGGTGAATTATCTTCTCCAGATTCATCTGGGTGTATCAAACCAACTAGATGATGATGCCTTGGATCTCTATATTTCAATAAATAACGATGGAAGCGATCAATAGTACCTATCATAGAATCTAAAAATTTGAGATCGGGTGATAAGCAATATATTTGCCAAACAGCATAAGCTAACATCGGCGGTTGAGTGATACTGCTGGTATGTCGCTTGCCCCAATGAATTTTTGGAAACTTATTTTTATTAGCATCCTGCCAGTAGATCATATGCGGCAGCATACCATTGGCAAATTGATGATGCGTCAAAGAGCGCATTTCCGCTTTGGCTGCCGGAATATCAAAATGAGAGAGAATAATGGCATGAAAACAGGAGTCCCATAGCCACTGATACGGATATGAATCTGGAGAAGGCAATGTGTAGGAGACTTTCTTTGTCTTACGCCTGTTTTGAAGCATCAGATCTTGTATTTGCTTACTTAGTTTTTTATCCATTATCGCTATTATAGCCTTGCTGTTACTACTTTGTTTAACGAATATTTATCAGTGTGTGAAATATTATTGATGAATAATTAAAAGTAGGGCATAAGTATATACGATTAAGGTATTTATGGAACAGGAACCCGATAATTACGAATATAAATTTCGAGAAGCCGTTATTGCTATACGTAGTTTTATATATAAAGGCGAGCAAGCTTTAAATAAAGATATCTTGTTATTTGCAAATCATTTAAAAAATCCAGAAATTCTGCTTTATCAGGCAATAGATAATAATATGGATATATTGAATAAAGGCATCAAGGGTCGTTTAGATGATATAGTCTATCTCCTAAATCTAGGTAAGAATGCCAACGACCAATTTGATACCGAACAACTGATCGGAAAGCTAAAAGAACGTGACGGCGAGCTTGAACTCCGCAGGACAAAACCAGCAGTTAGAGTCTCTAGAGATGAAATAGTCGGTCTTATGGGAAGTGAGAGCATGAAAGACGTTTTTGGACGAACTAAAAGAGATAAGCAATAAACTTATTTCAATGCTAGTATTTTTTTATATAGTTCTAAATGTTCTTTATTTAATAAGCCTGAAATAAACCGACCAGTTTCTTCTTTAGAAATATGTGTTAGAGCTTCAGTGGACCAGGCTTCAAAACCTTGCGACATATCCTTCTCAATATGAAGTTCACTTAAAGGTTTATCGTATTTCATGGCATAAGTACGACGCAAGACATTATTAGTATTTTTACTAACTGGATCAACGTGATTAGTATGATTTTCGCAAATATAAGTAAGCTGATCTGCACTTGCAGTTATACCAGCTTCTTCCTCTAATTCTTTTAGCGCAGTATCTTCCCAGCTCATATTAAAATCGACGTGACCAGCAACACTACAATCTAACTTATCCGGCCATATATCTTTAGATTTGGAGCGATGTTGAAAAATAATCTTTCCGGAGGAGGTATAGAGCCAAACGTGTATTTCGCGGTGCAGTAGTCCTTTTTTATGAACTACATTTCTAGGAGCTGCTCCAATTACTTTACCTGTTTCATCAATTACGTTTAATTTTTCATTTAGCATACTTAATTCTTTTCCTATCGTTTATATTTTATTACCTTAGGATAAGGCTACATTAATTGCAAGGATTCGCTAAATCCATAAAATGTGCAATAGTTATAAGAACATCTTTTCAAAAGACTTCAAAATTGTTAAACTATACAAATGAATAGAAGCCGACTGAGTCATCCAGTTTTGGTTTACATGTTCGGATTACCAGGATCCGGTAAATCTTTCGTGTCTCGTCAGCTTAGTGAAACTCTTGGATTAGCCCATGTCAGTAGTGATCGTCTGCGTTTTGAATTATTTGAAAATCCGACTTACGATAAATCTGAAAACCTGATTATAACCAGACTAATGGACTTTATGACCGAACAATTTCTAAATGCCGGTGTTAGTGTCATATATGATGTTTCAGTTAGTCGGTTACAAGACCGCCGGGCAATTAGAGATTTAGCCAGGAAGTTTGATGCCAAAGAACTATTAATATGGCTACAGATAGATATGGAATCAGCTTGGCAGCGAACTAAATCTCGTGACCGCCGAAAAGCCGATGATAAATATTCATCACCACTGACAAAAGAAATTTTTGATAAATTTATGCGAGCCATGCAAAATCCTCAAAACGAAAATTATTTAGTCTTGAGCGGTAAACATCTGTTTAACAGTCAAAAGAATGCAATTATCAGACGTTTGAACGATTTAGGAGTTTTAGAGGAAGATGCGCTTGATCAAAAAGTAGCTAAACCAGAACTTGTAAATCTAGTTTCTCGCGCCCAAGCTAGAGCTGGCCGAGTAGACTATTCTCGCCGTAATGTCATTATTAGATAAAGAAATAAAAATCAATGGCTTCAAAAACTTTTACTCTTGATGGTATTGGTGAAATAACCGTATATAAACGTCCTGGAACTAAACGGCTCAACCTTAGGATTGTTAGCAATAAAGTAAGGGTTACACAACCAACTTGGTTGCCATATAACAGTGGCCTACAATTTGCGATCAGCAACTCATCCTGGATAACTACTCAGCAAAGTAATAATACGGAGCTAAAGCTCAGAGATGGTTTAGAAATCGGCAAAAGTTACCAATTAACATTTGAGCCAGCAGCTACTCTAAGGACCAGACTGTTAAGTAGTGAAATTAAGATATTTATTCCGCCACATCTGAGCATAAATAGCCCTGAGGTGCAAATTGCAGCCAAAAGTGCCATAAAAAGAGCCCTCAAAAAAGATTCTGAAACTAATCTGCCCAGAAGAGTAGCTGCTTTAGCTGAACGCTATGACTACTCCTTCACTACAGTGCACTGCAAAAGTATGCGCAGTCGCTGGGGTAGCTGTAATAGCCGACGGGAAATAACCTTGAATAGCTACTTAATGATGCTTCCATGGGAGCTAATTGACTATGTTCTACTCCATGAGCTAACGCACACCAAGCACTTGCATCATGGTAAGAGTTTCTGGACAGCCATGGGCGAATTTATGCCAGATTACAAAGAACGTCGCAAAGCATTAAAAGAAATCCAAAAATCTGTTAGCCCGTTGCAATAGTTTAAGATTTAAAAATCTCGTATAATACTACTAATGCTAAAAGCCTCACAAAAAAAATCTGTACCCAATCCAATTGATCATATTGCCGCCCTAGAACATGAGCGACTGATTTCACTTATAAATTCAATGGCTGATGCTGTAGTTGCCGTTGATGAAAATCAGGTAGTGGCAATCTATAATGGGGCAACCTTAAATATTCTCGATCTTAACAGTGAATTGCAAGGCAAAAGATTAAAAACACTTATGAAATTAAAGGATAAAAACGATCAAGTCGTTGATGTTGAAGAATTGGTTTCAAAAACTAATACCCAATTTACAACCAGAGACCTGCGTCTGGAATACCCTAATAATGAATCCATCAACTTGTATTTAAGCGTTGCACCAGTTCACTTAGGTTATGGAGTAACAGGGCAGCGTGGTCATGTTCTATTAATGCGCGATATTACCAGAGAAAAAAGTTTGGAAGAAGAACGCGATGAATTTATATCTGTGGTTAGTCATGAACTTAGAACACCAATAGCCATTGCCGAAGGGAACCTCAGCAATACCCAGTTTATAGTGGAACGCGACGGTAAAATTACCGAGCAAGTCAAAGAATCGTTAAAAGCCGCCTATGACCAGATTATTTTCTTAAGCGGAATGATCAATGACCTGGCAACACTATCCAGAGCAGAACGCGGTAAACTGAACGTCGAAATTGAACCTATCAACACTGTCGAATTACTTAAAGACCTAGAGCAAAATTATACTCCAGATGCTAAAGCAAAAAACATTAAACTAGTTGTTCATACTGACCCTGAATTACAGTTGCTTCAGTCCAGCAAACTCTACGTTAGAGAGATCTTACAGAATTTCATTACCAATGCTATTAAATACACTGAAAAAGGAAAAGTAATTATAGAGGCTCATGCTAAACCAGATGGGGTATTATTTGAAGTAACCGACTCTGGTATTGGAATAAGCAAAGCCGATAAAGAGAAAATATTTGAAAAGTTTTTCCGAAGCGAAGATTTTCGTACACGCAAAAACAGCGGTACCGGATTAGGACTTTATGTCACTCAAAAGTTAGCAAAACTCATAAATGCTGAAATCAAAATGGAAAGTGAACTAAATAAAGGTTCAACTTTTTCTGTATACGTCCCTAACTTTAATCAATAGCTGGCAGACTTGGCTCTACATGCATGACTGTGCCGCTAATATTGCGACCTTTCCAAACAACTTCATCGAATTCATAACGGTACATTGAAATATTTAACGCGATAAGATCAATTACGACTTCTATTGGAAAGTTAATTAGGCTAATTAAAGTCATATCCGGGTTTGTGACTATACATATAAAGACATTGGCGGCAATTAGTGCGGCAATACTTATACTTAATGCCGCAATGTATAAATTTGGTACGTTCAAGCTAAAGATAGTTAAGGGGAGAGCAATAAATGGGGCAATCCAGAATATGATCATAATTAACGACCTGAGAGCTACTTTTTCCGGTCTCCTGTGCGCCTGCGGATAACGTGTTCGAACAGCCGTTAACCATTGACTGTGAAAGCTTTTTTGAGTAGAAACTTCCAAATCTGAGTCATTTCGAATAAAAGCGTATTTACCATCCATATTAAGTAATTTGGCTAGATGTTCTTCAGGAACAATTTGCCTAGTTATTGATTTAAATCCACCCATCTTAATTAACGCTTCTCGGTTGACTAGCCAGCAGGTACTCAGTGTTGGTGGACGATTTAGTAAATATTTTGGAACAGCCATTTCCCACCAATAGCGCATCGGTTGAATGAAAGCCGCTATTATACCGCTTCCAACCCGCCTTGGTAGTACTGACATCATAGTGACATTTTTAAGACTATAGACTTCTACTAAATGGCGGATCGTCTTTGTCTGAAATCTGGCATCTACTCCACTGAATAATATGAGCTGTCCGGATGCTTGCTCTAGCAAAGTTTGATAGGCCTTGTTCTTATCTAGCCAGTTGTCTTTATTATCTTCACTTTGAATAAACCTGACTCCATCATGGGCAAAATTTCTAATTATTTCCGCTGTTCTATCTTGAGAACAATCATCTAGCACAATTATTTCAAGTTTTGGATAATCACTAGCGATAGCCATATTAAGGCAATCCTCCAGGTTTCGGTCTTCATTCCTGGCAGAGATTGCCAGAGTTACATCCGGCAAATCTTTATCGGCTATTATCTGCCGAGATGGAGATTTAGTCTTTATTACATTAACAATAGTATTTATTAGTATTAGAAGACTAGATATTAAAATAATTAAACCAAAACCAGCATATATAGAGTCAGTGGATACTTGAAAACTATAATGTCTAAAAATGTACCAAACTAAAATAATAATAATCTGCGCTGCACCCAACCACTTAAATGTTCTTCGAGACGATCTTTTTAGATAGGCTTCGACCATTCGGCCATCGACTTCTCTAACGTTATTGATAACCCGGTAAATACTCAAGAAAGCAATCAGTATTGTGACAACAGATGGGTATTGAAAGCTAAAATAGCCGGTAGCAAAAGCAGTCATAACAAGACTAACCGATGCCAACCAGCGCCTCTTGTTCCAACATACTTTATTAATAAATAACAATAGTTCGGCAAGCGCACCAACTAAGAAACAAACAATTCCAATAGTTAAGCTATTGCCATACATATGTCTAAAGTCTACCATAAGCTTTTAATTTACAGTTGACCAAACAGTGGTAAATTGCTACTATTGACAGCAGTGACCTAAGGATATTATCTTTAGGCTTTTTTAATTGGAGATTTGTTCGCATGGCAGACACTAAAAAACAACCACCAAAGAAGCCAAGCCGACGTAAAGCACCTGAGACGGTACGCGAGCGGGCAGAGAGACAAGCCAATAAGCAATTAAAGTCTGATTCCAAAAGTCGAATTTGGCATCCTTTTAGATCTATAAAAAAGGTATCTAATAAAGAGTTTAATCCAGTAAAATTACCAGATAACAAATACGGCAAAGTACTTGGAAAAAGAATTCGAATCAGTCGTATCATACCTAAATTTTTCCGGGAAGCATGGGCTGAATTAAAAAATGTTACCTGGCCATCCAGACGCGAAGCAGTTCGTTTAACCGGTGCAGTAGTAATATTCGCCGTCATATTTGCAATATTTGTACAAACCCTAGATTTCATTTTTGACAGAGTTGTAAAGGTAATAATACTTAAGTAGTTTTTTAAGAGAGGATAGTATGACAAGAAAAAGATATGATTCAAGTAAACAATGGTATGCAATTCACACTTATAGTGGTTATGAAGAAAAAGTTGCAGTAAGCATCCGCCAACGAGCCGAAAGTCTGGATATGGCCGATAAGATCTTCGACGTTTTAGTACCAAAGGAAAAACAAATTGAGATTAAAAACGGTAAACGTAAGGTCGTTGAAAAGCGAATATTCCAAGGTTATGTGCTTGTCCAAATGAAGCTAAGTGAAGATGCTTGGTATATCGTTCGAAATACTCCTAATGTAACCGGATTCGTCGGCAGCGGTACAGAACCAACCCCAATTAGTCTTGATGAAATGGATAAGATTAATAAGCGTATGGGAGTCGACCAGCCTAAGCATAAAATCGATTACGAAGTCGGTGAAGTTGTTAGTATTATTGACGGGCCATTCAAAGGTTTTGATGGTGCAATTAACGAAATCGATACCCAGAAAGGCAAGATTAAAGTCCTGGTTAACATGTTCGGTCGTGAAACACCGGTTGAGCTTGATAGCTTACAGGTTAAAAGAGTCTAGACTTAATCTGTAAAATGTTGTAGAATCTAACTTGTTACGCACATACTTTTTGAACGCTTCAAATTTATATAAAGAACTCTAAGGGAGAAATAAGATGGCAAAGCCAATCAAGGCTAATTTAAAGTTGAAAATACGTGGTGGTCAGGCCTCAGCGGCTCCTCCAGTAGGTAGCACCCTTGGTCAATACGGTGTTAATATGATGGATTTTATTAATCCTTTCAATGAAGCAACCAAAGAACTTATGGGCAAAATGGTCACTGTACATATTACTATTTATGATGATCGAAGCATTAGTTGGCGAGTTGTCGGGACCCCAACTGACGATTTGATAAGAGCCAAGCTTGGAATCGATAAAGGTTCTGGCCGTCCTAATTCTGAAAAGATCAGCAAGAAACTTAGTGATGCAGCCCTAACTGAAATTGCTGAAGCAAAAGCTGGCGACATGAATACTGAAGATATTGCAGCAGTTAAAAAGATGGTCGCCGGTACTGCCAGAAGTATGGGCGTGGAAGTAGAAGCTTAAATAATATGAATCAAGATCCCGCTTTAACTGAACAAGACCTAATTACCAAGTTACTAAGTAGAACTGTTAATACTTCAGATGAATATACCGTTCTAAGAGAACTGGTATGGAGTGCAAGTAGTACTGAAGGCAATGACGTACTTACCGCAAGCCTCGATACACTTAAATCCCAATATCCGGACCTTCATAAAGAAGCTGTAGATACTGCTGTAGTTTTACTAGATGAGTGTTATGTTCACACCATTATGGAGCTTAAAGGTGAAGAGAATCTAGATAGTAGAGTCGACAATAGCAATCAAAGCGCATGGCTTATTGCCCAAGCTAAGATAAGACTAATTGGAACTTTATTCCCAGAAGCATTAGATCGATATACAGCCAGTACGGTATAACAATTAATAATTTTAAGTGGAAGGCTATAATCTAGCCGCTAATACCACAAAGGAGTCATCATGGCAGAAGCCAAAAAAGTCACTAAGAAAACAGTAACCCCAAAAGTTGCTGCTACTAAAAAACCAGCAGTTAAGAAAACTGTAGCAAAGGCTAAGAAGACAGAATTAAAGTCTGCTGAAAAATCAGCTACAAAAGAAACTACAGCCAAAGTTAAAGAGCTAGTTGAAGAAGAAAAAACTGCCGAAGCTATTATAGAAGTTGAAAAAGAATTAGATAAAGAAGAAGTCGCCACCGCTAAAGCCGGAAGACGCAGCGCTAAAGCCATTAAAGAAGCTGAAGCATTAGCTGCTAAAGAAGCTCGTAAGCAATCCAAAGAGGAAGTTAAAGAAGCAGTTAAGGTAGCTCCAATTAAAGTTCGCACCAAACTAGAGCGTCGTGGTAAAAAATATCAGGAAGTAGCAAAACTAGTTGATCGAACCAAAGAATTTTCCGTAAACGAAGCTATTGATCTTGCTACCAAGACTAGTCCGGTGAAATTTGATGCAACAGTTGAAATGCACATCAAACTTGGTGTTGACCCACGTCATTCCGATCAAAATATCCGTGGCAGTTTAGTCTTGCCATCAGGTACCGGTAAATCAGTTAAAGTTGCCGTTTATACCGATGTAGCTGATGTTGAAAAAGCTAAAAAAGCTGGCGCAGATATTGCTGCTGCTGATGAATTCTTACAGCAACTTGAAAAAGGAACAATCGATTTCGATATTCTAATTACATCGCCCAGCATGATGCCAAAACTTGGTAAATACGCCAGGCTTCTTGGACCAAAAGGTCTGATGCCTAATCCAAAAAGTGGGACCGTAACTAATGACATTGCCAAAGCTGTAAATGAAGCAAAAGCCGGTAAGGTTGAATACCGAGTAGATAGCACTGGCATTGTTCATGTTGCAATCGGTAAAGTAAGTTTTGGTGGCGAGAAGTTGGTCGTCAATAGCAAAGCAGTTCTAGCTAGCATTAAAGCAGCCAAACCAGCAACTGTTAAAAGCAATTACATCCAATCAATATTTGTTACTACTACAATGGGACCAAGTATTAAGATTGCCGCATCAGAAGCTTAGAACTTTTTTGTCGCTTCAGTTTTAGGGCTCTGTTAAGTATCGTCATAGCCCGCGAAAATCCAACAACTCCATCTTGGTAGGCTATATAACGGCTTCGCCATTCTGGTTCGAATTTATTCTTAAATCGTTCCAGGCCATTGAAACCAAAAAAACGATTCCCGTTTTGGTATACAAACATCAAAACATTTTTAATTACCGCTGATTCATCGTTCTTAACAAGTCCAGCTAGTGGACAGAGTCCAAGGTTTGCAGTTTTAAAACCTTGCTCTTTCATAGACAGCAAAAAACGGACGAACATATAATCATTGACGTTTGGTGCTGCATCGGCAAGGTGTCTCATCAAATCGACATTAGCTTCTAATGTATTAGTCGGTACCTGGTTCACGAATCCAACAATTTGCTTAGCATCATCCCGGACAATTAGTACAGGACATTTATCTAGATAGTCTTTATCGAAATAACCAAGCATAAAACCACGTTCCGATTTACCTGGAAGGGATAGCCAGCTATCTGAAACTCTTTTCAAGGCATCAATTACAGACTTGGAATATGGAGGGTATAAAAGCTCAGCTGTATAATTCAGCTTTTCAAAACGGTTACAGATATTTCTAAAATGCTTATTATTGACGGTGGTAGAAGTAAATTTATCTAAATCAATGATGGCTTCTTCACCCAGTTTTTGCGTTTCAAGATCTAGCTTCTTATAAAGATTCAAATACTTCTCGCTAACATGCACAAATGATACTGTCCAATCATTGATATGACATTCATCAATGAAAGATGAGATTAGTCCCTTAAAGTTACTGGATTTTCCAACCGGATCTCCAGCTACAATCGCTACGCCAGACATGGTCTTATAAGCCAGTCCCGCATCTTTATATATGAAGTAGTGCTTATCGTTAGGCCATAATTTAAAGTAGTCTTCGCTGTCTTTAGAATATTTTTCGAATAATTCTTTGAATGCTTCCTTGCGGACTGAATGGTCTATATATCTTTCCCTAATAGGCCCAAAAAGCGTGATTAGGATATAGGCATAGGTCATAAAGCCGATTACATGAAGCGAATCAAGGAATAGTTTACCTTCAACTGTTAAAGGCTTTAATGGTTGGCCAAATATTCTAAAGGCATCGATAGTATTATCTAAACTCTGAAAAAATCCAATTTCATGGCCAAAGGCTGAATTATCCAGCAACAAAAAACCAATAATTCCATAAATTATTAAAATTAGAAGTACGATCAGGGCATTGCGAAGAGCCATCCAGCTACTATAAATACCGCTCTTAACTACAAATTCCTTACGGTAGATAAGCAATACCGAAAGTCCAATTAATGCCAGAACAACGTCACTCCAACTGAAATTTACAGCGGCAATTACCAAGTAAATACCAAATAGCAGACTGGTTATATACCAGGCAATTCGCTTGCGCCGTCTCAGCAACAAACCTAAATAAACGAATAGCAAACCTACAACTAATGGTGCATCCTGAGATAAACGGGCTATAAATAAATCATTGGCAGTTTTGACAAATCTTGGATGATGAGCAAATAAAACCTCAGCAATGAGCAGCAATCCGATTCCGACAATTAGAGTTGAAACTATCCTAAGAGGTAACTGATAATTCAGTTTTTTTAAATTTTTTCCAAGCATTAGATGTTATTGTATAAGAGATATGGCGCATTATCTAGTCCCTAAGAAGGCATTGTTAGTTTTACCAATAATTATTGTAGTTTTATATAACGATTGGCTTTTGAACTTTTGGCTAAGTCCTAGACTTAACCAAATTATTGCCACTGTCAGTGAAGCCAGCGCCGTAGGACAACCATACAACTGGTTATACCGAGTTCTTGATACCCTATTTGGTTTACTAATCCTAGCTACCATTCCGCTACTTATGGATTTAAAAAAAATCTATAAAGATAGCTGGCTGTTAATCCTAGGTTATGTATTTGCTGGAATTGATTCGATAGTTGATGCCTGGCTGCAAATCAGCTGTGCACCAAGTTTAGTAAAAGGCTGTTCATTCAGTAATCATGCATCCTTCAGCACATCAGCCCATATGATTGAAAGTCTGGTTGCTGGAACAATTATATTCGTTGTTCCATGTGTATGGTGGTATTTGAACAGACGAAGCGAGCGCTCGTTATTAAACCAAGTCAGTCTGGGTTTTGTATTAGTGCAAATTATATGTGGCTTTTCGGTAGTAATAGAAAAGCTAATGAAAATAGATTCTTATGGAGTCATCCACCGACTTTATTTACTAAGTATTGCCGTCTGGTTAGCCACCATTCTTTATTCATCGCTGCTTATAAGGATTCATAATAATACAACATAGGATAATCGACATTTTTTGCTATTATTAAATTAAGTGGTGGGGGTAGGTTTAAAACTAATGATGTTTCGGCTAGAATAAGCCGAATTTTTATAGTGGAGCAAATATGAGTGTATATAGTAACCAGCAAATTAGGCAAGCTCTAGAGGAAGGCCATATAATTTGCCAACCGCTAGATCCAAAAAATATTAGCTATTCCAGCTTAGATATAACCCTGGGATACTATTTCTTCCGAGTCGAATCAGTCAATGAAAGAACCGTATATAATCCGTTAGACCGTGAAGATGTGGAGAGGTATTTTGATGGACCATATAAAGCTATGCCTCATAAACAATGGTGCGATTTAAACCACTTAAAAACTAATCGAAATATTCCAGACGATTTCCCAGTGATCGCCCTGAAACCAGGAGAAAGAATCCTTGCTCATAGTCACGAATTTATTGGCATCAAACCACCAGGCGCTTATGAACTTAAAAGTCGATCAAGCTGGGGACGAAACGGGATAGCCGTTTGTTTCGATGCTGGTTGGGTTGACCCAGGTTATGTCAATCGACTGACGCTTGAAATATTTAACTTGAACGAACATGAAACAATTTTAATTCCAGTCGGAGAAAGAATCGCCCAAGCAGTATTTCACGAAACAGGAGAAGTAGAAGGAAAATACGGCGATAGGTTGAATAGCAAATATCAGCAGGGCAATAGTTTAAAAACCATTATTGCTACTTGGTCTCCTGATCAAATGCTGCCAAAAGCTTACCAGGACAAACGTCAATTACCATCAAAAATCGAGGGTCTAAGCTATGACTGATACACCTAGAGGAATGTATATCGTATTAGAGGGAACTGGTGGAGTAGGTAAAACTACTCAAGTAGAAATGCTGGCTGAAAGACTGCGCCATGAAGGCTATGCCGTTCGTTTATTTAGAGAACCAGATATCCAATCCGATTTAACAGCCCGGGCTATACGTTTATTGACCCAAGATCCAAGATACCCGATGAATACCAAGACCGAAGTACTGTTATATAACGCTGCCCGCTCTCAGTCACTGGAAGTCATTCGCAGTGCAAGGAAAGAGGGCGTGATATGTCTCTGTGACCGCAATTTCTTAACGACACTAGCTAATCAATATTACGGCCGAGGTGATGTTCCGGATTATGATGCTATAAATAACATCATCAGTTTTGCAGTTGGCGATATGATGCCAGATATGACGATTATTTTAGATGCCCCAACATCCGTTTTAAGCGAACGTCACAAGCAAAGAGGCCAGGGTGATCGATTCGATAATATTGAAATTGAGTTTTTGGAACGTGCCAGAGCCGGCTATCTACTAGAAGCCAAAGCTCGTAATTATCCAGTTATCTTAGCTATAGATAGTCCCGAAAAAATCCATCAGCAAATCTGGGAGTATATCCATGGCAAACCCATAAAGATGTCACAGGATATGGTTGCGCCACCAATAAAGACTGAAACTGTCAGCGAACCCCAGAAAGAAAATGAACCTCTGCTTAAAAAGACTAAGAGCGGCTTGCAAGTAACTGATGCTGGCAAGAGATTTTTAGATGAGGCAGTTACCAATACCGATAGCGATATTTATGCCTTTAAATCGACTTTTAATCCGCTAACTGCAGCCGCAGCGATGGCCAGGCTCAGCCGTCGCTTCGATGATCTTAGGATTACTATCCTCGATGAGTTTGCCATTAGTCCAGACGAAAACGCCGACCTACTAAAAAGAGTAATTACGGCTTATGGTGATGATTCGGTTCAGCAACTTATCGGTCAACATGTCGTAGTTGAAGGAGCTAGCAATTTACTAACTAAGAAACTTGAGTGGGGCAGACTGGCAGCTTATCTGGAGCAATCGACCCGCTACATTTATTACGACCAGAAGGATAAAAATGGCCGCTATAAATACTATGTTCCCAGCAGTTTAGATAAAAAAACTAGAAAACTATACATCGCTACGCTTAATAAAATATTCGATAAATATTCAGAAATGGTTCATAAGGCGACAGATTACGTCAGAGAGAATTCGACTGTTTCTAAAAAAGAACAAGACGGCGCCTGGATCGGAGCTACGAGAGCTCAAGCCTGCGACGCCATTAGAACAGTACTTCCAATTGCTACTAAGTCGACAGTTGGAATTTATGCATCCGGACAAGCACTTGAGAGTTTAATCATGCATCTGCTTGGTGATCCACTACCTGAAGCTAAAGAAACCGGCCAAAAAATACTTGATGAAGCTCGTAAAGTAATACCAGCATTTTTAGAACGTGCCGATAACCCAGAACGCGGTGGAGCCATAATCGCTTACCAAGCCAACCGTAAAAAAGCCGTTCAAACAATGGCTAATAAATACCTGTCAAATAACCATGCTCCATCAACCGATGCCATTACATTAGTTGACTACTATCCGAGAAATGAGCTAGATATTGTGGCAGATATACTATATGAATACAGCAACTTGCCACTGGAGACCATTCAGCAAGAGGTAGCTGAGTGGCCATACAAACGGAAACTAGACATTATGCAGGCCTATATCGGAGAGAGACTAAATAGACGCCATAAACCAGGTCGGGCCTTAGAAAAAATACAGTATAGCTGGGATATTATGTGCGACTATGGCATATTCCGTGATTTACAACGTCACCGGATGGTCAATGATCTGGAATGGCAGCAACTAACACCTCGCTATGGTTATGAAATACCGGAACTTGTTGAAAAAGCCGGATTGACTGAAGCATTTATTGACTGTTTTGACTTAAGTCTAGAGCTGTTTAGTGCTATGCAAGCTGCCGGATATGAGCAAGAGGCCCAATATGCCACACTGCTTGGTCATAAAATGCGCTGGAAGGTAACATATAACGCTCGTGAAGCGTTTCATCTGCATGAACTGCGCACTGTACCACAAGGTCATCCCGGTTACCGCAAATTGGTCGGAGCCATGCATGAAAAGCTTTTAAGTGTTCATCCAATTTTAGGCGAAGCCATGAAATTTGTTAATCAGGGCGAAGATCCGGAACTTACTCGTTTAGCAGCAGAACGCTATACCCAGTACAAACTTAAGAATTTGGATAAGAAATAAACTTGTAAACTCTAGTTAGAAGGTAACTCGTCTACGAGTTTATTTGTTATAGCGCTTTTTCTAAAGTTTTTCTTGGCAATCATTTTTAGATCAGCTGCATGCAATGCTTCATCACAAGTTGAAAATTGGAATTCTGGCTTTCCATTTTCATCTAATATAGGATGTCCTTGTCCATCTCTACTTACGTCATCTATATCAACAAAATCCATTGATATATCTGCGTTTGCAATACCTTTTGTAGCTTCAATTAGATTAATTCGACATCTTATTTTTAGTTTTTCTACAAAATCTTCTAAATCATCAACTTTAGGCAGGAACATAATTAGACCAAACTCATCAGATTTCTCTCCACATCTAAATAGAGTGTCAGTGTCCCTAATTTGAGCGCTTATCATTTCGGCTATTTTTCGAAGAGCATAATCACCAGCTGAATGACCTTTGCTGTCATTTATCTTTTTCAAATTATCCAAATCAATATAGCCCACTAGAACTATTTCTTGTCTGCCCGCTTCAGTTCCACGGTTCTTTATATGAGCATCAACTTTAGGAACGGTTTCTTTGAGGTAATAAGACCTTGTATGAATTTGAGTTACAGGATCGATATAATATTTTTCTTCTAATTCCTTATTAGCTTCAGCTAAATGATTTACGAGTGCAATTAACTCGTCTCGACTTAATCTCTCAAGATTATCGGGACTAGTATCTAATATTTCAGCTTTTTCTTCTTTAGCCATATTTTTAAACAGTTATTAAATGATTGTCATTCCGTTAATATGCATATTATTACATAATAATAGTTTGACTACAAGAGATGACAGTGTTATTATTACTTACGAATTACCAGAGACAGCGACGGCAATTAAATGCTTGATAAAGTCGCCCAGGTATAAAACACAAGTTTTTATATATGTCTTTGGTAAACCAAAGACTTTTTAGTTTTTGAAACAAGAACATTTACAATTCGGTCGATAATTAGAAATTAATTTTAAGGATAAAATATGGCATTAAGTAAAGATCAGAAAAATGCTGTAGTATCAGAGGTCAGTGAACTGCTTACAAACTCAAAAATGACAGTAGTTGCCCAATATAAAGGGGTCAATGTTAAGTCAATGCAAGCTCTTCGCAAAAGCGCCAAAGATAATGGTACAGCTGTTAGAGTTGTTAAGAACCGCTTAGTGATAAAGGCCCTTAAAAGCGTCGACAAGTTTAAAGCTACCGAAACTGAATTTTTAAAAGATCAGCTATTGTATGCTTTTAACTCAGAAGATGAAGTAGCTCCAGCTCAAGCATTGGCAAATTTCGCCAAAACTGAGCCCAGCCTTCAATTCGTCGGTGCAATTACATCCGATGGCATCTTTATAGGTGCAGATGATGTAAAAGCTTTGGCTAGTTTGCCCAGCAAAGATCAGCTTAAAGCTCAACTTGTTGGCACAATTGCCGCACCACTTAGTGGGTTTATGAATGTTCTTTCAGGCAATATCCGTGGAGTATATAACGTACTAAATGCCCGGGCTGAAAGTCTATAAATTAAGATTTTATAAAGTTTAAGGAGAATTAAAATGGCTGAAAAAGAAGTCAAGGTAGAAGTACCTAAAGAGTTTGAGAAATTAGTTAGTGAATTAGATAAAATGAGTGCCCTAGAAATTAGCAAATTTGTTAAATTCCTAGAAGAATACTGGGGCGTAAGTGCTGCTGCTCCAGCAGTTGCCATGGCCGCTCCAGCTGGTGGCGAAGCCGCTCCAGCAGCAGAAGAGAAAAGTGAATTTGACGTTGTCTTAAAAGACGCCGGTTCTCAAAAGGTAGCGATCATCAAAGCAGTTAAGGAATTAACTGGTTTAGGATTAGGTGAAGCAAAGGCCTTAGTTGATGCTGCTCCTAAGACTATTTTAGAAAAAGCCAAAAAGGAAGATGCCGAATCTGCCAAAAAAGCACTAGAAGACGCTGGTGCTACAGTTGAGCTTAGCTAATTAAGCTAGGAATTTAAACGCAGCCACCCGGATTTTTACATTTGGGTGGTTTTTTGGCGTTTTATACCGTAAAACTATTGACTTTTCCACAGGTGAGGTATAATATTCTTGCGATAGACATGAGAGACGTGTTAGCGTAAAGCTAGGTATATTATTTAGAGTAAACAAACACAGGGGTGTTAACAGATATGTCCGACGTACCAGAAAAACAGATCAAAAGACTCCGTGCATTAATCTCGGAAGCCGAAACAAACTTAGCAGCTGCTAAAGAGTTATTGATAAGTTTGGTTGGAGAAGATCCAACAGTTACCGCTACTGCCAGAGAAAATATCTCAGGTAAAGTACTTGAAGGTGTATTTGATGGTCAGAATATGGTTGGTTCAGATGGAAAAACCTATCCGGTACCAGCTAACTACGCCAGTAAATCTAAACTTGTTCAAGGCGATATCCTGAAACTTACCATTGGTGACGATGGTGCATTCCTCTATAAGCAAATTGGACCAATTCCACGCAAACAAGTCGTTGGTGTATTAACTCAAAAAGAAGGTCATTACTTCGTAGAAGTCGGTGATAAAGCTTATCGAGTCTTACTTGCCAGTGTAACTTACTTCAAAGCCAAGCCAGGCGATCAAATCAGCGTCAACGTCCCAGATGATGACTCCGATGCTGAATGGGCAGCTATCGAAGCCGCTCTATAAATCTTTTAGAAATACAATTAACAGCCTAAATTACTTAGGCTGTTTTTATTTTATAAACAGGTAAAACACAGTTATTTCGATTAAGTCGTACTTACTACAACAGACATTCGCAAACTATGAGGCTATACTTATGAATATCAAGAGGTAAAAAACAGTGGCTCAGGCCCTATATCGTAAATACCGCAGTAAAAAACTAGACGAAATTGTAGGACAAAAACCAATTACGACTGCGCTTAATAACGCCATTAAAAATGGCCAGATTAGTCATGCTTATCTATTTACCGGGCCAAGAGGAGTTGGCAAAACCAGCGTGGCTCGAATATTGGCTCACGAGATAAACAATATACCCTATACCAGCGATCAATTACCAATGGATATAATCGAGATTGATGCCGCCAGCAATCGCCGCATCGACGAAATCCGTGATTTGAGAGAAAAAGTAAATATTGCACCTGTCAGTGCGAAATTCAAGGTTTATATTATTGACGAAGTTCATATGTTAACCAGAGAAGCTTTTAATGCACTACTTAAAACACTTGAGGAACCACCAGCCCATGTCATATTTATACTGGCTACAACCGAGGCCCACAAACTACCAGAAACCATTATTTCTCGTACCCAACGCTATAGTTTTCGATTAGCCAGTACGGAAGAAGTGGCTGCCCATCTAAAATTCATTTCAGACCAGGAAAAAATAGATATCGACGAAGAGTCATTAGAACTTATTGCCAAACATAGTGGTGGATCTTTAAGAGACGCTCTTAGCCTACTTGATCAGATTAGACATAGCGCCAATAAAATTACTGCCGATTTAGTAAAACAAAATCTTGGCTTACCATCCGGAGATTTAGTTTCCAAATTACTGGCAGCTATTTCAGCCGATGATCCAATGTCAATTGTTAATGAACTTCGCCAGGCACAAGATGACGGTGCCTCATCCAGTCTTATAGCCGAACAACTGCTGCAAGAACTGCGTCAGAAACTAATCAGCAAGGAAAGTACCTTTTCAATTGAGGATAATTTAAACCTAGTAAAAGATCTGTTGGAAGTGGAATCCAGTAGCCGACCCGATATTCAACTTGAAATTGCATTAATAAGCGCCCAGCTAAGAAACCAGAAGCAATCGAAGCCAACCATCTCGCAAACTGAAATGACCACGATCAGTCCGCCGTTGACTATATCCGAACCAGCAAAACGCTTAAAGACTAAATCTGATGTTATTGAAACTGTAAGTACAGTTTCAGAACCTATAGCTAGCAGTGATACTTCAGAACTGACACCGGAAGTCTGGGCAACAGCCCTAGCAAAGATTAAACAGACACATAATACAATCTATGGAATCCTTAGAATGGCTGAGCCGAAATTCGATAATATCGACAAAAAAGAGTTTGTACTAGTTTTTAGATTTCCATTTCATCAAAAACGAATGAAAGAATCTAAAAATATGCAGGTTATTGCCAACACGCTTTCCGGAATTGGTATTACAGGAATTAATATAATCTGCGATATCTCTCCTATTAAAAAGGATGAAATACCCGAGATTTTAGAACCACTAGAAGTACCGGATGAGTTACCACCAGAGAATAATAATTTAGTTGATCAGGTAAGAAACATTTTCGGTGGAGCAGAGGTGCTAGAATAAAACCATGGCCAACGATAGCGCAAAAATACCACCACAAAATACTGATGCTGAAGCGAGTTTGCTTGGCGCTATCCTAATTGACAGCGATGCCATCGTCCGGGTAGCTGATGTTGTAGGGCTTGAAGATTTCTATGACGAACGTCACCAGAGAATTTATGAAGCTATTAAGAAACTTTACGAAAAACATAATCCAATTGACGTTCTGACGCTTTCGAATCAGCTTAAAGAAGATGGATTTCTGGAAGTTGTAGGTGGTGCAGCTTACCTTACAGAGCTTACTAACTATGTTCCAACCGCCGCTCATGTTGAACATTATGCTGAAATAGTTGCCCAAAAAGCCATCCGCCGCCGATTAATTAAAGCTTCGCAAGATATTGTCGGACTAGGTTATGACGAGACCAAATCAATTCAGGATTTAATTGAAGAAGCTGAAACACAATTATTCCAAGTCAGTCAGCAACAGGTCAAACAAAATATTGCCTCATTAGAAGATATCTTAGCTGAAAGCTTTGAAAGACTTGATGAACTTCACAAAGATAAGGGTAAAATTCGTGGAATTCCAACCGGACTTAAAGATCTAGATAATATTCTCGCCGGATTACAGCGCAGCGACTTAATTATAATTGCTTCACGCCCGAGTATGGGTAAAACAGCCTTGGCACTAAATTTAGCTCATAATATTGCTTCTAAATCAGAATTACCGGTGTTGCTATTCAGTATAGAAATGAGCAAAGAACAATTAGTCGACAGATTACTATCTATGGAATCCGGTGTTGATGCATGGAATATCCGAACAGGTAATTTAAGCGATTCTGATTTTGAAAAAATCGGCCAAGCAATGGGAACTTTGAGTGAAGCACCAATATATATTGATGATTCTCCAGGCATAACAGTCAGTGATATGCGTACTAAAGCCCGCCGCGAACAACATCAGCGACAACTTGGTTGTATAGTAGTCGACTACCTACAGCTTATGAGTGGTGGTTCGCGCTTTGGATCAGATTTCAACCGTGTACAGGAAATTTCCGAGATTAGCCGTGGACTTAAAGCAATCGCCAGGGAACTTAATGTTCCGGTTATCGCTCTTAGCCAGTTAAGCCGTTCTGTTGAATCCCGTTCACCCCAAATTCCACAGCTTGCCGACCTCCGCGAATCTGGTTCCATCGAGCAAGACGCTGATGTTGTCGCCTTCATCTACCGCGAAGATTACTATAATCCCGAAACTAATCGCAAGAACATTACTGATATCTTAATAAAGAAACACCGAAACGGACCAACAGGTAATATTGAGCTATATTTTGACAAAGAACGACAACGATTCAAGAGTTTGGACAAACGTCAAGCAAGCGCCGCCGCTAAAGTACCGTTTGAGTCATAGCATCTAAAACCCTCATGCTATACTAGTTTTAAGCGTATGAAACATACATATTCATTTGCCATGGACTGGCTTGGCAAACATTGGAAGGGGATTGTTAGCGGTGTAGTTATCACCTGTCTGGCAGGTATTACTTTAAGTCTCCAGTTAAGCAGCTTAGTACCAGGGCAAAATCGATTTGAAACAGCCACCCTGGCTGGACTTAAGACTTTTCCATATCCTTGGCACAGCGCCTTAAATGCCATATATAATGTACCAGCTTATTCTTTAGGTAAGTTCTTAAATAACCCTCTTCAAGGGGCCAGAATAACCAGTGTCATATTCGGCTTACTGGCTACAGCTTGTCTATTTTATATCCTAAAGATTTGGTTCAATGTTCGAATCGCCACAGTCGGGAGTTTGTTATTCATTACTAGCAGTTGGCTACTGCAAGTTATTCATCAAGCTTCGCCGATGTCACTACTAATATTTACGCCGCTGTTTCTAATAGCACCACTGGCATGGTACTTAAGAACCAAGAAATATAAGAATCTGGCATTCTTTGCCTTTGCCGCTTGTCTAGCTTTGTCGCTATATGTGCCATATATGTTTTGGATCGCAGCTGTTGTTCTAACTATTTTAGTTTTGCGGGCCAATAAAAAACTGGTGGTTATGAAAACCTGGCAAATCGTTGCGGCAGCTTTCATGTATTTCCTTTTAATAACACCACTATTTATGAGTCTGGCCAAATATCCAGGACAATTGCATCAATTTTTTGGAATTCCAACTCCACTACCAAGCATAGGTCAGTATTTTTCACACATGTATAACACCGTCGCAATGGTATTTTTCAGATCGCCAGCTTTACCAGAACTTCATATTGGCAGATTACCAATGCTGGATATATTTAGCTCGGCCATGTTTATACTAGGTATATATTATTTCGTCCAACGTTTATCTAAAAGACATAGCTTAATACTACTTTGCTGTTTAATTATGCTACTTATAATCATTCCGCTTTCCAGTTTGTACCAATTAAATGCCTCTATTTTCATACCATTTGTATATATCTGTATTATTACCGGGATAGTAGAACTGCTTAATAGGTGGTTCTCGTACTTTCCACGTAATCCATGGGCTAGAAATCTAGGAGTTGCCCTAATAGTCGTAGCCATTGGCTTTGTCAGTTTCTATCATCTCGATAGATATTTCGTGGCTTGGCCAAATACCCCTGAAACAAAAGCCGTATACGTGATAAAATCTAATTAAGCATTATTTTAGGCTTTTAATCAATGGAAGGATTTTTATATGAGTAAAGTAGATCAAGCAAAGATGCTTATGAAAGTTCGCAAGCTTCAAAAAGAATTACAAAAAATGATTATTGAAGTTTCAGCCGGTGATGGTGCCGTTAGAGTTGAAATCACTGGTGAACAAAAAATTAAGAAAATACACATTGATCCAGAATTTGTCGATCTTGATGATATCGGTTTACTGGAAAGATGGGTCGAAGATGCTGTTAAGGAAGCTATTAATAAGAGTCAAAAGATTGCAGCCGAAAAGATGCAGCCTATGTTGGGCAGCTTAAGTAGCCTTGGATTATAATCCACTAGAATTGATTTTTTAATGAATACTTTGCCGAAAGCATTGCAGCAGGTCATCGATGCCTTTTCAAATTTGCCTGGTGTTGGACCAAGGTCTGCCGAACGCTATGCTTACTGGTGCCTTAGACATGACAAAACTATTTCCGATAAAATTGCTGATAGTTTAAAAGACCTACATAGCCAGATTAAATTGTGTCCAAAAACGTTTGCATTAATCGATGCTGACCTGGAAGTATCACCACTCTATGATGATCCTAGCCGCGACAAACATACGGTGGCTGTAGTTGCTGAACCATTTGATATTGTGGCACTGGAGAAAATTGGCAGTTATAAAGGAACCTACCACGTACTTGGTGGATTAATTTCTCCAATCGATGGTGTCGGACCGGAAAATTTAAAGGTCAGGGAACTACTTAAAAGAATCGATGAAGATAAAGTAACTGAGATTATACTAGCAACTAACGCCAGTGTAGAGGGAGAGACTACAGCAATGTATTTGCAGCAGCAACTGGCACAAAAGAAAGTAAAACTAACCAGGCTGGCCCGTGGCCTACCAATTGGTGTCGACCTTGAATACGCCGACCAGATTACATTGCAACGAGCATTAGACGGGAGAACTAATTTATGATTCCGGAAATAGACAAGATAAAAGAAGAAGTCGACAAGGCTCAAAATATATTAATTATCCAAGCCGATAATCCTGATGGCGATAGTCTGGGCAGTGCACTTGCTTTAGAGCAAATACTTGGTGATATGGGCAAAGAACCATCCATGTACTGTGGAGTCGGGATACCGGACTACATAAAGTTTTTAAAAGGCTGGGATAGAGTAGAGAAAACAATACCCAGTAAAATTGATTTAAGTATCATTGTTGATACCTCAGCTAATTTACTACTGGAACAGTTAAATAAATCATCGGAAAAATCCTGGGTAACTTCTAAACCTTGTATCGTTTTAGACCATCATTCCAATGTAACTTGCGACATTGGTTTTGCTACAGTTATCTGCAATGCACCTAATTTTACTTCCTGCGGTGAACTTATATACGAGATTGCTAAAGCCCTAAAATGGCCTTTGAACTTAGCATCACGCGAATTTATAACTCAAAGTATCCTGTCTGATTCTTTAGGACTCACTAGTGAATCAGCAACATCCGATACTTACCGTCGAATCGCTGAAATGATTGATGCCGGAGTTAGTCGTCCAGATCTAGAAGAAGCTCGTCGTGAACTTAATAAAATGCATGAGAGCGTTTTTCGTTTTAAAGCGAAACTAATTGAAAGAACTGAATTTTATGGTGATAATAATGAAATCGCAGTTGTATCAATTCCGGAAGATGAATTATACAGCGTTGGTACTTTATATAATCCGGCACCGCTCATACTTAATGAAATGACTATGGTTGAAGGTGTTAGAGTTGGAATTGTATTTAAACGCTATCACAACAAAGTTTCAGCCGCTATCAGATGTACAAATGGTGCAGATATTGCTCATAAAATTGCTGAGTGTTTTGGCGGTGGGGGACATCCTTACGCTGCTGGTTTTAAAATCGAAAAGCCGACAATGGAATTTGGCGATCTTAAATGCCAGGTTATCAACAAAGCCCAAGAGCTGTTACAATTAATTTCAAGATGATAAAACTATATAACACCATGACTCGTAAGGTTGAAGAGTTTCAACCGATTGATAAGTCTAACGTTAAAATTTATAGTTGCGGACCTACAGTTTATGTATATCCGCATATCGGGAACTGGTTTGCTTTTATACACTGGGATCTTCTAAATCGAATGTTAATAGCTAGTGGATTTAAGACAACTTGGGTAATGAATATTACGGATGTCGGACATTTGGTTAGCGATGCCGATGAAGGTGAAGATAAACTTGAAAAAGGTGCCAAACGCGAAGGTAAGTCCGCTTGGGATGTAGCTAAGTTTTATGAAGAATACTTCCTAAAAGGGATTGAGAGACTGAATTTCTTAAAACCCGACTTCACACCAAAAGCCACAGATTATATTCCTGAGCAAATTGATCTTATCAAAGAATTAGAAAAAGACGGTTTCACCTATACGATTGATGATGGTGTTTATTTTGATACCAGCAAATTAGTCGATTACGGCAAACTCGCAAAACTGGATATCCATTCCTTGAAAGAAGGTGCCCGGGTTGAGATAAATGTTGAGAAACGAAATCCAACTGATTTTGCTTTATGGAAATTTAGTCCAAAAGATCATAAACGCGATATGGAATGGGAAAGCCCTTGGGGCACTGGTTTTCCAGGATGGCATCTAGAATGCAGTGCCATGATAAAGAAGTTACTCGGTGCTACCATCGATATACATACCGGCGGCATTGATCATATTCCAGTTCATCATACTAATGAAATAGCTCAGAGTGAAACAGCCTTTCAACAGCCACTCGCTAATTACTGGATGCACACTAACTTTATAAAAGTTGATGGTCAAAAAATTAGTAAATCCTTAAATAATTTTTTCACGTTAGAGGACATTGAAGCTAAAGGTTTTTCGCTACAGGCATTCAGACTGCTGGTTCTAGAATCTCATTACCGAAGTGAATCACAGTTCAGCTGGGAGACAATGCAGGCCGCCCAAAACCGACTTAAAAGCTATCAGGATATGGCAGATCTTAAATGGCAAGCTAAAGACCTGGACACTGAAACTAATGAATTGTTTGATACTAAAAGCATTCTGGAAGCTATGCAGGAAGACTTAAATAGTCCATTAGCTTTATCAATAATTAGTAGCAAAGCCGATATTCTGTCAGATAAATTACTGCCCAAAGCAAACTTAAAAGACTTTAATATAATGTTAGAGTTCATTGACTCTATTTTAGGTATGCAACTGTCAAACAGAGAAGATATAACAGACGATCAAAAAACTTTATTAACTCAACGACAAGAGGCTAGGGATACTAAAGATTGGACTAAATCCGATGGTTTGCGTGACCAACTTACGGGTGAGGGAATTGAAGTACGTGACACTTATGCCGGCCAAATATGGAGCCGTCTATGTTTGAACAAGCTACATTAGGCGGTGGATGTTTTTGGTGCTTAGACGCATCATATCGACTATTTAATGGCGTCAAAGAAGTTGAAAGTGGCTACGCTGGAGGCTTTAAAAAACATCCTAGTTACGAAGACGTTGGAACCGGAGTTACTGGTCATGCCGAAGTCGTTAGGATTAAATATGATCCAAATATAATTTCTTATGACCAACTGTTAGATATTTTTTGGACGATTCATGATCCAACAACTCTAAACTATCAAGGAGCAGATATTGGCAATCAGTATCGATCGATTATTCTTTATGAGAATAATGAGCAAAGGGAGATTGCCATAAAATCTAAAGCTAAAGCTCAAAGATTGTGGCAAGATCCAATAGTTACCGAAATAATACCTCTGACTGAATTTTGGAAAGCCGAGGATTATCATCAGAACTTTTTTGTAAACCACCCCGAACTGGCCTATTGTCAGCTAATTATTAACCCAAAACTTACGAAGCTACGAAAAAGTTTTAATGAGTTAATTAATACGACTTAAGACCGTGGTAATAACGATCAAGAAACTTATTTTTGTAATCAAAGAAAGTTTCATCAATTAAACTTTGTCTAATATTTTTGACGGTTTGAACTACGAAAAATTCATTATGAATACTTGCCAGGGTTGATGCTAGTATTTCATCAGCTCTAAATAAATGGTTTAGATAACTTCGTGAAAAGTTTTTACAGGTATAGCACTCACAGTCAGATTCTAAAGGTTTGAAATCTTCAGTAAAGGAAGCATTCTTAATATTTATACGACCATCTTTGGTATATAGAGCAGCATTCCTCGCTTGACGAGTTGGCGCAACGCAATCAAAAGTATCAATGCCAAATTCAACTCCTAGAAACAAATCAGCCGGCTGTGATCCCATTCCCAGTAAATGGCGTGGTTTATTATTTGGCAGTTCCTCCGTGACCCATCTAACCGTTTGAGGGATTTCTTCAGGCTCGAAAACCCCACCAATTCCAAAACCTTCAAATTCCAAGTTAGCCATAAACTGTGCACTTTGACGTCTTAAGTCCTCATGTCTAGCACCTTGAACTACGCCGAAAAGTGCCTGTGCTTCTTCAGCTTTATCATTCAAAGACTGGTGCCGCATAAGGCATCGTTCTGCCCAAGCATGGGTCAAATTCATCGATTCTAAGATGCTACCTCTATCTGAAAGTGGAGCTGGTGGATCATCAAATGCAAAATGAATATCGGCACCAATCTTGTGTTGTAGTTCCATAGAAATTTCAGGTGACATATAAATTTTCTGACCATCAATATGAGATCTAAAACTTACACCATCTTCGGTAATCTTAGCTAATTGATTAGCTGTCTTTTTAGCAAGCAGGGCATCGCCAGTTCGGCTGTTGGCTACCTTATCGATGCCTTTTTTATAAGCTATACCTAAACTAAAAACTTGAAATCCACCGCTGTCTGTAAAAGTTGGACCATCCCAGCCCATAAACTTTGCCAGTCCACCTGCTTTTTGAATAATATCCGCACCCGGTCTAAGCATCAAATGATAGGTATTTGCAAGCACCGCCTGACCGCCAAGTTCCTGTATTTGGACAGGAGTCAGTGCTTTAACAGTTGCTTTAGTCCCTCCTACGATGAAAGCGGGTGTTTGAATATCGCCATGGACCGTCTTTATTACACCGGCTCTAGCAAGTGTTCCTTTTAACTCTTTAACAATTTTGAATTCTATAGCTTTTTTCATTCTCATATATCTTACACAATTAACATCGAATCTCCATAACTAAGGAAATGGTAACCATTATCGATAGCATGTTGATAAGCATTTTCAAGATTGCTCCAACCGGCAAAAGCAGCCGCTAACAATAATACGGTTGAGCGGGGAGCATGAAAATTCGTTACTAGAATATCAACCATTTTAAATTTGTAACCTGGGTAAATAAATATATCTGCTTCGCCGCAAATTTGATCAGTGGGATTGTCAATAATTTGATCGGCTGCATACTCCAATGTACGGGCTACAGTTGTACCGAGGGCTATTACTCTATTGCCTGAATTTTTAGCTTTGTTAATTTCTTCAAATGTAACTTTAGGTATTTCAAAATATTCCTGATGCATATCATGCTTCTCTACATCATCGCTACGAATCGGCATAAAAGTACCTAGTCCAACATGCAAAGTTATATAAACAATAATCACACCTTTAGACTTTAATTTTTCCAGCATTTGATTTGTCATATTAAGACTAGCTGTCGGTGCTGCAACAGAACCGCTTTGTTTGGCCCAGATCGTTTGATATCTTTCTGTGTCACTAGTCTTTACTTTTCTTTGTATATATGGAGGCAAGGGAACTGCTCCAAATTTGTCAGCTAATTTAAGCAAATCCTGACTACTCTTTATAATCGCTATGCCATTACCAATTATTTCTTCGACTTCCAGCTTTATGCCATCTATATCTAGCTCATCACCTTCAACTAATTTGCCACGGTACATAATTTTATGCCTAAACCAGTCATCATTCTTACCATGTTTTTCAAGAATAATAATTTCACGTTTGGCACCATTTTGTTTTCTAGCAAAAAGTCGAGCTTTGATGACTCTGGTATCATTTAAAACTAGAACGTCACCAGCGTTTAGATATTCAGGGATGTCTTGATATGACTTATCTAATATTTTTCCACTACTTTTTTCTAAAACTAGCAGTTTAGAAGTCCCACGAATTAGTGGTGGATTTTCGGCAATCAAATTATCAGGCAAACCATAATCAAAGTCTGAAATTTTCATAATATATTTTATTCGTCGAACATCTGTCCCAGTTTGTAACCAAAATATAATCCCACAAAACAGCCAACCGTGCTAGCTACTATACTGAGTGTACCAAGCACACTAGCATGAAACAGTAGGACTGGAAGGTAAGCGCCGATTAAGCTTCCTACCGTAATTCCTCCATAAATAAATGTCTTCGTCATAATCTAATCCTTATTATAAACAGCCATTATTCTTTTACATACCGCACTGATATCGTATTGTTTAATATTGGCCTGTGACCATTTATAGGCCGCTTTGCGCATATCTTCATGTTCTAGGAAATACTGAATTCTATTGGCAAATTCAATTGTATCTTTTGGATTAAACAGTAGATCTGGATGATCACCCAGAACTCCTTGATAGCCTTTATTGTTACCACCAAGTATTACCCGAGAGCCCGACGCCATTGCTTCAATTAAAACTATTCCAAAACTTTCACCACCAGTGCTTGGGAAAACGGCTATATCCGCACTAGCTAGAAGTGGAGCTTTTTCATTTTCTTCAAAATAGCCTATAAATTTAACTTTCTTTAATTTATTCTTCTTCGCGAATTGTTCCAGCTTTGGTTTTAAAGGACCATCCCCGGCTATAATTACCTCGTATTTACCCTTATACTCTGTTTGTAGCCTAACTAGAGCTTTAAGCAGGTACTGACAGCCTTTTCGTTCTACTAAGCGGCCTAGGAACACAATCTTAAGCGTCTTATTTTTAATTGGTTTATGTTTGAACTCTTTAATATCTACCGCATTAGGGATTACAACCGAATCGATATCAAAAACGGTTTTTGCGAATTCGGCGGCAACCGGGGAAACACTGATTATTTGATCAAACTGCTTTACAGTCCTTCTATTAAATAGCTCCAATGCTCTTGCACCAGTCGTATGAACCCAATTAGCCGGGACAATATGAAATGTCCCAATCAATTTTGTTCGTGGCGGAGCAGCGTTAATAACTCTCCCGGCAAACAATGGACTATACGGCATCTGGACATGAAGAATATCTAGTTTTAGCGAGTCTAGAGTTTTAGCAATGAGTTTCCGACTTGTTGGCAATGGTACACTCAAGCGGTTTTTGTTAAATCTAACTTTTATGTTTTTTGCCAGGGGATGAATATTACTGATATCTTGTCGGTTAGATTCTCCAACTAAATAATGGACTTCGTAACCGTGTTTTTCCATCCAGGATCCGACTCTCATGACATACTGTTGAACACCATCAGGAGTATCTAGGGTGTCATCAAGCACAAAGCCGATCTTTAAATGCTTGCTAGATTTGCGCATAAACTTTGAGGGCTTTTTTGTAGGTTGTCTCATATTCTGTAGCTACCTTTTCAAAGTTATATTTTTGTACTTCTTTTTTAGCCCAATCTTTCCAAATTTTCCTGATCTCCTCGTTATATAGCATTAATTCTAAGCGCATAGCGAAGTCTTCGGTTAATGTAGGAGTCACTAAACTGACTCGTCCCAAATCTTTCATAACAGAAGCATAACCCGGATTATTTCCGGCAACCAGTGGGGTACCAACTGCCATTGCTTCAAGCAAAACTATTCCAAAACTTTCGCCATATTGGGCTGGTGAACAATATAGATCCGCTGTCGCCATTAAATTTACTTTGTCACATTCTTTAACATAACCTATAAAACTAACATCAGGTATTTCATACTCTTCAACATATCGTTCTAGACTTTTACTTTTTACGCCGTTACCCGCTATAACCAATTTTACATCTTCATGGTTTTCCCGCAGTCTTGCATAAGCATCTATCAGAAATTTAACGCCTTTGCGTCTTTCTAATCTTCCGAGATATAAAATAGTCTTTTTAGATTCATGAGGCATTGTTTTAGGTGCTTTGAATTTATTAATATCAATGCCATTTGGAATTATCTCTACATGTTCATCTGTTAGAGTTCTAATATATCCAGCCGCTGGCTCCGAAACGGCAGTATAAGAATGAATATATTTTAATACTGAGCGGGTGTAGGGAATTACCATATTAAGTAAGGACTTACTCATTATGGTATCTGGCGGAGTGCCATGGAATGTCGCAACATTGACCGTATTGGATCTGGTTAGGATTTGCCTAGATAAAACCGGTTGCCAAGGTTCATGGAAGTGAAGAATATCAAATTGTTCACGCTCTAAAATAGCGGCTATTTCTTCACCATCAGCCTCAAAACCAAAATCCACCATTGTGGCAAATGGCGTATTCATCTTTGTGCTTCGACCGAGTAAAATCATATCTTTTGGAGTATCTTCAAAATATGACCTTGGTCGTGGAGTAATTATTATCGCTTGATGGCCCTTTTTCTGCAATTGTACCTGTAATTGAAAAACTACTTCTTGTACACCACCGGCAAACTGGAACATATTGTATGGGCAGATTAAACCGACTTTCATGATTTTAGTATATCACCTCTTAAGCTTAGGGGCTTTGGCTAATTTGCGTCGAACTTCAATAGGAATCAGGCCTTTTACATTCTCAGAATCGCCAATTACTGTTGGGGCATGGCTAGGTAATTTTGTTTTATAGACTGTCACATCATTAAATATTTTCTTTAGATTCTTTTTAACACGAGTAGCATCAAAATACTGATCAGCACCGGCGGTGATATGCAGCACTGGCACATCAACTTTTTGATCAGTGATGTCTAAAGTCATCATAGTTATTGTGGTATCCATATAAGTTCGAATATCATTGCTCTGCCAAAGTTTAATTTCGAATTTGATGCGACGTTTTCGCTCTTCATTATTGGCGTCTTTCATCTTTATATTCCTATCAGCAAATAACTTGTAAGTCGCGCTGATAACTGGCCCGCGCAATACTATGTATTTTGCAAAGGCGGCCGGCAGGGAATTGCTGCAAAAGCTAGATAGATACCTGAATGTTACAAATGTTCGTTTTTTAAATTTGAAATCTTCCTTGCTTGTGAATCCAACTATACTTATCAGTAAATCAACTTGCTTGATCATTTTTGGATATTTTTGAAGCATTCTAGCTACAACCACAAACCCAAAGCTCATACCACCAATAGTTATGTGTTTATTCTTATATTTAAGTTTTATAAATGTAGTCAGGTAATCAGCTAAGTTATCTAGAGTTGGTTTTTCTTTTATTTTGTAGAAACTGTCCATACCTCCGAATCCAGGTAGATCTGGCATAACAACATTTCCATAGTCAGCAATATTATCTAGGATTCCAAACATTCTTTCCAAACTTGAATGATGGCCATAGACCATTAATATTTCGCGTTTAGCCGATTTCTTATTGGCTGGTAATTGAAGAACGCGTCCATGTAGACCATTAACTGTTATGGGCGTGATAAAATCAGCCGGATTTTTATTGTTGGATTTCATAATTTAACTTAAGCTATTTTATAACAGATTTTAACTAATATTAAAAGTGGCTTCATATAGCGAAGCCACTTTAACTTTAGTAAATTTATCTTATTTATATAGCGGGAGCAGTTGGGATTGTTATGTCCTTACATGCTGTTCCACAAGTTGTTTTTAACTGTTGAGCGACTTTGCCTAAATTAGTTATATAAGCTGTTTGAGTCGTAATGTTTGCTTGAAGGGTAGTATTTTGCTTTGTAAGAGTCGTGTCTTGGCTAGCAGCGGATGTTTGAGAATTCAGCTGTGACTGAAGCTGAGCGCTAGTATTTTGGGCATTCTTTAAGTCTGTCTTATCTTTATTATATTTTGTATAAAAGTATCCAGCGGCTGCGGCTGCAGCAATAAACAAAATGATAAAAATAATTAACCAAACTACAGTGCCTTTTTTAGCCTTTGGCTTAGCATCTTTAACAGCTGGTTGTTCAGCAGTAGGTGTAGCAGCCTGATTTTCAGCATCTTGATGATTCTCATTATTCATAAAATCACTGGCTGGTGAAGCCGGGTGGGGTGATACCACAAAACCATCAACATTGGACATTTGAGCTGGTTGCTCGGCTGGTTTTACATCGTCATCATAATTTGATTGACCTTCTTGATCTGAATCCATAAAATAAACCCCTCTTATATTCTTATGGTTAGTATACGCCAAAAATATAATGCAACAAAGTAGTCAATAAGTGCTATAAATTTCTTAACAGAGAATTGATTTATATACTACTTTATTATATACTAACAATATGGAAGTGGCCCCTGCTGAAATTAGTTATATCACTCAAGACGAAGAAGTTTTTGACGAACCACCAACTGCTAGTAGACCTTATAATTACTTCAATATCGTAAACATTACCGATGCGCTATTTTATTTAGTATTTAGAAGTGGATTAAATGATCTTAGACGCGGCGATGATGAGGTAGGAATATTAAAATGCGCAGTATCAAAATCATGGGACGCATTAAATGGCAGGATAGCTAGAAAGAAACATCTTGATGGGAAACAGGGAGCATTTTGGGATGCATTTATCGACAAATTAGAAATGCTTGAGGCGTTAAAGGTTGGCATTGATGATTATGATATTCCCAAACTTTTAGCTTATTTAACCTTGGCTCAACAATTGGCAAACTCTGCGATAACCGGAGCCGCTATAATTAGAGGTCGAGATCTCGAACGTCGACGCAAAGGAGCTTACTCAATGTTTGTTGCCAATGCCGCACTAGCCCTATATCCGGCAGGTCACGTAGCTGATAAGCATGGGCATCCGAATGCCAACGATAAATTAAGAAAAACAGCAAAAATTTCTGGTTATGCAGCCAATGCTTTAGGATGGACGGCAACGATTGATTATGCCCATCAAGTATTTGGGAAGCAAAAACCTTCTGATAGCCAAACAGAAATATTACCCGAAAATTTGGAATAAATTATATTTGCAATCAATGCTTAATGGAGCATACTAATTTTGGAGGGATTTTTTATGTCTAAAGGTGGAAGAAATAAACCGGGTAGAGAAGAAAAGAAGAAGAAGCAGCCTAAGATTAAATAATCTGTAGCTGTTTTTTTAACGTTTTTTTAAATTTAATTGTTATTCAAACTATTGCTGAATTTGATCTAATTTTTCCATATCAGCTTCGTTAATTTCAAAGTCGAAAATATTAATATTCTCGGCAATTCTTTGTTGAGTTTGAGATTTAGGAATAACTATAGTACCTTTTTGGATACCCCACCTTAACAACACCTGAGCTGCGGTTTTATTATATTTTCTGGCAATTTCTACTAATAAAGTTTGAGTAAGCTGTTTCCCTCGGGTTAGGGGACTATATGATTCCAAAACTATCTGATTTTCTTTACAAAACTTAAGTAAATCAGCTTTATTATCGTACGGAGAAAATTTTACCTGGTTGATAACTGGTTTTACCGAAGCTACTTTTAGGACTTGCTGCAGTTGGTAAATTGAATAATTGCTTACCCCAATAGCTTTGCATCTATCATCTGTTTTCAACAACTCTTCCATTGACCGCCAAGTAGATTTAATAAATCCCGGTACCGGCCAATGTACTAAATATAAATCAATATAATCAAGTCCAAGCTTGGCAATACTCGCATCAAAAGCTTTCTTAATATTAAACTGGTCAGTACCCCAGAGTTTAGTAGTCAGGAATATCTCTGAACGGGGGACTGAACTATTTCGGATAGCCGCCCCAACACTTGCTTCATTGTGATAAATTTTAGCCGTATCAATTAATCTATAGCCGGTATCAAGCGCCCAGGTTACAGCATTTTCAGTAATCTCTCCTTCAGGAATTTGCCAGGTACCAAGGCCAATAACAGGCATTTTTGAACCATTATTAAGTTCAATCCGATTAGCAATTTCGTTCATATACATCCTTAAAATTAGATCACCATCTAAATTATACTTCCAAAGCCTAGCGGTTTGTCTGCGATATATATAACAAAAAGAGCCTTTTTAGGGGCTCTTTTTGTGGCAGCTCCATTGCTGGTGCTGCCGAACTACTTTTGACGGTAGTTACCACCTCACGATGGTACTAATTAATTTACGCCTTCGCTTTCAAATTGTCAACTTGTTTTTTTATGTATTTAAGGATTTACCACTACTTGTGAAGCAGTAAATGTCCCATTATTTATCGATCCGCTGATTACAACACTATCATTGACAGCTACTTTGGAAGCATTAACATATTGCGTATTGCTGTTAGTTTGAACTGTATTTGTAGCTCCATTTCCAGCAACAGTAAAAGAAGTCCCATTAACGGCTGTTACAACGCCAGAAATATTGGCAGAATTTGAAGATGATACGTAGCCGCTACTAGCAAACCCAGTACTAAAATTAGTACGAGTTATAAAACCGCCATTACCGACAGTTCGAATTTGGAATCGATTTTGATTCATTGCATGATCAATGAGAGCACCACCAGCGAGTGCAACTACGATAATTGCAATTATGGCAATAGCCATCCCGACTCCCCATGATGGGTATTTACTTTTATCTTTATCATCCTTAGGTTGTTCCTTTTTAGGGGCGTTATTTTTTTCAATTGGTTTCTTTTCTTCATCCATAATAGATTTCCTCATTAACAGACTTATTTTATATCAAAGTAAGCTGAGCGATTGCTTAAAAAATATTTGAAATACCAAAGTTAATTAATTCAAATTTTTAGTAACATTTAAAATAGTATTCACTTTATTCGTATAGTCTTCCATAAATTTAAATTGGAATTGGCTAATTTCATCTTCATAAAAATGATACATTAATGCACCGCCATCTCTAGCTGTAAAGGGGAATACCACACTGTGCCCAATTCCAGCTGCTGCTTGATTTAGAAGTGCTATATCACTAGGCAATGCCGGCGTAACCAGATACGTCCAATTCATAGTACTGATTGGTTTTTTGGACTTAATAGCTTTCACTATAATATTTGTTTTGTCACCCATCGGCAGCTTAATATTACTAAAACTCTCAGGCGACATTCTTTTTGCAGCTTGAGCCAGATCATTATCGGTCATGCAAATTCTGTCTACACGCTCCTCATTTTTATTGACTAGTAGCAGGACAATGATTCCAAGAGAGAGGTTGGTAACCTCTAGTCTATATTTAAAAGGGTAGTTTACAATTGTCTTAAATAGATCTGAATCATTTTTTATATATTCAAATTCTTTTTCTAACCCTGATAATATTGATTGACTCAACATGATTGCCCTCGAAATATTTAATATCAGTTTTTATATTTAAGATACAATCCTAAAACATTTAAGCATATTGTTTTTTCGGTAACGTGTAAGATATTTTACATAGTTTTAGGTAACGCTCTGTGTATTATTTAAACTAAGTTTTTGAGAATGAAACAAACTATATCACCGACTAGAATTTCTGATTACAAGGAACGCGTCGATACAAACGCCAAAATATTTGTTTTGGTATTTGGCTTATTAATCGCGGTAATAATTTTACTAGTTTGGCGAGTTCAGCATCATATTCTTGCTACAAATAATAATCTAGGCTTGTCTGGCGCAGAAAAAATTGAATTTATTCTACTGGCGGTGCTGGCTGTCGGCTTCACGATCGGATCAGTCCTTTATCTAATCTCAGTTCTAAATACCCAAAAACTTCTAAACTTAGAAAGACTGAGTGCCCAAAACTCTAAAGATGAACTACTCTCGCTGGCATCTCATCAGCTCCGCACCCCGACAACGGCAGTTAAACAATATCTAGGTATGATTATTGAAGGTTACATTGGCACGCTTTCTAAAGAACAACTGCGGATCATCAAAAGAGCTTATACCAGCAATGAACGACAGATAGAAACCATTGACCAGATCCTATACATTACAAAGGCCAATGCCGGTCGGTTAGAATTGCAAAAATCATACTTCAATCTGAATCAGATAATTGAAGAGAGTATTTCCGATCTAAACAGTGTGATTAGGGAACGCCATCAAAAAGTTACGTTTAAACCCGCCTACGTTAATTTGCCAATATATGCCGATAGACATTGTGTGCGATTAGTTGTCGAAAATTTATTATCCAACGCTAGTAAATATTCTTATTCTGGCGGTCGAATTACAATCTGTACTAATCGAAAGGATAATACTGCTATTCTTTCAGTAACTGATACTGGGGTAGGCATCAGTAGTGACGATAAAAATAAACTATTTAAGAAATTCTCGCGTTTAGACAACGAACTATCCGTTCAGGCCGGCGGTAGCGGTCTAGGACTATATCTAGGTAAAACATTAGTAGAAATGCATGGTGGACGCATAAGAGTTGCTTCAGAAATGAAAAAAGGCTCAACATTCACCGTTCAGTTGCCATCATCGCCTAGTGGGTATAAATTAAGTAACACGGTGGTTATTTAATATCATGGGCATTCAAACTTACTCACCTATATTTATCTCATTCGCTTTAGTGTTTTTAGGTAAAGACAAATTTAATAATAGTCATAAGGAGTTATTATGAAAGCCGCAACAGTATTAATTGTAGAAGATGAATCGTTGCTAAGCGAAGCATACGATATGATATTAAAAAAAGAGGGTTATAAGACTTTAACCGCATTTGATGGTAAAGAAGCCCTGGTGGCTGTCGGCAACGATAAACAAGCAATTGACCTAATTCTCTTGGACTTACGCATGCCTCACATGAGCGGTATTGAATTTTTGAAAGAGTTTTCTAAGACTAATAAAAAATTACCAAAGACCATTGTCTTTAGTAATTATGATGTCCAAAAAGATATCAATGAAGCCTTCAAGTATGGTGCAACAAGATATATGTTGAAAGCCTGGGCATCACCTAAAGAACTAGTTAAAGTCATAGAAGATACCTTGGCTGATTAAGCTTCTAATAGTTGAAATTCATAAAATCGTCAGAACCAAGCATAGCCTGCAGTTTTGAAGTTGAGACAGTATAATATTGATCTTTATAGCTAATTACGCCTTTCTTTTTAAGGCGGTTCAGCTCAACACTGGCTGTTTCTCTGGTAAGTCCAGTCATACTGGCAATATCTTTATGAGTTAATCTAATTCTAATGATTTGCGAATCAACACCGACTTTGCGTCCAAAACGCATAACCAGGTGCTGCAGAATATATAATATTTTATCGATTCCTTTTGATTGAGTCAGGGCATTCACTTGCTGGACAGCGCCTGTATATAGACCCATATATTGGTCAAACATCTTTAAAGCTACACTAGAGTTGGCAGCAATATAGTCCTGGACAATAGTTCTCTGAACAATATATAAGTCGCAATCCGTAAAGGCAGCATAATAATATAGACTGACTGGTGACTTGTTAAATACCCAGGCTGGTGGAATGAATTCTCCAGGTGCAGCTAGGGCGACTATTTTCTCATCACCATTGGAACTAATATCATAAGCCTTAATAACACCACTCTTAACTAGGTATGCATACCGAGGTACCTCACCTTGATATAGGATAGGCTCACCTAATTTTAAGGTCAGGTGCTTACTTTTGATTAACAGCTGTTCTAGGTTTACCAAGGCTGAGCTCATGTTTTTCCTATCAGACGATTAATTAATCATCTAGATATATTTAATAAGATTATTCAATTTTTTTCAATGTTTTGATCAAAACAATTACTATATTAAAAACGCTGGCTATTTTTACTGCCAGCGTTTAATTTTTAAGTTTCATAATCAAGTATAGGTCACGAACTTATTACCTTAAGTTTGTAGCTGCTTGATATTGACTTCTTGCCTCTTGAAAGTAATCCTTAAATTTGGGTGCCTCAGAAGTACACGCTTGCGAGCCATGTGTGCCTCCATTTTCTCAGCCCATCTCGTTGCCAAACGATCATAAACTTCTAATCTCTGTTCATCAGTTATTTTTTCATGTGATAGAGAACTCACTAGTGCACCCTCCTTGTTTTACGTTACAAGATAAAGATATGCTTTATGGAGCCCTAACCGCAGTGAAAAATTTAACGTTCAAGTGGTACTACGTTTTTAATACAACAAGTATTTAATATTGTTATAAAAGATCAGATTTTGTGATCTCCACCCTATAGTCTTTTATTATGATCCGCTTAGAATTCTTAGAGGATTCATTAGTCCAAATATGCAGTGGACAGGCTTTATATAAGCGTTGGGGAGTGTCTATAAAATCTTCATAGGTCGCATATTCTCGACCCTTACGCTCATTAATAAGATTTAGGGTTGACTTGATTTCGCTGGCATCCGATAAGACATTCACATCTGCTTCAATATATATAGCTTTAGAATAGACAAGGGAATTATAAATCGTTATAAAGGCCTTGCCACTCTTTTCAATATTTATTGAGTGCTTGGAATCGGGATGCGATGACCAATATAGATTTAAATCCTTATCATATACATAAAAAGTTGGCATGTTCCAAGGATTGCCTTGCTCATCGACAGTTGCCACGGCAGCAAACAGACTTGTTTCTAAAAGATGATGTAAATTATCCATATTTAAGATAATAAACGTATTTCAAAAAACTTGCACACAATAAAATAAACTTCTATGCTAGTTATGGTTAAAACAGGAGATAAACATGGATTCTGTGATTCAAACAAAAGACCTTAGCAAAAAATATGGCTTAGTACATGCCCTTACAAACTTAAATCTAACAGTCGAGAAGGGTGAAGTCTTAGGCTATCTTGGACCAAATGGTTCAGGTAAAACTACCACTATTAGGTTGCTACTTGGACTGATTAAACCTACTGGCGGTTCTGCTAAGATCTTTGGTTTGGATTCACAATCCGCAAAAGTTGAGATCCATAAACGACTTGCCTATATACCAGGGGAGCCAACGTTATGGCCACAATTAACCGGAATGGAAACTCTATATCTACTTGGCAAAATCCATGGCCAGTTAGATAAAAAATATTTGAAAGTTTTAATTGAGCGCTTCCAGTTCGATACATCCAAAAAGGTTCGTGCCTATTCCAAAGGTAATAGACAAAAACTAAATGTTATTGCCGCTTTGATGACGAGAGCTGAGCTTTTAATCATGGATGAACCTACTAGCGGCTTAGATCCTTTGATGGAGCAGGCCTTTCGAGAATGCGTTGTAGAGGCAAAACAACGAGGCCAAACAATATTCTTGTCTTCTCATATATTAGATGAAGTCGAAGCCCTCTGCGACAGGGTCGCAATCCTGCAAACCGGCAAACTCATAGAAGTAGGCACCCTTAAAGATATGAGACATCTGTCAGCTCTAACTGTCGAAGCTACGTTTGATGAAACACCACCTAATATTTCTCATATAAAAGGAGTAAGTAATGTCCATATCGTCGGTCATCAATTAAATTGCCAAATCCATGGACCAATCGATGAGCTGCTTGATGTGATTTCCAAAGCTCATCCCAAGACACTTCTTAGTAGCGAACCAACACTTGAAGAATTATTTTTATCACTTTATGGCGATAAAGACATAAAGAACCCGGAGAATAACAATGAGCGCTGAGGTAAACACCCTTACCGCCAATGACTCTATTAAATATTTCCGCTTTCCCAGAACTGTTATAGCCCGTTTCGTTTCGAAGAGAACTGTTCGAAGTGCTGCACTGTGGGCACTTTTATTTGGTGTTTATGTGGCTGCCAAAGCCGATGGTTACGCCAAGCTATATCCCACCGCTGCTGATCGCATGAAATTCTTAGCAACTTTCACTTCAAATACCACTATCAACGCCATCCTTGGTGATCCACATGGCGTCTCTTCAGTTGCTGGATTTACTGCCTGGAACTGTTTGATGATAGTGACAATAATTAGCTCAATTTGGGCGCTACTTTTAGCTACAAAACTATTTCGAGGAGAAGAAGAAGCTGGTCGCTGGGAATTACTAATAGCCGGACAAACTACAGCCAGACGGGCAGCAGCCAATGTTTTGGCTGGATTATCGGTATGCTTGGCAATGCTTTATGGAGTAACTGCACTTACTTTTATAGCTACCGGCAAAATACATAACGTAGATTTTGGTGTCAGCGCTTCGTTGTTCTTCGCATTAGCCGCAGTGTCTGGTGCCGCCATGTTTTTGGCTATGGGTGCGGTAGCTAGTCAATTGATGCCGACTAGGGCTAGAGCAGCAGGAATTTGTGCTGCAATCTTTGGTATAAGTTTTCTAATTCGCGCCGCTGGTGATATTACCAGCTATCACTGGCTACTTGATATATCACCGCTTGGTTGGGTAGAAAAAATGCAACCTCTGTCTGGCAGTCATTGGCCGTGGATTATTCCAGTCATAATCACGATTGTAATTCTTAGTATATTGACTGTGTGGATAGCAGGTACCCGCGATATTGGTGACAGTATATTTGCCGATAAAGATTCGGCCAAAGCTCATACCAAATTGCTTAAAGGACCTTTTGGTCTATCTTTTAGATTAACCAGAGCAGCTACCATTAGCTGGATTCTGGGTATATGCGCCTTTAGTCTCTTTTTTGGAGTAATAACAAAAGCTGGGGTACAGGCAATCCAAGCGTCAGCCAGCGAAGGAAAATATATTAACCGCTTGGTTCACTCATCTCAGATTTCATTATATGTAGCATTCGTTGGAATAATTTATTTCATCGTGATGCCGCTAATTATGATTTATGTTGCCAGTGCCGTTGGCAACATACGCAATGATGAAGCTGAAGGCTACTTAGATAATTTGCTAGTCAGACCAGTCAGCCGTTTAAAGTGGATATCTGAACGAATAATATTAATTGTATTTTATATTTGTGTAATCGGATTTTTGGTGGCTGTTAGTGCCTGGGCAGGGGTTGCAACCGGTCATGCCGGCGTACCTTTCCATTCCTATATAACCGGTTCAATTAATGCTATTGTCCCGGCAATATTTGCACTTGGAATCGCTATATTTACTCTAGGATTTATGCCACGATTTACTTCACTAGTCGTATATAGCCTAATAGCTTGGGCATTTCTAATAGAAATGATCAGCTCTGGTATTAATTTAAATCACTGGATACTAGATACCTCAATCCTCACCCATATGACGCTAGCACCAGCTGTAAGTCCAGATTGGTCTTCGGCAGCAGTAATTACAGCAATAGGTGTTGTTGCAGCACTACTTGGTATCTTGCGCTTCAATAACCGCGACTTGCAAAACGAATAAAATCACTTCCGAGAAACAAACTGGTTATTTTTAATATAGAACCGCCACTCTAAATCGGTAGCTTTTTTAATGCCAATTCGAGTTGTTTGGACAACGGCTTGAGGCTTTATGCCGGACTCTAATCTTAATCCACTGGAGCCATCCAGAATATTTTTGCCGTTATAACTTTTATCTATTGCCATGGCTTGGACTAATTTGGCAGGACCATTTGTCAGTTTTAAATCGTCTTCTATGTCTCGTCTTTGTCTCATCAGATCCAATCCATCGATTGGCTGCAGGGCTCTAATTAGAACTGCTTGTCCATTATCAATTGGACCGGTAACAATATTGAAGCAATAGTGTATGCCGTAAGTGAAGTAGACATATATTGTCCCAGGAACATCAAACATCGGTTTGGTGCGACTGGTCATACCTTTAAAACTGTGACTGGCGGTATCAATCATGGAATAGGCTTCGGTTTCAACAATATAACCGGATGTAACGCCATCTGCAGTTTCGTTAATTAATTTGTAGCCCAATAATTCCTTGGCAGATTTTAGACTATCGCTAAGATCTAGTAGCATAACCCTAGGTTACTACAGCAAATTTAAACTTCAAAAAACCGATATTTTTTAACTTATAAAAATCTATTTAAAGAATCTTCTTCGTATAAATAGCTGATAAGCTCCGGTACCCACTGCCGAAGCGCCTAAGAATATTCCTACTGTACTACCAGTACTTGATCCAGTATTAGGTATTACTGTAGGTGATGGAGTTGGGGTAGTTGATGATTGAGTCTCTTCAGAAGTATTCGAAGTCGGAACAACTTCTGGTGTTTGATTCACGACTACAGTTTGAGTTTGGGATTGAGTCTGGGTCTGAGAAACACTTGGAGTAGAAGTGGGTGATGGCTTCGGATGAGGTGAATGTGATGGGTATGGCTTTGGAGATGGAGTGTATGTTGGAGTTGGACTTGGCGTATAGGTAGGCGACGGTGTCGGAGAAGGAGTTGGTTTAGGAGTTGGCGTTGGTTTCACTACAGACTTGGCTACAACTACATTTCCGCAGCTGGCTAGTATTGCAAACGCAAAATTGTTATTTCTCATTACTACAAAAGCATCTAGCGAATTACTTAAGAACGATACGCTCGGTGGTCGGATATAAAACGCTAAACCGTTTATATTAACAGCTGTGCTTCCGGCAATATTGTCTCTTCCGCCAGTCATAGCACCAGTCGCCACGACCGTGCCATCAACTTTTACTTCGCCGCTTTTAGTCACAACACCGGCCACTGCCGAATTTGCCATATCGGCAATATCCGCCTTATCTAGACCATAATAGGCATATATTTTAGCAACACCTGACTGGGTACCAAACTTACTAAGTAGCTCACTTATCGACATAGCTCCACAGTAAACTACTGCATTACTATTGCAATCCCGGGTTGTATCAAATGTGACACCAGAAGCTCCTACAGTTTGAGATAATGTTAGACCTCCTACCGCTAATATCGCTACAAATGTAAATAACAGATACATTTTGGTAGTGCCGAGTGCTTCCAAAAAGTACTGTTTAGTACCATGAAACGTAAGCTTTTTCATAATCTCCCCTCAAATAAACTAAATACTCCTCATAGACTAATCCTGCCACCGAATAAAAACAGTAATTAATTTTACTAACACATAATTTTATCCTTAAACCAGCATGTGTTTTAACTGTGCTTAGAACCTACGAAATTGACAAGTTTATATGATTGGTAGATTATAAATATATAACTAAAGGAGGGAATTGGATGGATAAAGCTCATCTTAAAGATCTCTGGTGGGGAACAGCTCTTAGGGGGATAATTACACTGCTGTTTGGAATTGCGGCCGTATTTTGGCCAGGACTAACGCTAGTAACGTTAGTTTATTTGTTTAGTGCTTACATTTTAGTAAGCGGTGTCTTCGAATTGATTGCTGGGATCGGCTCGGCCGGTAAAGCAACCCGTTGGTACTTAAGAATTGTTATGGGAATTTTAGAACTAGGTGTTGGTATTTACTTAATCCGTCACATCCATGTGGCGTTTACCACCTTTATCTTGCTAATCGGATTTATCTTGATTATCCGTGGCATCATAGATGGTGTATCTGCCTTCATCGACGACACAATGACTGCAGTCCAAAAGACTATTACTTTTGTAGTTGGCGTAGTCGCCCTAGTTGCTGGTATCGTAATTTTAGGTCAACCTTCCAAGAATGGCGTAGCCTTCGTATGGATCTTAGGTGTCTTTGCATTAGTTGCCGGAACACTCAATATCGCTTTGGCAATTGACATGAAGCACTACGTTGACGATGTCACCAGCAAAAAATAGTTCTAGATTTTAGTTAATCACCCCCAAAACATTCCGGCTAGAAATAGCCGGTTTGTTTTTATTAATTAGCTTGATTCTGGCCTAAAATAACTATAAAATCATCGCTACTATATTGGGCCGACAAGTTTGAGTCTGTGGAAATATTATTGCCATAAATGCTTTCTAATAATTTAAGTGTAGCCGGTTTTGATCCATTGGAGTTATCAATAATGGTGGTTTCAGAATAATCAGTCGGTGCATCTCCAGTACTTGCCGAAACTCCATCAGTTGCCAGGACTGTTTGCTGCTGAGCAGCCAAGCCATCTGTTTCAGTACCGTTTAGCAGGACTACGCTTGCTGACTCTTGAAGCACCTGGTTGTTAGATTGCAGAAGCTTTTGAACTGCAATTTGAATCTGACTATAATTGTCGATTCCACTAGTTGGAATCAGTGCATCTTCGCCGTCACTAGTCATATAATCCGTAACTAAATCTTGGCCATTAATACTATTGAGGCCCACCGATTTAATATTTGAATCATTAATTTTATCCATCAGTTTTGCAAACGAAACCATTTCATCTAAGCTCATATTCGTTTGAACGTTATTGCCAATTGCATCAGCCAGTTGACCAACTTTAATTGGATTGGAAATTACAGACGTAGAAGTCGCCTTATCTTTAATAGCTAATAGCATTAAACGTTGGTACATAGTCCGATCAAAGTCACTATCAGGAAAGCCATATGATCCATAGCCATCACCGCGAGATCTAGCTAGAGCAAGAGCAGTATTACCATCTAGAGTTGCTTCACCATTCGGTAAATTTATTCCTGTATTTGAGTCATATATTCCTCTAGAATCTGAACTTTGAATGTCTATATTTATTCCCCCGACTGCATTAACTAAATCTCTAAATGCCGTGTAGTTAACTAAAACTGAATAGTCAGATTGGATTCCAAAATCTTGCTGGACTACTTCTTCAAGCAAACCCATGCCGCCATTTGTATATCCCTCCTGGCTAAAGTTTTCTGCCGCTCCATCTTCATAGGCAGCATTTATTTTTTGATAACCTGACCCGGGGATATCTACCCACATATCTCTAGGTATACTAAGCATAAAAGCTGTATGATTTGTCGGATCTATACTTAGAATCATAATTGAATCAGTTAAATCCGCTCCATCATGCCCTGGATCATCGGCCGAATAACCAGCGACAAGGATATTAACTCGTCCATCAGTCTCTTTAAGTGGGGTATTATCAAAAAGTCCCAGCAGGGCAAGCGGATTTTTATTTCCTGTTACTTTTACGGCATCGGAATAAATTTTCCAGCCTAACCAGCCGCCAATCACAAGAGCGACCCCAACAATAATAAGTGAAGTTCTTTTAACAATCTTCTTATAAGGGATACTCAATTTTTTCTTCAAAGATGGTTGGTTAATAGCAACAGTGCCGTCAACGATATTTAACGGACGGCCCTTTATATAGACGATGTTCGGTTGATTTGCTTTTGGCTTACGAGCCATAGTTTCTTCAATCTTTTAAAAAATATTAAGATAACGCCATTAATCCTATATTTTGTAAATGAATTTTAGCTGAAGAGTTACCATACATTTAGGCTAATCTATTAACATCGGTAAAACTGTAAGCATTTTTACAATTTATATCCAACTAGTCATCTTATCTTGGTTGAATCCATCATTGACGATATAATATACTTGCTTTTAATCACACATAAAGATTAAATTTGTCTGTTAATGGGATGTGGCCAAGTGGTAAGGCACCAGGTTTTGGTCCTGGCATTCGGGGGTTCGAATCCCTCCATCCCAGCCAGTACATTTAACAGATACGAAAAATTTGCAATTTGTAAATCTTTCTGTTTTTGCGAGTTTCTCACATCTGTTAATCGGGGTTCGAATCCCACTAGCCGGGCTTGTATACTTTCTGGAACACATAAGGGATACAAAAATAGACAAACAGTGAAGAATATGTAAATATATACTTCGTAATCAGGGATATCTCTGGTCGCACATCGCGCCCAGTATTGCAAATATTGGGAGCAAACAATACGAGGAGGATCCAAATGGGGTTCGAGTTCCGCATAACAGCTGTTGGGAGTTCCGCAGTCGCTAATGTATCCGACAGCAGGACGGACGAGATCTGCACTTCGGACCTGACCAGGGAGACGTTCTTGGCCCTGGTCAAGAAGCTGAGGAAGCGCTACCCCCGCGAGACGGGACGAGTCCGCGGGAACGTCGTCAAGATGAAGTTCCGCTACTTGGAAGACCAGGGGGAGGCCACCTGCGTCGTCAAAGATATGGTCGAAGGCGCGGCCATCATGTACGACGCCAACGAGATCTCGACAGGCCAACGCGCTTAAGCAAGTAGGAGGAGACCTGTGAAGATAATAGCCCATGCAAACAGGTATCACCCAGCTGGTGCTCTTCCTGTCATCCAGTGCACGGGTGATCTGGAGATGCTCATAGGCGGCGACTACAGCGGTGAAGACTTCGCTCGGGTCTATCGACGGCTCGAAAGGTGGGGCGAGTTTGAGTGCAAAATCGACGATGGCAAGCAGTCCATCGTACTGCTCCATGACGTCGATCTGCCCAACCTGCTGGTCAAGTTCGTGCAGGCTTGCGACATCGCCATCGACACGATCTGGCCGGATTTGGGGCCACAGAGGTCTAGCACCTCTGCAACCGTCTAGAGCGCAACGTGACCGATAGGCCCAAGTGGTGGAGGATCGCTTTCTAGCGACCTCCACCCGGGCCGATCGGCCCTCCTCGTATTTATCACTACGTAAATGTGTATTTACGCTGATGAGTCCAAAAGGATGAAAGTGAAATCGTACTAATTTATTCATCGATTTGCATACCTAAACCGACTAGTTTTTCATACAGTAGCAATAGGTCTGGGTATACAGTGTTCCACCTATTGGCAACATGGTCAGCCAAGAGCATACATTTGACAGATCATCCAGTAAGGATTTATGTTAAGACGGTACCATTATGAAACCATACAAAAAAATGAGTTCTAGGAATACTGCACTGATCGTTATTGATGCAGTCAATGGTTGTTGTCACAAAAACTGTGAGGAGCCAGAAATAGGTATTACTTTTTCTAAGATAAGGAAGATGATACCTCAGCTAAACGATTTTATAGAAGAGTTTAGAGCCAAAAGCGGCGGAATGGTGGTATTCACCAATATCACTCCGTGGACAAAAGAATATTTACCGGAAAACATACAAGAATTATATGAAGATCCTACTGTTGCTTATTATAGTGACGGCTCTAAGTTTGAAGAGGAATTTTATCTCGTTAAGCCAAAAGTAGAAGATACCGTTATAACAAAAAATAATTATGATACATTTTCAAATCCTGAATTCGATAAAATCCTAAAGAAAAACGGGATTCGGTACTTAGTGATAACTGGCGTTTTTACCGACGGATGTGTTTTGGCAACAATAAGCGGAGGATTTAGCCAAGGTTATAATTTTGTTGTATTGAAGGATCTAGTAGAAACAACAGATGTAAAAACTAGGCAAGAACTCTGCAAATATCTTATTGACTACACTTTTCCATCCCTATATGGGAAAACTATCACTTCTAAAGAATTCGTCAATTCATGGTTCTAGACCGGGATGCTCAGCCATATAAAAGTTCGACTAATGTAACCAAACTTCGGCAGATGTCGAGATTTGGTTTTTATTTAGGGCATATAGAACGAACCAAACTTTTTACAGTCCAATTCTTGCAAAAAAATCAGATTATGCTATAATAACCACGAACCTTAACAGTTTAGCACTACCATGAAAACGGCGCCATGTATAAGATAAAATCGTATATAGCGCGCCGTTTTCAACTTCGACAAGTCCTGCCGCATCGTATATGCGGAGCAACAGGAATGGTCGGCGGCGAACAAAAGGAGAGGGTCTGATGACCAGCTACTTCGCTACTACCAAGGGGCAGTCCGAACAGCTTGACCGCATCTGGGATCAAGCTGGTCTAACGCATGAAGATGTCAAGAACATCTTGGCCAAGCCAGAACTGGCCGTCAAGATGGTCTCAGGCCTTCACATTGCGTCATTCCCGATCTGGACGCCGCCTAGTTGGTGGCGCACGCCGTGGCAGCAGCTCGACAGAGCCCATGAGATCTGGCCGAACGTCGTACTGTCTAATCCACCGGCGAACTTCGTGCCTACCAGCAAGACGGGTGTCTTGCTGTTGCACGTGCCGGACACTGCCGCCTCCCTATGGGACAAGGTCGTCGCTCCCGAGGGCTACACCAAGTGGTGCTCGGAGTACGTCAGGTTCAACAAGCGGACTCTGCGTCTCGCGCCCAATAAGCGCGAGTTCACGGAACCCGTCTGGTTGGAGTTCGACGCCGAGCACGGCAAGGGCAAGCGCCCCGACTCACTCTGGGATCAGCCCGACATGGCCGCCTCCGAGGTACTCTCGGCGCTGATCCAGTTCCCTGACTGGTGGCACTCCTGGTTCAACGGTGCTTCGGCGCCGAACCTGAGCGGTTACCAGCTTAAGTATGAAGGGGCCTGGCAGTACTGCCCGTACCTCAGCCGGTGGGACGATGACCGTCGGATGCGGCTGGGCGCCTTCAAGGCCGACATCGGGCGCGAAGTTTGGGCGTCACCGTCGGTCAGGGAGTGCTGACTCTGGAATCTTGGTTCCTTGGTATCCGGGAGGGTCTTTAGTACCTTGGGCTTCGACCCTTGGGAACTTGTACCCTCCCGGATACCGCACTCACTAATTGAGAATCAGCCTTAATTATTCCTCTGCTTTAGCAGAGGCGTTTTAATTTTTGCTAAAATGGATGTGGATAAGCTAATGCATGTGCGTTCATGGATGCGCATCGTTTATCCCGTTTTTTGAAACTGACAGAATTATCTTATTTACGAACGAGGTAAGCGCGCAGGCAAAATATCGAGCACTCCGTGCGGTTTGCTGGAGATGATTTATATCTCGCATAAAATACAGAGTACGAATGAGTCTGAGCTCAGTGGCTCTTGATGACAAATTGCGCTATACCGACTGGTCGAACGTGCCGTACCTCAGCCGGTGGGACGATGACCGTCAGCTGAAGCTGAACGACAACAAGAACGACAATTGGGCGTCACCGTCGGTCAGGGATTGCTCGCGATAGATTTCAACCAGCTTCCCAGCATGCGGCCGATTTCATTGCAGGTCGAATCAAGCTGCTGGTAGGTCCGGTTGGAAACGCACTTGCAATCTTTACAGAAGTTGGAAAGCCTAATCCTAGTGGAACTAGAGAAGCAGAAATATATCCAATTATTAATAAGTGGGTTATGGATATTGCTCCCAAAACTATTGTTGATATTGGTTGCGGACAAGGCTACATATCGAGTTTAATAGCAGAGAATATCAGATATATTGGAGTTGATGCCTCAGAAGACCTAATAAATCGAGCCTCGCAAATATATAGTAGTCCCGCTAAAGTCTTTAAAATTGGCGATGTAAATAAATTACCCGTTGAAAATAATTCTGTTAATGCAGCACTTTCTTTGTGGGTCTGATCACATTTGGATAAATTAGATAAGGCTGCAGAGGAAATGGACCGTATTCTAAAGCCGAATGGAAAATTTATGATAATTACAGCAAATCCTGAAACATATAATATTCGAAAAACCTTCTATAAATCCTATAAAATAGAAAATAATCTATTGATCGGAGATTTTGATCTCGGCGATGGCGAAATACTAACCGAAACTACACTTTATCTTCATACTTTAGAAGCAATGAAAAAAGCAATTACTTCATCAGGTCTAGTAATTGATAATACTGATAGGTTAGGTAAGGGCAAAGATGCTCCAAATGGATTGTACATCCTATTCAGCGGTCATAAAGACAGCAGTTAAATCAATATGTAAAATGTACTCAAAAGTTCTAAACTCATCCACTAGCCCCAGCCAAAAAAATAATCATCTATAGGTTTTCTAGTGGAATACCAGTTTTTTTAGATACTTTTCTAGCCCAAGACAATAACTTATCAAATTGGCTGTCTCTAGCTATGAGTTCAGTCTCGTATCTATCGATACGCGCTACAAATCCATCTATATAGTGTTTATTAAATGGTAATATTTATCATCAATTTTTGTTAATCGACTTTTTACTTCAGTAAACTGGTTGGATACACCAGTAAATTGATCAGCTGTCTGTCTCATAAAGTCTTTTAAAATATCAATCACATCATCAATATCTTTTCTTGTTGCTTGTTCACTCATGTTTCTATTTTATCATTTCAATAGTTATAATGGCATGTTAAATAATATACTTGAAATTAAAGTTCGAGTTCCTACATCCCAGCCATAAGCATTTTGACCTCTATTACTAGAGGTCTTTTTATTTTGCTTATGCTTGCATTATTTATAACGAGATGTAATCATCTTTAAATATGAGTAGAGTTACAACTTATGAATCTTTAGAGCACAGAACTCAGGTAATTAATAGAAAAAGAGATAAGAAATTGACTGTTGATGCTATATTAAATGCTTCACGACAGGGTGATGCTATTGCCGCTAGTTTTCAGGAACGTAGGCTAGTTCCAATGCTAGATTCCGGCACAATTGAAAAAGCAGAATTAGCATTTACAGATATAGATGCACCGATTGTTGTAAGCGCACTTTCTAGATTCGCTCATGAAACTCTAAATGCACGAGATAAAAGAAAAGCAGCACGTTTAATTGGATCAATTATTGTTGACGTGCCTTACGAATTCACTATTTAATATATAACCGTATAATCATAAAGTAATCCAAAGCTAAAAATTCGAAGTACGTCCACTAGCCCCAGCCATAAGCATTATAAACCCTAGAGATACTTGATTATTATGTTATTTTATGTTAATATATAATTGCTCCGTTATGCATTGTTTTTTCGGAGTATTAACAAGTAAACCGTTGTAGCGATGAATTCTTAGTGACTCTACTGAAGGCAGGGACAATGGAAGACGCATCGTGGAAAAAACCAAGGCATTCGTTGTCTTGGCATATCACGCACCGACCTTGGGCGGTCTATGCCTACCTGGCATATACGGCCATCATGGCCGTATGGTTGATCCACCTGATAGTTGGTCTCCCGGGTATTCTCTGGGTCTTGGCCGCTATCTGCGTTGTGATCTTCGCGGCGCTCTTGGTCGTTGAGGCTTCACTACACAAGTACGAACGTTCAGTAGTCACCGTCAAACGTGACGAACACTAAGAGCAACCGCTCGTGTAATATCAGAAGCTGGCTCCTAGGGATATACCTGGGAGCCAGCGGCGGTCGGTATACTTGTCTTCGCTTACATAAGTGTGACTTATGCTGATGAGCCTAAAAAGGCGAAAAGCGAATAATCCAAAATACTGAAAGTTCCATAATCATCTATTAGTCCCAGCCAAACATAAGCGTAATAAATGATTTCTTTGGCTGTCTTTTAATTTGCTATTATTATGCAATGGTCATTTACTTTCTAACTTGTGCAAACATAAAAGAGGCTAATAAAATTAGTGGAGCACTACTTGAGAAAAAGTTGATTGCGTGCTCTAGGCAATCAGAAGTATGTTCCTCTTACTGGTGGGATGGTAAGATTAACCACGATAATGAAATACTGCTTATGATGGAAAGTCTCAAGGAAAAGTTTGATGAAATTGAAAAAATTGTCACTGAGCTACATAGTTATGATGAATACGTACTTACAATGGTGCCAGTACTTAAGACTACTTCCGAAGTTCATCAGTGGCTAGAAAACACACTTAATCAATAAAGCTCTAACTTAGTACAGGGTAGATAGTCAAGCATAAGCGTCAAACAAGCAGAGTTAATTTACCATAGCTTTCTTGGCCTCAATTTTATAAGGCTATTGAGAAAGCTATCTACCAATTAATATATACTTAACTTATTATGAATCGCATAAATGTGCCGGTTTTACTTCGACGTATCGATTGCCAAGCCGTAATTATCAGTCATCCTGCTAATATTGAGTGGGCAACTGGATTTGTTGGCACCGACTCTCTGTTATACATAGAAAACACAGGCATGACTATTATTACTGACAGCCGGTATGGCGAAGCTGCCAAGAAACTGTCAGGTATCAGGGTGAAACTGACTAACCAAAAAAGTCTGCCTGTTGTTTTGAGAAAACTTATCAAGTCAGGAGACCGCATTGGCTATCAGCCTGAATATTTAAGCTCGTTGGAGCTTAAAAGTCTAAAGAAAACTCTGGTTGGAATTAAGCTTATTCCAGTCCCTGGAATATTGAAAGAGCAAATTGCCCATAAAAGTACTGGAGAAATAGCACTTATTCAGCAAGCACAGCGAATTACCGAATCCGTCCTGCTAGAAATTATTGACTTACTGAATACAGGAGTTACAGAGAAGGAAATCGCCACTGAGATTGTCTATCGACAGCTAAAGCATGGGGCTGATGGCATCTCGCCTGATTTTTGGCCGATTGTTGCCTTTGGTGCAAACAGCGCTATTCCTCATGCCCAGCCGAGCGATACAAAGTTAGAACATGGCGATGTAGTACTACTTGACTACGGCTGCACGGTTGGAGGCTACTGTTCTGATATGACCCGCACATTTGCCTATGGCACAGCAAATAATAAGTTTCGCGAGATCTATAACATTGTACTAAAGGCCCAAGAGACTGGTCTTGCAGCAGCAAAAGCAGGCGAAACCGGAAAAAAGCTTGATGGAATTGTACGCGATGTAATTGTATCTGCTGGATATGGAGAACAATTTGGCCACAGCACTGGACATGGTGTTGGACTTGAAATACATGAGTGGCCATCTATCAGCCCTAAAAGTGATCATAAGCTACCTACCAATTCGGTGATAACGATTGAACCTGGCATTTATCTACCTGGGGAATTTGGTGTACGTATTGAGGATATGATAGTGCTGAAGTCTGATGGTATACAGAATCTAACTTCTGCTCCAAAAGAATTGATGATTGTAAAGCTCTAAAATCATCTTCTGTATTGTGATATTTAAACGTCTTATCCTGTTTGCTCCTGGATAATAGGTGAACGCAAATATAAGCGAAGCTCAGTACCATATTTACTGTAAAATGCTCTAGCTTCGGGAATAAAACCGGCATTTTCGATGGCATGCCAAAATGGATGAAATTTTTCCTTTAATTCATTAATATCAGTTTTTAGGTCATTTGGGTTGTCTTGACCTAGCTTAGACATTGAAGCTTTAGCAGGTCCAAGTATCATAGCAATAACTGGTGCACGCCCAATAATAGCCCCTTTGTTCCAGGGTAAACTTTTTTGGTGCACCAAAAAATCTTCAATACCTTTTTCAATGATATCTTTGTTATAAGTTAAAACGTACTGAAGTACTTCCGGTGGATCATCAATTGTCAATAATTCTCCATCAACAACCAAGGCTTGCTTATGAATCTCTACACTTAAACCAGGTTCGGATTCATGAACTTCATCTGGAGATTGAGTAGCTCTAAATTCTGGTTGGGAAGTTTCATCCATATACAATTATGGTACCAAATATAATAAGCAGGGAACTAATCTAAAGAGGTTCGTATGTATTATTGGAGAAGTTGAGACTGGAAGTTGAATCTACGCAAGTACTAGGTGTATCACCACCATTATTTGAATCTTTAAATGTATTGCCAGTCATCGTATTACCAGTAGAACCACTCTGAAAGTACATGCATTGACCATTATTAGTCCTAGTGTCCCAGAACAAATTTCCCGTAAAGGTATTATTCGTTGAATTTTGCCAGTACATCATTCCTGAACCCATACTCATTCTTACGAAATTATCTGAGAATGTTCCGCCGTTCATACTTTCACCCCAAGCTTGAGCTTCTGAGTCCATCGTAACGCCGTCAATATTTATAGTTGAGTCAAATACATTGTTTGTAATAACATCACCGCAAACCGTACCAGTAACACAGTTTACATTTAAGAATTGATCTTGGTCTGCATAAAAAGTATCGCCAGAAGCAGTTGAGTCAAAGGTTCCATTGAACTCTAAACCTTCATGCCATGAATATAGTGTGGCAGTTGTTGAGCCTTTGAGAAGCGTTCCAGAAACAGTTATACCAGTCCCTGGACCATCGAAAGAAATATCTTCTGCACCTACAGGTTCTATTGTGCTATCGGTAATATTGATATTGTAGTAATCCCATTGTCTTGTTCCGTCATAGGCACGACCATTAAACTCTAACCCCATTCTTGGTTGAGTCATAATATGAAGCCTTAAGAATGTGTCATTATATGCAGTACTATCTGGAACTCCATTTTCAGTTACTGAGATACCGTTATATACACCACTGGAGTTTTGGCCATCATTAACATCTGTTTCAATCGTACAATCAGTGAAAGTACTATTAGTTAAGGTTTCGCCAGTTGCAATGTTAAAGACTGAACCTGGTGCACCGCCGCCAACAAAATCGATGTAATCTAGCTTCACATTGTTCGCCGGAGCTGACGATGTCGGTTGAGTAGAATAACCCACTTCACCAAGTTTCATATAGCTTAGGGTATCATTGGCACTTAAGTAGATTTGTCCTTCAAGCCAAGAGCTATTACTTGCGCCATCCATTGTCGTACCTTGTGGAAAAGTAAAGTTACTCACCATATATGTTCCGGCAGGCAAGTAAACAGCTTTACCAGCATTATCATTAATTGCTGTAAGCAGATCAGTTGTATTTTGACTAGCACTGTTTGAAGTACTAACACCATAGCTTGTTACATTTACTCCCGTTGTGCTTGGATTAGGAGTAGCTGCATCAGCTACCGGTGGTATAACGGCTGTTGATGGAGCATAGCTAGAGGACCCTGATGATGTTACATCAACAGTTGTCGAGGCAGACCCAGTCCCAGCAGAACCAGTGCAAGATAGCGTGAAAGTACTTGAGGATGTTAAAGCTCCTGTCGAGGCTGAACCGCTTGTCGACTTGGTACCAGTCCAGGCTCCTGAAGCTGTACAACTCGTAGCATTCGTTGAGCTCCAACTTAAAGTTGAGGAATCTCCAGAATTAATATTTGTCGGTGAAGCACTAATGGTTACGGTTGGTGCTGCAGGACAGGAGGCCGTAGTTTCACCCCATTCGCTAGCAAGAATTGATAAGTCATAAACGTTTACAGCCCCATCACCATTAGCGTCGCCGGTAGAGGAAGTAGCGCTAGTTTTACCCCAGTTATTTTGTAAAATTGTTAAGTCTGAGCTTCCAACTGATGGACTATTATCAAAATCAGCAGTCAAACAGGAAGCAGCATGTGATGGTATTAATATGTAGACGCCGATTAAGGCAAATATAAGAACTGCAATTATTAATATGACGTGAGATTGCTTGGATTTATTTATATTACTACTGCCACCAATTACAATTTCTGATTTAGCCTTTTTCTTCTTTAAATGGGTAGGTAACTTAGGCATAATTTAGGACACTTTCAAACAAAAATTTTTTTTATTTTGTCGTGTCATTTTGCTATTTATTCCAATAATAAGCTAGGATTGATACGTCTGAAAGATTCACTTGACCATCGCAGTTTAAATCACCATCACCCCTAGTTATTCCTGTTTTAAGGTAATTATTGGCTAATACAGCTAAATCAGAGGAATTAACATTCCCATCTCCATTTATATCTCCCAATGGGTAATTACTGTAAGTAGTTGAGGTGCTAGCCGCTGATTGGGCAGAAGTATTATATGAGTTATATGAAGCTATAGTATATGAATGACATACGTCATAAGTGGTTGAACTAGACACCACACTTAAATTAGAACTATCAGTATAGCTGTTAGTCGTACTAGTTCCGACTTGTGTACCATCTCTATATATTTTATAACCGGTTGCCCCAGAAACAGCTGTCCAACTTAGACTGATTGAACTGCTTGTAAATGAAGTCATATTTAAACCGCTCGGTACAGCTGGTGGAGCTGTGTTAACTATCGAGTAACTGCCTCCTGTAGTACTTGAAAGAATGCTGGAAGTACCTTGAGGTTCAATAATTGCTGAAGAACTGGCGAAACTGACTGCGGTCGTTCCAGTTTTTGAAGAGCTGGCCGTAAAAGTTACGGTTGCCACTGTTTGGTTGCCACTAACGGAAGGTGAGGCACCAGCACTAAAACTAACGGTGCCATTGCCGCCTTTAGCTACTGCAACTATGCCGTCGGTTCCAAATGCACCGGCAGCAGAAATACTATCAAAAGTAAGCATCGACGTATCATAAGTTAAGTCGGCTTCAACAGCATTAAAAGTTACTGAACTGCTGCTAGATTCATTTATAGTTACCGTAAACTGCGATCCAGGACTAATCGTTGAACTAGCAGGGGACAAACTTAAAGTCGCACTATCTGTGGAGGCCGCTCGTGAGGCCATTAATACATATGTTCCTATGGAAGAAAATAGGATGATAAATACAACCAGTGCTATTGTTTTTTGTCTCTGACTACCTTTAAGAATATTCAATCGGTTTAAGACTTTAAAATTCTTTTTAGCCATTATATTGACCCTCATTATCATTAATCGATTTTTTCAAATCCACCGGATCATTTGGAGCTATTATAGTTCCACCTTGCAAGGGTGGTTGTGAAGGAATTTTATTTATCAAGTCAGTTTTATCTGAATCTAGTGGTTCGTGATCAACTGCTGATATTGATTGGTTAATCTGATTTGAAATATCTGGATCATACCTAGTAGTAAAATCATTTGTTAAGTTAAGTCGTTTCCGATTAATAAAATAACCAACAGCAACGATTAACAGGATAATAATAATCGTAATAATGGCGGTTAAGTCATCTTTATTTGGCGTAACTGCTGCGGCATGTAATTCAAATTGTTGGACACCATAAGAAGTCACGCCTTTAACAGCTATAAACTGACTACTAGTTTGACCATTGACGTTAATGGTTGCAGTGTAATTGCCTGGATTGACTCCGATGAAACTGGCAATTCCGCTTGAATTAGTCAAAGCACTTATTGTCGAGTTTAAATTAACTTTTACATTGTCTAGCGGGTTGCCTTTACTATCGACAACTTTAATAGAAACTAGGGTATTTACTGGTAGAGCACTACTTAAGGTTGTTGTGGTGGAGCTTGCAGCACTACTTGATGACTTATTGGGCGTAGAATTAGTGCTAGAACTGCTAGTACTTGATTTTGACGCAGTACTACTAGAGGAAGTTGAACTACTGCTTTTAGAACCACTTGTACTTGTTGGTGGATTTGTAATAGTAAATGTACCTGCTGAAGTTGTGCCATTCCACAAATTTTCAGTCTGGTTACCATTAATAACTGTCAAAAGTGCTGTACCAGTACCGGCTGCAGCGCATCCATTACCTTGACCGAGGAAACTAACTGATGCTGTACCAGCCGCAATTGCTTTAAACTGGATGGTGGCTAACATTACATTGCCCGTCACTGTTCCACCCATATCACCACCACCTAAGCAAATTAAATTACCAGTACTTGCTTCTGGTGCATCAAAACTAAAATCGGATTTATTAATATAGGTGTAGCTGGAATCAGTATTAAGCTGTAAAACGCTCGAATTATATGTCAAATCCGCTTCGAAAGTGTTAATACCAGTAGATCCGCTATTCTCATAAACATTCACAGTTATTGTGCTGCCAACAGTATAACTTCCACTAGAAGGACTTAAGGTCATTGGAACTGAACCAGTTGAAGCTGCAAATACTGAGCAACTATAAAAGGAAGCTAAACCAGTTAGTGTTGCTACTGTTAATAAGACACGTTTTAGAATATTACACCTACTCATATTTTTTATGCTTATTCTTAGTCTTAATTATGTATAAAAATCAATAAAAAAACAACTATTTAAGCAAATCTGTGTCTTAAATATTCATTTATCTACTGAGTAAATCGTTAATATAACATCTACAATTTTGACCTTAAGCTAACATAAATAGTAAAATACTCCCATCATGACTGTGAATACAAAACAAACCAGAACAAAAAGCTTTTTAGGAATACCATTTGATTTCCGAAAACTTTCATTTTCAAAAGCTAAAAGTCGATACTGGAACCCAAGAGACGTTCGACTATTTACACCAAGGCTTTATGGAGCAGGTTGGACACTTAATATCTATTGGCTACGTCATCCATATAAATACTACAAACAGCACTACACGCTTTAGTTATGTTTTCTATCTTAAGTATTATTTAAGATCCAGGGTTAGGCATTAGAAAATATAATATGATGCCCAACATAAGTACTATTGCTATAAAGTTAACTATTATAGAAATCCTGGCAAGTTGATTGTTGGCATTAGCTCGTCTGCCTTTTATAAGGGCAACTATTGCAAGAACCATTCCAGCAAGCGGTGCTGCCAGTGCTAAAACCAAACTAATTATGGCAAGATCACTATTATAATCTGTTGAAATAGAGGGTGTTGAAAAATCATTTGTTGGGGCACTAACTCCAAAATTATCTAGATTAGAAACTGCTACATCCTGAGTAATTACATTTGGTGTTTCCGTCACTTCAACGCTTGGATTATTGGGTAAGGGAACTGAGGGATTTGATTGGGGAGATATTATATCTGGTTTACCCCAGTTTTGAACATATGCTGACTCCGCAGCCTGAACTTGATTCATATACGTTGGATCAATTGGTACCGATTCAGCTTTATCTTGCACTGGAGGAGTTGGATTTTCTATTGGCTCCATATCTCAAAACTGTAAACCATAAGCATTAATTAGTAAATGTTTATTTAAAAGTGATTGGCCATAGCTATAGTTCAAGATATGCTTATTGCTATTAAAATATACTGATTTTGTTATGCTTATATATATAAAGACTAAGAATTAACTTAATGACTAAAAAAACACTTGGATCTCAGCAGTCAAAAAGATTACCTTATAAAGTTAAAAAGAAAAAGAATACTTCCGATCATTTATGGTCAAGGATTAGTAAATTTTCGGTAATCTTGATAGGTCTGTTTGTATTTGCAATCATTGGATATCTGCTATTTAAATACAGCGGTGCAAGTTCAACTGTCGATTATCAAACCGGAGTAGTCATGGGGGTAGACGGTAAAGTGTTCAATACCACTACTTTTGCAAGATCAACGAATCCGCAATTATTTGTTTCGCAATGCAAAACTGATGTCAACTGTTATTTTAGTGTCTATATGGTACCACCCAAAGAAATTGACGAAAATGCATGGACTGAGTATCTAATTACTTCCAGCAACGGACTCTACTCCAGGACTGTATCTAATGATGCTTCAATAAATGTAAATGAAGCATATGATGTATTAAATGTTGATACATTAACTATCCAAAAGGAAACTATCAAGGTACGATTTCATGGACCAAAAGGTTATTCGGATTATTCGAATACAGTTTATGTACCAGCCTATGTTAAACCCGTGACTACTTCAACAACTACCACGACAACAACTACAACCTCACCTAATACGACAACTATACCTTCGAACAGCAATCCTAGTACTACGCCAAGCACTAACGACACAAATAGTGATTCTCTAACAAACGATATTTCAGATTTATCTGATGACTCTAGTTTATCTTTATCAGACTTAACAGATATGTTAAATTTATCAGATCTTTCAAGTTTAAATCTTAGCGATTTGCTTTCCAGTGATCCATCATTATTATCATTGTCATCGGAGCTTACATCTAATGGATTATCTGCTACAGCAGTTAATACTAGCGACTTATCCAATTCAAGTGTAATTAGCAGTTTAACCAATCTTAGTTCTCAGGCAAATTCAAGCAGTGGCGATACGGAATCGCTGACAAATTTGGGTTATAGAATGATACTGTTTTGCGTCAATCAACTTCCAAAAAATTATCAGACATTTACTGTGGTTGATTGTAATAATGCTAAAAATTTATTTCTAGGGATTACCGGACCCGACCAATCAATTAAAAAGAATAAACTAACTTATCATCTATCAATAAATAATTCAAAAATAAAATTTGATAGCTTCAATGGTTGCCAACTTAAAAAACTAGATTTTAATAATCAGATGGTTAGCTGGTGCGCAATAATTTACGGTCAAAAATCTATTATTCAAGCTACGAAAGATAATGTCCAAGGTCAAATTAATAAAGCCTTGGTAAAAATAGGAATAGATAATCTTCAGTATAAATATAATGCAAGAATGTATAATTTCAATTCAAGCAAGACAAGTCTAGATGCAGACACATATACTGTCACAGCCTCTTATCTTTCAAATCAACCAATCACAAACAGTGGATCAGTTAGATTTAGCGTAAAAGCATCGGCAGTTGGAGGATTATTACAGGCAGCTCAAAGCCTGGACTGCAAAAAAGGCGGTGGTACATTTACAACATCAAATGACAGTTGTAGCAAAGCTCCTGCATCTTCACAATTATTGTCCAATAGTACTAGTTATCAAAGTTCAGACTCTTCCAAAACAAAATCTGATTATTATTATGACAATCCATCTCAGGTAATGCTACAAAATTTGATAGGTATTTTAGCTAATCCAGATTGCTTCTTAAACGGTGCTTGCGATTGAATTTCCCCAAATCAACCTGTGGATAACCAATATATAAAGCTGAGACATTATCTGATAATAAGTTGATATTATATTTTCCCTATAGTACTATCAAAATAAGCATAAGCACCTCTTATGTTAATTAAAATAAAAAAGGATCATAAAAATGCAAAAACGAAGCTCTAGTCATCAGAGTGGGTTTGCTATTATAGAATTCCTGCTAATCATCGTTGCCATTGCAGCGGTAGCCGGTGTTGGCTATTGGGTATATAACCATAGAAACAATTCCAGTGTAAGCAGCAATTCATCAACCCAATCTGCCGCTAATGAAGCCGCTTCAGCAGCTCAAAAGGCCGCTTCAGCAGCTCAAAATACAGTATCAAGTCAGGCAAGTGCTACACAAGCCAGTGGAAATTCCACAGTCACTCAAGCACAAACTGATACAAGTAATGCTTCGCAGTTAGGAAGTAATTAAAATGTTATATATAAATAAGATAACCAGCGTGGGTATAGCTGCTGCAATGTTGGTATTTGCTAGTAGCTCAGTATTTGCAGCAAGTACTACGACTACCACTTCAACCACCACAACAACGCCAACCTGCTCTAATCTGAGCACTATTCTAAAAACAGATACGGCTTCAATATCAAATACGCTCAATGTTACTTATCCAGCCGCTAGAGCTACTTCATTAGCAGCTTTAAATAATGCTTGGGCAACTCAAGATACAAACCAAGCCAAATCAACTGCTACTGAAATTTCTAATTTGAATTCGCAAGTGGCATCGATTGTTGCACAAGAAACAAATCCAACTTATATAAAAGCGCTAAATGATTATGGGACCGCAATGGTTGCAGCCATTAATGCCTACAATAGTAGCCTTACAGGATACAATACTACATTCAGAAATAATGTGATTGCAGCTATAAACGTTAGAATTGCCGCAGTGAATAGTGCATTAACTGCATTAATAGCTGCCTATAATAGCAACTTTGTTAAAGCTGAAGTGTCATGCATGAATCCATCAAAAACAGCACAAACAACCGCGTTAACGACTCTAAATACCAATATTAAAGCTAGCAAAGCTACCTATAAAACAGCATATGATCTTGCACAGACAACATTCTCAGCAAGTTCTAAAGCATTAAAAGCAACACTTACAAGTAACGTAAAAACAGCTCAAACTCAATATAACAGTGCTGCTTTGGTTGCTTGGAATAACCTGTCCAGTGGCTTAGGCTTAAGACCAGGTTCAGTCCAGGGTACATTTTCCCAAGTTAGTGGGCAAATCTTCTATGTAGGTCAGCAAGTTGCGCTTGATATAACAGTTCCATCGACTCAGGTAAGCAATGTCTCAAAAGTTGTTTGGTATTTAGGAACCTTTGCAACTAGCTCAGTAATCAAATGTTTACCTTCATCAACAGTTACTAAATCTAATAATTTCCAATGTGTCTTACCACAAATGAACGTTGGAACTCAGAAAATACTTGCCAGAGTATACGATAGTTATAACAATCCTAAAGTTGTTACAACTACGAAAGATATTGGATACTTAAATATTAAAATAGAAAAGAATTAGTTTAAATTTAAGTCTGTAGATAAAAATAAGTTAGCTAAATATCCATATATTTATAACTTAAAATAAGCCGGGTAAATACCCGGCTTATTTATTTTTAAGGACTATAGATCTGATTGTATTTTTTAATTCTCTTCTTCAGTAGCCTTTTCTCCACTTGAATCAGGTTCTGTAGCATTTTCAGCAGTAGCTTCTACTGTAGCTGCTTCTTCAGCTTCCTCGGATTCTTGAGCAGATGTTTCTTCAACAGTAGCTATAGGATGTTCCAGTTCCGTCAAAATAGTTACTCCTGTTGGGACTACAATATCTGAAACTGTGATTCTATCACCGATCTCAGTCAAAGACTCAACACTAACGCTTACTTCATCAGGTAAATCACGTGGGAAAGCTTCAACTTCAACATGATCTAGTTGTTTTATAACCAGTAGACCAGCTTTAAGAGCCGGTGCGTCACCAATCATAACTATAGGCACTTCAGTTTCAACTTTTTCGGTTTGCTTAATAATGTCAAACACAACATGTCTAAGTAAATGTTTGGTTGGTTCAAAATCAGCATCTTTAATTATAGTAAGGTAAGTACTGCCTCCGACCTTAACGTCGACGGGATGGTGTTTACCAGCTTGCTGATAAACTTTTAGTATATCTATATAACTTCCGGATACTAAGATAGAATCCTTACCTGGGTTATGAATTACAGCTGGAATAACACCAGTTTGGCGCATCTTGTTTAGTCCTTTACGGACCTGTGTGCGTTCTTCTAATGACAGCAACAAATTTTGACTACTCACAAAACACTCCCTTTTAGTAGTTAATATTATGCCTTACTTCGGCCTCAATTTCAAAGAAGTAAAAAACTTAAATTATTTTAATCGGACTGGCGCATGTATTGTCTAAGCGATAATGGCACAAAGATAGCCAGTATAACGAGTGACCAAATTAGAATTTTCCAGACCGCTCCGCCGCTATTTAATCCAACGGCCAGTTGTCTAGATCCATCCGCTAGAAAGGTAACTGGTTGATTACGAACAAAAGATTGCAGCCATGTGGGCATTGTTTGAATCGCCACAAAGGCACCACTAGCAAACGATAATGGGAATATTAGGACAAATGCTGCTAGCTGGGCTGTTTCTGCATCCTTTAATGTTATGCCTATATAGGCAAATATCCAGGAAAAGGCAAAGCCAAAAAGTGTGGCTATAGCTACCATTCCTAGAGCACCAAGGAATCCATTTTGAAAACGAAAACCAACCATGTAACCGACTATAACCATGATTAATATCACACCTATATTACGGATAGCATCAGACAACGTTCTACCAGCGATGACTGCTAAACGGCTCATCGGTAATGATCGAAATCTATCTACTATACCTTTACTCATGTCTTCAGCCAGGCCAATTCCAGTCTGGACACCACCAAACATCACCATTTGGACCAAAATTCCAGGTAACAGGTAATCGATATACTTGTTTCCAGGTACATGAGCACTCGCACCAAGCGCTCCACCAAAGACATAGTTAAATAAAAGAAGGAACATAATTGGTTGGATAGAGGAGAAAAACAAAAGTCTAGGTAACCTTATATAGCGTTTTAAATTTCTCTTAGTAATTATCCAGGTATCTCTGACCTCGTTATATAGACTCATTATTTTTTCCCTCTCTTTTTAGTCGTTATGTCAGTATTTTTGGCTTTGGTACCAGTAAGTGATAGAAAGACGTCATCAAGTGATGGACGATGAAGTGACAGTGAATCAACAGATAATTTAGTATCATTAAGTGCTTTTACAATTTCCATAAGATGTTTGGAACCATCATGCACAGGAACACGTACGCCTAGAGATTCCTCATCAAAAGTTGCTGGTTGCTTGGAAAATTTTTCCACAGCTCGAAGCGCCAAATCTTTATCCGAAACTTTTTCTAACTGGAATTCAACTACATCACCACCAAGCCTAGCTTTAAGTTGGTTGCTTGTACCCTCGGCAATTACTTTGCCTTCATTTACGACAACTATCATGTCAGCAAGTTCATCGGCTTCTTCCAAATACTGAGTAGTTAGAAGTATCGATGTACCATCTTTTACTAGTTCACTTACAATATCCCAAATGCCTTGACGGGATTTTGGGTCTAGTCCGGTTGTCGGTTCATCTAGGAATAGAATATGTGGTTCTCCGACTAAACTGGCCCCAAGATCAAGTCTACGACGCATACCACCAGAATATGTACTTACTTGACGATTAGCGGCTTTAGAGAGTCCCAAACGTTCAAGCAGTTCATTGGTTCTTTTTTTAGCTTCCGCACGATGTAGACCATATAAAAGACCGGTCATATATACATTTTCAAAGCCAGTTTGATATTCGTCCACAGCTGCATATTGACCAGCCAAGCCAATTTGCTGTCGAACTTGATCTGGATTTTTAACCACATCAATTCCATGCACAAATGCTGATCCTGCTGTCGGTCGAAGCAGGGTACATAGAATACTAACTATAGTAGTTTTCCCAGCACCATTTGGACCCAATAGACCGAATACTTTTCCTTCTTCTGCGACCATTGAAACACCATCTAGCGCTTTAACGGTTTTAAATTGTTTGGTCAGGTTTTTTGTTTCGAAAGCACTACTCATCTATCTTATCCTTTGCTTGTTTTATAACTTCTTGCATATTTGTTATCTGTTTATTAATTTTTTCTGCTGCCATTTCAAATGCGCTCGGTTTAATTAACATTAGACCATTAGAATGGCCTGCAGTAACGACTAATAACTTATCGCCTGGATGAAGATCTACAACATTTCTGGCTTCCGCCGGAATTACAACTTGTCCTTTCTCATTAAGAGTAGCAATTCCTAATAATTGTGGCATCTGATGCATATACTACCTTTCATATATTTCTTACTATTCTTAAATTATAGCAGTAATTTTAAAATACACTGTATTAAATCTAACCAAACTATTATTTCTTAATTTGAGATTTCATAGCCTGACTCATTTGTCTTTTGGAAAATGCCTGGCAAGCTGCTTTGGCGTCTGAATACATCATCTGTTCTGGAGGAGTTTTTTGCGTCCAGGCGCTTGGGCCTCGAAGAGAGCCAACGATTCCCATTTCGCGAGCGACTTTAAGATAGCGAATTGCATCAATTACTACACCAGCACTGTTTTCTGAATCCTGTACAGATAATTTAATATCTAGGTTTACTGGTGCGTCACCAAAGCCGCGAAGCCGTAAATTAAAGTAAGCAACCTTATTATCTCTTAGGTATGGTAGGTAAGTACTCGGACCAGCAAATAAACTATTCTTAGCAACGGGAATGCCACGTATGTCGTTTTGAGCTCTTATAACATTTTCTTTAGATATCTTCTTAGATTTTAGTCTTGAGTGAACCATCATATTATTAAAGTCGGTATTGCCACCAATATTTATTTGTTGATGAAAATCAACTACAAAACCACGATCAAAGGCTAGCTCTTGCAAAACTTGGGATACGATACTTGCACCAAAGGCACTGCGCATATCATCACCAATAATTGGCAATCCAGCTTTTACAAATTTAGCTTCCCATTTTGGGTCACTGGCAATAAAAACAGGAATACAGTTTAAAAAGGCAACCTTTGCTTCTATTGCACAATTGGCATAAAACTCTGTTGCTTGTTGTGAACCAACTGGTAAATAATTTAGTAATATATCCGCTTTGCTTTCCTTCAAAACTTTTACTACATCAACCGGCTTGATTGTTGATACTCGAAAACCTTCATCCTCTGGCTGAGAAAGCATATAGTCTGATACACCGTCAAGTACTTGGCCCATTTGGACCTTTGGACCATTTGGTACATTAGGAGCAAAGACTCGGGCACAATTTGGTTTAGCAAATATTGCTTCACCTATATTTTTTCCGACTTTTCGCTTATCAACATCAAAAGCCGCGACCACATCAATATCTGTTGGAGCGTAACCGCCAATATCTTTAAACATTAAACCGGGAGCAATATTATCCTTATGCTCTTTATAATATGTAAATCCCTGGTAAAGGGCTGAAAAACAGTTACCAATACCGGCTACGGCAATTTTTATTCTGGGTTTAGTTTTAACCATAATTTATAAATGATTATTGTTTGTAGTATAACAGAACGATAAAGTGCTTATGTAATCTATGTAATTTATTAATAAGGTTATTATTGTGATTTTGAATATAATATATTGTAGTATATAAGTAAGGTTACTTGTTTAAAAAATATTCAGTCAAATCTCAGTAAATTGATTCATATTAAACTTTAAGTAAAAACTGGAGAAAAATGAAAGTTATTGTCCAAATACCATGTTTGAATGAAGAGAAGACACTTCCTTTAGTAATAAATTCAATCCCTAAAAAGATTAAAGGTGTTAATGAATTAGAGATTCTTGTTATTGATGATGGATCTAAAGATGATACAGTTGAAGTTGCTAAAAAATTAGGTGTAAAACACTTTGTAATACATCGTAGCAACTTAGGTTTGGCTAGATCTTTTCATGATGGAGCATTAAAAGCTCTTTC
>Ga0302320_10000718_pt1 | contig 78382 bp, 56 predicted proteins | sample Bog_T0_3_FD_202130 | JGI IMG/M metagenome (GOLD analysis project Ga0302320, IMG submission 202130) | Peat permafrost microbial communities from Stordalen Mire near Abisko, Sweden - Bog_T0_3 | ecosystem: Environmental > Terrestrial > Soil > Wetlands > Peat | place: Sweden: Abisko, Stordalen Mire...
GATCGCCCGGCTGCGACTTCGCATTGGCGAGAATCCGTATCGTCTTCGCGCGGTCCTCCGCGCTGATGCCCGTGGTGATGTCGTTCGTCGCGTCGACCGAAACCGTGAAGTCGGTTTTGAAGCTCTCGCGATTATCGAGCACCATGCGGTTGAGCCCGAGGCGCGCCGCGCGTTCATTTGTGATCGGCGCACAAACGAGGCCGCGCGCAAACCGCATCATGAAGTTGATGCTTTCCGCCGTCGCTTTTTCCGCCGCGAGAATCAGGTCGCCTTCGTTCTCGCGGTCCGCGTCGTCGACCACAATCACCGGCTTGCCCGCGCGGACGTCTCGAAGGACCGCGTCGATGGAATCGATGCCGGTTCTTATTTTCTTCGCTGCGCGTTTTTTGGCTGCTGCTTTCATCGACCCAGATTAGCAAGATGCGCGGCTACTGCAATGCGGCTCTATGGGTAGGGACGCGAGTCCCTTCGCGTCCCATTAATCGGTCCGTCGCACGGAGTGCGACGGCTACCTCAGATCGCGCGCACAAATTCTTCCGCTTTCGCCAGCGCGGCGGCCACGCCATCCGGATTTGTTCCGCCGCCCTGAGCCAATTCGGGACGCCCGCCGCCCTTCCCGCCCACCAACGGCGCGATGGCCTGGATGATTTTTCCCGCCTGGATTTTTTTCGTAAACGACGGAGCCACCGCAGCCAGCAGCGCGACTTTCCCTTGATCCACCGCCGCAAGAACCGCCACGCCCTGCCAGCGCGTCTTGAGCGCGTCGGCGAGCATGGGCAAGTACGCAGCGGAGGCGTCGGTGACTTGATGCGAAATAAACGGAATCTCTTTGATCGTCGCGGCGGCGGCGATGAGCGCGGGCGCATCGGCGGCGGCGCGTTTCTGGAACGCGGATTCCTGGCGCTTCGCTTCGTCCTTTTCGTGCTGGGCACGTTGGGCGGCCATGTCGTGGAGAAGTTTTTCGCGATCTTTGTACTGGTGCCAAAGCTCGGTGAGGTTGGTAGCCGTCGAACTCCGTGCGACGGTAGCCTCCTCGGACAGAATCGAACCGATTGTCGGTCGCAGGTCGGTGGCTACGGCGGCAAATTGCTCGTCCTGCTTGCGCAATAGTTCTTCGATATGCGTCCGCAAAGCATCGCCGCTGGCAGCCTCGATGCGCCGAATGCCCGCCGCAATCGCGGCTTCGTGGAGAATCTTGAAATAACCGACCTTGCCCGATTGCCGGACATGCGTGCCGCCGCAAAGCTCCTTCGAGAAATCGCCGATGGAAACCACGCGCACCACGTCGCCATATTTATCGCCGAAGAATTGCAGAATCGACGGATCACCCTTCACTTCGGCGTAGGGACGCTCTTCCCATTTCACCGGCACGTCGGCGGCGATCTTTTCGTTTACGAGTCTTTCGACTTCGGCGATTTCCTCCGGCGTCATCGCCGCGCCGTGGGAAAAGTCGAACCGCAACCGGTCCGGCCCGACATAGGAACCTTTTTGCGTGATCGTGTTGCCCAAAACTTTCCGCAACGCCCAGTTCATGAGATGCGTGCCGGAGTGATGCGCTTCGATTTTCGCGCGGCGGGGCTGATCAATCTCAAGAATGACCGAGGCGTCGGATCGAAAATTGACGTTTTCCGCGATTTTGTGAAGAACCGTTCCGCCTGCGCCCGAGCGGATCGTATTTTCGACGGTGTAGACCTTTTCAGGAAGGCTGTGGTCGCCCATGAGCAGCTTGAGTTTTCCGGTGTCGCCAACCTGACCGCCCATTTCGGCGTAAAAGGGAGTTTCGCGGGTCGCGATAAAATTCTTTTCGATCAGGACGACGCTCGTTGTCTCACTGGTTTTATCGTATCCCGTAAACTTTGTGCTGGGCACTCCCGTGGGCGTGCCGTCTTCGGTATGGACTTCGATGACTTCTTTTTTCTGCGCTGCTTTGCCTCGGGCTTTTTGTTCATCCATTAGGCGGTTGAATTCGGCGACGTCGACGGTCATGCCTCGTTCGCGCGCCATGAGTTCCGTAAGGTCGAGCGGGAAGCCATAGGTATCGGAGAACAAGAATGCCCAAACACCGGAAACTTCTCGTTTCACAAAGGGAATTCCGCTAACTGCGTGCTTCAGCTTTGCCAACTCAGCAACGAGATCGCTTAAAGGAGTGCCTCCTCCTCCATAAAACTCAACCATGTCGGCAACAATTGGAATACCCGAAGCGAGCATCCGAAACTCTTGAGGCAATCCTGAATGCGGATGCCCAACTAAAAAGCTGGAAGCGCTAAGAATGGCTTGGCCTTGAACCTCCATCTCCTTGCCATCGACGTGTTCCGACTTCAAAAGTTCTTCGACGATTGAAATGTGGGTTTCCAATGCACTAGCTGCCTTTCGATGAGCGTCATAGGAGCCAACGTAAACTTCGAAAAGTTCGATGCCACGTTCGAGTGTGCGTAGAAAGCTTTGTTCCTCGTTGGTGAGCGTCTTGCGGACGAGATCAGCCTTGGCGACGACTTCGGGGAAGATGTGGCCCATGGTCGCGCCGAGAACAGCGACGAGTTTGCCGAGAAACGGCTCGCGCAGACCGAGATTGCGTCCATAACGAACAGCGCGGCGGAGGATGCGGCGCAGGACATAGCCCCGGCCTTCGTTGCTCGGCTGGATGCCGTCGGCAATGGAAAAGCTGAGCGTGCGGATGTGGTCGGCGATGACGCGGAACGCAACGTCGATCTTTTCCTGCTCGGTTTCGTTTTGTGCCGAGGCGGGCAGCGTGGAGCAATACTTCTTGCCGGTCAGCTTTTCGAGTTCGTCAAAGATGGGGCGGAAGACGTCGGTCTCGTAGTTGGAGATTTTGGCGTTGGCGAAATCGGTGAAGTTTTTTGTGCCCTGGATCATGGAGACGACGCGCTCGAAGCCCATGCCGGTATCGACGTGCCTGGCGGGGAGATCGACGAAGGTGCCGTCGGGGTTGGCATTGAACTGGATGAAGACGAGGTTCCAGATTTCGATGCAGCGGGCGTCGCCCTTGTTGACGAGGTTGCGTCCGTCGATTTGGCGCGCGGGGTCGAGGTCGCGCGGGCCGGGTGTGAGATCGACGTGCAGCTCGGAGCAGGGACCGCACGGGCCGGTATCGCCCATCATCCAGAAGTTGTCCTTCTTGTTGCCGTGGACGATGTGGACGGCGGGGTCGAGGCCAGCGGCAATAAAGATTTCCGACCAGTGTTCGTGCGCTTCGCGGTCGAGGCTGGCGGGGTCGCCGGGGCCGGGCGAGTAGATGGTGGCGTAAATGCGCGAGGCGGGGAAATGCCAGCGGTCCACGACGAGTTCCCAAGCCCACGCGATGGCTTCCTTCTTGAAGTAATCGCCGAAGGACCAGTTGCCGAGCATTTCGAAAAAGGTGTGGTGATAGGTGTCGAAGCCGACGTCCTCAAGGTCGTTGTGCTTGCCGCCGGCGCGGATGCACTTTTGGGTGTCGGCGGTGCGCGGCGGCTGGGGCGCGGGCGTCTGGCCAAGAAAAATCGGCACGAACTGGTTCATGCCGGCGTTGGTGAAGAGAAGATTGGGCGAGTCAGGCAAAAGCGAACTGGAAGGGACGATGGTGTGGCCCTTTTCGCAGAAAAAATCGAGGAAGCTGGCGCGGATGTCGGAGGAGGTCATGGAGGCGGGAATTGGCGAGTTTGACGGAATTACGGAATTTACCAAATTAACGAAATTGGGAAGACAGGGGAAATTCTTTTCGCACGGAGGACTGCAGAGGGGCCGAAGAGGGGGAAGCAGGGGAATTTTGGGCGGCATTTTGACAGGAGGAACATGAGAGAGACTGGTTCATAATGTAGGCATTCTACCCCATTAATGAGTCAGGCAGGTAGCTCTAGAAAGCCTATTTGGCTTAAAATCTTTCGCCGCGCTCTGAAAAAAAATTACAGAATTACGGAATTACCAAATTTACCAAATTAACGGAATGGGAGCAGGGAAGTTTGGGGCAATGGAGTTGCGGGGACAAGTGCGTTCCCAAATGGAGTTTGGGAACGAGGGAAAGCCACTAATGCTCCCAAGCAGCACCTTCGCCCCGAAATACCCCATGCTCAACAGTCCACAAAAACCATGCGAGCAACAATAGCCCAATAACGAGGGCAATCACGAAGAGTAGTCTCCAACACCCGATCTTCTTGATGGGAGATTCCTCTGAGTTCATTTAACAATTCCGTTAATTTGGAAAATTTGGAAATTCCGTAGATGTAGTTCACCCGCCGACGACAGAGATGGGCACGTCGACCCACTTGCCGTTTTCCTTGATGAGGTCGACAAGGCGGTCGACGGCTTCGGCTTCCGGGATGTTGAATTTGACGGGCGTTTTGCCGATGTAGAGGTTGACCTTGCCGGGCGCACCGCCGACGTAGCCGAAATCGGCGTCGGCCATTTCGCCGGGGCCGTTGACGATGCAACCCATGATGGCGATTTTGACGCCCTTGAGGTGGTTGGTCGATTCGCGGATTTTCGCCGTCGTGGTTTGCAGATTAAACAGCGTGCGGCCGCAGGAGGGGCACGCGACGTAATCGGTCTTGAAGATGCGGTTGCCGACCGATTGCAGGATGTTGAACGCAAGCCGGACGCTCGCGCCGGGTCCCGGTTCGCCGCGGACGAGGATGGCGTCGCCGACTCCATCGCACAGCAGCGCGCCGATGTTCGACGCGGCGGTGAGCATGGTGTCGAGCACGTCCGGTTTCGCGCCGGGCGCGTGCGCACCTGCGGTGGGCAGTAAAAACGTGTCCTTGAGCAGGATCGGGTGCTTGGCGGGAATCTGCGCGGCGAGATAGCGGAACGCGACGATGGGCGAAAGCGGGCAGCCGTCCTTGATGGTGACGACGTGCGCGACGGACGCGGCGGCGAGAAAATCGAGCGCCTTCGCGTCGAACGGATCGACTTCAACAACGGCTTCCTTTTCGACGACGAAATCGGGAAAGAGATCGCCGAGCTGCGCGCGCTTGTGCTCGATGGCCTGATAGGTGTTGAGGGTCGCGGCGACGCGGGTGGAGATCGACGACCCGCCGATGGTCCCTTCGCCGATGGCGAGCGATTCGGAAGTGCGCCGGGCAAAGACGAACGGGTCGAAGCTGAGCGGCGGTTGCTGCGGCGGAAGCTTGTCGTTGACGTGATTCGCCGTGAGGGCGACCAGCGCGCGCGCGACGGGAATTTCATGCACGCTGTCCTCTGTAAGCGAGACGCGGATGGTGTCGCCGATGCCGTCGGCCAGCAGCGCGCCGATGCCGATGGCGCTTTTGATCCGGCCGTCCTCGCCGTCACCCGCCTCGGTGACGCCGAGGTGAAGCGGGTAATTCCAGTCGGGGCCGAGTTCAAGCAGCCGCGAGGAAAGGAGCCGGTAGGCGTTGATCATCACCTTCGGGTTGCTCGATTTCATCGAGAAGATGAAGTCGTGATAGCCGTACTTGCGGGCGATCCGGGCGAACTCGACGGCGCTCTCGACCATGCCCGCGGGCGTGTCGCCGAAGCGGTTCATGATGCGGTCGGAAAGCGAGCCGTGGTTGGTGCCGATGCGCATGGCGATGCCGCGCTGCTTGCAGATTTCGACGAGCGGCTTGAAGGTCTCGTCGATGCGCGCGAGTTCCTCCTCGTATTGCTTGTCGGTGTACTCGCGAATGTTGAATTTCTTTTTGTCGGCGAAGTTGCCGGGATTGACCCGCACCTTTTCGACCCACTGCGCGGCTTCGAGGGCGGCGTCGGGCTTGAAGTGGATGTCGGCGACGATCGGCACGTCGCAACCGGCGGCGAGGAGTTCGGCCTTGATGACCTTGAGATTGGCCGCGTCCTTGATGGTGGGCGCGGTGATGCGGACGATTTCGCAGCCGACCTTGACGAGGTCGAGCGTCTGCTTGACGGATTCGCGGGTGTCCATGGTGTCGCAGGTGATCATCGACTGGACGCGGATCGGGTTGGCGCCGCCAATGCCGACTTTGCCGACCTTGACCTCGCGGGAAAGACGGCGCTGATAGTGGTACGGATTATGGCAATAGGGCAGAGGCGACATAAAAGGACAGTTTAGAATCGAATGAGCTGAAGGGCAAGCTCGTGCTCCTGCGGAAGGCATCTACGGAATTACCAAATTTCCCAAATTAACGGAATTGGGGGGGCGACTTCGCACGGAGGACTGAAGAGGTCACGGAGGGGAGCAGCGACTGAGTGAAGCTTGCTTAGGGAAGATTGACTGATGGGGGCTGACGCTCGGGCGGATAAGACTTTTGAAAGATTTTATATTGGAGGGAGTCGGGTTCTTGCTTTATTTCATCATAAATTTCAGGGCCGTATTTCGCCTTCAGTTGCTTGAGCAATTCGAAATTTTTCCGCTTGGCATCTTCCATGAAATGACACCCCCATAGCAAACTTACGAGCGCTGCCGCGCCAAACGCCGCCATCCAATATTTGCCGGAATAGCTCCACGCCAAAATCTGCATAAACACGAAAAATACCGTGACCACATGTAGAAACAGGACATCTTGGACCTTTGAGAAATCCTGAAGCGCTCATAGGCCTTAAGACCTTGATATTCCTTTCGTCCCGCAGAAATTTCTTCCGGAGAAGGATTCATCGGTAATTTCCCCTACGGCCCCGCCGACTTGGGCGCGAATTTGATTTCGCCGCCGCCGGAGCCAAAGGCCATCTTGCCCGAATCTTGGACGTCGAAGAAGGTGATGAACGCCATGTAGCCGATCAGCGCGATGGCGCAGGCGGTTTGCAACGGCTCGAGGATGTTCATGCTGAGCGGACGGCGGCGCACCCATTCGATGAGCGAAAGCGCGATGTGCCCGCCGTCGAGTACGGGCAGTGGAAAGAGATTGAGCAGCGCAAGGTTGACGTTGATGAGTACCGCGAACCAGAGCGCAAGCCGCCAGCCGTTTTCGCTGCTGAGCACGACGAAGAAGATGTTCATGATGCCCACAGGCCCGCTGAGCTGGGACGCGCCGATATTCGAGTGGCGCGCAAAGAGGGCCGACAATGTGCCCGTCACCGCCTCGACGCTTTCGGTGACTTGCTGAATCGGGCTGGGATGAACCAACTGAACGCTGTTTTCCCAATCGTCGATGCCGATGTCGGTTTGCGGCACGTCCTTCGGCATCGGCGAGGGCGAGATCGGCTTTTCGGGCTGGACGACGACCGTTCTTGTCACGCCGTCGTGGACGACCTGGAATTTAATCGGATCAAGAGGATGGTCCTTGAGCAAATAGAGAATCGCCACGTCGGAATAGATCGGCTGGCCGTTCATCTGCGTGATCTGGTCCTTCGGCTGCAAGCCCGCCGCGAGCGCGGGGCTATCCGGCAGAACCTTTTTGATGGTGAGCGATTCCATGGCCGGTCCGATGCCAATTTTGCGCGTCGCGCTGCGCTGATACCATGCGTGCTCGTGCTCGGGGTCTCTCTGGGGACTGACCATGATGGTTTTGGTCTCGTCGCCGCGCTGGACGACGACCGGGATGGTGTCCGCCGTGCTGGTGACGATGCGCCAGATGACCGAGTTACCCATGCCCATGAAGTTGGTGATCGCATGGCCGTCGATGGAGAGAATCTTATCGCCGGGCAAAACGCCGGCCTTGTCGGCGGGATCGTTCGGCACGACGAATCCAACCGTAGTGGTCGCTTCGGAATAGCTCACCGGCTTGCCGACAAACCACACAATGCAGGCGAAAACCAGCGCGAGGCCAAAGCTGAAGAGCGGTCCCGCGAACGCGACAATAATCTTCTGCCACGGCGAGGCGGCCGGGAGTTCCTCCCTGGGCGTCTCGGTTTTGCCCTCGATGGCTTCCATCGGGGCCATTTGCGGCAGCGCGACGTAACCGCCGGCGGGGATTGAGCCGAGGATGTACTCGACGCCGTCGATTTTTTTGGACCAAAGCGGATTGCCGAACCAGATGGCGAATTTGTCGATCTGAAGTCCGCACCATTTCGCGGCAATGAAATGGCCCAGCTCGTGGACGATGATCAGGATGTTGAAGAGAAGGATGACTTCGAGGAAAGTGGCGATGGTGAAAAAGACCGAGCCTGCTCCATTCCGGTAAGTGAGCGGAATCAAGATTGTCAGGACGATTGCCGCGACGGCCCAAAAACTGACGCTGTGAAAGAAACGCTTGGGCGGAATGGACGGCGAAAGGGCCTTTTCAGGCGATGGAGGGACGCTGCTGTTCATAGGTAAATGATTATCGGATGGACGCAGGGTTCATGAGGGGAATCCGCTCAATATACCGCAAATAGCGCGTGCGCGTAATTAAAAGATTGCAAGGGTAGGAGCAAGCTGGAGGCTTGCCAGCCCAGTAGCCGGTGGTTGAACCCGCGTCAGCGGGTGACACCACCGGAAAATCTCTCCTCGACCTGACCCCGGACAGGGGTCACAGAGCGTTTTTCACCCCTTACGGGGTGATGCGTTGTGGTGGAAGGATACCGGTGGTGTCGCTCCGCTCAACCACCGGCTACGGGGCTGACATCCCTTCGGGATGATGCTGCGAGTTCCTACGGGCACTCAATCGCGTGCCCCGCGACTTCCTCCTGCGCGGCGGCACGGGCCCAGGCGTCGGCCTTGAGGATGTCGTCGAGGGTGGGATGCTCGACCGTCTTGTGCCGCTTCATCACCGCCTCGACCGTGTGCCAGATCGAGGGGAAAAGAATCTTGCCGTCGAGGAACGCAGGGACGGCGATTTCGTTCGCGGCGTTGAGCACGGCGGGCAGCGTGCCGCCAGTCGTGCCGGCCTCGCGTGCGAGGCGCAGCGCGGGGAATTTTTCAGGATCGGGCGCTTCAAAGGTGAGTTGGCCCATCGTGGCGAGGCAGAGCGGCTTGAGCCGGTTCGGCAGCCGGTCGGGATAAGTCACCGCATACTGAATGGGGAAACACATGTCGGAATGGCTCAGTTGCGCGAGCTGCGATCCGTCGACGAATTCGACGAGCGAATGGACGATGCTTTGCGGATGAACGACGACATCGACCTGGCTCATCGGCACGCCGAAAAGCCAACGCGCCTCGATCATCTCGAGGCCCTTGTTGAAGAGCGTGGCCGAGTCGATGGTGATCTTGCGGCCCATGTTCCATGTCGGGTGCTTCAGCGCCTGCGCAGGCGTGACTTTTCCCAATTCCGACGCGGGCGTTTTGCGGAACGGCCCGCCCGAAGCGGTGAGGATCAGGCGGCGGATGTACCGCGACTGTTCCCCGACCAGGCATTGGAAAATCGCGTTGTGCTCGCTGTCGACCGGCAGGATGGCGACCTTGTGCTTCGCGGCTTCGCGCGTGACTTCCTCTCCCGCCATGACGAGGATTTCCTTGCTCGCGACGGCGATGTCCTTGCCCGCGCGGATCGCCGCCAACGCCGGAGCCAGGCCCGCCGTGCCCACGATCGCAATCAGGACCATGTCGGCTTCGGGCATCGTCGCCATTTCGATCAGGCCCTCGGGGCCGGTATGGCACGCGGTGCCGGATGGCAATTGACCGCGAATCGCGTCGAGTTCCGCCGGGTCGTAAAGAGCCACGGCGCGCGGCTTGAATTCGGCGGCTTGCGCCAGCAGCGACTTCCCGGAGCGGCCCGCCGCGAGGCCGATGACTTCCATGCGCTCGGGAATATCGCGGGCGACTTTCAGGGCGCTTTCGCCGATCGAGCCGGTCGAGCCGAGGATGACAACACGTTTTTTATGACTCATGGTTGGCGGCAAAAAATAGGTTTACGGATTGGTCTTCACCGTTTGGAAAAGAATTTCCGGTTTTGGATTCGTTCCCGGTATCACAAAGCGGCGGCTCAGGAACACCATGCTCTGCGTGTTCGACTCGCCAGGGGCCAGGTCGGGAAAGGTGAGCCATTGGCCGAATTTCGAGATCGGATCATCCTCGCTGAGCGGGGCCATATCGGCGGGGTTCTGGCCGACATCCTCGTCATAGTTCGAAGCGCCGCGAAACGGGCGCACAAGAATCTGGATGCCCGTCGCCTTCGCATTGCCCAAATTTTTGAGCGTCACATAACAGGTCGAGTTCCCCGTGGAGGGTGTATCGTACGCCATGGAATAATGTATCTGCTGGACATCGGCTCCCTGGCGAGGCGCCGGAGTGGGGGTGGCATGCGGGGCATTCGGGAGGAAAATAAATTGTATCTGCTGGGGATGTTCCTTCTCCTTCTGCTTGCGCGCCTGGTCGGAGCTATAACATTGCCAGAGCAGCATGCACACAATGAATACCCAAAAGGCGATAATCAGCTTGCGCATCGGAGTCACCCGCATCTATTAGCCTCTCGCGCCCTGCCGGGCAAGCCTTGCCAGCTTAACCGCGCCCTGATTCCGTAGGAATCACTGAGAGTAGCCCGGCGATTTATCGCCGGGTGTATAACCTCAACGAGTAGAGCATTTTAAAATATGATGCACGCACGGCAAGGTAGCCCGGACTACTCGTTGTCCGGGTGCGCGAAGCGCGCAGGAGGTCACCGGACGATTCCGCTCTCAACTCTTATGTGCGTTTGCTTTTAACACGATCTGTCGCTTTGTTCCCATTTTGTGACGAAACAAAATTGAACAGGTCCTCGCGGCGAATCGTCACCAAAATCCAAATCAAAATCGGCACGGAAAAACTGGCCCCTATTTGTGTGATGAGGGTATATCGCAAGTTGTCCAAGATCGACAGACAGAAGGGCGAAAGATGGACGGAGGAAATAGTTGGAGGCTCGTACCACCAGTACCAAATCTCGATCTGCAACGAAAAAAGAATAAAGACCTGGACTAAAAGCATCCCCCACACAACCGCCCAGCCACGTTGCCGCCAGGGGACGGGCGTGGCCAGGATCAACGCCAGCGTCAATGCGGTCGGCAGCCAGCCGATCGATCTCGTGTCCAAAGGGGTCTCTGTCGTCGGCCCATTGCCACCGCTATCGAGTAAGGCGCGATTTTGCACTGTTAATTGCGTGTTGAGGCTCTCTGAGCCATGCTGCAGGTGGTGAGGCTCGAACCGGACGATCCGCTGCTCGTCCTGGCTGCCAAAAGCGGCTTGTCCGAGCGCCCGAAAATAGCCGCCGTAGATATCGTTCCATCCCGGCCATGGGAAAATAAGCAGGCCGAAGATAACGACAAATCGCGCCATTGCGCCAATGATTGGATTAACCCGCCGCATGGGATTCGACCGGTTGAGAGTTCTCCTTCCAAATGATAAAGAGACCGATGGCGACAATGATGAACGCGGTCGGCCACACTTCCAGGTGGGCCGGGTTAAAAAAGCCGGGGAAATGCATGCCGATCCAGTAAAGCGTGATGATTCGGATGAGATTTAGAGCCTGCAAAATAACGATTCCGGTGAGCATTCCCTTTAACTTGTGGAGAAACGACGCCGGAAATGAAATCATCGCCGCACAAAGAAGCCACGTCGGGTCCACCGCGTCGCAGCCCCGGCGTATCGCCATCGCAAACTGCGGCGACTGGATCGTAACGTCGGAGAGATGAGTGTGTTGGCCGAGTCCGCACAGGATCTCATTAGCCAGCCACGCATTGGCCCTGAGATAGGGCACAAAAAGAGCATTCTCAATAACCGCGAAAGAGAAGAGAGCGTAATAGAGAGCCATCAAAACACCGAATTTAAGCCCAAAGAAAAACACCGGCCACCAAGCCCAGAACCACGCAAGAAACCGCGCTTTCAGCGAAAGCCTGGGTTTTCTCGAATCCTTTTTACTACGGCTGCCCACAGCTTATCTTATGAGGAGTTTCCGACGGGTGGCCACGAAAAAAAGCAGCGCCGCCAGCAGGGCCATTCCCCACGGAGGCATCACCGGAGTGTCGTTGGTGTCGGGGGGATTGACCGTCAGGCTCACCGGGATCGTCGTCGCAACGCCATTCGCGTCGCTGACTACAACCGAATAACTGCCCGCGTTGCCGGAAGATGCGACCGGAATCGTGTAGGAAGAATTTGTTGCGCCGCTGATCGCACCACCGTTCAACAACCACTGATAGGCGTAGGGTCCCGGCCCCGCGACGCTGATCGAAAACGTAACCGTGTCGCCAACGGTGACGCTCTGCGCGACGGGTTGCGAATTGACCGGAATCAGCGTCGCCGTGGTTGAGGTAACATTCCCAAACGCATTGGTGACCATCGCCCCATAATTCCCCGCGTTACCGGCCGCGACGCTCGCAATGGAGTAGCTGGAGCCGGTCGCGCCCGAAATCCCCGCGCTATCATCCAGCCATTGATAAGTCAGCGGCCCCGTCCCGGAAGCCGCGACAGAAAACGTGACCGGCTGCCCAATCGTAATCACCTGCCCGAGCGGCGGCGTGACGATTGTCGGGACAATTCCCCCGGCGCGCACCAACTGGTTATAAGTATCGGCCAGGAAGATTTCCCCGGCGCTGTTGAAAGTCGCCGATTGCAGGCTGTAAAATTGCGCCGCCGTGCCGGTGCCGCTGGCGCTGCCGGTTACTCCGGGCTGACCGGCAATCGTGCTGACCACGCCCGAGGTTGAAATCCGCCGCAAGAGATTGTTGCCGCTTGCAACGGAACCGATGGGTGGAACGAGGCTATCGGTGACGTAGACATTGTTCGAGCCGTCGACCGCGACACCGCCAGGGCTGTTGAACGCGGCATTGGCGCTCAAACCATCGACATAGCCGGGCGCTCCGGGCTGTCCGGCAAACAGGGTGACGACCCCGGCTGAAGTAATCTTGCGAACGACATCATTATTGAGGTCTGCAACGTAAACATTTTCCTGGTTGTCCACGGCTACGCTGGCGGGATTATTGAATTCCGCCGCCGTGCCGGTTCCATTCACGTAGCCGGCATTTCCCGAATTGCCCGCGAGGGTGCTGACGCTGCCGCTTGAGGTCACTTTTTTGATGACGTTGTTCCCGCTGTCCGCCACGTAGAAATTGCCCGCGCCATCGATGGCAATGCCATTTGGCGCATTAAAACCCGAGGCCAGCGTGCTGACCACTCCTGAAGTCGTAATTTTGCGGATACTGTTGTTCCCGGAGTCGGCCACATAGAGATTGTTGGAGCTGTCCGCGACAATGGCGTTGGGGCCGTTGAAGCGCGCATTGTTGCCTCTGGCATTGAAGCTTCCGGAACTTCCGGTCGTGCTTCCATAGGGTGTGGACACCACGTTGGCGGTCGTCACCTTACGAATGCAGTTATTGCTGTAATCGGCGATGTAAAGGTTGCCGAAGCTGTCAACCGCGCTCCCGCTCGGGTAGTTGAACTTGGCGCCCGAGCCGGTGCCGTTAACGTTGCCCGCGCTGCCAGCGCTGCCGGCAATGTTGATGATCGTAAACGGCGTATCGACGACAAGAGAGGAGGAGAGGCTCGTCACGCTGCTCGGTCCGGCATAGGTCACGACGCACTGGAATTGATCCCCACTCATCGCCGCCGTTGCGCCATTGACCGTCAGGGAAGCTGTAGCTGACCCGCTGTAAGTTCCGTTGTCGGAGAGATTGCGCCAGGTCGTTGTGCCAATCGGAATCCGCTGCCACTGATAACTCACCGGGCTTCCGGTGAACGAGACCGTGATCGTGGCATTTTGTCCGGGGGCGATGTCTTGGAACGCAGGCGCAATTTGCACCTGGGGCGGGGGTGGCGTTCCCACCAGAGTTTGGGCCAGGGTCTGCACCAGCGGCACGCCGATGCCGGTCACCGGGTCGTAGCCAGTGCCGGCAACATAATTGCCGTCGCTCTGGACCCCAAGGTCATTGCCGCCCGACGTGATGTCACGGAAGTTGGAATTGTAGTTCGGAGAGTTGAGCACCGGATAGATGTAAGGGCCCAGCAAGCCCAGCGACGAAAGAGCGGCGTTCGCGCGGGCTTGGTTGATCAGTGCGCAATAACCGGCCCAGGTCGGGCTGCTCCAACTCGTCCCACCGACCAAAGTCTGCGAGCCGTTGTAGAAAAGAACCGCCCCGGTGTAGGGGTCGGCGGGACAGGCTACATCCGGCACCATCCGCGCCGTGCCGGTGGGAACACCCGTGCCGGTCTGCCATGAAGGCCGCGAGAAAATAATGCTCGCCCCTCCGCCGCTGTACGACCATGCCGTCTCGCTGCTTGCGTTGCCGTTGGAATCGAGCGTCAGCGACGTGCCGCCCACACCGGTCACGTTCACATCACTCGCCGGCGACTCCGCCGCAAGCACGCCGCTCGTATCCTCGTTCCCACCCGACCCCGGCGTCGAAGCGCTGTCTCCCGAAGAAGCAAAGCAGGTCACGCCCGCGCTGGCCAGACTCGCAAAGTACTGCGAGTCGGTCAGCAACTGGCTTTTCGCCCCGCTGGTCTCCACGCCGCCGTAACTCATCGACATCTGGTGAATGCCCAATTGCGGTTGGGTCGTTGCGTCCGTGAAGACCTGCTCGTATGCCTGGTCGAGGTTGACGCTGTTCAGCGATACCGCGGCATAGACCCGCACCTTCGCACCCGGCGCGATGGAACTGCTCCACTCGGTATCGAGCGTCTCCTCCTCGGAGGTCGCAGGCAGCGTGCCCGAAACCACCTGGATGAAGCTGATGTTGTTAATCGATTGATTCACCCCATACGTCGACCAGAAAGAGGTCAGGTCGCTCTTCAAGGGAAAGGTGTCGATCACGATGGCGATGGCCTGTCCCGCACCCGTGATATTCGAGCTGTACAAGCCGGTCGCGTCGTCCGCCTTCGCGATCTGGCTTGGGAGAAAAGGAGGATTCGTCCCCGTCAGCGAATTGGGTTTTGCGATCACATGCTTGTGGGGGCGGATATAAGGTTGCAGGCCGTTGACGCCCAGCACCGCCGTCGACAAGTTCGAAGGCAAACTCGGCACGGTGATGGCCGAGGTGTATTCCTTGCCCTCGTGGCTTACCTTCCCGAAATTGACCTGCATCGCCTTCTGGATCTGAGCGACCGATCCGCTTGCAAAGACCGCGAGACGATCCGCGCTCCGGCGCGTGATGCTAAATCCCTGGCCGGTGAGCCAACCCGCCATCGCCTTTTCATCCGCAGGCAAGGGATCGTACTTCGCCTGCATTTCCTGGAGGGAAATATGCTCGCCCCGGGCCAGGCGCGCTTCCAGTTCGGCAAAATTGCGCATCTTCAACGCCACCTCGAAATCCATCGGCGCGGATACCTCGCTTGAGGTCAGGGTGGTGCGCGTGATCAAGGGCCGCTTAGGGTCCGGCGGCCCCGGCTGCGTCCAAGTCTCCACCTCTTTGATGCTGCCCGTAAGAGCCACGCGCTGTGGCTGACTTGTGGCATGGACATTGGCAAAAGATGCCGCCAGAAAAAGGACGGCCATGCCCGCCTGAATGCAATGAAGATAGGGGTTGGCGGACGTTTTTGGCATTCGCATCCTCTGTCAGCATAAGATACCCTATGGCTTACGATAAACAACTAATGAGTCATCACCTCGCATTACATTTAGATTACTTATAAGACGCATTCGAATCGATAATGCGGGCCGCGTTTCCCGGCGGCAGGAATCTCGAGCGCGCTTTTTTCCTCTGGAAATCGCCGCCGAAATCGTCTTGCATGGCAGTTGCATGACACGCGACGGGCACGAGCCCTCAACCGGCAGCGCTTTCTAAACGTCCCTTTTAAATATCTCCATGCTGCACCTGGCCAATTTCTGCCTCTTCGCCCTGTTATTTGTAAATCTTCTCGGCCTGACGCTGCTCACCGGCTTGTGGCTCCGCGAAGCATGGCTTTCACTGACCGTCGGTCCGTGGCTCTTTTGCACCGTCTGCTTTTTCATCGAGACCTTTCACGGTTTTGGCGCCATCTCCTGGACATGCCCCTTCCTGACAATCATCAGCGTCCTCCTCCTGTTGGAAGTGACCGGGCAAACGTCCCTCCTGCGTCCCCTCGATGAACGCCTAAATCTCGGCGAATGGAAAAGAAAACTCTCGCCCCTGCTCGTTCCGCTGCCTTATTGCGTCTTTGTCGGCGTTTTTGCCTATGCGATGCTATGGCGTTATCGATTTCCGAATATCGACGGCAATTCAGAAAAAATATGCGATCTCGCTCTTCTCGATTCCTATTATTCAGGCGAAACGATTCCCGTCCACGATGTCTGGCTCTTTCCGTTTCTCTCCACATTCTATTATGGCTTCCAGTTCTATGCGGCGGCGCTCATGGCCCGCATTCTGGGGATCGATCCCGGCACTGCCTATAATCTCGGCTTCTGCACCTTGATCGGCATGACGGGCGCGGCGGGCACCGGGGCCGTATGCCTTGCCACGCGCAAAATTTGGATCCGAATCCTCGTGTCCGTGACCTGGCTCGTGGGAGGCACCGGTGCCACAACGATCTATTACTATATCGTCAAGGACGCAAATCTCTGGGACCAATTTCGCTTTATTGGCGGCCCAAAGTATGACGTCGCGCCGCTCGGCACTTATCTCGCCGGACACTTAAAATACTGGACGCCGACGGGCGCTGACGGTCCGTTGAATCTGCCGGGAGAACCGCTCTCTTACCTTACTTTTTTGGGCGACTATCACCCTCCCCTAGCCGGGTTTTACCTCCTGGCCCTCGGTCTGCTCGGCTTGAATCTTTGGGCGAAGGGAGCATCGCCATGGGTCTTGTCGATTGTTGGCGCGACGTTCCCTTGGTGCCTGGTCTCGGATATGTGGAACCTGCCTTTGCAGGTGATCGGCCTGGCGGCGTGGGGCTGCTATCAGATTGCCAGCGACATGCCTCTGAACACCGGCGAAAAACCGTCCGCTAACGACAAGGATATCTGGGACTTTTTCCTCGATATTCTCCATGGCATAAAAAACCTATGGATTAGTGCGGGGCGATATATGTTTCTGGGGGCAGCGGTTGGAATGATCGCCATCTTTCCTTATTACCGCATCTTTGCCGAATCGGCCGGCTCGTATCAAACCACTTTTAGATTTGTTCCCTGGGACCAGCATACTCCACCGCTGCTCTGGCTCATCTTTTTCTTTCCCACCCTCGGCGTCGCCCTCCTCGCGCTTTTGTCCCGCAACAGATCCGTTGTCGCATTGGGCCTTTTGTGGCTCGGTTTTCTCTTCTTTAGCGAATTCGTTTTCATCAACGACATCTATACCGGTGAATTTCTCCGTTTTAATACCACATTAAAATGGTGGCCGTGGATCATAGGCGGCACACTGCTGACCCTGGCCCCGCGGATACTCGATCAGACTCCCAAACGCCTGGTGTGGCTCGGCGCGTTTTTCTTCGTCTGTTATCCCAATCTTTTCCTGTACGATTTGACAAAAGCCTGGATTGAAACCCCAACCCATCATGTTGGGGAATTGGATGGCTCTGGTTTTCTTACCGACGCCGTCGACATGGAAAACAAGCCGATCACCGATCCGCTTCTGCTCAACTATTTGCGCAAAGCTCCCCGAGGCGTGGTGATCGAACACCCCGGCGATGATTTCAGCAATTACCTGGCCATGACAACCCTGAGCGGCCAGCAATCATATCTCGGATGGTACGGTCACGAGCAATTTTGGAGGGGCTACCTCCCCGAACTTCAGTATCGCTACGAGCACCTGCAAACTTTTTACGACGGAAAGATGGACCATGCGGGCGAGTGGATGCGCGCCCAAGGCATCGACTATATCCTCTGGTTCAAGGATGGCACGACCGAGCTTTGGACCAACCACGGGGATTCCGATCAACTCTGGGACGCGATCAACACCAGTCTTCAGCCTCAATATACCTGGCACGAGTTTTATCGCATGCCCACCCGCCGTGTTGGCTTGTGGGAAAAAACCAAACCCTAGAACCCATCGCAAAAGGAGGTATGAGTCAGCTCGTAGGCTGCTTCTCCAAATTCGACGGTGTATCCGACGTCTTTTTAAGCAGAACGTCGCCGTAGAAATGGAAGGGGCTGGGATCGACCACCTTGAGGACGGTGATGCTGAGATGATAGCCGTCCTTGAAGAATTGAAGGGTGCAGGTGCCTTTGTTGTTGAAGCTGTCCTTGAAGGAAAACGAGAGCACGCCGTCCTCGACATGCCCCTTGCCAGTGGCGTCGGGTGCCGCGCCGGAGCCGTCGTCCATCGCAGCGGAAAAGGAAATGTCGGCCTTGGAATCCTTTAGCTTCACGTCGAGCGAGAATGTCCGGCCCGCTTTGCCGTCGGCCATTTCATAGTGGCCGTTGTAATTGGTCTGCGCCGCCGAGGCATGGCCGGGAACCGCCGCGAACAGCGCCGCCACGACGAGCGCCATGCGCCAGCCGAGGGCCGGGAGCCGTTCCTGCCTATGAGAGGAAAGAGAGATCATGCCGGGAGGTTCCTAGCAAACTTGGGTTTTGCTGACTACCACGAATCGATGCTGTCTACAGGAGAGACGGCGGATTGCCCTGAGAAGTTACGTTTATTTGCAGCGGCGACGGCTACATCTCGCCTTGCGCAACCTTCCAGGCATCGCCTAGATTAAGGCGTGGAGTTCATCGACAGTTTATGTTGCCTCGCGGGACGACAAGGTGCTTCCGATATATTTCTCCATACGGAGCGCCCGCCCCAGTTCCGGGTCAATGGCGAGCTGATGACAATCGGTGCCGCGCCGGTTCATTCCGACGAACTGGAATCGCTTTGGACCGAATGCGGGGCCGCTTTGGATGCGCTCGACTTTGACGGAGGCTACATCGCCTCCGATGGCACCCGCTTTCGGGTGAATCTCTTTCGGACGCTCTTCAAGCGCGGGGCCGTTTTGCGCCCAATCAAAACGGTCGTGCCGACGCTCGACACGCTGGGCGCCCCGACCGAGTTGCTGACCTCCTGGATCACTCGTCCGGCGGGGTTGATCCTGGTGACGGGGCCGACGGGCGCTGGCAAATCGACGACGATTGCGGCGTGCCTGGAGTGGCTCAATCAAAATTATGCCAAGCATATCGTGACGATCGAGGACCCCATTGAATATCTCTTCAAACCTGAGCATTGCCTGTTTACCCAGAGAGAAGTTTCAACCGACACCACGTCTTTCGCGGAAGGCTTGAGGAGGTCGCTGCGCCAAAGCCCGGATGTCATTTTATTGGGCGAAATCCGCGACAGCGCTTCGGCGATCACGGCTTTGCAGGCGGCGGAGACGGGACACCTCGTGCTCGCGACGCTGCACAGTTCCACCGTTCTCGATTCGCTGGAGCGATTGTCGCGCCTGTTCGACATCGCCGAGCGCGAGGGGGTTTTCCAACTGCTCTCGCAGCAATTGATAGGGATCTTGTGTCAAAAGCTCGTTCCGGCGCTGCCGGACGGACGCGCCCTGGTGGTGGAGCATTTCGAGAATCAAGCCGTCACGCGAAAATGGATCATGGAGGGGAAGTTCCGCGAGCTGGCCGATCTCGTGGCGAAGGGCGACAATCCCGCCAACGTCACATTCCTGCAATCGCTGCTGGCCATGATCGAGGCCGAGCGGATCACGGGCGCGACGGGCCTGGAAGTCGCTCCGAATCCGCGCGAGTTGCAGCGACGGCTTCGCGGCATCGATTCAACCAGCACCCAAAATTAAATCATTATGGAAGACGGCTCCGATATCATCGAGTTCCTCGCGCTAATGGTCGAACGGGGCGCTTCCGATCTCCATTTGTGCGCGGACTCGCAACCGATGATGCGTTTGCACGGAGAGCTGGTTCCGGTGTCGGAGAATGTCCTGAATGCGGAGACGTGCCGGGAATTGATCTACAGCATTTTCACGGAAAATCAGCGCGCGCGTTTCGAGGAAACCTGGGAACTCGACTTCGCCGTGATGATCGCGGGCTTGGGCCGGTTCCGCTCCAACGCCCACTACAGCCGGGGTGCGGTCGAGGCGACTTTTCGGCACATACCGGATGTGATTCCCTCTATCGACGAGTTGGGCCTGCCGCCCATCGTCAAGGAGCTTTGCGGATTGGAACAGGGACTGATTTTGGTGACGGGAGTGACGGGATCGGGAAAAACAACGACCCTTGCCGCCATGGTGCAGGAGATCAATGCGCGCCGTTCCGGGGTGATTGTTTCGATTGAAGACCCGATCGAATACGTCTTTCAACACAACCTCTGCCGCGTGAAGCAGCGGGAAATCGGCGCCGATACCAAGTCGTTTCCCGACGCCCTGCGCCACGTCCTGCGGCAGGACCCGGACGTGATTCTCATCAGCGAGATGCGCGACCTGGAAACGATTTCCACGGCGATCACGGCGGCGGAAACGGGCCATCTGGTCCTGGCCACGCTGCACACCATCGACGCGCCCAAGGCAATCGACCGGATCGTGGACGCCTTTCCCGCTGATCAGCAAAGCCAGATCGTCGCGCAACTGGCGAATGCCCTCCAGGCTATCATCGCCCAGCGTCTCCTGCCGAGAGCGGACGGAACAGGCCGCGTGGCCTGCACGGAAATCATGATTATGAACGACGGCATTCGTTCGCTGGTGCGGGGCCACCGCTTCCAACAAATCCTCAGCATGATCGAGATCGGCGCCAAGGACGGCATGAGCAGCTTCGACCAGAGCGTGGCAAATCTTTATGCCGCAGGAACGATCACCTTGGAGGAGGCGATGCAGAATGCGCGCGACCCCGCTCGCATTGCGGGCGTCAAGCCGCGGCCCGCGCAGAAGAAGGGGCTCATGAAGCGCTTTTTCGGATAGGGGAACGCGTTTGGCAAATCCTTTTCCGTGCAAACATCATTTCTCAAAGGCCTCGATGCTGCCCTTTATTCAGGCGCTTGTTTTCTCGCCGCTACGTGGCCCAAGCCGCACCGCGCGCATTCGGGGAAAAACGACGAAAAGCTTGTGGTGCGTCCGGGCGGCTTGGGCGATTTCATTTGCGCCGACATCGCCCTGCAGGAACTTGCGCTCGACGCGCGCGATTTCACATGGCTGATCGAGCGGCGTTCCCAACCGTGGGCCCGGTTTCGCGGTCTGCCTCATTTGTGTTATGACGAAAATCCGCTCGAGACCCTGGCGCAGTTGCGCGACCGCTATTCGCTGGTGATTAACACCGAGCAGCTTTTTGGCCTGGCCGGGGCCTGCGCTTTGCTGAGCCGCTCGAACGAGGGCCGCGTTGTTTCCTTCGACACCAATCGCGCTTCGGAATGGTCGGATGCCGCAGTTGACTACGATTGGCGCGACCGGCACGAAACGGTGGAATTCGCGCGCCTCTTCGCCGACGCGCTCGATCTTCCGGAGCCAACCGCGATGCGTCTTCCGCGTCCGAGGCTCTACCCGCCGAGCGCCCCGCCGCTGGTTGCCATCGCGGGACGGCAAAGCCCTTCGCGGCGGTTGTCGCTGGACGCGTGGACGGCGCTTGTTTCCAAGTGGCACGCAAAGCGGGCATTCCTTGTCGCGGCAGCGCCGGAGGATGCGGAATTTGCCGCACAATTAAGCAGCCGTTTCGAGGGTCTCGCGACGCGTTTTACGGGCGGCTTCGAGGAGTTGTGCGAGCAGATCGCCCGGAGCGAGGAGATCTTCACGATGGACGGAGGCGCTGTTCACATCGCGTCGTATTTTGGAGTTTCCACATTCGCGCTTTTTACCAGCGGACGCGACCGCAAATGGCATCCTTTGGGCGAAGGAAGCCGGATTCTGCGCCGACATGATCTGAAGTGCCAGCCGTGCACAAAGTTCGGGCAGGTGCCCCCGTGTCCCTACGGCTATGCGTGCCTGAAGCTGGAGGATGTTGAGACGGTGAAGGCGTAGCGGCGCGACGATGCTTTTTTCGGGCACAAAAAAGCCGCCTCGCGCCGGGTCAGACCCGATGCAAAGGCGGCGATTTTGATTAAGCTGAAAGCTTAGTAACGGTTACGACCGCCACCACCGGAACGACCACCACCGGAGGATTCGCGACGGGGACCGCGCGCTTCCATCGGCTTGGCTTCGTTGACGGTCAAATCACGACCATCGTGGTTCTGGCCATGGAGGGCTTCGATGGCCTTCTGGCCTTCTTCGGCGCTGCTCATGGTGACAAAACCGAAGCCGCGGGGGCGGTTGGTTTCGCGATCCATGATGAGGTTGGTCTCGGAGACCGTGCCGTATTTGGAGAAGAGGGCGTTGAGGTCCTGTTCGGAGGTTTGGAAGGAAAGATTTCCTACGTACAATTTCATACTATTTTATTTTCTGTGTTTGAGGTTGCGACCTCACGCCAACTATTGAAGAGCGTGCGAAAGCACACATAAGATACCGTTGGGAGCGAACAAGAAAAATTCCTGAGACACTACTACTTGGCTTCAGAGGGAAGCGATTGATCGATTGGCCAACAGAGTCGCACCCTTTCCATAAGAGTCAAGGAATAGTTATGGGGGGGGGTAATGCGTCGGTAGCCGCCGCACGCTGGGCGTCGGTGCAGTTGTAGCGGCGGTCTATGACCGTCGCATTCCCTTCCGTCATCCCGAGCTTGTCGAATCGCCGCAGGCGATCCCGCAGGGCGAGGGTTCGCGGGAGCGAATCGAGTCAACGACCTCTAACTACTTTACTCCCTCCTTCCAAGTTGCACTTGTGAACGAAGAAAAAAGAATTCCTAGACAATTCCACATCAAAGGAGTCTTCTCGCACAGGGCACATGAAACGTTTCTTCACGGGCGCGTGCGCGAAAATCGGCCACTTCTTCTGGTCGTGGGGCTTCCTCAAATTCGTCATCGCGGTCATCGCCCTCACCATGCTCTTTTACATGGAGGAAGACTGGCGCGGCGCGCGCGCCTGGGCCGCCACCAAGTCGAAGTGGGAGGCGCGCAGTGTTTCCTTCGATTTCAACACTTACCTTCCGCCGCCGGTGCCCGATGACCAGAATCTCGCGACGCTGGCGCTTTTCAAACTCGACCCTGATCCTGATCCCGATCCTGAGCGCCACGGATATCTTACACCACTCAACCTGCATCGAGCCACTTTTGAGAAATGGAATGCGCAGACGGACGCGAATCCTATTCCACCAACGAGCTGGCAGAGTGGCAAGACAACGGACATGAAGAAATTCCGCCTGGCATTTGCCATCGAATATTCCGCAATGTTCCCTAGCCAACCTGTTCCCCAGGACTTATCCGCGCAGATGGCGATCATGTTCCCATTTCTGGTCGAACTGCGGGCCGCGAGCATGACGCGGCCTTACTGCCGCTTTGAGGAAAACTATCGCTTCGACGCGCCGGTGCAAAATGACTTGCTTGGGCGTTCCGGAGCGCAGATTCTAACGTCGAAATACTTGACCTACGACGCTATCGCCGCGCTCGACTCGAGTAGGTGTGACCAAGCTCTCGATGACATCAAGCTCAACACCAGGCTGGCTCGTGGCTCGATGGACCAGCCGGTCCTCGTCTCAGGCTTAGTCGCCATCGGAATGGTGGCGATCAACCTCAGCGCGGTTTACGATGGTCTCGCCACGCACGCATGGAACGACGCGCAATTGGACGAACTTCAACGAGAGCTGTCGCAACTCGATTTCCTCAGTGATTACCACCGGCTGATGCGGGGGGAGACAGTCGGCGTCTTGATCCCTGCGATAGATCGCGTGAAGGCTCAGTGGGCAGTCTGGCTGCCTGACAAGAAGACTGGGGTGAACTACAAGGACAACTCGCCGTCGTTTATGGCCAATGGCTGGATTGATATGTGGAAGGCGCGTTCCGTGGACCTGAACCTGACGGCTTCCGGGTGGGCCGATCCCGAAGTGCGCGTGTTCTTGCCGCAGAAGATGGCCGAGTATCAGGCGGCGACGCAGAAAAAATTGGATAGCTGGTCCATTTACCTGCCGTGGAATTTTCTTTTCCGATTGGGAGTAACAGGTCCGGTATTCAGCGCACCGCATAAGTTCGCACAAATGCAGGTCTGGATCGACGAAACCCGGATCGCGTGCGCGCTGGAACGCTACCGCCTCGCACAGGGCGTTTATCCCGGAGCGCTCGACACGCTTGCGCCCGCATATATCGACGAACTCCCGCACGACATCATGAACGGCCAGCCGTATCACTATCAGCTTCGGCCCGACGGCACCTATCTTCTCTATTCCGTCGGCTGGAACCAAACCGACGACGGCGGCAAAGTCGTTTTCAAGAAGGACGCGCCACTGGTGATCGATTATGAGCAAGGCGATTGGGTTTGGCCAACGCCGCAACTCAACCCTCAAAAATAATCCCTCGGTCATCCTGAGCCTGTCGAAGGATCAGTTCCGTCTGCCTTTTCCCCGGAGGGGCTGACCCGATCCTTCGACAAGGATGACGGAGAGATTACCGCCCGAATTTCCGTTTGATAAATGACACCATCTCAACGGATTCGGGCACGCAAAGCAGCACGGTCAGACCAAAATAAACCGCGCCTGCCACGCCGATATTGAGGAAAAGAATCGTCGCGCCGAGCAGGGAATGGGTCGTGCGATGTGCGAGCAGGACGTGATCGCCCACCAGCACAATGCAACCGCAGGCCAGCGTCGCCACTGTGACGCGCACGAAGAAGGAAAGCCATTCGCCGGGAGTGCCCAGGTCGATCTTTTTCTGGATGGCATAGAGGAGTTGCAGGAAGTTGATGATCGCCACAAAACCGGTCGTGAGCGCCAGCCCGACGTGGCCCAGGCCGAGATAATAGTAGAGCACGAAGCAGAAAATCAGGTTCAGCGCGATGCCGGTGAGGGCGACCCGGACCGGGGTGAAGAGGACGATGTTCCATACAAAATGCCGGAAGGAACCCCAAAAGCCGGCGTCGGCCTGAAACTCGAACCGGGGCGGCTGCATGGCGTAAAAGCAGGGGACGAGAATTTTGACTCCCGAATAACCGGCGATGCAGATGGAATAGGCCTGGAGGGCAAGGGCCGTTTGCGCGGTGACGTCGGCGCGAAAAGTGCCGTGCTCGTAGATGAGCTGGATGACCGGTTGCGCGATGACGGCGAGTCCAACGGAGGCGGGGAGCGTGAGGTAAAAGCCGAAGCGGAGCGCTTCCTCGACGGTTTTGCCGAAGGCTTTCAGATCGTCGAGCGCGTGCTGGCGCGCGACGGCGGGGAGTGTGACCGTCGCGATGGCGACGCCGAATATGCCGATGGGCAGTTGCACGAGGCGAAAGGCGTAGTAGAGCCACGACATCGCGCCGGGAATATGCGAGGCGAACTGGCCGCTGACCATGACGTTGATTTGCACCGCCGATCCGGCGATGGCGCTCGGCACCATGAGGATCATGACGGTGCGCAGGCCGGTGTCGTGAAAATTGAGTTTGCCGGTGAAGTGCATCCCGATTTTCCACAACGACGGGAGCTGGATGCCGAGTTGCGCCAGGCCACCGAGGAGCACTCCGAAGCACCAGCCGAAAATCGCCCGTTCGCCGAAGTGGGGATGGAGCCAATGCGTCTGCGGCTCGAACACGCACGCGAGGGCCACGCCGCTGATGATCGAGACGATGTTGAAGACCGTGCTGGCGCTGGCGGGGATTCCAAAAATATGACGCGCGTTGAGCATCCCCATCACGGCGGCGGCGAGCGAAACGAACATGATGAACGGAAAAAGCAACTGCGTCATCCGCACGGTGAGGTCGAATTTTCCGGGCACATCATGAAAGCCGCCGCCGATTAGGAAGACGACCTGCGGGGCATAAATCACGCCCGCGACGCAGATCAGCCCGAGAATGAAGGTGAGCATCGAGAGAACGAGGCGTGCGAGATGCCAGGCGGAATCCGCGCCCTCTTTTTCCCACGTTTTCGTAAACGTCGTGGTGAATGCGGTCGAAAGCGCGCCTTCGGCGAAGAGATCGCGCAGCAGATTCGGAATGCGGAACGCTGCGATGAAGGCGTCGGCGAACATGCTCGCGCCGAACATGTAGGCGAAGACCTGCTCGCGCACGACGCCCATCACGCGCGAGCCCATCACGGCAACGCCGACGATGATCGCGGAACGCTTGGAGCTTGGTTTCTTTGGGCTGCCGGGATCAGGGCTGGTAGGTGCGGAGGATGGGAGCTCAGAATTTCCAGGAGGAGCCTCGCATATGTCCGGATTAATCGGCCTGGGATTCGCGGGCTTGAGGGCACCCTGTGCTTGGCCGCTCAAATCGAAGCTCCCCTGTTCCGGCGCGTCATCGCCCGATTTATTCTTTTTGGTGCTCACGATTCAATTTCCAAAGCAGGTGATACTTGAGCCAGACTTCGCGCGCATTGCCGATGGCGATGTCCCAGCCGATTGCGCCGTCGAGAAATCCGCCCTTGAGGAGAAAGCCCTTGCCGAGCCGCACGAGCGCATGAACGGGGCCGCTCCAGATATGGGCGCGCCGGTGCTGCTCGCGGGCCGATTGGGCCCAGAGGGCAGCGTAGCGCGCGCAGCGGTTGGAGCGGTCGAAAGCGTCTTCATAAGTGAAATGATGCAGATGCCCCGGCAGAATGGGATGCTCTCCGCGAAGTTCAAGCTTCTCGTGCACGCGCCCGCCGGCAAACCGCGCCTCCGTCCGGCGAAAAAGACGCACGAGCCGGTCGGGATACCAGTCGCCGTGGCGAATCCAGCGGCCCCGGTAAAAAACAATCCGCGAGACCTGATAGCCGTTCGGCGCGCCGGGCGAGTCGGCAGCGAGGTCGGATTTGACCCGCGCGATGGAGGCCGCGAGTTCCGGGGAAATCTCCTCGTCGGCGTCGATGCTCAGCACCCAGGAATGAAGCGCCTGGGCGAGCGCGAAATTTTTCTGGCCGACATAACCGAGCCAGTCCTGATGCACGAGGCGCGCGCCGAATTGCGCCGCAATCTCGGGGGTGGCGTCGGTGCTGCCGGAGTCGACGATGAGAATTTCGTCGACGAGCGGCGCGACGCTCTTGAGACAGCGCGGCAGGTTGCGCTCCTCGTTGTGGGTGATGATGCACGCGGAAATTTTCATCTCATGTCTTATTTACGGATAAGCTCTTAACATCTCTTCGGCCTCCGCAACGACCATCTGCGGTGTAATGCTTCTCATGCAGGCAAAATCGATGGGGCAATCGCGCAGGAAACAGGGGCTGCAGGGGACGTGATGCCTCAGCGCCCGGCTGCGCTCGCCGATAGGGCCGGTCATTCGCGGTTCGGTGGAACCGAAAATGGCAAGGGTCGGCACGCCCAGCACGGAGGCGACGTGCATCGCGCCGCTGTCGTTGCAAAGAACGAGACGTGCCGAGACAAGCGCCGCCATGAATTCGTCCAGCGACGTTTTTCCTACCAGATTTTCAACCTCGGGCAACTGTTGGACGAATTCTTCCGCGACGGGCACGTCAACCGCAGCACCGAGCAGGACGATTCTCGCGTTGAGCGTCGTCATGAAGTGCCGGGCCACGGTCGCGAAATTTTTCACGGGCCAGCGCTTCGCCGGGCCGTATTCAGCGCCCGGGCAAATCGCCAGGATGAGTTCGTCCGGGTCGGTCGCGGCGACCGGGTCGATGCGCATTTCCGGCGCCGAGAAATCGCCCGGGCCGCCGAACCCGGCGACGAGGTCGAGGTAGTAAAGGCTCTGGTGCAACCGGACGGGATTACGCGGCGGGGCGGGAAGGCTGTGAGTCAAAAGGAAGCCGCGTCCGCCCCGCGCATAACCGAGACGCTGGGGAATTCCGGCCAGCCAGGCCTCGAGGGCTGCGCGAAGCGAATTCGGCAGGAGCATGGTTGAGCCGAATTGCCCGGCGCGCAATTGCCGGGCGGTGGCGCGGAGATTTTTCGGCTTCTCCAACGCGATGACGTCATCGACGAACGGGCATCTGCGCCACAACGCGGCGAGCTTTTCAGGCGCGGCGACCGTGAGGGGATCTTCGCCCACGATTGCCTTGAGGTTGCTCACGGCGGGCATGGCCATCACGGCATCGCCCAGCCAGTTGGGGCTGCGCACCACGAGCGGGCCTTGAAGCGTAAGGGCGGATTCCGGCACAAGTTTCTTTTAGCCTGCTTCGGCCTGTTGCGCACGGAAGGAATTTTGGTTCCTCGGTATTTTCAGTGGAATAGAAGGGAAAATGACGGAATTACCAAATTTTCCAAATGAACGGAATTTTGACAGGAAAACATGAAAGTATGAAGACATGAAAAGGCAGTTGAGGAGGGCTCTCTCTTTTCTTCCCTTCCTGTTTTCATGATTTCATGTCTTCTTGTTAAAAAATTCCTTCCCTCCAATTTCGTTAATTTGGTAATTTGGTTATGCAGTACCTTTTTCCTATTTCACTGTTTTTGCGGTAGAACCGGAATTCTTAGTTTTTGACACCGCCATTTTGGTATAAGGAGGCCGCATGAAAACCCGTTGTGCCTGGTGCCCCGCCGATAACCCGCTCTATATCCAGTATCACGACGAGGAATGGGGCGTGCCCGTGCATGACGACCGCAAGCTTTTCGAGATGCTGATTCTCGAAGGCGCGCAGGCGGGCTTGAGCTGGCTGACGATCTTGAAACGGCGCGAGGGTTACCGCGCGGCGTTCGATCATTTCGACGCCAAAAAAATCGCGCGCTACGACAAGAAGAAAACGACCGCGCTGATGAAAAATCCCGGCATCATCCGCAACCGGTTAAAGATCGCTGCGACCGTCGCCAATGCGCAGGCGTTTCTCGATGTGCAGAAGGAGCACGGCACGTTTGACCGCTATATCTGGTCATTCGTCGTCGGCAAGCCGAAGGTCAATCGCCGAAAAAAGGGCGAGCGGCTTCCGGCGCAAACACCCGAGGCCGAGGCGATGAGCAAGGACCTCAAGAAGCGCGGCTTCCGCTTTGTCGGCCCGACGATCTGCTACGCCTTCATGCAGGCGGTCGGCATGGTGGACGATCACGCGGCGGATTGTTTTCGGGCGAAGCGGCCTTAGAGCAAATCAAAATATCGTGCGCACAGCCTCTCGCTCCCAAACTCTATTTGGGAGCGTTCTTTTGTTCTTCGCGAAATTCCATTTCGCGCTGTTTTTTTTCCTCGATAAAGACGGGATCGGCAATGGAATTGCGCTGACAATACTGCCGTGCGCAGAACCGTTCCCAAATGGAATTCACAGCCATCCCACGGCAATTCATTGGTAATAAACGACATGCAAAATCACATATTTTTTTTAAGGCCCGATTTTCAAGTTTTTTTCTGATTACGAAAATTGGTTCTCCTCTGAAAAGTCTCAAAAAGCATGTCAAAAATTGTCATTTCCTGTGGGATGACTGTGAATGGAATTTGGGAGCGAGGTTTAAAAAAGGCAGACCGAACTGATCTTCGACTTGCCTTTAGTCCTGAGCTTGCCGAAGGAACCGTCGCTGATTTAAAAAACTAGCAATCGTGCTCCTAGATCGTGTTGAGGAGCACACTTGGCATTTTACGAATAGCGGCGACCAGCGCAGTAATTTGTGGGGACTTAGGTGGCCCTCGAAACGAAAGATTGTCGATTCGGAGATGCGAGCTGCCCCTTCCCTTCGCAGGAAGCAGTTCCACCCACTCGAGCTGTACAAATGTGTGGTCAAAAACCAAGGTATCGAATTGGCTGGAGATACCCCATTTGGAAGAATTAGGCACCCGCCAAATTAGAACATCAGATGCAGAAAGATCATGGCGAACTGAATCCGGAGTTTCAAGAATATCCGCTTTGCGAAGACAAATCATTGATTTGACCCATATGGGATCAAATGGTCTGGACGGATCGGTTGAGTGCGCATACCGACCCTGATCTATTTCGAGAGTGATCTTTGCAATCTGCTCAACTCCCGGCAACCATCGGGCGAGGTCATTTCTCCTTTTCGATTAATTCCGGCATGTATGGAGCGACAGCTAAAATCTCATTGTTCCAAGAAAGCGATATCACACCGATTGATCGTCCTCCAAAAACGGGTTTAGTGTTGCGACATAAGGATAAATGAAGGGCTACATCTCCGTCTTGCCACTTTGCCGAATAGCGCATTTCAAATTTGCGCATCTCGGGCCCGTAATGCGGTAAAGGCGGCTCAGGCACCGGCCCCCTGGATAAAGGTTGCCCAAAATACTTCGCCAATGTTTCACAAAAATAATCGTTGTCGTCGAAATGCTTTCTTTGGACGCCTCGTCTGAAATTTCATAAGCGACTCTCATCACGGGTCGAGATTGATGGTTGGAATCAAACTCGGCTGACACAACCGAAAAACCATAAGCTTCTTGAAGAGGCACGGTACAAACACTGCGATAGGTGAGATGGTACTCAACTATTTTCTCGAATTGAAACGAGCGTCGGACGCTGCCGTAAACGGATCCCCAAGGATACGTCTGCCCTACAAAAACCCCCTCGGAGATCTTTGGCATCTCGGTAGGCTTATGTTGAAAAAACATTCCCTTGATTCCTTCGGTCATTTTAAAAAACTCAGCTTCCCGTTCTTGAGCGAGCGGTAATAGCAGGTCTTGCGCGTGTGTCCCTGCGCGTCCTTCGTGTGGCAAACGCCGCCGCCGAGCATCCGCACCAGGTAGAGGAGAGAGTTCTGCTCGCAGTTCACGCGAATGTCGACAATTTGCAGCGTGTCGCCCGACGTCGCGCCTTTGATCCACAGCTCGTTGCGCGACGTGCTCCAGAACGTCGCGATGCCCGTCTTCAGTGTGTGGTCGAGCGCCTGCTGGTTTGCGTAGGCCACGACGAGCACTTCGCGCGTGTCGGCGTCCTGCACCACCACGGGCAGCACCGGCAGACCGGTCTTGGCCACCTTTTGCAGCTTGGTAAAATCGAGCCGCAATTCGTTTCCTTCTTCGAGCGGATTCATCTCCATAAAATTGCCTGTCATACCGAGGTTGTCGAGGGCGATTCAAAAGGTAGCCATCGCGGGGCCCGCGACTGACCGGCGCAGGGCCTGCGCCGGCTACCTCCCGAACTTAAAGAATGCGCGCGCCGTCCCAGTCGTGCGCGCGGCGATTTCCTCGAGCGCCACGCCGCGCAACTGCGCGATCTGCTCGGCGACGCGGCGCGTGTGGGCCGGCTCGCAACGCTTGCCGCGATCGGGCGTTGGCGCGAGGTAGGGGCAGTCGGTCTCGACCATGAACTGGTCGAACGCGACATCCCGCGCCGTGGCCTGCACTTGTTTCGCGTTTTTGAACGTGACGATGCCTGTGAACGAAACGAGATGCCCCAGCGCGATGACTTCCCGCGCCTGCTCGAGCGTTCCGCCGAAGCAATGGAAGACGCCGCGCACCCGGCCTGTGAATTCGCCCAGAATTTTCAGCGTATCGTCCCACGAATCGCGCTGGTGAATGACCACGTTGAGGCCCAGTTCGGAGGTGAGTTCGAGCTGCCGCCGGAAAAGATCGGCCTGCCGCGCTTTGTTCGCCTCCGCCGCTGCGGGATTCTCCGGCAGGTGGTGGTAATCGAGACCGATCTCGCCGACCGCGACCACGCGCGTGCTTCGCGCCAGCTTGTGCAGATGATCGACCGCGTCGTCGGGCGCGGTATCAACTTCGCTGGGATGAATGCCGACCGTGGCCCAGATATTCGGAAAATTCTCGGCGAGTTCCACCGCGCGCGTGCTCGAATCGATTCGTGTTCCGATGGAAATGATTTCCGTGACGCCCGCAGCCGTTGCGCGCGCGATCACCTCCGCGAGATCGGGATCGTAGTCGGTGTAATCGAGATGGGCGTGGGTGTCGATGAGCATGGAGAGACTAAATTAGCCATAAAAGAACACAGAGAAAACAAAGATTCTGGCGGGTCAGACTCCGTCCTGACCCATTTTCCCTCGTTCCCAAACTCCATTTGGGAACGTTTTCTTGCTTCTTGCGAAACTCTATTTTGCACTGACTAATCCGAGCACCCGAGGCAACGAAGTTGCCCCGACAAGGGCGTTCCCAAGTGCAACTTGGGGACGAGGAAAAGTAAATTTACACTTTAAGAATCCGTCATCCCGAGCTCGTCGAGGGATCAGCATCCAGAAAATATGGCGTAAACCAGTGGAGGCTGATCCTTCGACAAGTTCAGGATGACAGCGTTTTAAAAGAAAGTTTATTTCTTAAACGTCACCAAGCTGTGCCCCGTCATCTCCTCCGGCTTGGGAATGTCGAGCAGGTAGAGCAGCGTCGGGGCGACGTCGGCGAGGATGCCGTCTTCGAGCACGGCTTTGTCGGCGTTCGGACCGGCATAGATGAATTGCACGAGGTTCGTCGTGTGGGCTGTGTTCGGCGTGCCGTCGTCGTTGATTTCCCGCTCGCAATTTCCGTGATCGGCGGTGATGAGGCACGCGCCGCCCATGGCCAGAATTTTTTCGACCACGCGCTTGAGGCACGTGTCGACCGTCTCCACGGCCTTGATCGCCGCCGACACCACGCCGGTGTGGCCGACCATGTCGGGGTTCGCGTAATTGAGAATCAGCATGTCGTATTTCCCGGTGTCGAGATGCGCGATCACCTTGTCGGTTAGCGGAATCGCGCTCATTTCCGGTTGCAAGTCGTAGGTCGCGACCTTTGGCGAAGGCGCCATATCGCGTTCCTCGTCGGGATTGGGCGTCTCGACTCCGCCGTTGAAAAAGTAGGTCACATGCGGATACTTCTCCGTCTCTGCCATGCGCAACTGGTGCTTGCCCGCCGCCGCGACGACATCGCCGAGCAAATGCGTCATCGACTGCGGCGGAAACATCGCCGGGGCGGCGAACGTCGCGTCGTACTGGGTCATCATCAGGTAGCTGACCTTCGGATAATAGGTGCGGGCAAATCCCTTGAAGTCGTCGTGCAGCACGACCTGGCTGAGCTGTCGCGCACGGTCGCCGCGGAAGTTGAAGAAAAGAATCCCGTCGCCCTCGGCGATGAGCGGGCGCGGCTCCTTGACGCAGACAAACGCCGGCATGAACTCGTCGGTTTTCTTCGCCTCGTACTCGCCTTTGACGGCGGCCACAATGTCATCCGTATACGTCCCCTCGCCGAGAAAAATGAGCTTCCAGGCGAGCTGAACGCGCTCCCAGCGGTTGTCGCGATCCATCGCGTAGTAACGTCCGATGACCGTCGCGATTTTGCCCGCGCCAATTTCCTTCAGCTTGGATTGAAGCTCGGCCAGGTAGCTCGCGCCGCCGGTCGGCGACGTATCGCGTCCATCGAGAAATGCGTGGACAAAAATCTTGTCCGGCGAAATGCCCGCGTCCTTGGCTATTTTCACCAACGCGTAAAGATGCTCGATGTGCGAATGGACGCCGCCGTCAGAGAGCAGGCCCCAGAGATGAAGCGCGCCGTTTTTCGCCTTCAGATCGGCGAGAAAAGTTTTCAGCGCCGGATTCCCCGCGAGCGTTCCGTCGGTAATCGCCTTGTTGATCCGCGTCAGTTCCTGGTACACGATCCGGCCCGCGCCGAGGTTCAGGTGGCCGACTTCGCTGTTGCCCATTTGCCCGGCAGGCAGACCGACATCCTCACCCGAGGCGCTGAGACGGCTTTGTGGATAGGTCTTGTAAAGATATTCGTGAAAGGGAAGTTTTGCGAGCAGCGGCGCATTGCCTTCCTGCTTGGCGGCGGACGCGCCTTTTGGGCTGATGCCCCAGCCATCCCGGATAATAAGAGCTACAGGTTTCATGGAGGGCTGAAATTAGCCTTGCGGGATACTTTCCGCAAGCGCCGTGCCGGATTGTCGCCTAATTTTTACCAAGTGCCGCTACATGGGAGAATCGCAACCCTGAAGGAGATCTCTGCAAAAGTGTGATGAAAAGCTTGATTGAAGTCCCGGAGGGACATTTGAAAGTAGCCCGGCGATTTATCGCCGGGTAATCTCCGCATGGGATTTGCCCGTCCCATCGGGACGGATGAAGCTCATCTGGGCGCGGAGATCAAGCGTCCCTCCGGGACGCTCTCGTTCTGCCGACAAACCCGGCGATAAATCGCCGGGCTACTATCAGTCATTCCTCCGGAATGGTGGAATTCTTGAAGAGAGACTTTTGTAGATATCTCATTCATGAACGCCTACGGTGCGAATCGCCGCGAGCTGATGATGCGAAACTTGTAGGCCGTCAGCGGCTGGCCCACACCCGGCGCTGGCGCGGCGGGGTCGAGATAGCGCTCGATTTCGTAGGAGCCGCGCCAGTCGCCTAAAACGAGATCAACGCCTTCGTTCCAGACACCCTGGTGGGGATCGCGCGGGAGTTTTTGCAATACCTGCACGCGGACGTGCACCGTGTACGAATTCGAGCGCGTGGTCAGCCGTCCATAAAGCTGCGAGTAGGGCAATTCGCGGAGATTGTCGCCGGTGAGTCCGCCCAGCGTGTTTCCATATCCGTTCCAATACGAGTAGAGCGCGGTCTGCGTGGCGGCGACGCTGGTTCCCGGAGGGACAAGCCCCGCAGGTACAATCGGCACGGTGCAGATTTCGCTCTCACTCAAGTAAGCATCAGCGCTGTTGTTGGCGAAGCGGTTTTCGATCTGCGCAATCGTCGCGTTTTCATCAACCGCATTCCAAATCGACGTCAACGGCGTGCCGGATGTCTTGTAGGTTGTGGCCGCCGAAACGGGAATGGCCGGAATGCGCAGGCTATCGAGTAGCGCGTGCAGCGCGGTGTTGCGATGCAGATAAGTGAACGGCGCGATCTGGTCGTTGAGATTGATTTTGCCCGCCGTGGCCATGCAGGTGCTGACGGCGTAGGGCTCGACAACCGGCATCCAAAAATTGTCGAGAATAAGATGGTCGGGTGGACTGGCCGCGCCGGGATGGACCGCGTAGGGCGTGCTCGAAGTATTCGCCGCCGGATAGGGACAAAAGAGGAGCGTGCACCACGGCACGGAGTTCGTGGGCGTGGAGGGATTGATTCCGGCGGGCAGCGAACCAAAAATCACCGGCGACGGAACCAGCGCGTTTGGCGTCCGTTGCGTGGGCGCGCCGACGCTCCCGTTGGTCAGGGAAAAGTAGGCGGCGGCGGGCGCGTTGGTCGTGCCGCTGTCGGGCAGATTGATCTGCGCGCCGTCGGGAGCAAAGCCCGGCCCCGTGTCCCAATCGCCGTTCCAGCCGGGACCGGGGTTCATGGTCACGAAATTGGCTGAAGTTGTGGTCGGGCAGCTGCAAGGCGGGCTGATGGGCCACGGATAGTTGGTTGCTGTGTTGTTGCACCAATTGGTCCACGCCACCGGTATCGTTGCCGACGGATAAGTGGCCGAAACAAAAAGAGTGTTTGAGCCACTGGCCCCATAAACCGCCGTTCCGTCCTCGAAGTGGAGATTGTGGGCATGCTGGGAACCAATCGTTTTGTACAACAAATGTTGCTGGAACATCGAGGAGGGAACGTTCGTCAGTCCCGCGATGACGCGCAAATCGGTGAAGGCCTCGACGCTTCGGCTCACGTCACCGGGTTGAATCAGAAATTCGCGATTAGTTCCCGTCAGGAGCACGCGGTTTTTGAGTGTCATATAGTATGACGGCATGACGTTATTACCCGAGCCGTCCTGACTGTATTCGGCGATGGGATTCGGTATGGCGAAGCCGGTGCTTGGAAAATTGAGGGCAAATGATTGGAGCGTATTGCCGTTGGCGTCCACGATGGACACCGTTGCGGTGACGGAATTAGGAAGGATAAGCGAATTCATTTTGGCAGGCGGCCATGTCAGCGCGCCCGTCACCGAATTGGTGCTCGGGCTGGAGGCGAGAGTGAGCGGAAACGCTTTTGTACCGGCGAAGCCGTAAGTAAACGCGGAATTGGTTTGCGCATTGACGGCCGTGGCGCGCCACGCGAGCGGACCTTCATTGCCACCCCACGCCCTGGCGCCGGGACTTACCTTCACCCCATCGCTGAGTGACGGTGAAGTCACCGGACTCTGAAAACCGAAGTCGACCGTGCTGGTTCCATTATTCAGTTTGAAGCCGTTAAGTCCCGTAATTTGGATCGTACAGGCATCGCTCACTTCGGGATAAGCGCAACCCGGCTGGAAGGTGCATGGCACCGCGAATGCGCGAATCCGTTCGTTGACCACGTTGGCCCAGTTTGTGGAGGCGGGCAGAAAATTATTTTTCCAATTCGAGCCTGAGGAATCATCAGGTGTTTCCTCGTAATCGATGTAGGTTCCGTTCTTGAACCCAAACCCGCTGACATAAAAAACCAGCGTCAGGCTCGAGAGCGTCGGGCAGCGGCCCATGCCGCGAAGCGTGATGGCGCTTGCCCCGTTTCCGTAGGTCGTCATCAGCGGATCAACAAAGCCGTAACCGAATCCCGTCGAGGCGCTGTTCCCGGCGAAGGGGACGAATGGCGAGGGGCTCGGATCAACCGCATTGATGCCGTGAATGAAGTCGACGATTTCGAGCATGATTTGCGTCCAGGCTGTGCCCGGATATTTTGCGGCAAACGTCGTGCCGTAACCGGGAAGGCTGAGGTTGCCGCGATTCACCAGGTCGTTGAATATCCGCAGATTGTTGGTGCAGGCGAAGGACGTGCCGTTCGGGTCAAAATCATCCTTGGGATTGAGCGGATTATTGCGCTGGAAAAAATAACTGCCGACGGTGGCTGTCCCCGCGCCGACCGTCGCGACGTTCGTGATGGCGCAGTCGGCAGCGGTCATTCGTGGCGCGGTGGTCGAGGTCGAATCGGCCACCGGCCAGATGGCGATGCGCGGCTCGCTGAGGAGCGTGGTTTCGGGCGACTGGCTGTGGGAGGTGAGAACGAACCGCGCGGTTTCGAGTTGCGCCGCGCTGACCGAATTGGTTTGGCGCTGGCCGGAGCTGGTCACGTTCGTGCTGAAGCACAACTCGTCGAGCGAGGCGTAGAGGCGGTCCATTTTCCACGGCACGCTCTCTCCCGGCGTTGTCGTTTGCGTCCCGAATTGCGAACCGCCCCACGCATAACGCGGGGTCAGCGCGAGCAGTTGCTGCGGCGAATACGAATTGGTCCTCAACGCCTCGGCGAGCGAAGTCGTCGCGGGATGTCCCGGATACGCCGAATATTCCCCGGCGGCGGGCTGGTTTGAGCTCCACGCCACGTCGTTGGTCGAGTTGAGCCGCGGCGTGTTCCACGGCGAGCCGCAACCCGCCGTGTTGACGTTGATCTTGCAGCTCTCGTCGTCCGTCCAGAAAGCAATGCGGGCCACGATCGGATTGGCCGCCGTGCCGTTGCTGGCGGGGCCGAGCGTTCCGTCCTGAAGCTCATAAAGCCACGCCACCGGCATCGTCACCGCTCCAGAATCACTGCTCACGCCCGGCACGTTGTTGGTCGCGGCAGGATCGAGGATCGGATAAATCGGGCCGCTGGCGGTCTTCACCGGGGCATTCAAATCGGTGTACTGATTGGTCTCGGAACTCCAGTTGGCGGGGACGTCCTCGGCCATGAACGCAAGCGAGCCGCTGCTGTCGATCATGCTGTTTGTGGTCGCGGTGGAATAAAGTTTGTAGCAGGCGGTGGGCGTTCGAGTGGCGCTTGCGGCGTAGGTGCGGAGCAGGCCGGGCTGGGAAATCCAGGCCTGGTTGGTTGACGCGGTGGCCTGTTGGATCTGGCCGATGACCAGTGCCACGGCGGAATCGGCCAGCATCCTTTCCCGCGCAATCGAAGCGTCGCCTTGCGCCCCGCGCATTTGGTGCGACGTGCCCGCGAACAGGGCCACCAGCAGAATCATCATCATGGCCAGCGCGGCTAGGGCCATGACAAGCGCCATGCCCGACGTGCTGCCGGAGGCGCGGCCTTTATCCTTTGGTCGTCGTGGGACGAGAGTCATGCGAACAACGGAGTAAAAATTTTGGCAGACTTCTCGAAAAGTCCCGCCCGATTGAAAACAGGCCGTGCCGGGAAGTCAAAGCTATAGCATCACGCACACATAAGCGGGTGGCCCGGACAACTTGCGACCTCTGTAAAAATCGCCTTCCCCCTTCGACTTCGCTCAGGGCGCGGCTTGCTGCCGCGGCTACCGAAGGATGACGGATTGTTATTAGTTGGTTTGGGGTGATGACGAACGCTATGGCTTGACGACGAGGATAAGGTCTAGGGGCTCAGGCTTTGGCAAGAAGCAGGGCGGCTTGAGATTAATTTTGGCGGCGTTGATGCCGCGAGTGTTGAATATCTTCCATGATGGATCGGCAAGTTGGTTAATCCGTTGCGCAGTTGCCAGGGACAATACCACGGCATGCGGACCGGGCTGGCTCAGGAAGGAAGACATTTCTGATAGCGGGATGACTTGGCCGTAGCCCTTCACCACTCTCCGCATTTCCCAAACCGCATTCGGTTCCTGGAAATCGACGAGGGCGAATTGGGTGTCGGGCGTGAGGACGTCGTGCGCATCGCGGACGAGTTGTCCGACCGGTGATGGCGTGGCGTTGTTGGCGATGGCGATGGGAACGAGGACGGCAGTTAACACGGCGAGGGCGATTCCCATGCTCCAACCGAGTTTGATTGGCAATGCAGGGCGCAAGCCGGAGGAAATCCAGCGGCGGGCAAAGAGGAGGGCGAGGAAGGGAAATGCGGGGAGCGTGTAGTGGGGCAGCTTGGTGACCATGAGGGAGAAGACGACAAAGATGAGCGCAGCGTTCCAGAGAAGGTAGGTGTCGGTGAGGTCGGGTTTCCACGCGGCGAAGAGTTTTTTGCGATGGATGAGGAGGAGCGGCGACCATGGCAATGCGCTGAGCCAAAAGAGAATCAGATAAAGTGGCAGGCTCAACAGATACCAGCCGAGCGTTGACGCGCCGTGGCCTTGAAGGCCGGTGACCATGCGCTGGCCGACGCCTTCGCTAAGTCCGACGCGCCAGTAGTCGCCATGGGTTTCGATGTATGCGGGTATGGCCCAGAATAAAACGAGGGCGAGACCGAGCAGGAAGTTTGTGATGGATTCTCCGACGATGTGAGTCCTTGTGCCGCGCGCGCAGATGAGAAGCGGCAGGAAGGGAAGGAGCGCTTCGGGGCCTTTGGCTAAAAATCCGCCTGCGAAACCGAGGGCGAGGAGGGTGTCCCAGAAATAATTGCGCGTGCTGTGGCTAGCGGGTGGCGAGGTGATTAATTTCCAGCCGGCGAACGCGGTGAGTGTCATGAAGAAAATGAGGAGGGCGTCGGCGGTGGCGACGCGACCCTGCTGGATGGTCTGCACGCAAAAGACATAGGAAAGCGCGGCGATGAGGCCGACGCTTTTGTTGCCGAGTCCGATGCCCCAGACGAAGAGGAGCCATGCGGTTGCCGCCGTGGCGAGGAGGGAGGGAAGGCGCGCGGCGAAGGCGTTTTCACCGAAGAGGGTGAGGGAGACGGCCTGGCACCAGTAGATGAGCGGGGGCTTGGCGTAGCGCGGCGCGTGGTTGAAGGTGGGGACGATGAAGTCGCCGCTTTGGAGCATTTCGCGGCTGGCTTCGGCGAAGCGGGGTTCGTCGCGGTCGAGGAGGGGGAGGAGCGCCGCCTGCGGCATGGAGAGCGCGAGCACGGCGAGAAAGAGGAGGAGGCCGTGACGCCAATCAAGCAGTGCGGAATGGGACATATGGGACCTATAGGACAGAGGGGACTGCCGCTACGCCAGCGGTTTTTTTCGAAGGGCAAAGCCGGCGATGAGCCACGCGGCGAGCATGGAGGCGTCGCTGAAATTGTTGATGATTTCGACGGGGAGATCGAGACCGGCGACATGGTAATGCGCGACGTAATGCATGGTGATGGTGGAATCGCCGGGCGGAATCTGGACGGCCCGCATGATGTAATCGGCGCGAAGGAGCCGCGCGGGGCGGCCATCGACCTGGACCTGCCAGTCGGGATTATATTGATCATTGATAAGGACGTAGCCGCCACGGGCCGATTTGACCTGAACGTCGATTTCGGTCGGCGTGTAGGTTTTTAATTCGAGCTGATCGGGACCTGAATAGAGCTTTCTCTTTTGGTCCCGTTCCTGCGGCGGATACATCTGGTGTATTTTTTCGAGATCGGACTGATTGAGCAGAACGGTCGCGCGCGGGTTCCATGCCGGGTCGCCGAGGCGTTTGAGGATAGCCGCATCTTCAGTGAAATTCTCGGAATCGGGCACAAAGGTGGCTTTGGCCAGATAATCTTTCATCGTGGCCATCATGTGCGAAGGAAGGTTCGGCGCGGGAGGTTGCTGGAGGATGTAGCCGCTGACGTGATCAATATTGGAGGCGACGGCGTGGTCCTGCCGCAATTGCTCAAGGGCTTGCTCGGGCGCGACGAAATTTTTGACTCCCGCAAGAAACCAGAGACGCTCCATGTTGTCATCGAGCGCGCGGAAGAAGGTGTTGAGATCATCGGGGATGCGGGAGGCGGCGGAGATGTCGAGGGAGGAAATTTTCATGGCCGCGAATTGATTGAGGAGCATGCTTTTGAGCAGCGGGTCGTCGGTGGCGACGGTGACGCGGACGGTTGTGCCCTCATTGCTGAGCGCTTCCAAAAGCGGGTTGGTTGCGGTCATCGCCGAGATATCCCAAGGCTGGATGAATTGGTTGGCGACCCAAGCGAGTTGCGCGGCGGCAAGCGCGGCGAGGGCCAGCGCGAGGGTGAGGGGCACGTTTTGAGGCTTGAGCATTTGCTGCCAGAGACGTTGAAGCAAAGGGTTGACGGGCGTCCATGCGCGCAATTTGTCGGGCTCCCAGGACGCGAGCAGAACGAGGAAAAAAAGCGCCATGAGTATGACGGCCCAGATGAGCGAATAGTGCATCGTGCTCATGATGTTCGCGATGGTGAGGGGATCGTAACCCTCGGCCTGAAATCTGGCCGCGAGAACGACAGCCAACGGATAGCTGGCGAGGAGTCCCAGGAACAGGAGGGCCAGAAGGATGCTGGCGAACCAGACGAGGCACCGCCGGATGACTTTTATATCGGGCGCGGAGGCTTCGAGGGAAGCGATGAGATGCTGGACGCCGATGGCGCTGAGGACGACGAGGGCAAAATTGGTCATCTCGAGCCACTTCAGCGGATTGCGCCATTTGTCCATGAGGGGCAGGGTGAACAACGCCCGGTAAAAGGGCGTGTGCCAGCCCCAGGCGAGAATCAACGTGATGAAACCGAGGAGGAGCAGGACGCGTCCGTAAAAGCGTTGACGGTCGGTCAACCGGGCCGGGCCGAGGAGGCGTCCCGGCAGGAGCAGGCCGACGGCGATGAGGGCGAGGACGGTGGCGACGGTTCCGGTGGTGCTGATGGCGAGGTTGAGATTGCGGTCGCCTTGATGGGTTTGTTGGTAGTCGGGCCATTCACCGATCCAACCCCAGTAGGGGCCGTCAGGATTGTTTGAGAACCAGCCAAACAAACCGGGCACGAGATAGGTGAGCGTTTCGGCGGGGCCGAGGCTGAATTGGGTGACGAGTTTGTATGTCTGCTCGGGATTGGTCGAACCCGACATTTTGACTCCCACGATATTGCTCTGGAACAGCGCGAGCAAAGGGGCCAGGGCGATGAGGAAGGCGGTGGCGACGCAAAGGACGAGGCGGCGGAAGCAGGCGAGATAATCGGAGATGGCGCGGCCGGCGGCGGGGCGCCGGAAAATCGGCGCGAGATAGAGCGCGGCGATGAGGAGGCTGGCGATGGAGCCGCGATCTGCGTTTGTCAGGAGGCCGACCATGATTCCGCACGACGCGCCGCTGATGACCGGGTAGGCCCAGTGGCGCGTGCGCTCGGCGCGCAATGCCGCCCACGCAGCGATGGCAAAAAACGACCAGGAGGTGATGTAGCCGAAGTGGCCGGGAAAAACGAAGGGGAGGAGGTCGCCCTGCCATGCGTAAATCACGCCGCCGAAAAGCGCCGCAGGCCGGGGAAGTTCCAATTCACGGAGGAAAGCGGCCATGGCAAGCAGGGCGAATGTGGAGAGGATCGGGGCGTAGCAGGTGAAGAAGAGCCAGGGCGTGGCGTTCGCGGCGAGGCTCAGCGGGTTCAAGGACTGGGGCAGGTAGGGGACGCCAAGCCAGTTGAGGATTTGAAATGAACCGGTGGGAGGGAAATGATAGGCCATCTGCCAGAGGTTCGAGGGATTGACGTCAATGGAGACCGGCGCCTTTTGGCCGAAGGAAAAGAATTGGCAGATGGCAAGCTGGGCGAGCAGCGAAATAAGTGCGGTGACCTGGAGTGAAATCCAGGGGCCTTGACGGGCGGGCGGGCTGTCTGGCAATTCCATCGTTGATACATAGCGGGCGCGAAGCGTTCAGGAAAGCGCGATTGCATGCGCGGGCGGAATGAGTTCGCACGAACCCGGACAACAAGTGGAGACCTCTGCGAAAGTCCTTTTTTTCCCGGCGCGCAAACCGGAGGTTTGCTACAATCCTAGCCGGTGGTAAGACCGCGAAGCGGTCGCCACCACCGGAAACGCACCTCAAAGAAGAGCACCCCGGCGGGGTGCCACCTCTGTGCGACCTCCTCCGGGGTCGGCTTCAAAAGAAATCGAGTACCGGTGGTGTCGCGCCCACAGGTGTGTGCGCTCAACCACCGGCTAGGATTATTTGATCCCTTCGGGATGGCCAAAATCCGATATTGATCGTGTTTCGCAGAGGTCTCCTCCGGGACGCTGCCTGTCTCACCGATAATCCCGGCGATAAATCGTCGGGCTACTTTCAGTCATTCCTTCGGAATGGCAGAATTCTTGAAAAGAGACTTTCGCAGAGGCCTCAAGTTGTCCGGGCTACCACTGCGTGCAGGAACCGCCCTTGACGCCATTTTTTTCGAGATGAGTTTCGCTTTGTTATGAGGTAACTTCTATTTGTGCCTAAAAAAGCTGTTGGTATTTTCTTTCTGCTCGCATTTATCGGAGCTGCAATTTTCATTTATTTCACCTTTCCGCGCACGAAGGAGGAAATTCCGACGAGCAATAATCAGCGTCCTTTTCCCTCGGTGCCCGCGCCGAGTCCCAACGTTCCCAACGGCGTGCCGGTGCCGGAGACGGTGCCGCATCCCAACGTGCCGAAGGTTCCGCCGGGGCCGGCGCTGCGCGTGATGGCGTGGGCGTCGAGCGCGGAGGCCAAGGTGCTGGAAGCGGAGGCCGACGCTTTTGGAGAAGCGACGGGGCGGCGCGCCGCGCTGACCATCTACACGGACGAGGCGGGCTATCGACGCGATTTGAAGCAGGCGCTTGCGTCGGGGTCGCCGCCCGATGTGTGCCTGGTGACGGCGCGCGATTTTTCGGGCCTTGATCCGGAGCACGATCTGGCTGATGCGACGCCCGCGCCGGAGAGCTCTCTGCGCAGCATGGCGGCTTTCACGGTGAACGGGCGGATCAAGGCCGCGGCGGACGAATGCTCGGTGGATGTGCTTTTTTATAATCGCACGCAGTTCGACGAGGCGGGCATCGGGTATCCCGACCGGCATTGGAATTGGGACATTCTGGAAGCGGACGCGCGCGCGCTGGAATCGTTGAAGCTTAAGAACGACGTGGGGCAGTCTGTTTTTCCGCTCGAACTGCCGGCCGATTTTGATTTCTGGAACATTCTCTGCACGCAGGCGGGCCATCCGGCGCTCGATCTGGACATCTGGCACCTGGGGGACGTCGATACGAAGGAATCGCAGATGCGGGCGCTCGATTTTATTCACGAGATTTTTCAGGGGCTGACGGTGACGGCGCCATTGCCGAAAGCGGGCGAGGCGCCGGGACGATTTTTCGCGAAGCAACGGGCATCACTTTTGATAGCGCCTTCGGAATTCGCCGTTTCGCTGCCGAAGTTTCCATTCGCATTCACGCTGCTGCCGGGCGACATGGCGCGGGCGAGCCTGGCGCGGGTCAATGGCTGGGCGGTGACGGCGCAATCGACGCAAGCGGATGCGGCGCGCGCGCTGGCGGAGTACCTGGCGTATCAACCGGTGCACGCGGGCTGGAGTCGCGTGCAAAAACCGGCGGATGACGGCTCGCCCGCTGCGATTTGCTATGAGGCGCTGGAACAGGCGGTGGTTCCACGGATCGAGCCGAAGACGGCGCGGATGGCGCAATTCCTGGATGCGCAGATCAATCTTCTTGCGCGAAATTCAGAGGAGAAAACCGATGAGCTTTACGGGCGGATACAAAATGAATTTCAGAGCGATGTGCCTCAATCGACGATCCGCGGCGGCCTGCCGAGAGCGACCGGAGCAACGCCAAGCCCGAAGTTGGAATCGCCGCCGCAACTGCGGGGGTTGTAGAACTGTCATCCTGAGCAAGCCGGGCTTGTCCCGGCACCGTCGAAGGATCTCTAACTATTTTGCTCGTTCAGTCCATCCAACGGGCTGAATGTACCGGCATGAAATTTTTTTGCATTGTTTGCTTGGGCCTACTGTCTGGCGCGTTGCTTTTCGGACAGAGCGTTGCTGAGGACGATACCGTTCCGGATTCTGCGACTTCGGTGAAGTTCGACTTCGCGCGATGGTGCAAGGTTGGTGACCATACTTTCATCATCGAGAAGACGACCTTGGCCGATGTCGTCAAAACGCTGGGAAGCGGAATAATTCGATTCAACGGCAAGGATGCCGGCGGCGGTGCATTTTATGTCGATTATGTTTGCGGCAACCACATCATTTCGTTTGATTGCAGCGCCGAAATGGGTGGCAACGATCATGAACTCGAAGGAGTTGAGGTGAGGCCGCTCGCCGCGGGCGAAAAAGTTGTGGGCCTTCCTTCCCTTCGTCTGCCCATCACATTTCAGTTCGGCTCGGTCGGAATGCCATTCTCCGATCTGGTCGCTGCTTTGGGTCAAGCCAAAACAACGCATGGAGTCGCGTGTTATGAATATTCTGGCAAAAAACCAATCAAAGTCTCTTCGGGCAAGGTACTCGATTACGACGTCACCGGAACTTTGCAGGTAAAAATTGTTGCAGGAAAAGTGACCGCGATTGATCTCGGCCATGTGACCTCATACTAAGCGAATTCTCTCGTTCCCAAGTTGGGAACAAGGGGGAAAAGACAGGAATAGTCAGAGATCCTTCGACAAGCTTAGGATGACGGAGCTTTAAGAAATTAGGAATACACTCGCCCCCAGTGAACGTCGAGGCGTTTGGTGACGTAGGCGCGGACGGCGCTGAGGACGCATTTTGTTTCGAGCGTCTGGCCGCGCTTCACGATGCTGGCGAGTGATTCGTTGCTGCGCAGGCGCAAGACTTCCTGCGCGATGATCGGGCCTTCGTCGAGATTCGGCGTGACGAAATGCGCGGTGACGCCGACGACTTTCACGCCGCGTTCGTAGGCCTGGCGATACGCATTCGCGCCGGGGAAGGCGGGCAGGAGCGAGGGATGGATGTTGATGATCTTGTTTTTCCAGCGCCAGACAAAGTTGGGCGAAAGGATTTTCATGAACCGCGCGAGCACGATGAAATCAATCTCGTGTTTTTCGAGGAGCTTGAGGACTTCCTGCTCAGCCTTGGCGCGGTTGAGAAACGGCACGTGATAAAAGGGGAGCTTGTTCCGGCGCGCGACCGTTCCCAGGTCGGGCCGATTGCCGATGACGACGACGGGTTTCGCGCCGAGGGCGGCGGGTGATTTCGCGAGCAGGCCTTCAAGGACGTGGGCTTCCTTCGTCACGAGAAGGGCGAGCCGTTGCGGTCCCGTCGCCGCGAATTGGACCTTCCCCTCCATGTGCAAATCGAGGGCGGCTTCGCGGACGCGGCGCTGAATGGTGGGCCGGTCGAAACTGGCGGGCGTCCACGAGGCCTGCAGGGTCATGCTGAACTGGCCGCGGGTGACCTGTTCCTCCATGGCCTCGATATTGGCGCCCAATTGAAAAAGAAGCTGGGTGATCCGGGCGATGACGCCGGCCTTGTCGTTCCCGATCAAGGTGATCGTGGCTACATGCTTATCCATGATAGAGAGAGTCTCTCGAAAAGGGGCGTGGGTCACGCCGAAAGGAATTTTTTCCCCGGGCCAAGCCAATTTCAACATGAAAACAGGAAATCATGAAAACAGGAAATCATGAAAACAGGAAATGAGGGAAGCATCGACTTTGGGCTGCTCTTGTTTTTTTGCCTTTTTCATGTATTTCATGACTTCATGTTTTCCTGTTAAAACATGCTGAATCGTCACCGGGGATTGCCACTCCACTCGTTTTGCCCTTCGCAGCAGCGACATAATTGCACTTTTTGAAATCACCAGCTACGATCTCCGAATATGAGGGCTCTGCTTTTTGGAGTAATCGCGTTTTTGCTGCTGGCTAACGGGCCTTTCCATCTCAACGCGCAGACCAATACCAATGCCGTTGTCCAGCCGCCCAATCCGCAAGTCTCGCATGAGAATCCAGCGATTGCCTTCCTGACCCCGGCGCAGCAGGTTCAGTATGCCACGGCTCGCAAGAACGCCTTGGACCACAATCCCGCCCTCAAAGCTGAGGGCGAGAAGGTGGCAAAACAGGGAGAGACCATCTCTCTCTCGGCCGATGCCTCGGCGGCGGAGCGGCAGGCGTTCATGGAGAAGATGAATTCGCACCGGCAAAAACTTCGCCAAGCCATGTTGAAGGAAGATCCCACGTTGGAACCGATTTTTGTGGAGATCGACAAACATATATCGGAGATGAAGGCCAAACAGTTAGGACAAGTCCAAGGTTCCTCCGGTGTAACCAACGCGCCTGCCACCGCCCATTAATGGGTCATTAGGTCGCCAATTCTGACCGTAAACGAGCGCGGAATATATTTCCGGTTTACCAAAATTTAGGTTGCTTTGTGGGGGATGGTGGGGGAAAGTAGGGCATTGTGGCAGAACAAATTGGATAGTGGCGGAACAATTATGCCTATCGACGTGCGCGCATCCTATACCGATTCCTTTGGTCATGCATTTGATGCCAAGGGTCGGATTACCGTGCCTTCGGAGTGGCGCGAGCCGTCTTATGAGTCGCGTCTTTTTGTTCTCCCTTCTGCCGCGCCTTGCGTGCGGGTGTATCCCGCATCGTGGATGAGCGAGTTGCAGGAAAAACTCAAGAGCCTGAAAGATGGCGATCCCGTTCGCGAACGGGTGCAGCGGCTGGCGAGCATGGCGCAGAGCACGACGTGGGATCAGCAGGGCCGGATCATGGTGAAGGAAAAATTGCGCCAGCGGGCGGGCCTGAAAAAGGAAGCCGTGCTGGTGGGCTTGCTGAGCCATTTTGAAATTTGGGACAAGGCCGCATGGGAAAAGAAGCAACCGGCGGAGCCGACGGTGGAGGAGGCGCTGAGCGCGATTGGCCTATGATTGTTCCACACGATTTTTGGAGGGACCGCCCGGCGGATGCCGGAAAGGTTCAAGAACAAACGAGGATGTAGCGATGTCCTATTCCTCGTTATCACCAAATGGCATCGACGGCGGCTTGTCCGGCGTCCAACCAAAAGAGGCGAAACGAGGAATATGCAAATAAAAATCAAAGGTCTAGTGCGCAGGCAATTGGTTTATGGATTTGAGGCTGAAAAAGATGCCGAAGGAGAAATTGTCGGTTCCTCGGTGGTCAAACTGGCCCGGCGCAATGCCTTTGAACTGGTGGGATTGAAGAGACCGGCTCTTGCTCCCGCCTGGCGATGGAAGATGGGTTGAAAAGCGTGGGAGGTTCGGAAGAAAAGCCGGGAGGACACGTCCCTGTGCTCCTGGCGGAGGTGCTCGCGGCTGCAAAGGTGCAGCCGGGGCAGCGATGGATTGACGGGACATTTGGACGCGGCGGTCACTCGCGCGCGCTGTTGGAGAACGGGGCATTGGTCCTCGGGTTGGATCAGGACGGAGAAGCTGCGGAGGCGGCACGGGCGCTGGAGACCCGATGGCCGGAGAATTTCAGATGGAAACAACGGAATTTCAAAGAATTGAAAACATGCTGCCAGGAACAAGGCTGGGACAAGGTCGACGGAGTGCTCCTCGATCTCGGAGTCTCGTCGCCGCAACTGGAGACCCCGGAGCGGGGCTTCAGCTTTCGCGCGGAGGGCCCTCTCGACATGCGCATGGACCAGGGCAGCGGCCCGAGGGCGGCCGATTTGGTGAACGAACTTCCCGAAGGCGAATTGACACGGCTTTTTTATGAACAAGGCGGAGAACGAGAAGCAAGGCGGGTGGCGCGGGCCCTGGCGGCACGCCGCCGACGCGCGCCCTTCCTCACGACAACCGATTTGGCGGAGGTGGTGGCCAGGGCGCTGCCGCACCGACGAGCTGGGGGAATACATCCAGCAACGAAGGTTTTCCAAGCTTTACGAATCGCCGTCAACCGAGAAGAGGAGGCACTGCTAGCGGCGCTGCCGCAAGCGGTGGAGATCATGAAACCTGGAGCTGTTCTGGCCGTGATCAGTTTTCATTCCGGCGAAGACCGGGTGGTGAAGCAGTTTCTGCGGGAGCGCGGAGCCGAGTGGCTCGACACGCCGAGGCATCCCAACACCGTGCCGAATCCGAACCACCATTTGCGCGGCGTGAAACGCTATCTGCCAAGCGAAGAGGAAATCGAGAAAAACCCGCGCGCGCGCAGCGCCCGCCTGCGTGTCGCCATCCGCAATGAGGAGATCATTCCATGAGCCGCAATCGCATGAAAAACAGCCAGTCGCTGCACTGGATGGGCGTCGTCAAATGGATCCTCATCGCCGGGCTGCTGGCGGGCCTGGGTCTTGGCTACGTGATCTGCAAAAACCAGAATCTGCATCTCGCTGAGCAGACGCTCCGCGCCAAGAAGCAACTCGCAGCCATCGAGGCGCGGAATGCGGACCTGGAACTCGATTTGCAGGGGATGAAGTCGATCAATTTGTTGACCCGCCGGCTTGCGCAAATGCATTCGACGCTGGTCCCTTGGGGCGACCCGCGCGCGAGCTGGGTGCGGCTGGATCAAGGCACCCACGCGCGCCTGGCCCGGGTAGGCACCGCGCCGCAGGCGACACTCAATCTCGACGCAACGCCCGTGGCAACCACCACTCAACACCACCCGCAGTAGACCATGCAACATCGCGCTCGTGCCATCTGGGTTCTGGTTTTTTTGGCCTGCGGATTCACGGCCATCTCCTTCAATCTGATCCAGATTCAGCTCGTCGACCACGCCAAATATTTGCGGATGGCGGTCGAAAACCACACGCATCCCGAGGCGATCGCCCCGAGGCGCGGCGCCTTGATCGACAGCGACGGCAATATCCTGGCTCAGACGCGTCGCGTCTATGACGTGCGCCTGGATGGCCAGTTGATGAACGCGGATCATCCTGAGATTAATCTGCCGAAAATCGCGGAGGCGCTCCAGACTCCGGCGGAGCCTTTCGTCAATACGTTTAATCCGCGCAATCGCGACCAGCTTCTTGCCCAAAACCTGGATGGGGATGACGCGGCGGTCGTGGCGTTGCGCGCGCTGAAATTGGACAGCCTGATCTTCCCGCAGCACGACTTGCGCGTTTATCCGAGCAACGAACTTGCGGCGCACGTCCTTGGGTTTGTCGATGATGATGGCCATGGCGTGGCGGGGATGGAAAAGGAGATGGACAAGCTGCTGTGCGGAACGCCCGGCGAACGCCTGGTGGAGCGCGACGCAAAGAAGCATGAGATCGCGGCTTATCAAATCCGCGAAACGCCCGCAGTCGACGGCGACAATGTGACGTTGACCATCAAGATGTCGATCCAGCATGTGATCGAGGATCAGCTCGATCAGATCGCGCAGACTTATCAGCCCGATGCCGCCTACATCATCGTGATGGACCCGCAGACCGGGGAGATTCTGGCGATGGCATCGCGGCCGAATTACGATCCGAACGATCGCAAGACCTTCAAGCCGGAAACTGTGCGCAACCGGTGCATCACCGACATGGTCGAGCCGGGGTCGATTTTCAAGATCATCACGCTGTCGGCGGCGCTCAATGAGGGGCTCGTGAATCTAAACACGCAGGTTTTTTGCGAGAACGGCTCGTTTTATTATGCAGGGAGAGAGCTGAAGGACGACGAGCCGAACGGATGGCTTCCCGTCGAGGAAGTGATGGCGCAATCGAGCAACATTGGTTTTGCGAAGATCGCCCTGAATTATTTGCACGAGGACAAGCTCTATAAATATGCCACCGCGTTCGGCATCGGCCAGCACACGGGGCTCTTCCAGCAGCAGAGCGAATCAGCGGGCCTGCTGCGGCCGGTCAGCAAATGGAGCGCGCTTTCCATCACGCGCATTCCGATGGGGCAGGAAGTCGCCGCCACGCCGATCCAACTGGTCACGGCGATGAGCGTGATCGCGAATGGCGGGCGTCTGCTCGTGCCACGCCTGACCAGGCAGGTGACGGATGAGTCGGGGCGCGTCGTAAAAGTTTGTCAGCCGCAGGTCGTGCGGCAGGTCATCAGCACCAATGCGGCCCGCGACGTGGCGAAGGCGCTGGAGCAGGTGACCATCGATGGGACGGCCAAGCGTGTTCACATCCAGGACTCGACCGGGGCGGGCTGGTCGTTCGCGGGAAAGACGGGCACCGCGCAAAAATTTGTGGATGGCGCCTATTCGCACACGCAGTTCGTTTCCTCCTTCATCGGATTCATGCCGGCGGAAGATCCTGCGTTTGTCGCCCTCGTGATGGTGGATAATCCCCACACGAAGGATTATTACGGCGCCGCGGTTTCCGCGCCGGTCTTTGCCAACATCGCCCGGCAAGTGGCGCAAATCATGAACATCCCGCCCGATCTGCCCGCGCCCGTTCCGCCGCCACCGGTGTTGAGTTCCACCACTAACCCCGCCGCACTGTGAAACTTTCTGAAATTCTCAAGGACGTCGAGACCAAGTCCGTGCAGGGCACGGTCGACCGCGTGATTCACGCGCTCCGTTACGATTCGCGTCGCGTCGAGGCGAACGATGTCTTTTTTGCGTGGAAGGGCGCGAAGACCGACGGGCATCAATACATTGCTGAGGTGTGCGACAAGGGCGCGTCCGCCGTGGTGCTGGAGAATCCCAGTTTCATGGGAAATCGCGGCCCGACTTTCATCGAGGTGAAGAATGCGCGCCGGACGATGGCTGATATGTCGGCCAATTTTTTTGGGCACCCCGACCGCGCGCTCAAGCTTGTGGGCGTCACCGGAACCAACGGAAAGACGACGACCGCGTTCATTCTCAAGCATCTGATCTCCGAACCCAAGGTGCCTGTCGGTCTGATCGGCACGGTGCGCTACGAAATCGGCGAGCGCCTTTTGCCCGCGCCGCGCACGACGCCGGAATCGGTCGACTTGCACGGCCTGCTCGCGCAGATGAAGACTACCGGTTGCCGCGCGGCGGTGATGGAAGTTTCGTCGCATGCGCTGGAGCAGGGAAGGGTCGGGCCGATTGAATTTCAAGTCGGCGTGTTCACGAACCTGACGCAGGACCATCTCGATTACCACCAGACGATGGAAAATTATTTTACCGCGAAGGTGCTGCTGTTTGCGAATCTTGATCGTCCGACAAATCCCGGCGTGGCGGTCGTCAACGCCGACGATCCCTACGGCAAAAGATTGATCCAGCTTCTTCATGGCCGCATGCGCGTGATCGCTTATTCGCTGGAGGGCGAGGCCGGATGCGAAATCGAGGCGCGCGACGTTGTCGCCTCTTCCGAGGGAACGACCGGCACGGTGCGCATCGGTGGGGAAACGTTCCCGTTCGAGCTGCCGTTGATCGGCTCCTTCAATGTATCCAACGCCCTCGCGGCGATGGGCGGGGCGCTGGCGCTGGGCATCGCGCCACGGGTCATGGTCGAGCGCCTGCGCGATACGCCGCAGGTGCCGGGCCGCCTGGAAAAATTCGTTTCGGCCGATGGCGTGACCGCCGTAGTCGATTACGCCCACACCGACGATGCGGTGCGCAAGGCGCTCACCGTTTTGCGCGGCATCACGAAGGGCCGGCTCATCCTTGTGCTCGGTTGCGGCGGAAATCGCGATGCGGTGAAACGTCCCTTGATGGCCATCGCCGCTCTCGAATGCGCGGACCATTCCATTTTTACGGCGGACAATCCCCGGCAGGAAAGCGTCGAGTCGATTCTCGACCACATGGAGGCGGGCGTGGCCGGAAAATATTTTGAGAGCCAGTACGAGCGGCTGCCGGACCGCCGCCAGGCGATTGCGCGCGCGCTGGCGATGGCGCAGCCGGGGGACATCGTGTGCGTGGCAGGCAAGGGCCATGAGACCACGCAGGAAATTGCAGGCCAGTTTCATCCTTTCGATGACCGTCTCGTCGTTCAGGAATTCCTGCAAAGGAGGGCCGGGTGATGCGCCGTTGCACTCTTGAAGAAGTCGCCCGGTTTTGCGGCGGTCGGCTCATCAAGGGCAATCCTTCGCTGCCGGTGGACCGTCTCCACACCGACACACGCACGCTCCTGGCCGGGGATTGTTTTGTCGCCCTGCGCGGAGACCGCTTTGACGGCCACGCGTTCGTGCCCCAGGTGAAAAGCCGCGGCGCGGTGGCCGCGATGGTCTCCAACCGCCTCGCCCCTTCCGATATGCCCGACGATCTCGGCGTGGTGGAAGTGCCCGACACGCTCGAGGCGTTGCAGCGTTTCGCCGCGACTTACCGGCAGCTTCTTTCCGTGCGGACCATCGGCGTGACGGGCAGCAGCGGCAAGACGAGCACGAAAGAACTGATCGCTTCCGTATTGCGCAGGCATTTCAAGACGAAAGCGACCGAGGGCAATCTCAACAATCACATCGGTGTGCCGTTGACGCTGATCCGGCTCGACGAGGACGACCAATACGGCGTTGTCGAGATGGGGATGAATCATCCCGGCGAACTTGCGCCGCTGGTCAAAATGACCGCGCCCGAAATCGGCGTGATTAGCAGCATCGGGCCGGCGCATATTGAATTTTTTGCGGACCAGGCCGGCATTGCCGCCGAGAAAGCGGAACTGATCGCCGCGCTGCCGCCGGAAGGCCTGGCGGTGTTGAATGCCGAGGACGAATGGAGCCGACGCATCGCGGACCGCACGAACGCGCGAGTGGTCTGGGTCGGCAACGGTCCCGATTCGACGTGGCGCGCGGAAGATTTGCAAATCGCCGCTGACGGCCTTTCGTTCCGCCTCCGGCATAACGGCGGAGCGCCGCTTGTCCGGCTTCCCGTCGTCAACCGGGTGATGGTCGCCAATGCGTTGCTCGCAGCCGCAGTTGGCCGCGAATGCGGGCTGACCCTCGACGAGATCGCGCTCGGGTTAGAGGCAGTGCGGCTGCCCGGCGCGCGGATGCAGGTGGTGAAAGCGCATGGGGCGTGGATCCTCAATGACGCCTACAACGCGAATCCCGATTCGATGAAGGCGGCGCTGACGACGCTGGGGGAATTTCCCGGCGCGACCCGGCGTCTGGCTGTGCTGGGCTCGATGGGCGAGCTGGGCCGGCACGCGACCGAGTTGCATCGCGCGATTGGCGAATTCGCCGCGCGGCAAAACCTTGCGTTTTTAATTGCGGTCGGCCCCTATGCGGAGGCCTGCGTGAAAGGGGCGATGGCGGCCGGTCTCGACAGCACCCAGATCGTGATGGCGTTCAATGCAGAAGAGGCCGCGTCGGCGTTGAGCCCGTTGTTGCGCGAAGGCGATGCGGTGCTCGTCAAAGGCTCGCGGTTCATGGGCCTCGACCGGCTCGTGAGTGCCCTGACCGACATCAATCAAGAGGGCACCCACTAATGCTTTATTATCTCTATTACTTTTCGTCCCACTGGGGGCCGTTCAACGTCTTTCGCTACGAAACGTTCCGGGCGATGGCGGCTGCGCTGACCGCGCTGATGCTTTCGCTGGCCATGGGGCCGAAGACCATCGTTCTCCTGACTCGGCTGAAGCTCGGCCAGCCCTTGCGCTTGAAGTCGGAGGTCCGCGAACTGGCCGATCTCCACAGCAGCAAGGCGGGAACGCCGACGATGGGCGGGGTTCTCATCCTCTTCTCGGTGACGATCAGCACGCTCTTGTGGTGCGACCCGGTGAACAAGCTCGTCTGGCTGGCACTCGGCTCGATGCTTTATCTCGGGTTCATTGGCTTTGCCGACGATTACGAGAAGGTGGCCAAGAAAAATTCCAAGGGCATTCGCGCCTGGCAGAAGCTGGCGGCGCAGGCGCTCCTGGCGGTCTTCGTCTTTTTGTATCTGAGCTATCCCTGGACTTCGAGTTATTCCGGAGAGTGGAACAAGCTCTATATTCCGTTTCTCAAATCGGCGGCGGTAGTCGACATGGGCATTTTGACCGTGGTGTTCTTTGCGCTCGTGGTCATGGGCTCGTCCAACGCCGTGAACCTGACCGATGGCCTGGATGGACTGGCCATCGGCTGCACGATCAGCGTGGCGCTTACCTACGCGATTTTTTGCTACGTCGGGGGCAACGCCAAGATTGCGACCTATCTTTTTTTGCCGCTGGTGAGCGGCGCGGGCGAACTCGCAGTATTTTGCGCGGCGCTGGTCGGCAGCGGCCTTGGGTTTCTCTGGTTCAATTGCCATCCGGCCCGCGTCTTCATGGGCGACACGGGTTCGCTGGCGATAGGCGGCGTGCTGGGCGTCATCGCGATCTGCGTTCATCAGGAACTCCTGCTGATCATCGCGGGCGGGGTGTTTGTGCTGGAAGCCGGATCAGTAGTGCTCCAGGTCGCCTCGTTCAAGCTGACGGGCAAACGGATTTTCGCCATGTCGCCGCTGCATCATCACTTTGAACTCAAGGGCTGGGACGAATCGACCGTAACGGTGCGGTTCTGGATCATGAGCCTGATCGGGGCGATGGCGGCGCTGGCAACTCTCAAACTGAGGTAGCGATGAAAATTTATGGACGTCAACGGAAAACAAGTCGTGGTGCTGGGATTGGGAATTAGCGGTATGGAAGCTGCAAAACTTCTTCAAGATCAAGGCGCGCGCGTCACTGTGCGCGACAACGCGGATAATGTCACGGTCACGCGCCGCGCCGATGCCCTGCGCCAACGCGGCATCGGCGTGGAATTGGGCGCGGGAATTCCGGCGACGAAAGATCGTTTCGATTTTTGCGTGCTCAGCCCCGGCATTCATCCGGACGCGCCGCTGGTGCGGAGGTTGCGCCAGGCGGGCCTGCCGATGTTTGGGGAACTGGAGGTCGCTTATCGGTTTTGCAAATGCCCGATCGTCGCCATCACGGGCACGAACGGCAAGACCACCACGACCGAATTGGTCGACGCCGTGCTGGCTGCAGGCGGCAAGCGGACGAAAGCTTCCGGCAATATAGGAACGGCATTTTCCGCCGCGGTGCGGGACAGCGCGAACCTCGATATGATGGTGCTCGAAGTCAGTTCGTTTCAGCTGGAGAACATCGCCGAATTCCGCCCGCGCATCAGCGTGCATTTGAATCTCACGCCGGATCACCTCGACCGGTACGGCTCGATGGAGGAATACGAAACGGCGAAGTGGCAGATCTTTCGCAACCAGACGGCGGATGATGTCGCCATCGTCAACACGAACCTCCGCCTGCCTGAAATCGCGGCGCGAAAAATCACTTTTAGCGTGACGGGCACAGAGGCCGATTATCAATTGGTCGACGGCTGGCTTGTTGCGCGGGGAGAGCAGGTGCTGGAACAAAGCCGGACGAATCTGGTCGGGCCGCACAACGCCGAGAACATGCTCGCGGCGCTGGCCGTCGCCGATCTTTATCACGTCCCGCGCGAAGCCACGATCCGGGCGCTGTGCGACTACAAGCCGCTTCCGCACCGGTGCGAAAAAGTGGGCATCATCGATGGCGTCACTTTCATCAACGACTCGAAAGCGACGAATATCGACGCGCTCGAAAAGGCGCTTCTCGCCCAGCGTTCGCCGGTCGTGCTCCTCGCGGGAGGCAAGGACAAGGGGCTCGATTTTTCCAGCCTGCGGACGTTGCTTCGCGAAAAAGCCAAGGCGATCGTGCTGATCGGCCAGATGACCGAAAAGCTTTTCGCCATCTGGAATTCGGCCGTGCCATGCGTTCGCGCAACCACGCTGGCCGACGCCGTCGAGCAGGCGCGGAAGCTTGCCAGGCCGGGAGACGTCGTCCTCTTTTCGCCGGGCTGTTCGAGCTACGACATGTTCAAAGATTTCGAGGATCGCGGCGACCAATTTCGCGCGCTGATCCAGACCCGGGCGAACCCAGCGTAAAAATCTTCAAGACCCACATCCACCACCAAACGAAAGAGAGAAAAAACCATGGATAACAACGACAGTAACATCAAGCCGCAACAGACCGGCGGCTTAAAACTCATGACGGTCTTTATTGCCGTGCTCGCGCTGCACGTCGTGGTCATTGGCGGCTTCGCAGTCTATCACTTGATGAGCGGCGGAAGCGCCGACGCGGATCTTGTCACGACCGACAAAACTCACAAGACTGCGAAAAACGCGGACGGCTCGGCGGTTACCGATGCCACAACGGCCAACGCAACTCAGAACGCGCCCAACGCACAAACGGCGACGCCCCCCACCGAAGTGGCGACTATCCCGCAGGCCGCATCAGGATTGCAGCCCACGTCCGGCCCGGCGAATCTTCTGGCTCCCGCGTCTGACCAGGTCGCCTCGGCTGAAGTGACCATGCCCGCACCGGCGTCAGTGCCTGCGCCAGCCCCGGTCCCCGTGCTGACCATGACAGCACCGAAACCCGTGACGTTGACGCCGCCGGCTGTCGTGACAGACCAAGGCGCGCAGACGCCGTCCGGTCCGATCGCATCGGAACTGGCCCCGCCCGCGGAACCCGCTCCTGCTTCACTGGCCCCGATTATTTCCGGACCGGTGCACATGCCGCCTGCCGTGGCATCGGCGCCTGCTCATGAGCACGAGCAAACCTATGTCGTGAAAATCACCGATTCGTACAAAAAGATCGCGCTTGCGCATCATATCACCGTGGCTGAATTGAAGGAGGCCAACCACATCAAGTCCGAAGTGCTGCACACGGGCCAAAAGCTGATCATTCCATCGGGCAAAACCGCCGTTGCCGATAACGCGCCGAGCGCGACGCCGACCACGGCCCTCAACACTTCGCTCACCAAGTCGATCCTGAGCGAACCGGCCTCGGCGTCGACCGCGAGCCTCTCATCGGCTCCTTCCACCGCGACCACGACGGCGAAGGCCTCGCATCAAAACGTCTACACGGTTGTGAAGGGTGATACGCTGACCAGGATCGCGCACAAGTTCAAGACGACCGCTTCGGCCATCATGGCCGAGAACGGCATCACCGATCCCAGCAAGCTGACGATTGGGAAAAAGCTGAAAATTCCCTCGAAGGAATCGCGCAGCGCGCGCAATGTCACGCCATCTCCCTCCACTCCCTCTTCGCCGCAACCCAGCCAGGTGCAGGCGAAGGAGAAGCAGGACGCTTCGAGCGCCCAGTTGGCCAACTTTGTGCCCTAAGGGACTTAGCTATGATGATCATCCGTAATATCGTTGTTCTGATTACAGGCACCGTCATGGCGACCGTGTTCGTTCATGTCGCGTTCTTCGGCTTCGTGATGGCCCTACATTATTGGAAGCATTCCTAAGGGACTCCAACCATGATCATCAAAACCATGAAAATCACGCTGGGCGTTCTGGTGGCGTTCAGCGTTTGGTGCGCGGCGGTGATGCTCGCGATCGTGACTTTGCGTGTCTTGGTCATTAGCGGGTTCACGGTCTATCATCTGATGCATTCCTGAGAAGTTCACGGTTATGTTCATGCAAAGAAACGTCGCTTACCTGCTGCTCATCGTCATGCTCGGGCTCATCGCCCTGGGCCTGGTCATGCTCTCCAGCACGAGCGCCGTGCTTGCGCCTTTGGACATGACCGGCGTTTACAGCAACCTGCGCAAACAGTGTGTGTGGCTCGGCCTTGGTGGAATCGTGTGCGTTATTCTCTCGCGCTATGATTACCAAAAGCTGCTGCGCCACGCGCCCTGGGCCATTGGGATTGCCTGCATCATGCTGATTCTTTGCCTGATTCCGCATGTCGGACTCAGGATTAACGGTTCGCCCCGCTGGCTGCGGCTGGCGGGCTGGACATATCAGCCTTCGGAGTTCGCCAAGCTGGCGCTGATTCTTTTCCTTTCGTGGTGGATGGGGAAAAATCAGCGCCGTGCCGGCGAATTTCTCAAGGGCTTTTTCTGGCCGATTCTTTGCACCGCGCCGATCTTCTTCCTCATGGTCAAGCAGGAGGATTTTGGGACGACCGCCATCCTCCTGGCGATTCTCGTGGTGATTTTGTTCTGCTCGGGAACGAAGATGCTTTACCTGTTGCCGGTGCCGGTATTTGGACTTCTGGGCATCGTCGTGATTTCCCTTTTCAATCCGCAGCGCATGGCGCGCTGGATGGCGTTCCTTCATCCCGACCAGTTTCGGGACGGCGCGGGTTACCAGCAATGGCAGGGCCTCATTGCCCTCGGCTCGGGCGGCCTTTCCGGTCTCGGCTTGGGGAACAGTTGCCAGAAAATGTATTACCTGCCGGAGGTGAACACCGACTTCGTTTTCCCCATCATCGGCGAGGAATTGGGATTGTGGGTCACGCTTGCAGTCGTCCTGGCCTTTTTGCTTTTGGTGCTTTGCAGCGGATGGATCGCTGTTCATGCGCCGGACCCCGCCGGCATTCTTTTGGGCACCGGAATCACGGTGATGATCGGGCTTCAGGCGTGGATGAACCTCGCCGTAGTGACCTCGCTCATGCCTTGCAAGGGGATCCCGCTTCCTTTTATCAGCTACGGCGGCTCGAATTTGCTGACCTGCCTGGCTGCGGTTGGTATTCTTTTCAACATGCATCGGCAGGGTATCTACCAGGCACAAACCGCTCCGGCAACGAAGCCGAAGTCGTATAGCGTGCGAATGTAACCATGCTCGAAAAAACACAAATGAAAATTGCCATTGCTTGCGGGGGAACGGGCGGACATCTCTTTCCGGGATTGGCCGTTGCGGAAGAACTGCGCCAGCGCGGGCACGACACGCTGCTGCTGGTTTCTCCCAAGCAGATCGATGTCATCGCGCTGGAAGGCGCGAAGGAGCAGCAGTCGCACGCGCTGCCGGGCATCGGCTGGCCGGGCTTTCTTTCGCCGCGCATTTTTAAATTTGTGCTGAGCCTCATGAGCAGTTGGCGTGAGTGCGGCCAGGTCTATCGCGATTTTCAACCGACCGCCGTCGTGGGCATGGGCGGCTTTACCAGCGCGATCCCGCTGCTGCTGGGACGCCGCCTCCAGTTGCCGACGCTCATTCACGAATCGAACGCGATTCCCGGACGCGTCACGCGGTTCATCGCGCCGTGGGTGAACAAGACGCTGCTCGGTTTCGCGGGCTGCGCGAATTATTTGCGCCAGGCGCATTGCGTGGTGACGGGCACTCCGGTACGGCGCGGCCTGGGGCGGATCGACCGCGCGGTGGCGGCGGAGAAATTCGGATTGAATCCCGCGTTACCCATCGTCCTCATCATGGGCGGCAGCCAGGGCGCGCACGGCATCAACCAGCTCATCCTCAAGGCGCTTCCGATCTGGCACAACGACCGCGAGGAAGTCCAGTTCATCCACCTCACGGGCCAGGCTGATGCCAATATCGCGGAGATCAATTATCGCCGCCAGCGGCTCACCGCCGTCGTGCAAGCGTTCTCGACGGAAATGGAACAATTCTATAGTCTCGCCGACGTGGTTATCAGCCGCTCAGGAGCCGCTTCACTTACGGAATTGAGTCACTACGGACTGCCCTCGGTTCTCGTCCCTTACCCGGCGGCGGCGGACGATCACCAGTCGTTCAACGCGCGGATTTTCGAGCAGGCGGGCGCGGCCCGAATCCTGGTCGAAAACAAGACCACGCCGGAGATGCTGCACCAGGCCGTCGCGGAATTGTTAAAGAACGCCCCGATGCGCAAGCTGATGGCCGAAGCGGCGCGCGGACTGGCCGGCGTCGACGCGGCGAAACGGGTGGCCGAGGAAATTGAAGCTTCATGCAACCGGAATTAAAACAACGCCTCGAAAATCTGCTGAAGAGCGGACCGCAAAAGGTCCATCTCATCGGCGTTTGTGGCAGCGGCATGAGCGGACTGGCGCGCCTGCTCCTCGCCCAGGGACACGAGCTTTCCGGTTCCGATCTGGTTCCGGCGGCGGACGCTTTCGACTATGTGCCGCAAGGCGTGCGTTATTTTGAGGGCCATGCCGCATCGAACGTCGAGGGTGCGGCGCTCGTCGTGTTTTCTTCCGCCATCGCGGCGGAAAATCCGGAGCGCGCGGGCGCGGTTGAGCGCGGAATTCTTTGCGTGCGGCGCGCCGAATGCCTTGTTGTTTTGGCCGACGCCAAGAGCACCTGCGTGGTCGCCGGCAGTCACGGCAAGACGACCACCTCGTCGATGCTGACCCACGTCCTGCGCCAGGCCGATCTTAATCCCTCTCATTACATCGGCGCGCAGGTGCCGCTGCTCGGCGCGAACGCGTCCTGGACGGACGGCGATCTTTTCGTGGTCGAGGCCGATGAAAGCGACGGCACGCTGGCGCTCTTCGCGCCACAGGCGAGCCTGATTCTCAACATCGAGGAGGAGCACCTCGACTACTATCACAACATCGAGGAAATCGTGCAGGTGTTCGCCGCGTTGTGCGAGCGGACACGCGGCCCGATCGTTTATTGCGCCGACGACAAACACGCGATGCTGCTTTGTTCCCACTGCTCACAGGCGGTCGGCTACGGCCTGTCGGAACTCGCGGCCTATCGCGCGCTCGACATCCGCCTGAGCAGCTTTTCGTCGCGCTTCACCGTCCTGCGCCACGGCCAGTTGCTCGGCGAAGTTGTGCTGGAAGTGCCCGGTGCGCAAAACGTGAGCAACGCGCTTGGAGTGGTTGCGCTCGCGACGGAACTGGGCGTGGCATGGAACCAGATCGTCAGCGCGCTGGCGGAATTCCGGGGCGCGTCGCGCCGCTTTGAAGTGAAGTACCGCTCCGCCGATACGATGGTGGTCGACGACTACGCGCATCACCCCACCGAGATCAAGGCAACGCTGGCTGCGGCGAAAAACAGCGGATGGAAACGCGTGCTGGCGCTCTTTCAACCTCATCGCTATTCGCGCACCAAGGCGCTCCTGGGCGAATTCGCCGGGGCGTTCCACGATGCGTCGCAGGTTTTCATCACTGAAATTTACGCGGCGAGCGAAGCGGCCATGGCGGGCGTCACGGGCGAATCGGTCGCTGAGAGGGTGCGCGCGGACGGGCATCCCCACGTTCACTACGAGCCGACGCTGGGCCGGTTGCGCGCGGCGGTGAATGCGGCGCTCGAGCCGGGCGACCTCGTCATCACGTTGGGCGCGGGGGATATTCACCGCGTCGCGGAGCATCTTGCGCAGGGCCTTGGCTGGTATGCGGAACTGAGCCGCCAGTTGAAGCCGGACAGCATCCTCAAGCGCGACGAGCCGCTTCACAAACACACCACGATGCGCATCGGCGGCCCGGCCCAGCTTTGGTTCGAGCCGGTCGATGAGGACGACCTCAAGCTCGGCATTTGTTTCGCGCATGACCGGGGCATCCCGGTGACGTTTATCGGGCGGGGCAGCAATCTGCTCGTGCGCGACGGCGGCATTCTCGGCCTCTGCGTGCATTTGGGCGGCCCTTACTTCAGCCGCATCGAATTCGACGGCGAGTACATCACGGTCGGTGCGGGCGCGCGGCTCAAAACAATCGTGGCCGAGGCCCGCAAGCGCGGCCTGGGCGGACTCGAGTTCATGGAAGGCATCCCCGGCAACCTGGGCGGCGCCTTGCGCATGAACGCCGGCGCGATGCAGGGCTGGACGATGGAAGTGGTCGAGAGCGTGCGCAGCATCGATCCGCTCGGGCATGTCCACGAGATCAACAAGGCCGATTTGGAAATTCATTATCGCAACGTGCCTCATTTCCAGACGCACATCGCGGTTTCCGCGCGCCTCAAGGGCTCGCCGAGAACCGGCGATGAGATCAACGAAAAGCTGAAAGCCTATTCGCACAAGCGGTGGAACTCGCAGCCCGCCGCGCCGAGCGCCGGGTGCATCTTCAAGAATCCCGGGCCGATTCCGGCGGGCCAGCTCATCGAGGAACTGGGCATGAAAAATCTTTCGGTGGGCCCGGCGCGCGTTTCGGAAGTGCACGGCAATTTCATCGTGAACGACGGTGGCGCATCGGCCGAAGACGTGCTGCAGCTCATCGCGCTGATCCAAAACCGCGCCCGCGAATCGCGCCAGATCGACCTGAACACCGAAGTCATCGTGCTGGGGGAGGAAAAGTAAGATGAGCGACAAGCCCCATCGTCTTGCCGTTCTCAAAGGCGGCCCTTCCGCAGAGCGGGAAATCTCGCTGCGAACGGGTGCGGCCTGTGCCGAAGCCTTGCGCGAAGCCGGCTATGAAGTGACCGAGGTTGTCGTTGACGACGCGAACTTCGTTGTGCCCGAGGGAACTGATCTCGCTTTTCTGGCGATGCATGGCCCGTTTGGCGAGGACGGACAGGTCCAGGATATTCTCCAGGCGCGTGGCATTCCTTATACCGGAGCCGATGCGGCAACCAGCCGCATCACCATCGACAAGGAAAAGACAAAAGAGAAATTCCGGCAGAGCGGCGTGCCGACACCCGAGGGCCAGCTCGTGCGCAAGCTGGAGGAGATCACGGTGCCGTTGCCTGTTTTTATCAAGCCCAATTCCCAGGGATCGAGCGTCGGCTCGCGCGCGGCGACGACGCGCGAAGAACTGGCCCTCGCCCTGGTCGATGCGCTCAAGTTCGACTCGGAGGTGATGGTGGAGCAACTCATCAAGGGCCGCGAACTGACAGTCGGCGTCCTGGGCGACGTGGTCCTTCCGATCGTCGAGATTCACCCGCTCGACGGCTTTTACGATTACACGAACAAATATACCAAGGGCCGCACGGAATACTTCTGCCCGGCGCGGTTGCCGGAGGAAATCACCGCGTTGATCCAGCAATACGCGCTGGCGGCGCATCGCTCGGTCGGCAACACGATCTACTGTCGCGTTGATTTTCTCCTCGAAGAGGACGTGTTTCCCTACTGCCTCGAGATCAACACCATTCCCGGCATGACGGCGACGAGCCTGCTTCCGAAAGCCGCCGCTGCCGTGGGCATCACCTTCCCGCAATTGTGCCGCCGTATTGTCGAATTGTCCTGGGCCGCCCGGCAAAAGGAGAGGACCGCATGAACCGCCGCACGCGCACCCGCTCTCGTCAAAATCAGATCAACATTCTGCACACGACCACGCGCAAGCGTCATTCGGAGAAACAGGTGGTCCAGGTGGCGGTCTGGTGCAGCATCGTGCTGGCCATGATCGTGGCCGTGGGTGCATGCCTTCATTTTGGAATCGCAATGGTGATGAATCAGGTCCTCTACACCAACCCCCGTTATCGCCTGAGCAAAATCGAAATTGAGCCGCGCGACCATTTCTCGGAAGGCCAGATTCGCCAGGCCGCCGGCCTCGAGCCGGGCCAGAATCTTTGGAGCTTGAACCTGCGACAAATCACGCGGGACGTGGAAAAACTCCCCTATGTTTCCAACGCAAAGGTCGAGCGCCATTTCCCCGACAGGGTCTCCATTCTCATTACCGAACGTGTGCCGGTGGTCAAGATTGTCGGACTCAACATCGACCTCAATACGCGTGAAACGTTTTACCTAGACCGCGACGGCGTCGTGCTCAAGCCCCGCGAGGACGACCCCGCGCCGACCATGCCGGAGGTCATCGGCCTGACCTCATCCGAGACCGAATTTGAGCCGGGAATGAAGCTGGAGGAACCGAGCCTGACCCACGCGCTGCAAATTCTTGATGAGATCGAGCACAGCCGCCTGCACACCTCCATCAGCGTCCGCACCATCGACCTCAGCAACCAGCTCTCCATCACCATGGTCACCCGGCAGGACATGACCATCGTCTTCCGTCCTGATTATATCGACCAGCAACTCGAGCGTCTCATGCAAATCCTGGATCGCCCCGATTTTCAGCAGCGCACAATCAGCAGCGTCGACCTCACGCCTGACAGCAACGTACCGATAACCTTCTGCCAAAACCAATAAGCCACCCAACCAACAACCACCAAAATTATGTTCTGGGGAAAATCACGCAATATCGTCGTCGCACTTGAAGTAGGCAGCACCAAAGTCGCCGCCGCCGTGGGGGAAATCCGCCCCGATGGCACGCTCGCGCTGCTGGGCATCGGGGAATCCGCGTCCGGCCAGGTCCGCAAATGCGAAATCGTCGATTTTGAAGTCGCGCAGGGTTGCGTCCGCGACGCGCTCGCCGCGGCCGAGCAAAAAACCGACGTGGTGATCGCCGAGGTTTACCTCGCCATTTCCGGAGCGCATATCCGCTCGGCGAATACGCGCGTCACCACCTTGATTTCCAACGACGGCGACGAGATCACGCAGGAAAATTTGCAGGAGTTGCACGACATGGCCACCGCGCAACCGCTTCCCGCCGATCACGCGATTGTCCATCATCTGCTCCAGCATTATGTGCTCGATGACGGCTCCATGACCGACAATCCCATCGGCCTCGCCTCGAAACAGCTCACCGCTCATTTTCATCAGGTCTACGGTTTGGCGACGCGGCTCCAGACGACCATCCGCTGCGTGAAGGAACTCAGCATCGAGGTGAAGAATTACGCGCTCAGCTCCTACGCCACGGCGCAGGCCGTCCTGAGCCGCAACCAAAAGCAGCTCGGCGCGATTGTCATCAATCTCGGCGGCGGCATCTCCGATTATATCGTCTATCAAAACGGCGCGGTTGTTCACACGGGCGTGCTCGGCGTCGGCGGCGACCACCTCACCAACGACATCGTGTCGGGCCTCAAGATTCCCTACGCCAAGGCCGAGCTGCTGAAAAAAACCGAGGGTGCCGTCATTCTCGATCCCGCCGAAAGCGAGGATCGCATCACGCTGCCGGGCGCCTATAATTTCGAGGAGCGCTCGATCTATCGCTCGTCGCTTAATACGATCATGCAGGCGCGGCAGGCGGAGATTTTTGAAATCATCCTGGAAGATTTGCAGAACGCGCCGTTCTGGCCTGACTTTGCCGGGACGTTTTACATCACCGGTGGCGCTTCGCAGGTCAAGGGCCTCATCGAGCTAGCCTCGCAGGTTTTCCCCTACCCGGTCGAACTCGCCCACCAGTCGCCCTTCGACGGGGATCAGACTTACGGACGCCGCCCCGACCTCAGCACGCTTCTCGGCCTGCTGCAATACGCGCGGCAGGCGGAACTGGAACTTCCCGCCGCACGAGGTTTTGCCCGCGTCGGCCAGTCCCTGCGGCGGGCGCTTGCGAACATGAGGCTCATCTAAAAAGGAGAAGAAAATCACCATGATCGAAATCACTCCAGACAGCCCCTTTTCCGAAAAGGCCGACAAACTTTTTCCCGGGCGCGTGCGCATTCTTGGCCTCGGCCAGACCGGCGCGGCGGTGTGCGATCAACTGGTTTTGCATGGACGCCCGGCGCAGGATCTCTGGGTCTTCGACTCCGACCAACTGACGATTGAAGCCTCGGTCGTCCCGAGCCGGCATTTGCTGGGACACAATCTCGTGCACGGGCTGGGCTGCAACGGCGACATCGATCTCGCCCGCGAAATCGTGACGCTGGAGGAGGAGCGCGTCGCGCCGGTCGCGCGTGGTTGCGATTTTCTCGTTCTTATTCTCGGCCTCGCCGGTGCCACCGGCGTTGCGCTGGCGGAGCGGCTGATCGAACTCGGCCACGAAGCGGGCGCGAAGGTCATTGTCGTCGGCGTGCAGCCCTTCGCTTTTGAAGGCGTGTCGCGCCGCGAAAGATCGATCCGGGCCATCGCCGATCTCCGCGCGCAAGCCGACAGCGTTCTTGTTCTCGCCCACGACCGCATCGCGGAAAATCCGGCCACGCAGAAAAATATCCGGCACGGCTTTCATCTCATGCACCAGTTGCTCGCGCAAACCACGCAGGCCCTGGCGCAAATCGTCTGCAAGCGCGGCCTGATCCAGCTTTCCTTCGCCGACGTGCGCAGCCTTTATGGCCGCTACACCGGTTCCGAAGTGCTGGAGAATTGCTGGGTTGCGCACGTCGAGGGCGACATCCACGACCGCACGGAGGACTTGGTGGAGGAACTCCTCGCATGCCCGCTCTTGAGCGACGAATCGATCTGGAAACAAGCCGACCACGCCATCGTCGCGGTCAGTGGCACGTGCGACCTCGGACTTTCCGACGTGCAGGAAATGGTCGGCGCGTTCAAGGACCGGCTCCCGCTCGAAATCCCCATTTTCACCAGCGCCAGCCTCGACGAGGAAAGCAACGAGAAGGTGCGCATGACGATCCTCCTCGCCACCACCGCTCCGGCGCGGCTGAGCGTGCCTGAAATCGCCGCCGCCGCGGAGAATCCCGCTCCCGCAAAGAAATCGCGCGCGGGGGCAAAGACCGTCCCGTTAAACGGCGCAAAGCCCAAACCTCAGCCGATCGTCGCCGAAATTCCGCCGAAGAAAGCCAGGCCGTCCCCGAAACCGACCGCCCCGCCCATGCAGCCCGTGCCCGTCGCGGTTGAAAATCCTGCCGTCATCGAAGAGGAAGAAGAGGAATTGGTTCCTCCGTTGGTGTTGGAAACGGAATCCCCCGTCTCCGCACCGGCTCCAATGTCGTCCCGGATCTCCCGGCGCTTCGAGGCGAAGCAGGAGGAGATGTCATTCGAAGGCCCACCGCGCGGTCGCTTCGAGAAAACGCACGAGACCATGTATCGCGGCGAAAATCTCGACCAGCCCACCTTCCGCCGCTGCGGCCTGAAGATCAGGGTTTAGTTGTCGTGGGTTGAATTTCCGCTGCTTTTGCTAGCCGTCGCGCCAAGGTAGCCCGCGCAGGCCCTTGCGCGGGGCCTTCCTCTGGAGGGTCGACGACAGGTGCGCCTGCCGTCCCGACCCTGACTTCCTCCCCCCCCTCGCTCCCAAGTTGCACTTGGGAGCGCTACTGCCGTCCGGAGGACTGCTCCTCGCGAAATTCCATTTCACTTCCCGGTACTTGTCCCCGTTTTCTGTCCCCGTTTTCCTCCCCAGAGGTCGTATATAGAAGCGGAAAAACGGTTTTGTATTATCAAAAGCGGATTTAAACCATGATTCCGGCTTGTCGGCAGGATCGCTATAATTACCGTGAAAGCGGATGGTTGACTTTCGAAGTTGGTCAGCCGTGCAGATAAAAAAACCGACGAACATTTTCAAATCGAAAAGGACAGTCCTATGAAATCAATCTTCCTGGCGTCACTCTTGGTTTTGGCAAGCATATCACTGCTGCCCGCTCAGACTCCGCCTTTGCTTATCGGTTTCGGTCCCAGCACCGACTCCATCACCAACCCGACCAATGACCCGTTCCATGCATTGACCGGAACCTCAACCTACACAACTTGGAATCTCCTTCAGCGGTTCGACACTCCGTCCGGCTTGAAGTATGGCGATGGAACCTCCGCGACGGGAGTGAGCGTCAACTTGGGTGTCGGGGGTGGCACTACTGTCAGCTTTAGCGGGGATCCCACCAACTACGCCACGGGAACGGGGCCATTCACCCAGTCCCCGTACACATCGGTATTTAACCTCGGCTCGCCGGCTACCGGCGCCATTTATTACACCACTTACGGCGGCAACAATACCAACATTACCTCGATTGGGGCCAGTATCGGAGGATTGGCGGCGGGCACTTATCAGGTCTATCTGGTTGGAGTCAACACGAACAATCCCGCCAATCCGCAGAGCCCTGGAGGCGTCGAGGCTGAGAATTTTTACTGTACGACCAGCGCGACCGCCCCCACGACCGCCGATACCTCCACGATGGGGGCCGCCATGAATGAAACCGTCAACCTGGCAAACACAGCTACTTGGGCCGCTGGCAACGATTACGTGTTTTTGTACGTCACGCTCACGGCGGGCCAGTATCTGAACATCTATGGAACCGGGGCTGGTAGCGGCACGGGCGGGGAATCCCGCGGTTTTTTAAACTCGATTGAGATTGTCCCCCTTCCGCCGGGTAATATGAATCCCGCGAACATGCCTTCTTATGGAGCGTGGACGTCCTCGATGATCGGCGGCGGAGGCTGGATGCAGAATGTTGTCTTCACCAAGAATCCACAAGTTCTCTATACTTATGAAGACGTGGGCGGCTTTTACCGTTCCGACAATGCTGGGCTGAACTGGTACATGCTGACCGGGAATCTTCCCAACCTCCTGGGTTCATCTCAGGTGCGCGGCGTTGTGGCCGATCCAAATAACGAAAACCACATTCTGGTGGCCTGCGGCGTCAACACCACCGCACCAATAACCCAAGGCATTTACGAGAGCACCGATGGCGGACTGACGTTTAACTTGAGGCTCACGGCGCGATTTGCCGGCAACGCCAAGTGGCGCCAGGATGGCTTTGTTCTCGCGCGCGATCCGAACACTCCCAACAATCTTCTCGCCGCCTCACAGGACCAGGGAATATTTCGCTCCACCGATGGAGGCACCACATGGACGCTCAGCGGCAGCAATACCGTGGGATACGATTTTACCGATGTGAAATTCGATAAGAACAATTCGCTCCTGGCGTATGCTTGCGCCCAGACGTCGGGGCCTAATGACCCTCCTGGTTCCGGCGGCTTCTTTGTCTCGACCAACGGCGGGCAGACCTGGACGTTGCAAAGCAGTACCGCGCCCGGTGAAATGGCCCAGGATCCCGTCCGCTCGTCCCCGTCACGATTCTACGGCACCTTCAATACCTCTCCCACCTCCGGCGCCGTCGATTACACCGATAATGGCGGGGTCAGTTGGACTACAACCACGGGCCTTCCGAGCGACGCCAACTATAGGGCCATCGCCGCCAATCCAGGCTCCAGCTCCATGATGCTCTCGGACACTACGGGCAATCTCTACAAACTGATCTCCGGGCAGACCGCGTGGACGGCCATCCACATTGCTAGCGTGGACTATCGTGGCTGGACTTGGGCCGCCGGCAATCCCGCCCCCCGCAACATGTGGCAGAACAATAATGAGAGCTCCATTTCCATTGATCCCAACAACACCAACCACTGGTTCGACACCGGCGCGTTTGGGATCTTCGAAACCGTCGATGCCGGAGCTGACTGGTGGCTGGCGTTAGATGGCGTGGAGTCAACGGTGATCCAAACGCTCTGCCAGGATCCCTCCGATTCCAGCCGCGTGCATGTGGGCATGGATGACAATGCTTATTTAAACTCCGTGGATGGCGGGACATCCTTCCAGAGTACCTGGATACCCACCATCTATAACGTCAAGGACATCGAGCTCTCGCCGAGTTTGCCCTCGCGCGTGTATATGGTGTGTGGCAATGGCTACACTGCGAACCAACTCTATTACAGCACCAATGCAGGAGCGACCTGGACAAAGTCGCCGATGACGGGCCTGCCCGCTAACGCCCTTTTCCCGACCATTGCGGTCAGCCCCACGAATGCGAACGAATGTTTCGTGGGCGTTGCGGGGAGCGATCCCGGCGCTTCCGGCGCTGGTCCGTATTGCTCCGAGGATGGCGGCCAGACCTGGACATGGATTGGCACCGGTTTGCCGACGACGGCGACGTTTTGGTTCGACTACAACTGGGGGTATATCCGGCGGCAAATCGCGACGGGGCCTCCCGCGACCGTGGGAGCCCCCTGCTCGGTAGCTTGCGTGCGCCCATACTCCAATTCCGTCTACACGCTCAATCGCAGCACTAACCAATGGCAACAAGCCACAACCACGAACTGTCCCCCAAACCCCCAAGCCATCGTGGCAGATCCCAACGTGGTCGGCTCGTGGATCATCTCGGACCTCAACAGTACCGGCACCGGCGGAATCTATAAGCTGCTGAACGGAGTATTCACCAAACAATTTGCCGGCACCGACGTCAATTACTTGACGGCCGATATGGCGACACCAGGCCGATTCGCCGCCTCCGGCATTAATGGCGTTTTGCTCTCGACCGATTCTGGCGTCACTTGGAATTATCTCGATCAAGCGTTGCCGATGAAGCAAGCATACAACGCTCTGGCGTTTGCCGGTAATCGCCTGGTCGCCGGCTCCAGCGGATCGGGTGTCTTCTGGATTACTCTCCCATGACAATACCGGAACCACCGGCTATGTCGTGTCGGGAGAGAAAGGGGACGGGGCGGAGCGGGGAAAAGATGCCATGGTGATGGTCAAGGTGCCATGAAGAGAAGAAAACGGGAGAGAAGAAAACGGGGACAGTCATACGGAAGCGATCAAATTGGCAGATTCAAAGTGGAATCCAAGGCCTCCAAGTGACTTCCATCTCCGTTTTTACTTTTTTTTCAGAGCAGAAAAAAAGATTTTAAGCGATATAGGCTGCGCAAGGCTAACGCCCTCGCCGAATTCATGGCATGATCGCGCCATGAAAGTCGGTTTCATCTCTATTTTTCGCAGGTTTTACCTGAAGCCTCCAAGCGAATCCCATACGCCTGATTCGGCTGATTCGGCTGATTCGGCTGATTCGGCTGATTCGCCCGATTCGCCCGATTCGCCCGATTCGCTTATTTTTTTTCACCAGAAACCGGGATCGGCAACTGATCTAGCAGCGCGTTCGCACGACACGATCAGGACAACTCCCTTTTTCAGCAAAATTCTACTCTTACCCAACAACCTTCGCGCCCTCGTTATCCGCCTTCAGGACAATGACGCTCGCGTGAAGATCATGCTTCTTCGCAATGTCGAGCATCGCGGTGGAAATCGCATCCACATTGTCCAGCGTCACAGCCATCAGGCACGAGCCGGAGCCGCTGAGGAAACTCCCAAGCGCGCCCGCTTCCCGCGCCGCCTCAAGAATCGCCTCAAAGCCGGGAATGAGCACCTTGCGATAAGGCTGGTGCAGGTGGTCGACAAACATCCCGCGCAGCGAAGCGTAATCTCCCGTGCAGAAAGCCGCCGCGATCCGCGCCGTCCGCTGCCCGTTCTCCACAGCATTGCGGAAAGGGACCTCCTTCGGCAAAAGCCCGCGCGCCGTCTCCGTCGAGAGCCGCAAGTCGGGCACCAGCGTCACAAACGAAAGCTCCGGCTTCACGGCCACGCGCGTGTAAGCGAAACCGTCCGCCGGATCGTCCGTGGCATGGGCGCACACGGCGAAGCCGCCGAAGAACGACGGCACCGCGTTGTCAGGATGGCCCTCGAGTTCGATCAGCAGCGCGAGAATTTGTTCGCGCGTGACCGGAAAAGTTTCCCGGACAAGTTCGGCCAGCCCCATCAGCACGCCGAGGCGCACCGTCACGCTGCTGCCCAGCCCGCGCGAAATCGGAATGTCGCCGTCGATGTGCGCATCAAATCCAAACGGCGCGACCTTCCCGCCGGTCGCCCGCTGAAAAAAAGCCGCTGCCGTCTCGCCGATCATGCCGTGGGGCGATTTCCCTCCTGCATCGGAGCGCGTCAGCGTCGTCGTATTATAAAGCTGGAGCGCCAGGCCCAGGCAATCGAAGCCGGGTCCGAGATTGGAGGTGCTGGCGGGCACGCGAACATGAACGTTGGAGGAAGACATAGAGGCATCCAGAGGCTGTCCGAAAAATTGGCGCGGGTCACGCCGAAAGCTCCTGCGGAGGGCAGTATTTCTGCGCACGGCAGTTATTGCGGCGGCCAATATTTCCGCGGACAGCAGGCTGCCGAGCGCCGCATGACCGAAAGACCTTGCCAACGCTGGTGGATGGTGGATAGTTAGGGTTCGCGCAGCTTCGGGTGAGATGAAAGCCCCTTGGTTCAGGAAGTTGTGCCTACCTCATTCGCGGGGTGGAGCAGCCCGGTAGCTCGTCAGGCTCATAACCTGAAGGCCGCAGGTTCAAATCCTGCCCCCGCAACCCTCTCCTTCTCTAAGTGGCTTACTTAGAATTACCTCTGAGAGAGGCTGTATTTGCTATTCCCGCCATGTCGGGCCATGTTTTTGCATATAAGGGCCTGAATTTAGTTGCGATTTAGTTGCAAAAGGCGCTCTAAATGCCGTGCTTTGGAGATTATATGGGATTAGGAAGGCACTAATTGAAAGGGGACCTCTCTTGTTTCGAATCGCGCTCGCCGGCCCTGTTGATACTCTTCTGAATGGCTCGATCAAAAAAAGTGGAGTCGCCGACTGAGGAAGCGAAGCGCTTAGCGCCTACTCCAGCTACGCTAAGAGAGTTGTACTTGAAATCAGGGAACCTTTGCGCGTTTCCGGGTTGCTCGCGCAACCTCGTTGACGCAGAAGGGGATTTTGTCGCTCAATTATGCCATATCGAAGCAGCCAAGAAGGGAGGGGAACGGTTCAACAAAAACAGCAATAATAACGTTCGCCGCTCCCCTGCGAACCTAATGTTCATGTGCTACGATCACCACGTCAAAACGAATGATGTTGTGAAATATCCAGTGGCTGTCCTACAGGAAATAAAAGCCAAGCATGAGGCGAAGTTTGCTGGAATCATCGCAACGATTGAAAAGGCAGTTGTCGATCGCTCCCGTTTAGTGACCCTTAAAAAGAGCGCAAACATCCGAAAATTGCTCTCCGCCGACGAGCTTTTGTACGAAGAGGCCTACGAAAAGGAATTGGCGGAAGTTCAAAAGCTGCTTCAAGATCTACCGCCCCAAACCAGAGAGGTCCTCCTCCTGCTCGTCGAAAGAGTCGATTCTCATTCTTTGGACATACTCGCAACCAAGTTCGTTGGCTTATCCTCGCTTTCCGAGGCCGACACGACAAAGCATATCTACCTCTTGATAGATACGGGGATGGTAGAACACGATGAACACGGAGAAAACTCATTGCTCTCAAAGCTTCGGTTAGACAGTCCTAAAACAAATCCCGTGGGTTGGCCACTTTTGGGCCTGCTTAAAACCTACGAGGGGAAACACGAAGGTTCCTTGAGAAAGATGATTGTAGACCTCGACTTCAGCACGCTGGAGCAAAGCGACGCCAAGCTCATTCATTGATGTTCGTGGTTGTCCGTCACGGCGTCCTTGTCACGCCGTGAAATTACGGTTTCGTCGGAAGATTTGCCAAGTCCGAGATTTTCGTGTTGGAGCGAGGACGTTTAGCCAGCCGAGAATTCCTGGCTCTCCAGTGCTCGGTCATTACAGCCGATGCCTTACTCAACCACTTTACATCACGTCGAAGTTGATCGATGTCTTCACTCGCAAAATATCGTACCCCGTTTGTTGCGGGTTTCCCCAACGGCTTCAAAATTCGGTGTGCGACCAGTATCGGAATATCGGCCAACCCAAAGCCGAGAAGATAGGCGGTTTCCTGTGCGTCTAATCTGCCGGGCAGGCGAAGCACATTCAGTAGTTCGTGTCGTTGCGTGATCATAGTTGCTCTCTATCTGATGGAGGTCTAACTCTCAAGACTCGCAGGGTGAATCCCTTCTTGTTCTCGAACGGTGCGAGAAAACCCTAGGGTGCGTCGGAAACAACAGTCTTCAATAAACAGGTGCACTCCCCTGGGACCCAAGGCAAAAAAGGTGGTCTTCCCGAATTAGGGCGAATTTGGAATGATAGTCACCTATGGGCAAAGCCAAGCCTCTCCAGATCGGAAGCCGATCTTTTCCAAGCCGAAAGTCGGCCGAGGAGTATACCCGCACGATCCGGGATCGCTACAGAGACGGAGAAAGAATCACGGGCGACGATGATCTTTTTCTCCGCGACCTAATCAACTTACATTCTGACAAGGGGGAGAAAATTGATATTGGGATCACCCACTTTACAGTGGGAAAGGATCGCCGCTGGGGAACGACTAGATGCTTTTATTTGGTACGGAGAGACGGTTCAGATACTGACTTTAGTTTCGATAACTGCATCAACGGGAAGAATCCAAAGCAGGATATCCTGGATGCATTTCGTCACGCCGTCGCTGATCAGATCATTTCGTTTAAAGCCAAGGCATTCAGTCTGGAGAAGCTTTTGGTCTGCCCTCTCGACGGGATTTCATTAACAAGGGAGACGTGTGATGTCGATCATGTCCCGCCTTAAACCTTCGAGGCCTTGGTCAAACTGTGGCTTGGCGAAAACAACCTCTCGTTATTGGAAGTGCACTTGGTTCCGAACGCGGATAATCAGTGGGCTCGCGAACTTCGGGACGAGGAGATGATTCGGTGCTGGAAAGATTTCCACGCTGAACAAGCGCGGCTCCGAATCACAAGCAAACGGGCTAACCGGTCCCGTAAGGTCCAGCAATGATTGAGAAAACGATACCTATTTCGACGGTAGTGGGTATTGATGTTGGCGGATCTCGAAAAGGATTCCACGCCGTTGCCCTCAAAAACGGTTGTTACCTGGATCAGAAGAAGACAAGTGATGCGCGTGAATTGGCCGCTTGGTCCGCGCACGGAATTGGGGCGCAGGTGATCGCAGTAGACGCGCCGTGCCGCTGGAGTGTTGACGGACGCGCGCGTCCGGCCGAACGCGAGTTAATGCAAGAGGGGATTTCCTGTTTCTCATCTCCTACTCGGGCGAAAGCACTTGTGCATCGCACCGATAATTTTGGATGGATGCTCCGTGGAGAAGAACTTTACCAGGCGCTTGAAGCAACGCATCCCGTCTGCAGAGAGTCGCTCTTTCCGGACGATCGCTATTCTTTCGAGACATACCCTCACGCTGCGACCTGGTATCTACGCGGAGGCAATGCCAGCGCCAAGCGCAAGCGGATTGAGCGCACCGAGCTCTTGCGCGCGGCGGGAATCCAGCTTCCGGCTCGCGCTGGAATTGACACCATCGACGCGGCGCTCTGTGCACTTGTGGCGCACCTTGTAGCCACTGGAGTAGAATCTCTGTCTTTTGGGGAATCTCAAACCGGATGCATCGTCGTCCCTAGAGCCGCAATTGTTAAAGGTGTTATTGGTTCCAAATCTTAAGGGCCTAGATCGGTTACTGCCACAGTAAGTGGGCGGAGCAAGCTGGCACGATGCCCGACTCTTTCGGGAATGTTCTCGGGCCTCGAATGGGACAACATCAGGCAGGATTTTCTGACATCCTGCAAGCCTTCGGCCATGGGTCAAAGAGTCTGGACAATTTGCAGGGTGCTCGTGTCTGCTGGGATTGATTGCTTTTGCCTAATAAGACAAGGTTTTTGTGTGATTAGTCTATTTATTCGATAGGTAAAATATGGCCATGTTTTTAACCTCTTTCACTTGCTGGATTCGAAAGAGTAAACGAACCATAGGTGTAAAAGAATCCATTGTTCCAATGGACAAACTATGCTATCGTCATAACCCATTAATTACCAACGTAACCAGTAGATGCATATCTTCACAAATAAGCGTGGCTTGGCAGACTCTATTTTCACGAGTCGACGCAACCATCTTGCCCTGGCAAAGGTGCTTGGAAGATTGTTGGGGCTTGGGATTTCGTTCTTGGTTCAGGCGGAAGGGACTGCTGCTTCTGAATCTGTCTCGCGGTCGGGCAATTTGGACAATCAACCGCTCAACGTGGCGGCAAAAGCGCCTCAGACGGATCAGAGCACGTCTCGGTTTTTCATTAAGCAATACCGCATAGATGGCGGCGGGCATTTGCTGCCGCGGGTGGAGGTGGAGGCGGCGGTGTATCCGTATTTGGGACCGTATCGCACGACGGCGGACGTTGAGCAGGCGCGCGCGGCGCTGGAGAAGGTTTACCGGGACAAGGGTTATCAAACCGTTACAGTGGAAATTCCGCAGCAGCCGCTTAGCAGCGTGATCGTGCTCAATGTGGTGCAAGGCGAAGTGGGGCGATTGCGGGTGCGTGGTTCGCGCTATTTTTCGATCGAGCAGATCAAGCGGGAAGCGCCGTCGTTGCAGGAGGGGCAGTCGCCCAATTGGAGCCAGGTGTCGCATGATTTGCTCGTTCTCAACGAGCTTCCGGATCGCCAGGTGACGCCGTCGCTGCACGCAGGGGAGATCCCCGGCACGGTCGATGTCGATTTGAATGTGAAGGACACGCCGCCTATCCACGGCAGTCTTGAAATCAACAACCGCTACAGCGCCGATACGACTCCGCTGCGTCTTAACGGCTCGGTGAGCTACGATAATCTTTGGCAGTTGGAGCATTCGATTGGCTTTAGCTTTCAGGTTGCGCCGGAAAATCCGCAGGAAGTGAAGGTTTTCTCGGGCTATTATCTGGCCCGCATCCCCGATGTGAGCTGGCTGACTCTCATGCTTCAGGGAACCGATCAGAACAGCAACGTCAACACGCTCGGCGGCATCGGTGTCGCGGGCAAAGGCCAGGTGCTGGGAGGCCGCGCGATCATTTCACTGCCGCAGCAAAAGGATTTTTATCACTCGCTGAGCCTCGGCCTCGACTACAAGCATTTCACGCAGGGCATTAACACGGCGGGCGTCGTCACCGACACGCCGATCACTTATTATCCTCTGAGCGCCGCGTATAGCGGAACTTGGGTTGGCAAGGGCTACGAAACCGATCTCAATGGCAGCGTCAACCTCGCCTTGCGCAGCACGGGCAGCGACGAGACGGACTTTGAACTTAATCGTCACGGGGCCAGCGGCGATTTCATGCACTTCCGCGGCGATCTTTCCCACACCCGCGATCTGCCGGAGGGTTTTCAGTTCTTCGTCAAGGGGCAGGGGCAGGCTGCTGACCAGCCTTTGGTCAACAGCGAGCAATTCAGCGGGGGCGGTCTGGGAACGGTGCGCGGGCTTCTTGAATCCGAAGTGTTGGGGGATAATGCCCTGCTGGGATCGGTCGAATTGCGCAGTCCTTCGCTCAGCGAATTCCTGGGCAAAAAGGTTGATGAGTGGCGCTTTTATGTCTTTGCCGACGGTGGAGTCCTGACTGTGGATGATCCACTGATCGAGACGCCCTACCAATACAATCTCGTCAGCACCGGCGCGGGCACCCGGATCAAAGTGCTGAAGTATTTCAACGGATCACTCGATCTCGGGATACCTCTCGTCGTCGATGCGCTCGAATCCAGCGTGCCATCCGGGGCCTATATCCAGAACCCCATTCGGGAGCGGCCTTACGACGCAACGCTGACATTTCGGCTGTGGGCCGAATTTTAAGCTTATGAAACGAGCGACAATACCTCTCTTAAGAATCGTCCTGATCGGTTTGGCGGCTGGCTTCACGTTTTCGAGCACGGCGCAGGCTTGGTGGAACAACGATTGGACGATCCGTAAAAAGATCACCATTGATACGAGCGCAACGGGCGGCGCGATCAGCGATCCCATCGGCACGACGCCGGTGCTCATCCGGCTGGCCGATTTTAATTTCGGCGCGGCCAAGGACGATGGCAGCGATATTCGCATCATCGCCTCTGACGATAAGACCCCGCTCGTTTTTCACATTGAAAAATACGACTCGCTGCTCGGCGAAGCGTTCGTCTGGGTGAAGATTCCCGATTTGAAGCCCGGCGGCCAAACCAGCCTCTGGCTTTACTACGGTAACCAAGGGAATGTCACGATTCCCGGCGGTGGCGATCCGAAAGAGACTTACGACGCCGACATGGTACTGGTCTATCACTTTGCCGAGAACGCCGCGCCCGCGCATGATTCGAGCGGCCTGGGCAATGATTCCCAAGGTCCGATCGCGACGACCAACTCGCTTATTGGCCATGGTCTGCGACTCAATGGCAAGCTGCCCGTCACAATCCCCGCAGCGGCCTCACTCGCCTGGGCCGACGGCGCGTCGCTCACTTGGTCGGCATGGATCAAGCCCGCCGCGTTGCAGTCCAACGCGATTATTTTCAGTCGCAGGGACGGCGCGAAAGACTTCGTGATCGGCGCGGACAATGGCATTCCCTTCGTCGAAGTTAATGGCTCCCGCACCGGGGCCGGCCAGCCTGTCGCGGTCAATTCGTGGCACCATCTCGCGGTGGTCGCCGACGGTTCGGCAATCACCCTTTATCTCGATGGCGCATCTTACGCCACTTTGAGCGCCCCGCTGCCCGCGCTGAATACGGCATTATTGATCGGCGGCGACGCGCCGTCCGATGCGGGCTCCGCAACAGCGACGACGGGCTTCATCGGCGAAATGGATGAGCTGCAAATCGCGAAGGCCGCGCGGCAGATCGGCTGGATCAAATTCGCGGCGGGGAGCCAGGGCGCCGATTCGAGCAAGTTGTTGGCGGTGGCTCCGGACGAGGCGCAGCCCGCGAGCTGGCTCAGCGCCAGCTTTGGTCTCTTCGGAGTGATTCTTAAATCGGTCACCGCCGACGGCTGGGTGGTCATCGGCATTCTCGGGATCATGTCAGTGGTGAGTTGGTACGTCATGATCACGAAATTCCTTTACGTGAACCATGTTCAGAAGGGCGATGTGCTCTTCCTGAAAGAATGGCGTCATGTCGCCCAGGACCTCACCGTCCTCGATCACACGGATTCGGAGATGGTCAAGAGTCTCGGCGGACGCGCCGGCCCAAAAATCCAGCGGCTGATCGCCAATTCCCCGCTCTATCGCATTTACCATATCGGTTCCGAGGAAATCGGCCATCGCATGGCGAAGGGCAGTGTCCTTTCGTTACGCTCCATTCAGGCCATTCGCGCGAGCCTCGACGGCGGTTATGTGCGCGAAAACCATCGGCTCAACGAGGGCCTTGTCTTCCTCACCATTTCCATCGCGGGCGGCCCGTTCATGGGACTGCTCGGTACTGTGATCGGCGTCATGATCACGTTCGCTGCGATTGCCGCCACGGGCGAAGTCAACATCAGCGCCATCGCTCCCGGCCTTGCTGCGGCGCTTGTTGCCACGGTCGCCGGCCTGATCGTCGCGATTCCTGCGCTGCTGGGCTACAACTATTTGATTTCGCGAATGAAGACGGTGTCGAGCGACCTGCAGATCTTCATCGACGAGTTTGTCACAAAAATGGCCGAGTTCTACAGCTACTCGGAGAGCGAAAACACGGCGAACGAAAGGGATCAGTATGTCCACAAAAGCTGATACCGAGGGCAAATCCTACGACGATATCAACGTCACGCCGATGGTCGATCTCTACCTCGTGCTGCTCCTCATCTTCATCATCATGACGACGGCGGGGCTGCAAGGTTTGAAAGTCAATCTGCCCAAAGAGAGCGCGGCGGTGAGCCA
>Ga0302320_10000719_pt1 | contig 78340 bp, 45 predicted proteins | sample Bog_T0_3_FD_202130 | JGI IMG/M metagenome (GOLD analysis project Ga0302320, IMG submission 202130) | Peat permafrost microbial communities from Stordalen Mire near Abisko, Sweden - Bog_T0_3 | ecosystem: Environmental > Terrestrial > Soil > Wetlands > Peat | place: Sweden: Abisko, Stordalen Mire...
CCAAATCGGTTGAGAATCCAACTGCAGATTGCGGGTTCCCCTGGTCCGGACTTTCGGACCTGGGAAAACTGATCTCTGATCTCTGACCCCTGATCTCTGTCAGTCGATCTTGATCTTGCGCAGCAGGCGGAAGTCGGAGAGCATTTTGCCGGTGCCCAGCACCACTGAGGCGAGCGGATCGTCGGCCACGGAGACGGGCAGACCGGTCTCCTCGCGGATGCGCTTGTCCAGGTTCTTAAGCAGCGCGCCGCCGCCGGTGAGCACGATGCCGCGGTCGCTGATGTCGGCTGAAAGCTCGGGAGGCGTGCGCTCCAGCGCCACGCGGATGGCGTTCATGATGACGGCGATGCACTCGCCCAGTGCTTCGCGGATTTCGCTGTCGTCGATGGTGATGGTTTTGGGAATGCCCTCGATGAGGTTGCGGCCCTTGATCTCCATCGAGAGCGGCTTGTCCATGGGAAAGGCGGAGCCGATCTCCATCTTGATGTGCTCGGCCGTCCGCTCGCCGATCAGCAGGTTGTACTTGCGCTTCAGGTAATTGGTAATAGCCTCATCCATCTGGTTGCCGGCCATGCGCACAGAGCGGGAGTAAACAATTCCAGAGAGCGAGATGACGGCGATGTCAGTGGTGCCTCCGCCGATGTCAACGACCATGTTGCCGCTGGGCTCGGTAATGGGCAGACCGGCGCCGATGGCGGCCACCATGGCCTGCTCGACGAGGTACACTTCGCTGGCCTTGGCGCGGTAGGCGGAGTCCTCGACCGCGCGCTTTTCCACCTGCGTAATCTCCGAAGGCACGCCGATGACGATGCGCGGATGCACCAGCATCTTGCGGTTGTGCGCCTTCTGGATGAAGTAGTTCAGCATCTTCTCGGTGATTTTGAAGTCGGCAATGACGCCGTCCTTCATGGGCTTGATGGCCACGATGTTGCCGGGTGTGCGGCCCAGCATCTCCTTGGCCTCTTTGCCTACGGCTTCCACCTCACCGGTGTTCTTGTTGATGGCCACGATGGAGGGCTCGTTGACTACGATGCCCTTGCCGGCCGCAAAGACCAGGGTGTTGGCGGTGCCAAGATCGATGGCCAGGTCGCTGGAAAACATGCTGAACAGCGAACGAAATCCGTGCGAACGCGGGGAGCGCGTTGGATAACTGTTGGACATGGGGAGACTGGTATTACCTCAAACTTATTGTACGGCAGCAGGCCAAATCCGCATCGGAGCCAGCGCCGGAAGGCTAAACAAGTGCCATCATGGGAACCAGTGCGGTAAACTCAGTTGTTTGCGGAATAGGCCCGCCCTTCAGGCGGCCTGCCTCCAGCTTTTGCTTTTGAAAGGGAATTGGCATGGGAGAGAAAGACGGAATTTTCAGCGCGTTGGGATTGCGGGCAACCCTTTCGGGCGCGAGTTACGGGGACCAGTGGTTTGCGGGAAGCGGTGACTGGATCGAAGTCCACAGCCCGGCCACCGGGGAATTGCTGGCCAAAGTCGAGCAGGCCAGCGAGGCCGACTACAACACCGTTGTCGCTCAGGCGATCAAAGCATTCGAATTCTGGCGCGCACAGCCCGCTCCCAAAAGAGGCGAAATCGTGCGCCAGTTTGGGGTCGCATTGCGCGAGAAGAAAAACGCGCTGGGAGGGCTCGTTTCGCTGGAAATGGGCAAAATTCTTACCGAGGGCCTGGGGGAAGTGCAGGAAATGATCGACGTCTGCGACTATGCGGTTGGTCTCAGCCGGACGCTTTCCGGCCCGACACTGCAGAGCGAAAGGCCGATGCACCGCATGATGGAGCAGTGGCACCCGCTGGGGCCGATTGGCGTCATTACGGCCTTCAACTTCCCGGTTGCGGTCTGGTCGTGGAACAGCGCGCTGGCTTTTGTCTGCGGCGATCCGGTGGTGTGGAAGCCCTCCAGCAAGACACCGCTCTGCGCCATCGCCTGCCAAAACATTCTCCGCGAGGTGCTGCGGGCCAACGGCGTTCCCAACGGCGTCTCCTGTGTTGTCATCGGACGCGGGGCGACGGTCGGGGAACGGATGCTTGCCGACAGCCGGCTCCCCCTGATCAGCGCCACCGGATCGACCCGGATGGGCAAGCGCATCGCACAGGTTGTCGGCGCCCGCCTGGGCCGCACTATTCTCGAACTGGGAGGGAACAATGCCCTCATCATTTCGGAGAAGGCCGACTTGACGGGAGCGCTGGCCTCGGCCTTCTTCGGCGCCGTTGGTACGGCGGGGCAGCGCTGCACCTCCACGCGCAGGCTGATCATTCAGGAGAGCGTATACGACTCCTTCATCCACAAGCTGATTGGCAATTACGAAAAGGTGATCATTGGCGATCCGCTCGATCCGAAAACCCTGATGGGGCCGCTGATCGATGAAGCCGCGGTGTCGGACTACGAGAACGCGCTGGCGGCTGCCCGCAAGCAGGGCGGAACGGTGCTGTACGGAGGCAAGGTCATGGACCCGCCACCGTTTGGCAGACGGACTTTCGTTTTGCCGGCCATTGTCGAAATCCGCAACGACGCCGAGATTGTGCAGACGGAAACCTTTGCTCCCATCTTGTATGTGATGAAATACCGGAACATCGACGAGGCGATTGCCTTGCACAATGCGGTTCCCCAGGGCCTGTCGTCCGGCATCTTCACGGACAGCATGGCCGAGGCGGAAAAGTTCCTCAGCTACAAGGGATCGGACTGCGGCCTCGCCAACGTGAATGTGGGCACCTCGGGCGCAGAAATCGGCGGCGCCTTCGGCGGCGAAAAGGAGACCGGCGGAGGCCGAGAGTCTGGTTCGGATTCCTGGAAAGCCTACATGCGGCGCCAGACCAGCACCATCAATTGGGGTGGTGAAATTCACCTGGCGCAGGGAGTGGAATTCCACCCGTAATCCAAGCCTTCGCCAGGTTCATGGGAATCCCGGCGTAACACAAAAAAGGCGGGAACGAGCCAGGAAAGGCAGCCCGCGCCAGTTGGGTGGCGGAGGGTGGTTGTGGATGATTCCGGCAAATTGCAACACGCCCAAATCGGCACAGTGGAGTGAATTGATCTTCTTGGGTGGACGGAATCGCGTTACAATTTCTTCGTCTGTTCATCCTTCGGAGGTCGAAATGCCGGTTCTCATCGCATATGCAATCCTGCAAGGCACAACAAAAGAGCAGCTTGAAGCACTTGTCAGAGAGGCTATCGGCAAAGGCTGGCAGCCTATCGGGGGCGTTGCCGTTTCCGGCAATGTCTTCTACCAGGCGATGGCCGGTCACTAAGTAATTGAATTTATAGGCCGGACGGCACAGGTTTCTACACTGAAACCTGGAAGGTGGTTTTACGCCCGAAATCGAGCCGCAGTCTTGCCTGAGCCGCAACGCCGTGAATGAAATTGAAATCAGCTAGTACCGTGACCGCGTGATTAAACAATTGCATGAATGTAGCGCCGGCCTCCCGGCCGGCTGTAGCGTGGGCGTCCCCGCCCGCGCTTGTCCAGGCACAATAACTAAATCACACGGTCTTAGCACTAGTGGGCGTTGTGCGCCTCAAGATTTGTGCCGTTGACGGAGAATGCCTTGTTCTGATAATGTTCGCTCAATTTAATTTCCAATCGCAAACTACATTTGAAAGGTGATAGGAAAATGCCGTTGCCATCGAAATGCCCGTTTTGTGGCTATGAGGGAATGCCCCTTCCTGTAAAGAACAAGTTATCGACTGGTGGATGGATATTCTTTGCTGCCATGCTGCTTGTCTGTTTTCCGCTTTGCTGGCTCCCCTTCGTCATCGATGGGTGCAAAGAGGAGGAGTGGAAGTGCCCGCAGTGCGGCCTCAAGAGAGCCTGACGAGACGCATTGTCCGCTTTGCGGCCCTGGGCGCATTTGTTTTTTATCTGGCGTGGAATGTTACGTGGATCGCCCATGGAAGGATTCCTCCTTCCATCCTGAGGGCTTTGGCTGGCGTCCCCTGCCCCACGACGGGCGGGTACAGGAGTTTTATCGCGCTTTGCCGGGGAGAGTTTGTTCAGTCGTTTTTATATAACCCGCTCATGCTGGTTTATTTATTGCTCTTCATCTATTCCATTGCAGTTCTGTTTCTTCAGTGGATTCACCGGAAGCGGCTGGTCCTCAGTCCCTTCATTGCATGGCTGTGGTGCGCTTCGCTGCTGATCGGTTGGGCGGCGAAGTTTGTTCTTGGAAGGCAATACTGGTGATCGCGGCGGCTGGAGGCGGTTACGGCCGGAGAGTAGTGATACACCGGATTCCGCGCTAGAATACATCCATGAGCCGCACCGCCGTAGAAATCCTCAAAGACGCCCGCCAATTGCCTCCCGGCGAATTGGACTGGCTCGTCGAAAACCTCGTGAATGAGGGACCGGGGGGAATGAGCGAGGAAGAGTTCGCCGCCTGGCAGAAGGAAGTGGGCGAGCCGGAACCCGGCTATGAGGAATGGTTCCGCGCCGGCGTGGAAGAGGCGCTGGCGGAGACCTCGCCGGGTATTCCGCATGAAGAGGCCATGAAGCACTTTCACGAGGCGATTCTCCAGGCGCGGAGGATGAAAGCCATCGCATGAAGCTGTTTTGGAGCAAGGCCGCCATGCGCGACCTGGACGAGATAGCGACTTATCTGGGAATGGAAAGCGAGCGAGCTGCTGAGTTCGTCGAAGGGCGCATACACAAAGAGGCTAAATTGCTCTCCAGGTTTCCGCGCAGCGGACGCATTGGGCGCGCTCCGGGAACCCGCGAACGGGTGGTAGGAAAAACGCCTTATATACTCGTTTACCGGCCTGTTCCTGGGCGGATTCACGTTCTCCGCGTCTATCACGGAAGCCGGAAGTGGCCCAATGAATTTTGATTTGCCTTTCAGCTTAATGGGCTGTCGCGGCCTTCTCGAAGCGGCCATGCGCATCTAGCTTTTCTCCTCCAGTACATTTCTGAGAGCAAAGCTGGTTTCAAGCCGGATCACTCCCGGCAGGCGGGATAGCTCGTTCTGGTGGAGGCGGCTGTAGTCGTCGATGTCCGCGGCGCGCAGCACCAGCATATAGTCGTACTGACCGGCCATCAGGTGGCAGTCGGTGATGTTCCTGGACCGCCGGACCGCGGCCTCGAATGCGCCCAGCACCGTTGCCGATTGGCGCTCCAGCGAAACGCGAATGTAGATCGTCATTTGCTTGCCCAGCAGCCGGTCGTCGATCTGGGCGCGGTAGCCGCGGATGGCTCCCGAGGCTTCCAGAGCCTGGATGCGCCGCGAGGCTGCCGATGCCGACAAGCCCACTTGCTCGCCGACCTCGTAGTTGGTTGCCCGGCCATGGCTCTCCAGGTAGCGCAGAATCGCCGCGTCAAGCTCGTCGAGACCGTTTCTTTCACCCGCGGGCGAGATTTCAGGAGTGCCTGGCGTGTCCGCCCGCCCGTCAGCGATTTTTTCTTGCGTAATACCGGCACTTAGCGCGCGTTTCGTTCTCATATGGCAATTTTACTACGATCTTTGCACACATCGGAAGCTGTTTGCGCCGTAACATTGTTGGCAGTTGGAATGAAATCAGGTAGGAGATACAACAATGATTATTGGCGTTCCCAAAGAGATCAAGGACAATGAAGCCCGGGTGGGCGTAACCCCTGCGGGCGTCAAAGCGCTCACCGAGGCTGGCCATACTGTATTGGTCGAGACTCAGGCCGGTGCGGAATCCGGCTTTGCCAACGAGGAGTACAAGCAGGCAGGCGCGGAGATCGTAGCCGAAGCCGGCAAAGTGTGGAACAAGGCTGACATCGTGGTCAAGGTGAAGGAGCCTGTTGAGAAGGAGTATCCGCTCTTCCGCGAGGGGCTGGTGCTGTTCACTTATCTGCATCTGGCGCCGGTGCCTGATCTGACCAGCAAACTGCTCGACTCCAAGGTCATCGGCATTGCTTATGAAACCGTTCGCGATCGCCAGAACACACTGCCTCTGCTGACTCCGATGAGCGAAGTCGCGGGGCGCATGAGCGTGCAGGTGGGCGCCGCGTATCTTGAAAGGGCGCACGGCGGACGGGGCATTCTGCTGGGGGGCGTTCCGGGCGTGGCTCCGGCCAATGTTACCGTCATCGGCGGCGGAGTGGTGGGCACCAACGCGGCCAAGATCGCGGTGGGCATGGGCGCCAAGGTTACCTTGGTGGATGTGAACCTGAACCGGCTCCGTGAGTTGGACGACATCTTCGGCGGTCGGCTTTACACGCTGGCCTCGAATAGCTACAACCTGGCCCAGGCGACCCGTGAGGCCGACCTGGTCATCGGCAGTGTGCTGATCCCCGGAGCCACAACTCCCAAGATTGTGACCCGCGCCATGGTCTCCCAAATGAAAAAGGGAGCGGTCATTGTGGATGTCGCTATCGATCAGGGCGGCTGTGTGGAGACAGCCAAGCCTACCACACACTCCAAACCGAGTTATGTGGTCGACGGCGTGGTCCATTACTGCGTAACCAATATGCCGGGAGCGGTGCCGCACACCTCCACGCTGGCGCTGACCAACTCGACCTTCCCGTACCTGCTGCGCATGGCCAACCTTGGAGTTCGCGAGGCGCTACGTCAGGATGCGGGTCTGGCAGAGGGGCTGAACACCTGGCTGGGCAAGCTGACCTATCGCGGCGTTGCCGAGAGTCAGCAGCGGCCGTTGACGCCGGCAGCCAAAGTGCTTGAGTAAGAGCGGCGATCGATCGCAGAGGACCACTGAGAGGAAAAAGCCGCCCGAGGGGCGTGCAGGGCAATCGCATGAAGATCGTGAATTACGAAGAGCAACTGTTTTGAAAGGGCACGGCTTTAGCCGTGCCGATTTCGAGGCTCAAAATGTGCCGGCTTTAGCCGCTGAGGGATGAATTTGGCGCTTCAAACCTCTCCCTCAGGGGCTAAAGCCCGGGACTTTTCTGGCGGATTTGCGGCACGACTAAAGTCGTGCCCTTTCAAAACTCATTTTTCCCGCGCCCGAAATCTTCATGCGATTGCCCTGCACTGCGGGCCTTCTTACCGGTCCGCATCGTCGCGATAGAATAGATAGAGAGAAAATTCCAGGCATCATAATCGAAAACCAAGCACTCATTCATTCGACATTAATGACCCTGATCTGCTGTCTTCGGCAAGGATAGAACATGAGCTTACAGTTGAAAGATATTGGCGCCGCGGTGCTGGCGACGGAGTACGCCGTGCGCGGCCCTGTGGTGGATCGGGCGCAGGAGCTGGAGAAGCAGGGCCGGGAGGTCATCTACTGCAACATCGGCAATCCGCAGTCTCTGGGGCAGCAGCCCATCACATGGCTGCGCCAGCTTCTTGCCCTGTGCGAGTACCCCGCATTGATGGAGATGGCCAGCGCCGTCTTTCCCGCCGATGCTGTCGAAGCTGCCAAGGCGGTACTCAAAGGAAGCCAGCACGGAATGGGCGCATACAGCGAGAGTAAGGGCGTGTGCTTTATCCGCGAAGCGGTGGCGGAATTCATTCGCCAGCGGGACGGCATAGACGCCGATCCGGAGGCCATCTTCCTGACCGACGGCGGCAGCAAGGGCGTGCAGATGATTTTGAACCTGCTATTGGGCTCGCCCGCCGACGGCGTCATGATTCCCATTCCCCAGTACCCGCTCTACAGCGCCACCATCACGCTCGACGGAGGGCGGATCGTTCCCTACTACCTGGACGAGGCCGATCGCTGGAAGCTCAACCGTTCCATGCTCGACGACTCGCTGCGCGCCGCTCGCGCCCAGGGAACAAAGGTCAAAGCCATCTGCATCATCAATCCGGGCAATCCCACCGGAGCCGTGCTGGACGAGAAGAACATCGCCATGGTGCTGGATTTCGCGCGCGAGCATGGGCTGGCCGTGCTGGCCGACGAGGTCTATCAGGAGGACATCTACCTGCCCGGCGACAAGTTTGTCTCCTTCGCGCGGGTACTTGACGCCCAGCGTATTGACGATGTGTCGCTGTTCAGCTTCCACTCCTGCTCCAAGGGTTGCTTGGGTGAATGCGGCGTGCGCGGAGGCTACTTCGAATGCCGCAACGTGCCCGCTGATGTGACCGCGCAGATTCTCAAGCTGCAATCGGTAAGCCTATGCGCGAACCTGGCCGGACAGGTGGCTACGTATGCCATGGTTCATCCGCCCCAACCGGGTGATCCCTCTTTCGAGCTGTACAACCGCGAGAAGACGGGCATTCTGGAAGAGATGAAAAAGCGCGCGATCCTTCTGGCGGAGGGCCTGAACAAGATCGAAGGAATCTCGTGCAATGCAATCGCCGGCGCGATGTACGCTTTTCCACGCATCACGCTGCCTCCGGGCAAAAGCGACGAAGACTACTGCTTGGCGCTACTGGAGGAGACCGGCATCTGCGTAGTGCCGGGATCGGGCTTCGGCCAGGCGGAGGGAACGGCCCACTTCCGCATCACCATTTTGCCGCCCACGGAGAAGCTCCGGCAGGTGGTGGAACAGCTCGGAGCGTTTCACCGGGCGTATGTGCGGGCGTAGTAGTAAACAGAGAACAGGGACCAGGGGACCGTGAACGGTGATCAGTCGTCCACAGGCTTTGCCGACCCACAGGGAATGAAACCTCCGCTAACTTGCTTTCTCCGCGTAGCGGAGGCTAACCTGCTGCATTTGTTCAAATAACTTTGGGTACCCCACCCTCGCCGTCCTGAACGAAGTCGAAAGATCTGCGTTTTGACAGTTTGTGGCCAAGGTGGGAGACTGACCCCTGATCCCTGATCCCTGATCCCTGATCCGTGATCCCTGTTTTCTGACCCCTTCCGGCACTATAATCGCCGCATGGTGTTCAGCGGCGAATCACGGTGGCGGAAGGTTGTTCTGTATGCGGGCGGAGTTCTGCTGATCCTCGTCGTGTTGGGAGTGTTACAGGCGTTCAATATTCGCTATTTCAATCCCGACACCTCCGGGGAGACGCTGATCTTTACCGGGCTAATCGTGCTGGCATTTTTCTTGCTGCTGTTGTTGATCGTGCTGTTGCTGCGAAATCTCCTCAAAGTCTATGCCGGGCAAGGCAGCAGCGGACTGGGAGCGCGCCTGCGTTCGCGGATGGTACTGGGCGCCATGTTGATTGCGCTGGCGCCCGCGGTCCTCATGTTTCTCTTCAGCTTTCTGCTCATGAACCGGTCGCTGGACCGCTGGTTTTCGCCGGATATTTCGAAACTGCGTGAGGACTCAAACCGGGTGGTGCTTGAGTTGGCGCAATACGTGACCAGCAATGCGCGGGGCGAGGCGGAATCGATTGCAGCCTCCGGCGCTACGGAGCGCAGCCAGGCCATGCTACAGCAGGTGCTGACCTCGCACCGGATCACGCTGGACGGCGGGTTTGTCCTCATCTACGACAAGAATCTGCGGGTGATGGCCAGTTTTCAGGCGCCGCCGGAGTCGAGCCCGGCCACGCTGGTTCCGTGGCTGGAAGAAGGGGAGCGGGGAGCCACGATCTCTCTCCGGGGACCGCTCTCGGCAAACCTGCTAACCTCGGCACAACGCAAGGACCAGCCGGTAATAAAAGTCGCAGGGCAGGAGTATGCACTGGGTATATCGGCTGCTCCCTCAGGCAAAGTAGTGGTAACGGCGCTGCCTATGCCGCAAGGACTGAGCCAAACCACAGCACGCATCCGCGCCGGCGCGGCCGCTTACCGGGAGCTGTTCCGCACCCGCAATCAGATCCGCACTACGTTTTTCGAGGCGCTGCTGCTGATTACTGTGCTGTACGTCTTTTTTAGCGTGTGGATGGCACGGTATCTCTCCAACCAAATCACCCTCCCGGTGGAGGCTTTGGCGGTGGCCATGGCGGAGATCGCGACGGGAAAGTACGACCATCGCGTGGCGCTGGCCGCCACCGGGGAGATGGGCGAACTGGTGCGCGCCTTCAACCGCATGGCGGCTGATCTGGACGCCAGCCGGAAGTTGGCGGAGACCTCTTCGGCGCAACTGAACGCCGCCAACCTGGCCATCGAAGAGCGCCGCCGCGAACTGGAGACTGTTGTCGAGACAATTCCGTCAGGCGTCGTTACGCTGGACGGCGCGGGCACCGTCCTGCAATCCAATCGCGCTTTTGCCGCGCTGCTGGGGCGGCGCGTGGACGTCAGCCTGGGCGGCGAGAAGATAGAATCGCTCTTTCCCGTCGAGTGCGCCGATGATCTGGCCGGCGTGATTCGCCGCGGCCACCGCATGGGCGCCGCTTTCACCGAGATTGAGTTTCATGCCCAGGGCCGAATTTTGCATCTGGCCATCACCAGTGCGCGGTTTGATCTGACGCAGGGAAGACCGGGCACGGTGCTGGTGGTGGAAGACACGACCGAACTGTTGCGCGTGCAGCGGCAGTTGGCGTGGAAGGAGGTGGCGCAGCGGGTGGCCCACGAAATAAAAAATCCGTTGACCCCCATCGCGCTCTCCGCCGAGCGGATCAGCCGTCATCTGGATCGCGCCCAGCCAGACTCACCGGCCGTCATCCGCAAGTGCAGCGAGGTGATTCTGGGTTGCGTGGGAACGCTGCGCATGTTGGTGGACCAGTTCTCCGCGCTGGCCGAGTTTCCTGCGCCGCAGCCGCGCTCCTGCGATTTGAATCAAGTGGCGGAGGAGGCGCTGGCGCTCTTCGCCGGCAGGTTGGAAGGCATTACCGTCGAGTGTAACCTGGAGCCGGGATTGCCGCCGGTGCTGGCCGATCCGGAAGCTATTCGCCGCGCGCTGGCCAACCTGATCGACAATGCCGCCGAGGCCATGCAGGGCAGCCTGCTGCGCGAGCTCGGCGTTGAAAGCTCGCTCAGCGAGGACGGCGCGTCGGCCGAGGTTGTGGTCTCCGACACCGGTCACGGCCTCACCGATGAAATCCGCGAGCGGCTGTTTCTGCCTTTCTATTCAACCAAGCAGCGCGGCACCGGGCTGGGGCTCTCCATCGCGGCTAAAATCGTCCAGGAGCATGGCGGCTCGCTGCGCGCCGAGGCCAACAGCCCCAAGGGCGCGCGCTTTCTGCTGCGGCTGCCGCTGATGGAGCCTGCGACGGAAGCGGCTACAGAGTCCGTTGCGGCACAATCTGATTCGCCTGGAGGATCGCAAGGATGAATCACATTCTGGTAGTGGACGACGAGGCGGAGATTCGCGCTACTCTCGAAGAGATTTTGCGCGAGGAGGGCTATGGCGTGGCCACGGCAGCCTCTGCGGCTGAGGCGATGGAGCGGCTGGAGGATGCGCCCTATGACGTCGTTCTGCTGGACATCTGGCTGCCCGACCGCGACGGACTCGACGTGCTGGGCGACATTCATCGTCAGGGTGCCGAGCAGCGCCCGGAAGTGGTGATCATCAGCGGCCACGGCACCATCGAAACCGCGGTGAAGGCCACCAAACTGGGCGCATACGATTTTCTTGAAAAGCCGCTCTCGCTGGAGCGCACGCTCATCGTGCTGAAAAACGCGGTTGAAGCGCGGCGGTTGCGCGCGGAGAATCTGGAATTCAAGCGACAGTTCAACGTGAGCTCGGTGCTGACCGGCGAAAGCGTGCCGGTGAAAGCCTTGCGCCAGCAGATTCGCTTGATGGCGCCCACCAACGGCCGCGTGCTCATCTACGGCGAATCGGGCACCGGCAAGGAGTTGATCGCGCGCTCCATCCACGCCGAGAGCCTGCGGCGAGATCAGATTTTTGTTGAGCTGAACTGCGCCGCCATCCCCGAGGCGCACATCGAGGCGGAACTTTTCGGCTACCGGCACGGCGCTGTAGGTCAGGGCTTCAGCCCAGGCTCTCAAGGCGGCGCTGCCGAACACCGTGGCACACTGGAGCGCGCCAACGGCGGAACGCTGTTTCTGGACGAAGTCGGCGACATGAGCCTCAAAACGCAATCCAAGGTACTCAGCGCGCTCGACGACCAGCAGTTCACGCCCGTGGGCGGCACGCAGCCTATCCATGTGGATGTGCGCCTGATCGCCTCCACCAACAAGGACCTGGAAGAAGAGATCGCCAAAGGCAACTTTCGCGAAGACCTCTTCTACCGGCTCAATGTGGTGCCGTTCCTTGTGCCGCCGCTGCGTGAGCGCAAGCAGGACATCCCTCCGCTGGCTCGCGAATTCTTGGCCGAGTTTGGCCGCCAGTACGGACGCCCGCGCATGGAGATTGTTGACGATGCGCTGGAGGCGCTGGCCCAATACCACTGGCCGGGAAACGTGCGCGAGCTGAAAAACGTGATCGAGCGGGTGATGATTCTCAATCCGCGCACCTTGCGCATCGAGCGCAAGCACCTCCCGCCGCTGACCCACAAAGCCGGCACGCGCTCGACGGAGGAATTTTCAACATTGCAACAGGCTCGCGACGCCTACGAACGCGAGTTCATCCTGAAGAAGATCGAAGAATCCCGCAACAACATGAGCCGCGCCGCCGAGTTGCTCGGCTTGGAGCGCAGCCACTTGTATCGCAAGATGAAGGCGCTGGGAATCAGCGTGCGGGAGTAGGGAATAGGAAGTAGTTGTTCTTCGGCTTTGATGGCCTACGTAGGAATGAAACGATTTCGCACTGTAACAGGGCACGGCTTTAGCCGTGCCGCAAAAGCCACCAAAGAAACCCGGCTTTAGCCGCTGAGGGAATGCAAATCGATGAAAATCAGTTCAAAAACTGAATCTACAACCCAGTGTGTGCAAAGTCTCACCGGTCTTCGAAAGGCATGGCAGGAGGCGGTCGCTGACGACTCCGAGGGCCTTGATCCTGAGCCGGTCTTCGACCGTCTTGAAAGCAATCACACTGAGAAAAAGAAGCGCCTTGGCGCTCTGAATACTCCAGGCTTCGTCCTCCCCGAATCGTTTAATGAGCCGCTGCCGGAGGATGAGCTTCGCCTGTGGAATGGCGGCCAATGAGGCTCCTGTTCGGCACTTGTATTACCCGCGCTTTTCTGCCGTCCTCAGCCCTGTCCCCCAACTCGACCAGTTTGGCGTGAGGCGCATCTGGTAGATTAGGTGCGGAACAGAGTGGAGGGAATACTCGTGAGATTCAGTACTTATTTTTTGAGATTATTTCTGGCTCTGGGGTTTGTTGCTGGCTGCACAGCAGTTTCAGGCCAAACTGCGCCAATAAATCACAATCGAGTAAGTCCTGTTTACCCCGAAGATATCCTCAAGCAGTTGGCCCCAGACGATGTGCCGCCGCGATCATTGGCGTTGAAGCCAGCAGAGAAAGCACGAGCCATTCGCTTACTCGTGGCAGTTAAGCGCGACGAGACTGAATGGCGTAAGCAAATGGCTATCTGTCTGCTTGCCATGCTCGGGTACGATTACGAACGCAACCGAGATGAATTGTTGAAAGTCTGGCGCAGAAACGGCGATGACGGAACCATGGCACAGTTGATTAGGCTCTACGAACAGGGCCACAAGGAGTTATTGCAGCCGCTCCTTGCTCGTTACGACGGATGGAATGCGTCTACTTCAGAAGGTTTGGGAGCGTTCTACGGCGATCAACTGGAGAAAAATCCTCAGGATTTTCTCGCAGTTCTGGCGACGTTCTCACCTCGAAGGCAACTATATCTATGCACAATGGCTGGCGCGGCAGACGGTGGTGGTATGAATCCCAAGACTGAGCGCAAAGTTCTTGTCAATCTAAAAGATATTGGCGGTGATGTGGCCAACAGATGTGCTCGTGGTGTGCGTTCTGGGAATCAAGCTGGAGATCAGGCTACACAAGAGGAACAAAAGGAGATACAGAAAGAAGCGCAAGATAGACAAAAGAAGAAGTGATTGGTAGATCGACGAAATGAACTACGCCGCCGCTCTCACGGCCAGAGGCTTCACTCTCTTGCGCTTCTTTTGGGAGGCAACCCAAAGATCGCGCTGGGCCTGGAGGCGAAGCCAGAGTTCAGGGTCAGTACCGAAGGCCTCTGAGATGCGCAGGGCTATATCCGCCGAGATGCCCGCCTTGCCGTTCAACACTCGCGAGAGCGCGGGCCGGGTGACTCCCAAGTGCTGCGCGACTTCGGTTACAGACCTATCCTGAAGGTAGTAAGCAAGAAGTCTTCCGGGATGGGATGGGTTGTGCATCTGCATGGCGCGAACACCTTTCCTCAACTGTAGATGATTTACGGTGTCACAATCCGCTCGGCAAGATCAGGCGCGACCATTTGGAAATGCTTCACGTTCCAGGTGTAGATTTGCTCGGCCTGGATTTTGCGGGCGCAGGCCAGGATCAATGCGTCGTAGATGATGCCGCCGGGAAGTTTCAGCGCCGCCGTGCGGTGGATTGTCTGGAGGACTTCATCGGCGGTCAAACTGATGCAGTGCAGACTGGTTTTGAAATGCTCCAGAAGAAGCTCCGCCTGCTCGGGTCTGAGCCTGAGAGGCGGTTTCATGCCGGTCAGCGCGGCATAAAGTTCTGCCAACGAATGTGCGGCGCAGGCAGCCTCTTGCGGGGCAAATTGCATCAATCGCTTGTAGCTGATTTCATGACGGTGGTCGGCTTCCCGCACGGCGGCCATCAGTACGGAAGTGTCGAAAAACGCCTTCACTCCAGTCCGCTGCCTTCCAGGATACGCGCCTGACGCTCCGCATAACCCTGCCGAATCAGTTCAGAGACGTCGTCCACTGTAATTTGGCCGCCAGAGACAACCCACATTCCATCCTTCTTGATGAGCTGAGGTTCTGAGGATGCCTGCTCAAAGACCAGCCGGTCGCCGTCGCGTTCGATCCGGAGGCGAGTGCCGGGAATAAGGTGCAGGTCGTCGCGCAGTTTCTTTGGAACCACGATGCGTCCTGCCTTGTCGATCTCCACAATGGCATTCACAAATACCATTATACCATCAAAAATACCATTTTGCGAGATTCGTGTGGCCTTTGGGGATGAATTCCACTGCTTATTGCGGATAATTTCCATTCGCTGGCGCACACTGGCAGAATGAATAAAAATGTCCCAAACTCATATTTCGATCTGTCAGCCATGTCCCCGGTCCGTACGACCACCAGGGACCCCCCACCCCCACCCCCCTCCCCTATTTACTGTGAAACTGTGAAACAGTGAGACTCTGGAACTGTGAACTTCATCAAATAATCTAGTTGGTATTGCTCTGACCGAGCGCGTCACCATTGCCGTAGCCATGTCCGGAGGGGTGGACTCCTCGACGGTAGCGGCGATGCTCGCTCGCGAGGGCGACGGCGACACCGCAGGCAATCGGGCCGATTTGCGAAATACTGTCGTCGGCCTCACACTACAGCTTTGGGACCAGACGCGGCTCGCCGGCAAGAACGGCATACCTGATACACCCAAGGCCGGGCGCTGTTGTTCTCTGGATGATGTGTACGACGCCCGCCGCGTGGCCGAGCACTTGCAGATTCCCTACTACGTCGTCAACCAGCAGGAGCGCTTCGAAGACGATGTTGTCCGGCCCTTTGTCGCCGAGTACCTTCGCGGGCGCACGCCCATTCCTTGCTCGCTGTGCAACAACCACCTCAAGTTCGACCAGCTCTTGAAGACGGCGCAGTCGATCGGCGCAGGCCGCATCGCGACAGGACATTATGCAATCAACGAGTACGACGCCGGGCGCGGGCGCTGGATTCTGAAGCGGGCCACGGATTCCGGAAAGGACCAAACTTACTTTCTCTTCGGCCTGACGCAGGAGCAGTTAGCCCACACGCTTTTCCCTCTGGGCCGAATGACCAAGCCCGAGGTGCGCGAGGTGGCGCGGCAGCATGGCCTGGCGCTGGCCGAGAAGCCCGACTCGCAGGAGATTTGCTTCATCCCCGGCGGCGACTACAAGCAGTTTCTGACGGCTTATCTTGAGGAACAAGGCCGGCAACTGCCGGAAACGGCCGGCGAGCTGGTAACTCCCAGCGGAGAAGTGCTGGGCCGCCACGAGGGCATCTTCAACTTCACCGTGGGACAGCGCAAGGGGCTGGGCGTCAGCTCACCCTCGCCGCTCTACGTGCTGCAAATCGACCCAGCCACGCATCGCGTCACGCTGGGCGCGGACGAAGAACTGGCCACCCGCACCTTGAGAGCCCGTGGCCTGAACTGGATTTCCATTCGGGAGTTGACTGCGCCAATGCGCGTGCGAGTGAAGATTCGCCACCGCCATGAGCCCGCCTGGGCGACCTTGGAGCCAGCCGGCACGGACGAAGTCATCGCCACCTTCGACGAACCGCAGCGCGCCGTTACGCCGGGTCAGTCGGCGGTCTTCTATGAAGGCGACGAGGTGGTGGGCGGGGGATGGATTGTATAGAATAGCGACGCGCTGCCCGCAAGACAGTGTCGTGTTGGCCTGCCGGTCAGCGCACGGCTAGCGCGATTGCAGTCTGGACCCGCGCAGAGATTCGATGACCGCCTTGGCCACCGCCAAGATGCTTGAGATCTGCCGCATCGGGCGGCTGACGACATCGGTCACAAAGCCCCCGGCGCGGTCAGCGGTATCCAGAACGCCGGAAACCATGTGATCCACGCGACCGCTTTGCGTCCGCACCTTTTCCAGAATCTCCGTTACCGAGGATTGCATCTGCGTAGTTTGCACGCGCAGCGTGCGCGTAATCTCCACCAGGTCGCCGGCCGCAGCTTCAACCTTGGGCGAAACACGGGTCAAAAAACCCTGTGCGTTGGCAACAAACTCCTGTGCGCCTAGAAGGGTATCCCGCGAGCTGGCAAGGATTTCCCGCGTGTCGTAGATGACGGGCAGGAGAGTGGAACGCAGATTTCCGATCTCCTTTTGGATGGTGGCGGCTGCTTTGCGCGTGGTGACGAAGATTGCCAGCAGAATGAAGGCCTGCAGCAACACAGCCAGCCCGGTTACAACAGCAAAGGCGAGCAGGATGGTTTGATTGTCCAGTCTTGATATTTGCATGGATGTGGTCTCGCTTAGTAAATCTACAGGCTCTGGTTCTGTCTCTTGCGCGCTCCCCAAACCTAGCCGTAGCGTTATCTCCAGAGCCTGCGCTTGAGCCGCAACTTGGCCCGAGCGCAGAACTCCGGATGGATGGATGATGCTTCCCAAGGCACAAACGATCTGGGTTGGAGAAGGCCCCCAACTGAATCGCCGGGTTCAGCCCTCCTTGGGTTCATCGGAAGCGGGGGGCGTCTTGTAGGCCTGGCGTCCGGCTTCAACGGCCGCGGTTACCCGGCCGGTCTGTTCGGTAACCAGGTTCTTGCCGCGCTCTACGAATTCTTCCCACTGCGCCCGTCCGCGATCCACGACCTCGCGGCCGCGCTCCACGTATTCGCCAACCTGCTCCTTGCCCTGATCCACCAGGTTGCCCACCTGTTCGGCGGCTTGCCGGGTGCGGGCACGCAGGTATTCGGTTCCCTCCCGGGCGCCAGTGATCAGGTCTTCCCGGGTCTCTCGGCCGCTCTTGGGGGCGTATAAAATCCCTACCAGCGCGCCTACTCCTAATCCAGCCAAAAACCACGCCAGACCGTTAACCTTGTTGTCTTCTGCCATGATGAAAACTCTCCTTTTGCTCAGCCTGAAGATGCCTGAGCGTATCAAATTCCCCGCTATGGGGCAAACTGCTACCCGGCTGCCGTTCTTGCATGAACATCGGCGCGCATTCCCCAGTATAAGGAGAGAAAACGCGAGTGTAAAACAAAGGTTACGTTCCGCCCGGACAGATAAACGGTCAAATAAGCACACTCAGCGCAAAACGGAAACGAAGTGCCCAGGTTCAACCCCGAGTTGGAGCCGCACAGGATTGAATTGAAGAGAGAAGGAAATTGGGGCTGCGGCGAGAATCTGTCTCTTCATCCGCGATGAAAACATGGAATTTGTTGAAGATTATGAACTAGCGAATCGCTCCAAACGCTTCTTTTCCCGATTCAGACCATAGATTTCACTCAAGTATTTCGAGAATGCTTAGTCTGGCGTTATACGGGCAAAACATTCGAATCTGGACGCTGGAATTGGCCTACACTTGTGGCTGAGCAGAGAATCGTCTGGGTTGTTGAACCGTTTTTCTGACTTCAAGGGGTTGCTGGGGCCTCCGCAAGATGGACAACCGGCGCGGCGTGAAAGAATCATATTTTGAGGTATGCGATTCATGAGCTGTCTCCGCTGGATTTCTTTTGCAACGCTGCTTTCCTTCGCAATATTAGGCGCACCGGGCATGGCCCAGGATGATTCTCTGCTGAAAACCGCGGGACCTGCGCCATCGTCCGCCGAGCCGGGGCTTTTGTTTTACCTGTCGGGCGACCATGGCTTCAATGCCGACTACGCTGCCGGCGGCAATGCGGCGCCAAATTTCCTTTCGGACGTGAAGATTCTTCCCGGCGGCGCGAAGGGTTCCTACTTGCAGTGTGGCAATAACCAGCTGCTTTCGTATTGGGCGCCGGGCAACATCTATGCGCAGCGCGGAACGCTCTCGTTCTTTTGGCGGTCGCGCGACGCGGTGGACGAGACGGAGTTTCCCATCTTCCGCGTGGGATTTGCCGACCATTCCAGTTGGGACCAGGTGTGGCTGCGCATCGATTACAACGGCCACGGCTTCGATGCCTTTGTCACCGACGTGAACCTGGGACGGACGCGCGTCTCCTACACGATGCCCAGTTTTCCCAAGCCGGGCCAATGGGTGCATCTTGCGCTCACATGGGATGAGACTACCGGAATCCGTTTTTACGTCAACGGCAAGATGGTAGCCGAAAAAGCTGCCACAGGCATGTTCGATGCCGGACTGGATCAGTTCGGGCCGCATTCGCGCATCATCGGGCCTACGGGAGTCGAAAGCTCCTATAGTTATGATCGTGGCGGAGACCTGGACGAACTGCGCATCTACGACCGCGCGTTGTCGGACGAAAATGTGGCTTCGCTGGCCGCGGGAGATACTCCGAAGAATATTCCGGCTGTCCTGCGCAGTTCTGCCAGCACGGAGACGCAGAAGGAGTGGTGGTTCCACTATGGCTGGAATCGCGCCGGCGATATTCCCGCTCCGCTGCCCGCGACCAACACCACCATCCGCAAGGTGCAGATCAACGATGCATTCGATATAGGGCGCTGGTGGTGGAGAGCGAACGACGGCATTCGCGAAACCACGTGGCCGGGCGTCTACAATCGCTCGCGCCTGCCGGGCCGCTTCGATTACTTCCAACTGCCGGATTGGGACTGCTACGCGATCTCCGGCAAGACCGTAACCTTCATCCTGCCGGACGAGCCGTGGAATCATTTGGAGATTAACGGCGGCGCATTCGGCAACCTGACATTGCTGACGCCGGATGTGAGCGAAGATGCGGTGCGCCGGAGCGGGCTTGATGGAACCGCGCTGCCCGGCAAGACTCTCTTCGAGCGGCCCCGAGAGCAGGAGACGACCTTCCACGATTTCTCTGCGCCCATCACCGGCGGCAAGCTGCGTTTTACCAATGTGGAGCAGGAGACGCCCATCGGCGAATTCTCCGCCTACTACGTTCATCCAGGCGACCCGCCGCAGGGGAATGTTCAGCTCAAATACAGGCTGACTACAAACGCATCGCTGGAAGACAATCCGAGCCTGACGCCGTTGCTCAGCTTTATTCATGACCGGTATCCGGCGGACGAACGCGCGGTTGTTCTCGCCATGCCCGCTCCATTCGGTGGAGTGACAGGCGGATACATCGGGGGCCGCGGTCGCCGTGCCGGCTCACCGCACAGAGCATCCGGCAGCAATGCCGACGCGCCGAATATGCCGATTGTGCACATCCTCATTCCCGCTGATTTGCGCGGGCTCACGGCGATGACGACGCACGTTCCCTCCTACACATGGGACAACATCTATGCTGGCCTTGACGGCATCGCCATCGACCTTCCCGCGCTGCATGTGAAGTCAACGCACGGCGATTACGTGCCGATGAACATTGTGGTGAAAGACCCTCTGTGGCCGATGCGCGAGATGCTCAACTTCACTTTCTCGGTGAAGCCGGGCGAGCCGCACACCTTGTGGCTGGATACGCGCGACCGCATTCTGCCCAACGACAAGAGCCTGCTCATCACCATCGCCTCGGCCAGCGCGGAGTTTAACGCGAGCGCATTGGAAGGCGCGGAGGTGCGGCTGATCTTCAAGCCATACAAGGATGCAGCCATCGAGCATGTTGCCGACCGCCTGACCCAGGTGCGCGACAATTTTTCTAACATGACGGAAGAGCACGTCAACAGCCGGCGGCTGAACACTTACAACCGCTTCTATGCCGACATCACCGACCTGCTGCGCGTGGACCCGTCAAACGATCTCGGCCGCAAGTACTGGCATGAATGGAATTCGGAGACGACAGCGCCGGATTTCACTCCGCCGGCGATTCCGGCAGGCGTGCCCGCGTGGGCCTTCCTGCAAGCGAAGGATGTGGACTACTTCCAACGCATCGCCGACTTCTTCATCGACAAGCGCCAGGCCTGGGACGGCGAATTCGGCGGCGGCCTGGGTGATGACAGCGACTTCACTAATCTGTTTCCCTCGCTCGCCTTGATGGGCAACGAGCCGGAAAAGTTGAAGCGCTCTCTCTCCAGGGAACTGGAGGCCATGTACGAAAACAAGATGTGGACTAACGGACTGGCGACGGGGCAATTTGACGAACTGCACAGCTACGAGGATGGGCTGAATGTTCTGGGCCAGTCGTTGATGATGGATTTCGGCAACCCGAAAGATCTGGAGCGCGCGATGGTGACAGCCCGCCGGCTGGAGTGGCTGACGGGCATCAACGCCGCCGGGCACCGGCACATTCGCTCGTCTTATTTCAGCGGCTCAAAGATGGCCGAAGGCGGCGTATGGGGATGGACCAAGGGCCGTTCCTACATGGACTTTCACCCGGTGCTCGGCATGGTGCTCTTCAACGGCGCGCCGGAGACGCGCAAGATGGTGCTGGAGACCGTCGATGGAATGTTGGCGCACCGCAAGCAAGAGGCGGACGGCAGATGGGTCACGCGGACCGACATCAACTTCAAGACCGATGAAGATTTGCCCGGCGGCGATGCTACGCCCGCCTTCATGTTCTGGGCCGCTTATCGTTGGACCGGCGACAAGAAGTATCTTCTGCCGCTCATGGATGAAGGCCCGGCGGCGCTTCAGCATATCAGCTCAGACGCGCTGGACATGCTGAAGATGCGCGATGCATGGGGCAAGCAGGTGATTGCGGACGCGACTGTGCAATCCTTCAGCGGAGCAGCCGAGACCTTAGCATGGCAGGCGAGCGGCGATACGAAGTATCTTGAACGGTTGTACTCGGCACAATTGCATGCGGAATCGAACCGGGAATGGATTAATACGGAAGGCAGCCTGTGGATTGATCGCGTGACCGACTCCGCAGGGCCGATGTTCGTCAACACCGAGCTGCAGCGCGCGCGTTTTGGCGGCGTCGCGCTCATCCGCAATCACATCTATCCGGGCAATTCCGTCAGTTGGCGATTCGTTGCGCCAGCCACGCCGAGCAGCGTAGGCATCCTCGTTCCGGTGGCTATGCCGGATCATCTGAAGATCATCGTCTACAACCTGGATGCCGTTGCGGTGAAGGCGCAGATGACCGGATGGGAGATCGATCCGGGCAAATGGGAGATTACCCAGGGCACGCGCGGCAACGCTGAGACCGATCCGGTTACGAACCTCAGCACACGCTCCGAGAATTTCGAGCGCAGCACCAGCATCGACTTCACCTTTGCTCCGCACGTGACGACGGTGCTGGAACTCAAGCTGGTCGAAAAAGGAGTGCCTTACTGGTCGAGGCCCGACCTGGGGATCAGCGCGGACGACATAAGGGTCGAGGGCAACCGGATGAAAGTGACGGTCCATAGCCTGGGCGCGGTCGATGCTCCAGCGTCGAAGGTAGTGCTGCGCGATCGAGCGGGTAAGGTGATTGCCACGGCTCATGCCGCCGCTCTGAAGGCTCCTCTCGACCTGCTTCCCAAGACGGAAACCGTTTCGCTGACCCTGCCGCCCGGCGCTGATTGGAAGGGCGGAAGCGTGAGCGTGGAGATCAGCGGCAAGCTGCCGGAGATTACGCAGATGAATAACCGGGTGCAGTTCTGACGGGGCCGGCAAGCGTTCATCGTACAATAATTTTCTGCGCGGAATAAAATGCGCGCCACAACAACAGGAGGCTTGATGTCAGGCAATGCAATTCCGGTTATCCATTCCAAGAACGAGGGAATGTCCACTCCCGAGCCAGGCCTGCGCCGCCAGGTGATGTCTTATAGCCCGTCCATTATGCTGGTGCGCCACACCATGATCAAGGGCTGGGTTGGCGCGCTGCACAGCCACCCGCACGAACAGATGCTCTATATCGTGCGCGGACGCATCCGTTTTGAGTATCCCGGCGGCGTCTTTGACATGGTTGCGGGCGACAGCTTTCTGCTTCCCGGCAGTGTGGAGCACCAGGCCTCCGCACTGGAGGACTCCGAGGTGCTGGATATTTTTACGCCCATGCGCGAAGATTACGCGGCGTAACAACAGGAATCATTCAGATGTGTCCTCCATCACTCAACTGAAGAGAACCGCAATACAACAAGCACCTCGTGGCAGGACCACTCGACGCCTCGGGCAGCTTTTCCTGCCGCGAGAAAATTTCCTTAACGGGTATTATTTCAATAGACATACAAGATACCGCGAGAAGGTATTGACTATTTATATTGACAACAGTCCGTGTGCATTAAGATAATTCATCTGCTAAAGAGGTCTGACCACATCTTGTCTTAAAAATTGTTGTTGCGATGCCTCTAACGCCAAGTTCTCTTGATTCGTTTAGCCAAATGCTGTTCCCGGAGAAATGCCATGTTGCGTAGCTACCGCCTTGCCGCCACCCTCTCTTTGCTCAGTGTGATCTTCCCGTTGAGCGCCGCCGCGCAGACTCCTATCGCGTTGCCCACTACCATGACTACTCTCAATAGTTCCTCGTCAGCAGCAGCGCGTGGCGGAATGGTGGTGGATGCATTTGGCAACGTCTTCATCTCGGATGACGTTGGCGGCAAGGTCTATGTGGCGAATCAGAGTGCGGGCACGACCAGTGTATTCATTGGAAGCGCCTCGACGAACTGCGCGGGATCCATCTCGTCCAGCGGTGACGGCTGCGCCTTTGCCAACGCGAAGTCTGCCACGAATATGCGCAATATCGGCATCGATCCATACGGCAATATCCTGCTGGCTGGGTATGGTGACAATCTGGTGCATATTCTTTGTCGCACAGCATCGCCCCTGTGTACGACGAGCACGCCTTCTCCCTCGGCTACAAGCCCAATTCAAGTCAAAGTGGGCAACATGGGTCTGGTGGCTGGTTGTGTGCCAACCCTTACCAGCGCAGGCACCAAGGCGACGGGTTTGGATAACGCTCAAGGTTTTCTGACAGCCTCTTCTACTTACAGCACAGCCACGTTCCTGACAGGCTCGTGTTCAACGACCGGCACGACGTATAACCCTTATGGAGCGACGGCAGACGTTTACGGCAACGTTTATTATGCTGACCTTGGTTCTGCTGCTGCGTCGGAGCGCTGGCGCGTGGTGGTGGGGCCGGCTTCGTATAACGGCCTCACCAACCCGCTTTACACGGTTCTGGCACAGAATACTGTCTGGGGAACGATTAAGGCGGGTTATGTTTACACTATCGCCGATGGCAACACCAACGGTACAGTCACTGCTCCCACCACTACCGCGGGCCAGCCATGCACTACCGCGGTCTCCGGATGGAGCACTGCCGGTACGGCGACTGACGCGTTCGGGGACGGTTGCCTGTTTACCAGCAGCGTACAGCCAGGCAGCACCAGCTATGCCTCGGGCGTGGTTGTGGACGCGGCTGGCAATATGCTTTACACCGATCCGGGGCGCGGCTTGCGCGTCTTGTTTGTGCAAGGCTGGCCTACGGCGAGCGCTGCCGCTTCGGCGGGTGCTACAGGGACAGTCGCCACCGCGGGCGTGGCGATGTACAAGGCCATTGTGGCCAACAACTCCTCCGTTACGCCCACGTCTGGATATATCTACATACTTGCCGGCGGCGGCGGCACAGGGATTTCGGCGACCCCCACGCTGGGCTCCAGCACCACAGTTTCGAGCACCAGTGCACGCAGGCTTGCCATCAGCCCGCAAGGCAATGTCTACATTGGTGTATATAACAGCGCTTCTGCCAGCAACGTGGTTTACTTCTACGACATCAACACCGGATACATTCGCATCCTGCTCTATGGAGGAACGAATCCAAGCACGTCGGGCAGTTATTGCACCGGAAGTGCAGGCGCAAAGTCGATCGACACCATCGGTGACGGTTGTCCGGTGAGCAATTCCGCCGCTACTTCCTATGCCACGTTTGGCAATGGCAACAGCGCGCTGCCCCTGGCCGTGGATGCACAGGGCAATCTGTATATCTATGATTCGGTGACAAGCGGTACGGCCACGCTGGTACGCAAGGTGCTGGCACAGGGCATGGCGCCGCAGACTCTGGGCACGACGCAGACGCAAACCCTCCTGCTCCACTTCCCGGAGACGGAAACCAAAGGCGCTTCATCTACGCCGGCAACAGTATTGTCGGCCAGCGGGGATATATCGGCTGCATCCTCGTCCGTCATCACGCCAACATGCACGCAGAGAGCCGACAAGTCTATGGACTGCACGGTGGGGGTTACCACGACTCCATCCGCGGCAGGACTGCGGTCGGCGGCGCTTACGGTGACTCTGCCTGCGGTTTCGTCTGGTACCTGGGACAACGGTTCTGCCACAATCGCACTGGGCAGCAAGGTGACCGGCTCGGTAATGGTAGTGGACAGCGCATCGTTGGGTGGTTCACCCATCGCGCCCGCCACGAATGCGTACTTAAGCGGATACACGCCGGCTGCAGTAGCTGTGGATGGCGCGGGGAATGTCTACGCGGCCAACGGCACAAGTATTCTGGAGTCGATCAGCGGCACCACGTATACGCTGCCATCGTTGACGGCAACGCCCAGCCAGATCGCAGTGGACCCGACGGGAAACATTTTTGCTGTGAACAGCGCTTCCTCGACGATCACGGAACTCCAGGTGACCAAGGCGGGTGTGCCTGCGACCTACGCCACGACCTCGGTCTCCTATACGCCCAGCAGCGGCACGGCCGCTCCACAGGCGATTGCCACGGATCAGTTCGGCAATCTCTACGTGGCGGATTATCAATCATCGGACGCTTCCGCCGTCTACCGGCTGTCCTGGTCGCCGCTCACGCAGACATATCAGAATCAGGTGACGATCGCCAGCGGCCTGAACAATCCGGCCTCGCTGGCCGTGGATGCTTCCGGCAATGTGTTTATCGCGGACAAGAGCGCGGGAGAGGTTTATGAGTATTCGCCGTCTTCGGCTCTCACTTACTCGCTGGCGAATACGTACACCGTGACTTCGCCGGATGCGGTGGCCGTGGACCCAGGCGGCGATGTCTATGTACAGACCGGTTCGTCGGTTGTGGAAATTCCGGTCAGCGGTCCTGTAACCACCGTGCTCACGGGACTGAGTTCACCTGTCGGACTGGCGGTCGATGGCCTGGGTAACGTCTATAGCGCCGACGCGAGCACGACCAGCATCACCCAGGTAGTGCGCAATGCCGCCTCGGCAAACTTTGGCGTCAGTGAAACGACGGCGTACGCCGCCACGCTGACCAACGCGGGCAACCTGGTTACGGCTACTCCCTTTTCCACCACGCTAGCCAATATCGATTTGGCGGCTGGCAGCGGAACAGGGTGCAGCGTATCGAACAGCCTGCTCAGCGCGATGACCGCCGGACAGGCCTGCACCATCTCCGCGGAGATGATCGGAGCCTATTCGACTAGCGCGTCCGGCGCGATGACCGCCGCGACGAACATTCTCGAATTTACGCCCACGACGAGTACGATAGGCAGCCTGCAATTCAGCGGCACGTTGCCGGCAGGCCAGGTGTATTCGACGACCACGTCGATCTCCGGTCAGACCCCCGCCAGCCCGATCTATTCGGCCAGCGGCACGGAAGCAACCTTTACGGTGACCGTGGCAGCAACAGTTCCGCCAACGAATACCGTATATGTGACCGTGGACATGACGACTACCGGGTATACGTTGAACTCGAGCGGCCAGGCCACCGTTTACGTTACGGGACTGAAGGCGTGCAGCACCAACAACTGCCACACCATCTCGGCAACGTATTATACGAACGGCTTTTATACAGGCTCCATCTCCGGCAGCACGGCTTTCAACGTCGCACAGTCGACCACTTCGGCGAGTTGGTCGCCCGCCGCGACCACGCAGCAGGTCAGCGCGGCCATCGGCACCACCGGCGTGCTCAACCCAGCCGCGACAACTACCGATAGCAGCGTGACGAGCCTTGCCGGAAACTTCGCCTATACGGCGACCTGCACCAGCACCGTTTGCCCGGCGTCCTATCCGAATGGAATAGCGGTCGGCATTGACGCATCCACCTATCTGCCCATCGGAACCTATACGCTGACCGCGACCTTTATTCCGATCGACACAACCGACTATTCGAGCGCGTCTTCGGTTCAGGTTACCGGCTACACGGTGACTCAGGCCACGACTGCGGCGTCTGTCGGCGCTACCACCATGCTGGTGGCATCCAGCGGAGGAAACTACACCACCCTGTCGGCTGCCCTGGCGGCTTTGCCAGTGACCGGCGGAACCGTCTACCTGGCCCCCGGAACCTACACCGGCCAGAACGCCATCAGCTATCCAAATGTTTATCTGCGCGGCCTGGGCGGCGATCCGACAAAGATTATCCTCACTGCCGCGAACGGCAACTTTAATCTGGGTTCTTATCCGCAAAGCTCGGGGACGGTCTTTGGTCCTGGGCCCGCGGGCAAGGCTGGCGATGAGGGATCGGCAACTCTGGATGTCAGCAAAAACGGCTATCCCAGCGGCTCGTCCTCGCCCTACGGTTTCTATGCCGAATATCTGACCATTCAAAACACCTACGACACCGATCCGGTAACCACTTCCACCACCACGGCCAGCGGCAATGGCGGAACGTGCATCTTCAATCCCGGCGGCACGGCCTATACGCTTCAGTATCTTTACAACAACAATTTGTCATGCGGCGCGCAGGCGCAGGCGCTGTTTATGAACGCCGATCAGGCGATTCTGAACAATGTGAACCTGACCAGCCAGCAGGACACGCTCTATGCCGGCTACCAGGGAACCGCCGGCAGCACCTACGTTCCATCCCGCCAATACATCTGGAAGGGATTGATCACCGGCGATGTGGATTACATCTACGGCGATGCGGCGCTGGTTCTGGATCACACGAACATCTTCACCACATGGCATGGCACCACAGCCACAGGCACGGAGACCATCACCGCGCAGAACAAGAGGGCCCAAACCGGCGGCAGCGGTGATTACCTGAGCGGCTACGTTTGCAATGCGTGCACGCTGATGTCGCAGACATCGACCGCCAACGGCGGCGCAATGACAAATCTGTACTATGGCCGTCCGTATGGGACCTATTCGACTTTTGTCCTGCTCAACTCTCAAGTGGATCAGGTGAATGCGAAAGGCTGGGTTGGATGGGATGGCGCGTCGCAATACCTGAACACCTCGACCTATGCCGAATACAACACGAAGGCTTACATCGATCCCGCGGTGGGAACCGCACCGTATCCTTCGATCTTGTTCTATCCCACGACCGGGGCCGGCGGAGTGATCCCCAGCGGCGGTAACATCGGCACTGGCGTGATAGGAACGCGTGAATCCAGTGCGCTGGCGCTGACGGCTGGCACGGCGGCGCCGTACTATCCGGTGAACTTCCTTTCCAATATTGTTTCGACGACCGGTGGTTATACCGGAATGCCGACCACCTGGAACCCAGTCACGGCGCTGGCCGCGAGGGTGAACGCCTTCGCCTCCACCGGCGCCATCACGACGGTTGCTTCGGGCAGCAGCGTTACCATCCTGGGCCGTCCGCAGACACCGGGAGCCGGCTTCGTCCCCACCGGAACGTATCAGTTCCTGGACAGCGTAAACGGCGCTGCAGCCACAGTGATGACGAACGGCTCCGGTTCGCTCGATGCCAGTGGCGAGGCCTATCTGACCACCTCCTCGCTCGCGACAGGCACACACTCGATCACCTTCGCCTTCGCCACGGGCGACGGCAATTTTGCCAGCTCCACCTCCACTACGCCGTACATCCTCAATGTCACCGGCGGCACACAGCAGGCTTCGACTGTCACGGTCACACCCGCCGCCAATGCGATCTATGGCTCCTCTGCTTCGGCAACCATCACCGTGGCAGCCAGCAGCGGAACCACCGTTCCCACGGGCACGCTCCTATACTGGGTGGACAGCGGATCCGTGCAGACCGTTACCCTCTCCGGCGCGGGCACGTATAACGTCACTCTCGCTTCACCCGCCGCGGGGACGCATACCTTGCATACCGTTTACGAGGGCGACGCGAACTTCCTAGGCAACACAGCGACGGGTTATCTGGCTGTCGCCAGAGCCATTCTGCAGATTACGGCCACGAAAGCCACCATGGTCGTCGGCGGCACGGTGCCCACTTCTTTTGCATACACCATCACCGGCTATGTGAATGGCGATACCTCCAGCGTGTTGAGCGGAGCACCCGCTATAAGCACTACGGCAACCAGTCCCGCCGTCATTGGCGAATATCCGATTACCGTTACGACCGGCACGCTGGCGGCCAGCAACTACACCTTCGCCTTCACCGGCGCTTATCTCTATGTGACCGGAACCTCACAGGCCGCTGCCGTGGCCACCGGCGACAGCCGCACTGTTACCGAGCCGTCCTTCCCGGCGGTTTGCCAACAGCTCAACGCCGACATCACCCAGTTAAACAACGATATTCCGGCATCGGTCGATACGGCCGCCACGCCGCTCTCGAACGCCAACCTCATCAATCCCACGGTTACCAATCCTGACGGCGGACGCATCCAGGCAGCATTGAATGCCTGCTCGGCGAGCTATCCTGGATCGGGCCCCGGCCTGTCCGTTGAACTTTCAGTCGACGGCGCGGGCAACAACGCGTTCCTTACCGGCCCGCTAATCATGCCGTCTAATGTCACGCTGCTGGTTGATCCCGGCGTGGTGCTGTTCTTCTCGCGCAACGCACAGGATTACGACAAGGTTGCAGGCACGCACACCTGCGGCACCATCAACACTAGCTCCGCAACCAGCTCCTGCTTGAACTTGATCGATATTCCCAAGACCTCGACGAATGTCGGCATCATGGGCTACGGCAAGCTGGACGGCCGCGGCGGCGACACGCTGATCAACGCCATCGCCCCCTATCAGGGCTATAGCTGGTGGGGACTGTCGGCAGCCTACGCCAGCCCCAACAGCCAGCAGAATCCGCGCTGGATTGAGATGGAATCCGGCTCCAGCAATATCACCCTCTACAAGATCACGCTGCGCAATGCGCCCCTGTTCCACGTTGCGACAGGCGGCGCGGTGAGCAACTTTACCGCCTGGGACATCAAGATCATCACGCCTACCACTTCGCGCAATACGGACGGCATCGATCCTGGAAACGTCACCAACGTGACCATTACCCGCTCGTGGATCTCCGATGGTGACGACAACGTCGCCGTCGGCGCCTCCGGCACAACGGCACCTGCCTCGAATATCTCCGTCACCAACAACCACTTCTACGCCGGACATGGCCAGTCATTCGGCAGTTTCACCGGCGCGGGAATCAGCAATGTGCTTTGGGACGGTAATATGGCTTCCGGCAATGGATTCGCCAATATAGGAAGCGCGTCAATTACTGGAACTGCCGACAGCAACTCTACCGGCATCCGCATCAAAACCGCCAACGACCGCGGCGGCCTGGTCACCGGCATTCAGTACTCGAACGAGTGCTTGCTGGACCACAAGGCTGATATTCAGTTCACGCCGTATTACAGCAGCGGCGATTCTACGAATGAGTTACCGAATTACCAAAACATTCTGATGCAGAATGTCGTCTTCATGAACGATGCTTCAACCGCCAGCGCGGGAACGGTAGAACTGACGGGAGAGTTCAACACCAACCTCGGCGGCACTCCCAGCCCGGTTATCAATCCGCTTCATTTCACCCTCGATAACGTGACCTTCCCGTCTGCTCTCAGCAGCCTGGTCAATTCCACGACTCCTGTCGAAACCACCAGCATTTGGAGTGGTGGAAATTATAGCGGTGGAACCGGGCAATATGCTGCACTTACCTACGGCCCAGGCGCTGTATCGACCAACTTCATCACCGCGTATGCCAGCCTGGCCAGCGTTTCAGCCAACAACGACACGGTAACCAATAACATCACGGCGAGCAGCCTCAATCCGCCCTCCTGCACCTTTACCTACATTGCGCCGGAGTTGACCGGCCCAACAGGCCTGCCGCAGACCATCACCCAGGGCCAGAATGCGACAGCAGTGGTGATTCTGACGCCGGCCGTGGGTGGCGCTGCCTATCCTACCGGCACGGTTACGCTGATCGACGCTCTGACCAGCAGCACATACACTGCTACATTGCCGGGAACCACCGACACCATCTCGATTCCGTTGAGCGGGCTCTCGGTGGGTACACACACCCTCACCGCGGCTTACTCGGGAGACACCAACTACGTTGGCACAGCAGGCGTCTACACCACAACGTCGCCCTATGTCATCACCGTCAACGCCGGCAGCCTGAGCGCCACCACCACATCGTTGGGACTGCCCGTCAGCACCTCCGCCACCTCCAGCTACGGCACGGCCATCACCGCAACGGCCACCGTCACCGGCGTCAATCCCACCGGCTCGGTTCAGTTTGTTGTCAGCGGGGGCGGCCTAACCGGCAGCTACACCTATGCCACCGTGGCGCTGACCTCGGGCACGGCTTCAGCCAGCATCAACTTGCCCTATAACGCCATCGCCTATAGCATTACCGCCGTTTATAGCGGCGACTTGGCGAATGCCGGTTCCACTTCATCCGTGGCTTCGCTCACTGTTGGAGCGGCCGTCACGCAGACCACTCTGACGGTTAACACCGCCAGCGCCGCGCTGGGCAATCCCTTCATTCTGACGGCTACAGTCACTTCCACGGTTGGAACGCCGGCGGTGGCGCCCGTAAACTTCGCGTATTCCACTACCCTTTTAGGCGCACAGACCACGCTGGGCACCGCTACCACAAACAGCAACGGAGTGACCACGTATTACCTCAACTCCCTGCCGGTTGGCAGCTACTATCTCTTTGCCAGCTTTGCGGGCGTAGGCAGCTACGGATCATCGACTTCCACGCCCGGCATTCCCATCACGGTCACAGCCGCGACGAACATCGTGCAGTTGTCCAGCAACCCGATCGCGCTGCCCTACACCATAACCACCATCGCCGGCGGCGGAGCCGCGGTGCCCAGCAGCGGCAATATGGTTTGCACCGGCGCCACCGATAAGTACGGCGACGGCTGCCAGGCCACCGCGATGGCCTTCACTTCCGGCGACGATATGCGCGCCGTAACTGCTGATCCATCTGGCAATGTTTACCTGACCGATATCAGCGCCACGCGGGTGCGGCGCATCGCGCCTAACGGCGTCATCACCACCTTCGCCGGCGGCGGTTCCACCTGCACTCCTCCAGCAACTACGTCCGCCTTGGGATCCGGATGCACCCCCACGGCAGCCGCACTCAGCAAGCCGCGCGGCGTGGGAAGCGATGCTGCCGGCAATGTCTTTATCGCTGACTACAGCAGCGACAAAGTCTTCGAGGTCAAGGCTGCCGATGGCCTGATGTATCTGGTCGCCGGCACCGGAACTGCTACTTCGACTGGAGATGGCGGTCCAGCAACATCCGCAACCGTCAACACGCCCCGCGGCGCATGGGGCGATAGCCTCGGCAACATTTATATCGCCGAAACCGGTGGATACAGGATCCGCGTCGTAGATACCGCGGGCAATATCCACACCTTTGCCGGCACGGGAACCAATACTTCAACCGGGGATGGCGCCGCGGCTACAGCCGCTACGATTTCGAATCCGCAGGGCGTCTTCGTGGATGCGAATCTAAACGTCTACGTCGCCGATTCTATTGGAAAGATTCGCGTCATCTGCGTTACCTGCGGCAACAGCTCACCGCTGGATAAACTCTTGCAGGCAGTGGGTGCTACTACTACGCTGAATTCCGCGACCAACGGCTACATCTACACCATCGCCGGCAACGGATCAGCCGCGGCTTACACCGGGACATATCCGATCCTTGCCACCAGCGTCTCCATGGCCCCGCAGAAGTTGTCCATGGACAACAGCGGTAACCTGTACATCTCCGACAGCAACGGTTTTGTCTGGTTCCTTGATTTCCATACCGGCTACCTGCGCGCGATTGCCGTGAACGGAACCGTTTGCACGAATAAAACGGATAGCTACGGTGACGGTTGCCCCGCCACCCAGGCCAACTTTGGCAGCAATGGCGGCAACGGCCTCGGCGCCGGAGTGGACACGCAAGGCAACCTCTACATCTCTGACTCGACCAACGGACTCATCCGCAAGGTGATCACCGGCCTGGCGTCGCCGGCGACCGCAGTCAACGCAACCACTACGCTGCCCGTGCAGATTCACTTCGTAGCTGGCGACACAATTGCGAGCAGCAATGGGCTGGCCTACACGTCGAGCGAGTGGACGTTGGGCACACCCGCCTGCACCCCAAAAGTCGATACCACTACCGACTGCCTGCTCACCTCCAGCTTCACCCCGGCTGTTTCCGGCGCGCGTTCCACGCCACTCACTGTCAACAGCTCCGCCGGCAATAAGGCTAACCTTACCCTCTCAGGAATCGGACTCGGCATTACGATCACCTCCTACTTACCGGCTGCGCCCGTGTTCGGACAGTCCGTTACGGTCTCCGCCACCGTTACCGGCAGCACATTGCTGACGCCGACGGGCACCGTGGCATTCTACCTGGACGGCTCATCCACGGCAGCCGCCAGCGGGACACTCAACGGCAGCGGCGTCGCCACGGGCTCGCTGACAGCACTCAGCACTGGCTTGCACTCGGTCATCGCTACCTATACCAGCAGCAACGGTTATCCCACGGCGTCGACCACCGTCTCGTCGAGCTTTACCGTGGGCAAGGCCAATCCAACACTCGCCTGGGCAACGCCCGCGGCCATCACCTATGGCACGGCGCTGAGCGGAACACAGCTTAACGCCACCGCAACCGGCGTGACCGGCGCCACTCTTCCCGGCGTGTTCACCTACTCGCCGCTCTCGGGCGTGGTGCTGACGGGGGGAACGCAAACCCTCTCCGTGAGCTTCGCTCCCACGGATATAACGGACTACACGACGCCGGCGACGACCACCGTATCGCTTCAGGTAAACAAGGTGTTGCCAACCATCACTTTGGTTTCCAGTCTGAATCCGATGCTGCTACAGAATCCGGTCACCTACACGGCCACGGTTTCTTCCACGGCCGGTAAGCCGACGGGCACGGTGGCCTTCTCGGATGGCGGAACGGTGATCACGGCCTGCGCCAGCGTGACGGTGACTACGGCAACCGGCCAGGCGAACTGTGCCGTCACCTACACGGTCACCGGTACGCACAGCATCACCGCGGTCTATAGCGGCGATACGAATTTCCTCGTCGCCGGACCCAGCAATACAGTCTCCGAGGCGGCGATCGACATCAATCTGGGCAGTCCTACTACAGGTGGTGGAACCACATCCTCGGAAACTATCCTTCCGGGCGGTGCGGCAACGTATTTGTTCCCCATTGCTCCGAGTAGTGGCACTACCTTCCCATTGCCAGTGACTTTCACCGTCAACGTGACGCCTGCATTGCCCTCGGGCACGACTATGGCCCTTACCCCGTCGGCATGGGTTTACGCCTCCAACAACCCCTGGTCGTGGACTCTGCCCGCAAGCACTTCGCTGGCCGGCACTACGGTGCTGACCATCCAGCTTCCGCAGGCCACCGCGTCCGCGCAACCTGCGGGCGGCAATCTGGCCTTGCATCTGGCGCCGTTCTCGCTGGCGCTGTTGCTGTTGCCCTTCGCGGGCAGGCTGCGCAAGAGCGGCAAGCGGCTGGGCAGGATGCTCGCGATCGTATTGCTGGCGGGCGCGGGCGCGGCAACGCTGGCCGGATTGAGCGGTTGCGGCTCCAACACCGGCTTCTTTGCTCAGTCGCAGCATAGCTACACAGTTACTGTGACCGTAGGCTCCGGCTCGCTGTCGCACACATCCACCGTCACCTTGACGGTTGAGTAAAAAGGAGAACTGAGATGCGTATATCGAATCGCGGAAGGGTGCTCCTTGTGGGCGCATGCATATTGGCGGGCCCCGCAGGTTGGGCCCAGCAGAGCCAGAAGCCGGTGGCGCCGGCGACGGTCTCCACCGACCTGGCCATAACCTTTGCTGGCGAGCGGTCACAGGCATCGCCCGGCCAGACCAACTTCTGGTTCAAGGGAGGCGGAGCGGACGCGGCGGTGACTTTCAAGAATGGTTTGGGCATTGCCGCCAGCCTGACCAGAGATCGTGCCTCCAACGTTACGCCGGGCTTGGATGTGAACAAGACCGCCATTCTGGCCGGTCCGCGCTACACTTGGACAGCCTGGCAGGGCCATGCCTCTGCCGTGGACAATCACCGTCTGCAAATCTTTGGGCAGGGATTGTTCGGCTTGACGTATGGCTTCGGCGGCGTTTATCCGGCCTCCCTCGGCACGTCGACTTCCTCTGCCAGCTCTATGGCCTTGCAAGCCGGCGGAGGTCTCAACTATTACCTCACCAGGAACTTCGGCCTGCGCCTGCTGGAAGCTGACTACGTGCGGACAGGGCTGCCCAACGGCGCCGCCAATATTCAGAACGACCTGCGGCTCTCCGCTGGCGTCACCTGGCATTTCGGGTCCACGGCTCCGCCGCCGGTGAGCGTGTCGTGCACTGCGAGCCCGGTGACGGTGTTTGCCGGCGATCCGGTGACGGTGACGGCAACAGCCAGCGGGCTGGATCCCAAACTGAATGCGGTTTATACCTGGAGCGGCAGCGGCGTATCGGGCAACGGGGCAACGGCCACAGTGGCCACCGCGGCGCTTGCGCCGGGCAGCTACACGGTGAAGTGCGGCGTGAAGGAAGGCAAGGCCGGCAAGGAAGGCCTCAAGCCATGGGAAGCGGCTGATGCCTCGACCAGCTTTACGGTGAAGGCCTTTGAGCCGCCGACAATCAATTGCTCGGCTAACCCCGGCACTATCAAGCCGGGCGAGACCAGCACCATTACCGCGGCCGGTGTGAGCCCGCAGAATCGCTCTCTGACGTATAGCTACGCGGCTTCGGCGGGCACGGTGGCCGGTAACGGCGCAAGCGCGACCTTCGCCTCGACCGGGGCGCCAACTGGCACGGCCAGCATCACCTGCAACGTGAGCGACGACAAGGGGCAGACGGCCACAGCCAACACCAGCGTGACCATCCTGGCCCCGTATGTGGCTCCGGCTCCGGTCGAACCGCCGGAGGTCAAGCAACTGGAGGCTCGCCTGGCGCTGCACAGCGTCTTCTTCCCGACCAATCTGCCCACGGCCAGCAATCCCAAAGGCGGGCTGGTGGCCAGCCAGCAGGGAACTCTGTCCACCCTGGCGTCGGACTTCAAGAAATACCTTGTCTATAAACCGGAAGCCCAACTGACCCTGACCGGACATGCGGATGTTCGCGGATCCGTCGAGTTCAACCAGGCGCTCTCCGAACGCCGTGTTGCGCGCACAAAACAGTTCCTGGTAGAACAGGGTATTCCGGAAGCTAAGATAGAAACGCGCGGCCTCGGCAAGGGGGAAAACCTCACCGCGGCTCAGGTAAAAGAGCTGGTCGAACAGAATACTACTCTGAGCGCCGCGGAACTGGGGAAGGTTCTCCAGGACCTGGGCGTGATTGTCTGGGCTCAAAATCGCCGTGTAGATGTCACGCTGAGCACCACGGGCCAGCAATCGGTGCGCTTGTATCCATTCAACGCGGCCGATGCGTTGACCCTTATCGGCAAAAAGACCGCGGCGCCCGTCAAGAAGGCTGCGGGGGGCGCGGTCAAGAAGCCCGTTACGCCTGTGAAGAAGAAGCCCGTCTCGCCCAAGAAGTAACTTCAAGGCGCAGATGAAGCACGGAATACGTCCCGGGAACCGCCTTCCTATTCAGGGAAGGCATGGTTCCCGGGATTCAGCATATCTGGTGGAAACCGATCCCCATCAGGGCCGCGGTCTTGCGGAGTGTTTCGGACACATGGCCTACACCTACAGCGCAGTGGTGAGCCGCGCCCTGCGCGTTCCAGGCGTTCACGAAACCACGCGCGCCGAGGGGGAAGCGGTAGCGGCTGTTGGTGTTGCCAATCGCCATAATCTCGCCGGCTACGCTCTCGCCCTCGGCCACCAGCAGCTTGAATCGCGCATCCGCATCTTCCACCACTGAAAGAAGAGTTACCGGGCCGTGCTTCACGCTCATCTCGACAGAAAGACCGTGTCCTACCTTGCCGTGATAAACCGTAAGCGGCCGTACCTTGGTTTTTCCCTCGCTGATGGCGATGTGGCCGGGGCCATCATGGCCCATGAACACCAGATCGTCGTTGAAGTCCATCGCATAATATTCGGTGAATGAGCCGCCCGCGCCCAGACAGTCCATGATCTTCATGGCCAGCGCATTCTTTACCTCATACTCTCCAGCCACGGGAATATGGCGCGCGGTAAGCAATGAAGTCCCAAGAATAATGGAACTTATTGTCTCTTCATTGGCCGTGCCCGTGCCTTTGTAGTAGTAAGCCATCGCATCCAGTGCGTGCCTTGCAACAAACGCATCAAGCGCCAGCGAAGTGCGCGCCGCGCGACGCAACTCCTCCGGCGGACAATCCGGCTGAACATCGAAGGCGTCATAAAACTCTTCGACGCGCCGCGCAATTTCCGCTTCCTTGATTTCGCTGGCCAGCGCGCTCAGCTCATCCACTTCGAGAATCTCCACGTGCGTGCCGAAGACGATCGAAACCAAGGTTACATCTGTCATGATGTCCAGCATGCCGCTGTAATAATGACCTAGCAGCCCTAACCGTGCCGATGCCAGCGCGGAACGGACCTGTGCCGCCGCCAGCCATTCTTCAACCTCCCGCCAGGTTGCATCCTCGGTAAGAAAGCCGGTCACCTGATGAAAAGGAATCCTGGCTCGCATCAGAACATTAGCAATCTCCGGAACCGGACAAGCCGAGCAGTACGCGAGCCAGTGACCGGTCATGGCGGTTCTATCTTTTAGTTGGTTAAAGGACTGGTAATCGATGGCCGCTTCGGGTTGCAGGTTCAGCACGATCACAGGCACACCGGCGCGCTGCACCAGCGGCAGAACAGTATTCGAAAGAGCATAGGTGGTGACGTATAAAAACAGTATGTCGATGTCCTCGCGGCGGCATTGATGGCCAGCTTCGCGCGAGCGCTCTGGCGTATCCACCAGGCCAAGGTTGACGATCTCGACACCGGGCCGGGCAAGCCGGGCTGCCACCTGCCCGACATAACCCTCCAGGCGTGCTTTGAGCCCCGCAAACTGGCTCCAGTAGGCATCGAGCCCAATGCCGCAGAGTCCTGCCCGAAGCTCTTGTTTACCGTCCATGGTGATTTTCTTCCCCACTCTTACTTGAATCGTTTCATGCTGTTGATTTGTATGGTGACCGGTTCGAGAATGCCAGACGGCAGCAATGGAGAATCTTTTGTGTAAGCGCGAACATTTGTGTGGGTGTAGCGGGCAGTAGACCCTGGCTGCAGGTCTCCTATGATCCGGTTGGGCCAAAGATTGGTGACTTGAATCTCCAGTGTATTGTCTCCCGAATGGAGAACAGGATCGATGCGCGCGACAAATGGCGCCCTCCACATTGTCTGCACTGGAATGCCATTGACAGCGACGGAAGCAATCTCACGCACTTGCCCCAGATTCAACCATAGCTGCTGTTGAGGCACGAGAAGCGTGCTGGGAATGTGAAGAACTGCGCGATAGGTTCCTGTGCCGGAGAAGTATTTCACTCCCGCATCCTTTGACTGGGTCCAGGATTCAAACTGTGGCACAGGGATTGAAGATGGCGCGCCCCAGCCGTCTGGAAATGAAAGCGTCCATGGCCCCAATGTCGGCGCGGCCGAGACCTCCGGCTGGACAATAAAGGTACGATGGAGCCCGTTCGAGTCCGTGGCGATGTAGGTTCCCGGCTCAGAGGTGACAAGGGCAGTGGCGTCCGCTGAAAAAACTCCGACACCCTGATGCACAGAGGGATAGATATCGCTTCCGTCGCGCTGCAGGCTAACCAGATGCGAAGCCTGGTGATGCTCAAAAACTAAAAAGACCGAACCAGCGGCGGGGAAGGAAAGCGGAATTGCTGTCCGGCCATCCTTCGTTTCCTTGTATACCAGCGCGGGGACTGTGGCGCCCGTGTCCGGCATCCAGAGTTCGGGAGCGCGGCCATGCACCCTGAACGATGCGGTTGCCTCCACGGCTTTTGCTTGCGTATTGCGGACAAAATAGATATCCGCGTTGGCCGTCCTCCGGTGGACATAGTCGAGAACTTCCCCGCCTTCACTGCTTGCAGGTTCACCGTTCAACGTATAAGAGAAGTCAGGGATGGCGCCCATCGCAGTAAGAGCGCTTCTCGCATTCGCAGTGCAATAGATATGCCCCTGTCCATAGCGAACCTCGCTTGCGCCGCCGCCTTCACAACTCCCCCACATCTCGTTGACCGTCTGCGTGTATTCCGCCTCTTTTTGAGAAGGGATGAGGCCGAGCGGTCCAGTAGGCTTGAGGCCGATGACAACTCCGCCTTGATGCACAAACCGTTTGACCCACATCAGCGCCGAATAAGAGAGGAATCGCGAATCAGGAAGCGCCAATGCGCGGTAATGGAGTCCCTCCGGCGTGTGAAGATCCGAGCCGGAAAATTGCATGCGATGCAGCAGAGCATCTTCATTGGTAACATCGTAGTCGAAACCGGGCAGCACATGGGCCGGGTCGTCCTTCTTGTCGCGCACGAAGCCTGGCGTCTGATCTCCGTAGAAATACAGAAGATCGGAGACGGACCCTCCCTGTTGCATGAGAAATTGCGCGCGGTTAAAAGCCAGCAGGAGAGGCGCGGACTGGCGCCACCAGGTAACATTCGGATTCAGATGAGTGCCGGCGAAATACTCCTCGCCGGGCAATCCGTACTCTGCGGGCGATGAGGTGAACTCGTGCCAGAAGAGTCGATTCAGCCCTTCGGTAAGGGCATGATCGAAAGTAGGCTGCAGATTGGTTCCTGGAGACTCCGACCATGCGGCCAGGTTCATGCTGGTTAGCCCTTCAGCAGCCACGAGAGTTTTGCCATAGATGTGGGCGGCGCTGGAGGCTTCCTTGACAAAAAAACGCTCTTCGTCCGTTACCCGGTGCCATCCGGATTCGGCCCAGAACTCGGTCTGCGGATAAGATGAGCTGCGGAAATTCTCCAGCGCGTCGATGGGCGCCCCATGTGGACCGCCGGCTTCCGGGTGCGTCCCCAGTCCGCGCGCTTTCGCATGTTCGGCAAAGCGATCATAGTAGTTGATGGCAATCAGGTCGGCAACGGTGCGTCGCAGATCGAACAGGAAGCGCTCGCTAACATCGTGGCTGCCCAGAATACGCCCGGCAATAATCGGCAAATAAGGGATGGGATCATATCCTCGCCTGCGCAGGAACTCCGCACGGAACTCGTCTGTCCAGTTTGTCCCGCCGGCCTCCCAACTGTCGGTTACAAGAGAACGCAGGCTGGTGCCGATGTACGGTTTAGCCGCATCGAGCAGAGGTTCGATTGCCTGCTTCCAGTAGTGGTCGAAGGCCTGCGGACTCATCGCATCCATCTCCAACCCGAGCGTGGCGCCCGTGTAGTCGGTCAGGCTCTGGGGAGAGTCGGTGTAGCCAATGCGAAGCACTTCCCATGTGCCGGATGGAAATGTCCACTGCAAGGCGCCGTCCGCGCTCATGTGGGAGCTTATATCGACGACCTCGTTTGCAACGGCATCCTCTACGCCTGAAACAGAGGGCGCAATGCGCAACCCCTGACTGATCATTTCCATGGAGATGCCGGTTTCTTTCGATGCCGTCTTGAAAGGCAAATCTTTGATTGATCCGCGGCCGCTCCCCGGCGCGCCTGGGAGCGGGGCTCCGTGCCGCAGCGGATAGGCGAGGGTCGCGATAGGCAGATAGAAGCCATTCACTGCCGGCGGAGGAGCTAGTTGCACCGTTCTACTGCCACCACCTTCCACAATAGTTTGCGAAAAGGTGAGCAGCTTTATGGCATCTTCGGGCTTGACTGTGGGCCCGCCGATAATTCCCACATCCCAACGGCTGGTGACGCTGAGGCTGATCTCCAGTCCAAGCTGTTGCGCCACTTTGAGAGCATGTACATAGAGCGCGATCCACTGGGGACTGCCGATTGAAGGACCCATAGGCACTTCAGCATTTCTCTGTTGACCCGAGCCGGCATCAACCAGAATCGCTCCCGCGTACCCATGCTCTTTCATCGCTTTCAGGTCGCGTGTGATGGTCTCAGGCGTAGTGTTGCCGTTGAGCCACCACCAATAGCAGCGCAGTTTCGCGGCAGCGGGCGGCTGCTTGAAACCGGCTCGCAATGCATCCGCCGGCGGCTTGTTAGCCTGTCCATAGAAAACGCTGGCGCACAAGCAGGCGAGCGTTATCTGAAGGACGCAACTCTTCCATCCCAATGTCATCCTGGGTCGCACTTTGATCCTCATGTCCTTGGCTGTGTTGCAACCGCCTTGAAAGTCGATGGCACAAAGCTGCTGTGTCCTTGTATAAAGGTGGACTTCCGAGAGATTATTAGTCTCTCGGAAGTCCAGAGTCGGAGATTCCAGATTAGAAGTTGAAACGTGCAGTCAACTGCGTCAGGCGCGCATCGTTGGCCTGACCCGAATTCTTGTTTACGTAAGAGTAGGGGTAGATACCACCGCTTTGACTGGCAGTTGGATTTGTGCCCGGACCGCCGAAGTTCGGCGTGTTCAGGACGTTGAAGAACTCTCCACGGATTTCAAAGTTAGCGGAACCGCGAATCTTGAAGGTCTTGAAGAGAGACGCATCGGCCAGCGGATGAACGATTTGACGAATGTTCATGAACGGTCCAAGTGTGTTGAGCGTGAATAGCGGCATCTGCTTGAAGGCAGGCGTGGCGTCGGCGCTGGTGCAGGTGGGTCCGTTCGCCCAACTTCCGGTGGTGGTTGCGTTGGGGTAGGCGTGAGGGTCTGGAGTCCAGGCCGAATAGCACGGGTTGAACTCCGTGGCATAAGAACGGTGAGCCGGCGTTGGGTTAATCAATTGCTGATAGGTGTAGCCGGGATTGCCGGCGCCTGGAGCATTCGCATTGCCTGCTGTGTTGCCCGGATTGCCAGGATTTGAGCTACCCGGATTCTGGATCAGAGGACCATTAGCGGCACGCAGAACGCCTTGCAGCTTCCATCCGCCCAGCGCTTCACGCACAGCGAGCGGCTTGCCCGCAAAATCGGGGAAGTGATAGGTTCCCCACGCATTGGCAATCTGATTGGGCTGTGAGTCCTGATAACGGAAGGGAGTTGTATCCTGAGGATTCAGGAATACATTCTTATCCATGATCTTTTCCCAGGTGAAGTTGCCCTGTATCTCAAAGTGATGCGACAACCGTTTGTTCACTGTGAGTTGGAGCGAGTTGTACAGGACGCTCCCGGCTGGGATGAAGTTATCGGTAACTCCGGTGAATTCAGGGTAAGTCCCATAGAGCCAGAACTGAGGGATAGTCGCCGCAGCCAGAGACGATCCGGCCATTTGCGACAGACCGGCAAACGGACTCGCAGGCTTCGGCGCGCCATTGGTGCTGCTCAAGAAATCGATTTGATTCTGAGTCAGCGGCGAGGCGACGGTGCCCATGTACGACGCGGGCAGAACGTCAATCGCCTTGTTGATGGGAAACTGGAAGACCTTGTTTCCCACATAGCTGATTTGCAGCACGGTTTGGCCGGGCAACTGATATTGGAAGCCGGCAACGTACTGCAATTGCTTCGGCTGCACGGCAGTTGGTTCGGTGTAGCTGAAACTCTGGCCAAGCTGAGTCGCCAGTCCGAGAGAGTTTCCTGTCGGCAGATTCACTCCATCAGGCAGCGTAGAGCTGACTGGCCAAGGATTGCTGAGACTGTTTGCCGGCACAAAGGAGCCTGAGCCAGACACGTAGGCAGTCGAGTTGTTGTACCCCTGCGCTTGCGGTTGATCTTGCGTGTTGAAGTAGAACAGTCCCAGGCCGCCGTGTGCCACGAGCTTGGACGTGATTTGGTAAGAAGCGCCAATGCGCGGCTGGATGTGGCCGAACTTTTGTGGCGCAATGTAGCGACTCGGCGTGGCTGGGGTATTGGCGAAGGTCAGGCCGCCATACAGCGGCAGGCTGGGTACGGAAGCTTGCAGCGGATTGACACAGGTAGTGCAAAAGCCGGAGTTCAACCGGTTGTAACGATCCGTGAAGGGCGACTCATAGTCCCAGCGAAGGCCGGCATTGATAGTCAGCTTGGAGCTGACGCGCCAGTCGTCCTGGACAAAGAGCGCCAGATACTGCTGCGAGAGAGCATACGCAATGTTATTGCCATATGTACCGCTGGTCGGGACGCCCAGCAGCAGTGCCGCCATGTCATCTCCTGAAGATGTACAAGGAAATGCTGCTGTACAGGGTTTGCCAGAACTGGTTTCCTGCGTAAATGTGGTGTCAAAGGCGAATGTCCCAACGCCGCTCATCGCAGTCTGCACGTTATACCGGCTCAGATTGCCTTCGAAGCCCACGCGCAGAGAATGGCTGCGCGCAGTCTTGGCGAGCAGAACAGAGATTGAGCTGAGCGCATCCGAGCTGACCTGTCCGGCGTTGCTATTCTGCAGACTCGCATAGCTGTCCCCGAAGGAAGTGCCAGGGAACGACTGATAAGGAAGAGCGGACCCGTTGATGCTGAGGGAGGCCAGGTTGAACGTAGCTCCCGGATAAACCAGGCCGAAGGGGTGAAAGATGGTGCCAAAACGCGCATTCAGCACCGTGGTGGAATTGAAGACGTAGCTGTCTTCAATGCTGCCGCCCATGTTATTGCGATAGACGGTGTAAGAATAGTTGCTTCCCCCAGGTCCTTCTGCGTGCGGAAATCCCTCGTTCGGGTAAAACTGATGCAGCACTGCCCTGAAGAATTTGGCGTCTAAATGGTGCTTGTCGGAAAACTGCTGATCGACGCGAAACACGATGGAGTCGTACTTTTGGGGCGTTGACACGTCTGTCGAAACGTAGTTAACATTGCCAGTCCGTGTGGTATTCGGCGCCGGATAGTAGCCCATGAGCGCCGCGCCCGCCGGGTTGATACCGGTAACGGTCGGAAGGCCCGTAGTCGTTGAATTTGAACCTGCCGCAATGATGTTAAACGGGTACGGGTTGCGGAGGCTGGGGTTTGACAGCCCGTACGTGCCGGGATCGAAGATCTGGGTGCCGCTGGTGCAAAGGCCGTTCGCATTGAAAGTTGTGCAGAGGTTGCCGAAGTCGCCACCCAAATTGCCCTTGCCTGTAGTGCCACCAGTAGTGGTTGGCATCAACCCGCTATAGGTCGTCGGCGAGTGCAACTGAAGGTATTCGTAAGCCACCGTGAAGAAGGTCTTGTCGCGCCCGTTATAGACGTGCGGAATGCGGATCGGACCATCAAAGACACCGCCCGGCTGCATCCACTGGTCGTTTGGACGATTCGCTTTCGGAGTCTTATTGTTGTTTTGCCAGGTATTCGCGTCCATGTAGGTGTTGCGGAAGACCCAGTACGCGGCGCCGTGATACGTATTCGAGCCAGTCTTCAGCACGGTGTTGGCTACTCCGCCGTCTCCATGCCCATACGCGGCGTCATAAAGCCCGGTCTGCATCTTCACCTCCTGCACCGCTTCCGGCGAGGGCACAAAGCCCGTGTAGGTGGCGCCGGAGAAGCGCTCTGAAGGATCGTCGGCGACGCCGTCCAGCGTCAAGCGGTTATGGCCGACGCTGCCGTTCACGTCGATCTGCACAGCCACGCCGCTGAAGGGATTGGTGTATGTGCTTGCCTTGCCCTGCTCATAGCCACCCGATCCGGCTGAAAAGACGCCGGCCGCCAGAGTCGAGAGAACAAACGGGTTGCGTCCGATGTTCGGCGTATCGGTGACTTCCTCGGTCAGCATGGTCGTCGCCAGGTTGGCCGATGTGGTATCCAGAATCTCGGAATCTGCGCTGACGGTAATCTCTGTGTTGGCGCCGGCCGCTTTCAGAGAAAAATCCGCACGCGCTGTCGCGCTGGCTGTCAGCACGATGCCGGTGAGCGTTTGGCCGCCAAAGCCCGTCGCTTGAATCGTTACCGTGTAAGTGTCGGGGGTGAGGAAGGGGATGGTGTAATCACCCGATCCGTTGGTGACAGCCTTGGTCACAAAGTTTGTCGATGCGGCCTTGGCGGTCACGCTTGCGCCCACAACCTTGGCGCCCGTCTGATCGGCTACACTGCCGCTCAGCGTGCCGAGGTATTGCTGTGCCTGTATCGATGACGAGGCCAACAGGGCCGTCACCACGAATGTCGCTAGAAAAAGACAGAACTTCGCTGCCCTTTGTCTGGTTGACACTATGCCAATCGTATTGCTGAATCGCATGTTGCCTCCTGAAAGTGTCCTTGCGCATATTTCCCAGCGCACGAACCCAGGTTTGGGGTTTTGTATCGGCCAGTCATCGTGCTTTCGCTGGCTTGCCACAAGAAAAACCATGCCCAGAATGCCTCTGGCGTCCTTGGCGCCTCTGTTCAATAGCGCAAACTTCCACCTATTGGTTCCAGCGGCAATGACAATCGGTCTGCCAAGATGATTGCCGTCCAGAGCCTATTCGCTCTCTGTGCCCGGAGCTTACCCGGCGTCTCCGGCGGTACAACTCCTGGATTGCCGAAAGACCAAGGTGCATGGCATATTCGCTGCTCTGAGTTGTCCGAGAAGCAAACTCGTAGCGGATTATCGAAACCTGATGAATAGCTGGCAAGTTAATTTACCGGAAAGTGAACAGTGAAATTTACTGTAAAGAAATGAATAAGTTATTATATTGCAACAATATACAGCATTTATCCCAGGAGGAGTTTAAACTGGAGGAACGTCACCAGGGGCATGTTTTCAAGAGGTCTGAAGTTCTTCCTTGCCTGAGAACAACTGCCCGCGCTAGACTTGCAGGCGTGTACGGGCATACGGACACCACCCATGGCTACTATCTTGAATCATCTGGCGCAAGAGGCCGAGGATCAGCCAAGCGTTGAAGAACGGCGCGCTCTGATCGAGCGGGTGGCCGCCAGCGAGCACTTCATCCGCGCCGCCCGGCTGCGTGATTTTCTGCTCTACGTCGGAAAACATTCACTCAAAGACGGCAGCCCGGAGATCCACGAACAAAAGATAGGCGCCCGGGTTTTTGGCAGACCCGAGACTTATGACACAAGCCAGGACAATATCGTCCGGGTCAATGCGACCGAGCTGAGAAAACGCATCGAGTTGTACTTTGCGTCGGAGGGCGCGCACGAGACTCTGATCCTGGAAATCCCCCGCGGCGGATATAAGCCCATCTTTCACCGCCGGCTCCCAGAGGTCGAGGGGCATCGAGCGTCAGCGCGTGAAGAACTACCGCACCATGACTCGGATACCTTGGATCGGACTCGTCCCCGCCTTCTTCCGCATATTCTGTGGGCCACTGTGTGCCTGCTGCTTGCCATTGCCTGCACGATTCTCTTTGAGCAGAATCGCGCGATGCATAAGACACTCCACCCCTGGGAGGGCAAACCGGCGGTAGCGGCATTCTGGGGAGACTTTCTCCGCAATAATCAACAAACTGATATCGTTTTGCCGGATGACTCGGCCAGTGTAATTGAAAACATCACCCACCATCCCATTACTCTGGGGGATTACTTAAGCCGCGGCTTTCTCCAGCAGATTCAATCGTCTGATTTCAGCGCTGACAGGAAAGCGGATTTGGGCGAGGTCTTTAATCACAACCTGATCACGTTTGGCGGAGTTCTTGCCGCACAGCGAATTATTGCTCTCGATCCCTTCTCCCTGTCGCTTCATCTCACCGCCGCGCGCTTCTATGAGGCGGACTCACTGAAGCGGGACAACGCAATTCTGATCGGTGGTAAGAAGGCCAATCCATGGGTTTTCCTCTTCGACGACCAACTGAACTTCAACCTGGATACCGCCGGGGCGGCTATGTTCGTAGTCAACAACCATCCCCAGGCCGGCGAGCAGGCCGTGTACACAGAATCGTCCACGCAGAAGGGACCGGTTGGATACAGCGTTGTTGCCTACCTTCCCAATCCGAGCCGAACCGGCAATACAATCATCGTCGCGGGAACGGACTCAGACGCGTCCAGCGCAGCGGCCGAGTTCCTCACCTCCGAAGATCAGTTGCAGAAGTTCCGCAACATCATTCACGCGGATCGCTTCCCTTACTTTGAAGTGCTTCTCAAGACCTCGGAAATTCGCGGAACTTCATTTAACGCGGAAATGGTCGCTTACAGAACCTATCCGGCCCCTCGGTAATTGGCTGCGTCTCGCCCAATTGCAATTTGAAATATAACTCACGCAATTCTGGAATCGCGATCACGCCCAAATCCTACATCCGGATCCTACATCGGGCTGACCGCGCGCGAGATCAGTAACCTGTACTTATTCACGCGCTCTGCGCTCGATAGGTCGCATTTGTTTTGCGCGCAATATCTCTGGCTGGTCAGGTAGTCGTAGATGAGCGAGGGAATGTTGTAGTGGTGGATGGTCTTGTGCCGCACCATCTTGCCGTCCTCCACCACCACGATACGGTTCAAGTGCGTACTATTGTTGATGTTATCGAGGTAACGAAACTCCTTATAACTCTTCGTTCCCTCGTTGAGCGGCGGCACATGGTCGGATACCAGGATGATCAGGCTCTTGGGATCGAGCTTGATCAAGGCGCGGATATAGCTGGCAATCGCCTGAGTGCGGTACCAATATTGGTTGGCGGCACGCAGCAACTGCTGGTCGTCATGCGGCGCTTTCATCGATAGAACCAGTGGCCGCCGATCGGTGTCAATATCGTGGGGCTCATGGCCGTACATGGTAAGCACGTAGTTGAAGATCGGCTGCTCAGGACGTTCCCGCAGCGTTCGGGCGATAAAGGCGAGATTCTGATTGAAGAGATCCCCATCAAACAAGTACGTCTCGGCATCTGATGCGCTGCTCACCGTCAGGTAGGTATCGCGATCGCGCGAGTATTCAATCGGATAGTAAAGTTTATCGAACCCAATTCCGGTATAGGCCTTGGTGCTGTTGAAGTAGTCCGGCTGATATGCGTTGCTGACGTAGGTTGCGTAACCGGCCTGATGCAGGATTCCGGGCATGCAACCTGCCGCATGACCGGTAAAAACATCGAACTCAATCTCGGAAAGCTCATTCAAAGCAGGCGCGCCGCATAGCGCCTCGAACTCCGCCTGGGCGGTTCCGCCGCCGAAGACGGGCGAGATGGAAAATCCCTGCTCCTCTCCGACCAACTGCGTGAAATCGGGGTGGCGCGGATTCCTTGAAAAGGTGACCGCGCGAAATAGTGTCGGATCCACCCAGCTCTCAAGTACGACCAGATACACGTTGTGGCGATTACCGTTCTTGCGGACGAAATCCGCTGTGGCGCGAACCTCCTGGTCATACTCGACCCGCATGCGGTAAGCGCCGGTCTGTTTGATCTTGACCCTCCGCGATGCCTCAAAATACAGCGCCATGGTGAGACGGCCGTTGTCATTCACGCTCTGCGCATCGGAATATATCGCCACATCAAGACCCGCGAACTGAAGTCCAGAGAAAACCGCATTCGGGAAAAACTCCACCACCGCGGCCCCCAGCAGCGCCAGCCCTGCTACTGTCAGCACGCGCCAGTATCTTCGATAGTTGACGAAAGCAAATAGCAGAGCAGGCGGCAGGCCCAGAGCCAGGATCAATCCCGTCTTCTTGACGAATGGCAGCACCTTGAGAAGCTCGGTCAGGTTTCGGAGGTCGATGATGCGCAGCACGTCCCCGTACGCAACGAAGAAGACGTCGCAGGCAACATAGGCCACCACCAATGGCAGTGCGGCGACCAATGCCGTCAGCTTTCCCGGACGGAGCGCGAAGTTGAACGCCCAATAAAGCGCCAGCAGAAGAGGCACTTCTATACGGAGATGAGAACGGAGCGGGGATAGCCCGCTCTGCCTGCTAAAAATTTCAGAGAGCGCTTCCATGAAGATCAGGAAGACGAAATAGCGAATCTGCAAGCGGCGAATCTTGGTCCAGGTCCAGGAAAAGCATCGCCGCAAAGGAGAACGAATGATTGCAACCTTCCCAGGCGCGGGCACACCGCCGTTATGACTGCTCATCTTCAACTGGCGCCTTACTGGGGCCTGCATTCAACTAGAGAAGGCAGACTGTCATATCTTAGCCGAATACTCACTTTCTCGAACACCGTCGAGGCTAATGGCGGCTGAAGAGATATGCAGGCGCTCCCTCGGATGTACTGCTGCGGTGGCGATTCCAGAATTCTGGTGAGTTCTTCAATTCTACCAAAAATGACGGAGGTCGCAGAAAGAACCAGTAATAAGCGGCAGTGGAGATGGCAGAGGATTGAAAAAACAAGTTATTAAAAATAAAGTACGCTAAAAACGCAGAACACGGTCAATACGCAAGTCCTAAGTGCATTACATGCACGTGTATTCGCAGACGCTCAATACGTTTGAATGATTGTCGAGTTTCCCCACACCGTACAGGCGCCGCTCGCCCGTGTGTAAAACAGCAGGACTGTTCTACACACGGACGGGCTCTATTCCTGGTTCATTGAATGTACGGCCAGCCATCGGAGGTGAAGTTCAGCCGGTTGATGCCCAGAGTGGGTGTTCCACCGTTGTTGCCGTCGTAGTAGTGATAGACGATGGTGGGCAAGGATTTTGTGCCATCGATACCGGTGTCGGTGAATACACTGGCGCCGCCGGGACCATAGATGTTGCTGTGAGAGCTGATGAGAATCGTCCCGCCGCCATTCTCCAGATTGATTCCGCCACGGTCAAAATACGGACCGGTAACGCCGGTCGACGAACGGCCAACGATGGTCCGGTAGGTGCTGGAGGTTCCGCTGCAGCATGTGTTGATGGGCGCGAAGTAATAGTAATAGCCGTTCCAGTAATAGATGAACGGGCCTTCCTCGCCATTACCACGAGCGCCGATCTTGGTTCCCGCTGTTACCGAGCTGGCGAGCGGGAATGCACTGCTCCCATTGGCGACCGGGAATCCAATGGTGGCAGCGGAAGAATTCGAACTGGGCGATTGCAACTCCATCAGGTGTGTGCCGTCGCTCCACGACCCGAAGACCAGCCACCAGTTGCCGCTGGCGTCGATGAAGGGTGACGGATCGATGGCATTCCAGGTGGTGGTGTTGACGAAGTTCCATGTCGTTGCGTCGCCGGTTGGCGGAGAGCTGGTGGCGTTCGACCAGGACGAGACAACATAGCCCTTGTCCGTCCACGGCCCATAGGGAGTGGAGCTGGTGGCCAATCCGATGACCGCCTCGGCCCCGGTAGATGGATCGTAGGGAACCGCGTAGTACTGGTAATAGGTGCCGCCGGAGTACAACACATCGGGCGCCCAGATGTCAGTGTCCTGCCCACTGTTATACGCAAGCGGTGTTTGCAAGCCTGTCCACGATGCTAAGTCGGGTCCGATGATGGGGCAATATCCTTCACCCGCAGTGGTAAGCCAAGCAGTTCCTTGCGCCGCAGTGCAAGATGCGGAACTTCCAGCTGGTTCGGCGGATTTAGTCACATAAGTGAATGTTGTTCCATCGGTGGAATAGGCAAGCGTCTGGTGCGTACCGTAGAGCCAGTAATAATGGGTCGTGGGATCCTGCAACATAAACGGATCGTGGACGTAAATGCCGGTGCCGCTGACGGTGAGCGGGGCGGTGTAGGCCGCTGTGCTGCTCGATGCGATGGCCCACTCCTGGCAGGTGCATCCGGTCACGCTGGCGGAACGCGCGCCCTGGTCGATAGTGGCCGAGGAGGTGGTTCCCGAGCCGTCGTCCTGCAGATAGTATCCGCTGTTCACGTTCTTGATCAGGTAGTTGCCGTCGGTGAGCACGTAGATCTGCCACAGATGGTCGTTGGTGCCGTTGTCGGAATACTGCAGCGCCTGCGCCCCGGTCGATGCGGATGCGTTCAGGATGCCCAGAACCTGATGGGTGAGCATATTCTCGACGTTGTATTCGTTGCTGCCCATAGGCATGAAATGCCAGTAAATGTCATTTGTTGTAGTGCTGGACGATTCCTGCACTACATTGGTGCCGGCGGTCTGCAGTTGCCCGCTGATGCCCAGCACCATGCTGCTGGCAGCATTCTTGAAGGTATAGGTATACGTGTCGCCCATCGAGGTCAGTGTGCCCATGTCGGTTGTTGTAGGCGGCGTCGTTCCACCGCCGCCTCCGCTGCCGCCTCCGCAGCCAGCCAAAATCGCTGCCGACAAAAGCACAACTCCCAGCCAGATTTGGCGCTGGCGCCGGATTGCCTGTATTGTTTTATCCTTGGTCAACATTTTCTTCTCGTTTCCTGCCCAGGCTTGCCGGACAAATCCTTCAGTTTCTCTTATTAGACGCGCGGCGGTTGCGCAAAAGAGCGCCGCCCGTTCCGCACAAAATATTTCCGGCATCCTACTTGCAGGATGCGGCGTTCAAGCCGCCTTATTTCGATTCCCCGACGGTTCCCAGCGCCGCATGAGGCCAGCCGTTCTCCCACGTCAGGGTTGAAATCTGCAACGCCGGCTTGCCCGTGATGGCGTCGTAGGCGTGGAAGACGATGATGTCACCCTCTGGGCGCAGCAGAACCGACTGACCGCCGGGACCGATCCACCGGCTGTTGGGTTTGAGCAGTTGCGTGCCGCCACCCTTGAGCATCGGCTTGCCATCCGTATCCACGTACGGACCTGTCACATGGCGTGATCGTCCCACCATCATACGGTAATTGCTTTTGGTGCCGCGACAGCAGAGATCGAAGGACACAAACAAGTAGTAGTAGTCCCCATGGCGCACGATAAACGGCGCTTCGACGGCCTGCCAGTCCGCCGGCAGACCGGGTTTCGGCGGTTCCGGCTTGTCAGGCGCAACACGCGCAGCCAAGGAGTATATTGTGGGATCGGCAGCCAGCGGCTTGCCGGTAGCCGGATCAATCCGGCGCATCTTGATGCCGCCCCAGAAGCTGCCGAAGCTCATCCAGGGCCGGCCTTGTTCATCGAGAACAATGTTTGGATCGATGGCGTTAAAGTCGTCGGCCTGCGTCGATTTCAGGACCAGGCCCTCGTCCTGCCAGTGGTATTTCGGGCTACGCGGATCGAGCGTCTCATTGGTCGCCAAGGCAATGCCGGAAGTGTTTACGCCAAAGGCTGAGTAGGCATAGTACAGGTGATATTTGCCCTGGAAGTAGGAGATGTCGGGCGCCCACAGCTCCTTTGTTGTGGGGCTTGCCGTGTGAATCCACGCCGGAATTTTGTCAAAGACGTGGCCGCAAAGCTGCCACGCCAGCAGATCGCTCGAGCAGCGAATGGGAAACTGGCCTTTGTTCGCGCTCGAGGTCGTGGCGAAGACGTAATAGGCGTTTCCCTCGCGAGCGATGGAGGGATCGTGGGTGACGGGATAATCGCCACTGAGGCGGAGCGCCTGGGGCTGTTGGCAGCAAAGCGGCGGCGTGAGGATCAGGGCGATTGTGGCTAGTTGCAGGCAGATAGAACGCACGTGGACTCTCTCTCTGTTGTGAACAAAATATGTCAATCTCGCTTTGCTTATGCAAAGCGCGACGCCGAAACCAGGCGCCGCACTTTGCATATTCTCCAGCCCGTTCAAGTTGGGGCGGAGGTTGCCGGCTAGTAGTTAATTTTCAGCCGGAACTGAACTTGTCTCGGACCGTTTTGCAGGCCGCCGATCTGGCCTACGGTGACACTGCTGTTGTTGAGGTTTGAAACCGGCCGGGCGAAGATGTGACGGTTGAAGGCGTCGAACATCTCGGCGCGGAAATCCGCCTTGATGTTGCCGTGGATGGCAAAGACCTTCGAGATGCCGAAGTCCTCCGTATAGTACGCCGGACCGCGAATGTCGGAGGAGTTGCGAGGCATGTTGCCGAAGGTATACGGATTTCCCTCGCCCGATGTCCCGACTCCATTGGGGTCGCGATTCGCGAACAAATTGGGATCGTAGAAGGCCGCGCAGTTGAAATAGCCCGTCGCGCAAGCCGTTGCGTTGCTGGTTGAATTGAAGTTCAACGGGTTGGTGTAAGCGGAATTTTTCACCGCCTGGCCTTTCACACGGTTGAAGCGAACGCTGGAGTTCTTGCCGGGAATGCCCGTCGCGCCAAAGATGCTCTCGGGCTGTCCGTTGAGGTAATGCTGCACACCGCTGACGCTCCAATGCGAAATAATCTCTTCGACCGGCTTGGGCGTGTTGCCGAGGAAATGCTTCCCTTTGCCGATAGGCAGCTCATAGATGTAGCTGATCACGAAGTTGTTGGGAACATCCTCGCTGCTGACCGCTTTTTCTCCCCGGAGGTTTTCCGGATCCTGCACTGCGCCGCCGTTTTGATTCGTGCTCAAGTAAGGCTGGATGACGTCGGCATCGGTGATCGTCTTGGAGAAGGTGTAGGAGGCCATGATGTTCAGGCCGTTGTGGAAGCGCTGCTCCAGCTTGGCTTCCAGCGCTTCGTATGTGGACTGACCCACGTTTTGCAGATAGCTGTCCATGTTGATGTAGCCGATCTGCGGGAAGGGGCGCAAGGCCTGCGAGGTTGGCTCGTCGATCGGCCATGTGCAGCCTGCCACTACCGTGCCGGAAGTTGGCGCGCCAAAGCAACTGAAGTTGGCGTAAGGCAGTTTGGATCCCGTGCCGCTGGTTGGTCCGGGATAATACGCCCACCAGTTGAGCCAGTCGCCCAGGTACATATCCTTGTCCGGCATATCGTTCATGTAGTTGAGCATGGCGTGCAGGCGTGTGGAGTGCATACCCAGATAGCCCACGTTCGCAAACAGATGGGGGGTGATCTGGTGTTGCAATTCCAGGGTCCAGGTCTCGACCATGGCTGGGCGTCCGTTGCTCTTGGCGACATAATCGGCGCTCAGACCGGAGTTGCCATCCAATTGGTTGGGACTCAAGTTGAACGATGAGGACAATACCGGAAGTCCGTAGGGGAGCGTGTTCCCCGATTTGTCCGAGCATTGCGCCGGGCTGGAGCTACTGTCGAGCGGGCAACCGGAGAGCGGGTCGGCAGTGTAGCTGTTCCCTTGAAGCGTGAAACCCTGTACGGTTCCCTGGCCATAATCGGCTTCGACGAGCGGACCGTAGTAGATGCCGGCGCTGCCGCGAATCACATCCTTGTGTTTGAGGAAATCAGGTTCCCAGGCAAAGCCGACGCGCGGCTCGAAGTCCTTTCTGTAGACGCTGCCCCAGGTTTCGTTTTTGCTTCCGTTGCGGCCCGTGCCTTTGCCGGCAAAGACCAGCGCGCCAGGAATGCCGCTGGCCGCAGCGTCAGCCAGGGTGGGATCCCAGATCGACGTGTCGCCATGCGCTTCATGGCGTGGCGTTTCGTAGCTCCAGCGCATGCCGATATTGACAGTGAGGTTCGGTTTTACCTTCCAATCGTCCTGCGCAAAGATCGCTCCATAGTGGGCGATCCAGCGCGGCTTATTCAGATCGACAAGGTCGTTCATATCGCCGGTCTCGCCGATAAGGAACGCTGCGAGGGAGTTTCCGTCATTTCCCCAGTAGTTTTCGTCCGACGCGGTCTGGTTGTCCCAGGTCTGGATGCAGCCGGCGTTGCCGCTGCACGTGCCGCCGATCGAGGCGACCCACGAGTACTGGTGATACTGCCATTCGCCGCCAACCTTGAGGCTGTGCGCGCCAATCTGCCAGTGCAGAATGTCGTTCACCGCAACCACGTTGTCGACATCCTGGCTGTGTTCCTGCTGGCCGATGCCGCCAAAGGAGTTGCCAATGAACTGGAAGACTGGGAAGTCGTTGCTGGTGGCGCCAGAGTTGAGGCCCAACTGGGTATCCCAATTGGTTCCCATCGTAGAGGCTTTGGATCTGTAGAGGTTGTTGGAGCGGTTGCCGCCAAAGGTCAGTGAGTTGACCATCGTCGAAGTCACATTCCAGTCCCAGCCGGCGCGGAAGATTTTGCCTAGCTGGTCGTAGGTTCCGCAGCAGGTTTGAATCGGCGGCGCGAAGTTGGAGTTGCCGCCCGTGTCCGTGTTTTCCCTGGAACTCCAGAATCCCCAGATTCTGTTCTTGGCCCCAAGATTCTGGTCGATCCGGAGGCTGTAGACCGTCTGAGTTGTCGTTCCTTCGGTGCCGGCGCCGCGATAGGTGTAGTTGTAGGCGCTGCTTACGTTTGTCTCTTGCAGCGCCAGCGGCATCAGATACGTGCTTACAATGTTCTTGGCGACCGAGCTGGCGCGGCCGATGGGAATCTTGTTGGTTGGGTTGCCGGAGGTTGTGGTTCCGGCGTACGTTTGCCCGAAGGCCACGTAACGGCACGGCGTACCGTTAAACGGAACATATTCATATTTCGGATCGAAGATTTCGCCATAATACAGCGGGAAACCCTGTCCGCAGGCGCCGGAAGTGCCGGTAATCGACGAACCCAAAGTGGACGAGAAGTCGAAGTAATGCCCGTCGCTGCCAAGTTCGGCCGGCGTAGGCAGTTCGCTGTTGACGGCGCCGCCGTAGTTGGTGCGATTCTGTTCCCAGTTGAAGAAGAAGAAGGTTTTGTCCTTCCCGTGGTAGAGATGCGGAATGCGAACGGGACCGCCCAGGTTAATGCCATAGTCGTTCTTGGTGTCATACGGGCGCTTATAGGTCGCCTTCGCCGCGGCGGTATTCCCATTCTGGGCAATGTAGCCGTTGTTAAACCACGAGTTGGCGTCAAATGCGGCGTTCTTGAGGAAGTCGTAGACCGTGCCGTGGTAGTCGTTGGCGCCGCCCTTGGTGTTGTAGTTGGCAATACCGCCGGTGGTTCTGCCCAATTCCGCGGGCAGGCCGGAAAGGCTGACGTGGAACTCATTGATTGCCTCAACCGAAGGCGAAACGGTGCCGAAGCCGGCCGAACCGTTCTGCTGCCGGTTAGTGGTGATGCCGTCGATCAGAAAGTCAGTTGCTTCTTCTTGGCCGCCGTTGATCTTGAGCGAATCGGTGGAACTTGCCTGGCCAAATCCGGTGACGCCCGGCGCCAGGTATATGAGGGTTTCCAGCGAACGGAAGCCTGCGACAGTCAGCGGAAGGTCTTCCACTTGCTCGGGTTGAATGGAAGCGCCCACGTCGGAGGTATCAGCGTCCAGTGTTTGCGCGCTGGCCGTTACGCTTACCGTCTCCGTGGCCGCGCCAATCGCCAGAACGATGTCCTGCGAGCTGGTTGTGCCGATGGCCACCACAACGCCCTTGTGAACCGCGGTTTTGAAGCCGGTTGCGGTCACCGAGATGTCATAGATTCCGGTACGGACCGACGGGAAAACGAAGTAGCCCGTGGACGAGCTGACCGTCGAGTAGGCCGTTCCCGTTGCCGTCCCGACGATGCTCACCTTTGCTCCCTGCACCACCTTGCTGGATGGATCGAGGACGGTTCCGGCAATGGCGCCCGTATCGAGCTGGGCCACTGCGGGTGGAGTGATTCCCAAGAGCATGACCAGCACTGCCAGACATACTCCAAGAGGCGCAAGTCCGGATCGGAGCGCCTTCATGCACGGTGTGATTCTGTGAATTGATGTTGAGTTTGATTTCATTTCTCAGCCTCCTGAGCTTACGTTTTGAAACGGTTCTTTCGATGCCGTTTCATTGTTTCCTTGCCGGCCCGAACTTTTCAGTTTTCGCCGGACCTAAGCAATCTTAAATTCTCATGAATGCGAGTCCATCGTTATGGATTCGTACTCTTTACCTGAATTCACCCGCAAGACCAGCGGTATGGATGTGATCCACGTCATCGCGGCGAATTCGGTAAGCGTTTTCTCCGAATTCGACAGCGGGATTTCGGCACCCCCATCAAAGAACGTGCCTATTCCAACACCCGCGCCGCGATATTGGGAACGCTATTAACGGTTTGCGGGACGTTTGTTGCTTGTAATCTCATATTATGCAATGAGTTACCTAAATCAACACACGCCTGGTGTTATTCGTTTGAGGACCCGTTTGTTATGGTGCTATAGTTAATTGCCATAGGAAATCTGATAGCCAAAGGAAAGCCGAGTGCACTATGTCGACTGCCGATACCGCTTGGGAGCTGAAAGTACTCAATCCTGAGCAGATAGGCTTGGTGCGCCATCACCTTAAGGAGGTAGTGGCGAGTCACGCCTTTGCGGGCAGTAAACGAACCCAGGATTTTCTCCATTTGATCGTCGAACATGCCCTGGTCGGGGATGTCGATAGTCTGCACGAGCGGATGATCGGGGCCGAGATGTTCGGGCGGCCGGTCGATTACGACACGGGAAGCGATTCTGTGGTTCGCGTCAAAGCCACCGAAGTTCGAAAACGGCTGGCGCAGTACTACCTTGAAGCAGATAAAAATCCGGCGGTCCGCATCGAGCTTCACAGCGGGTCCTATGTGCCGCGGTTTGTCTTTGCGCCCTCCGAGCCAGTGGATCAACCGCAAAGCGAGGTCGTTCCTCCGGCTTCTGCGCGGCATCAGACTCAAGAACAATCCGCCGGCAAGACTGCATTGCCGGCTCAGGCGGCGTCCCGTTTTTCCGCGTGGAAACCGCGCCTTACTCCGCGCTGGCTGGCTGGCGGCGCGATTGGATTGGCCCTCCTCGCGGTAATCGGCTACGCCGGCTATAGAACATGGCGCGCCGATTCAAAGGCCGGGCGGGTGATTCACTCCATCGCCATCTTGCCGCTGCAAAACCTCTCCGGCGATCCGGCGCAGGAATACTTCGCCGACGGCATGACCGAGGAGTTGATCAACGACCTGGGCCAGGTTTCCACGTTGCGCGTTATCTCCCTGACGTCGGTGATGAGCTACAAGGGCACGAAGAAAAAACTGCCGGAAATTGCCCGCGAGTTGTCCGTGGATGCGATCGTGGAGGGAGGCGTGCAGCGCGAAGGCAACCGGGTGCGTATCAGCGCCCAGTTGATCGATGCCACCACCGATCGTCCCGTCTGGGGCCATACCTATCTCCGCGATATGACCAGCGTTCTGGCGCAGCAGGGTGAAGTGGCGCAAGCCATTGCCGATGAGATCCGCACCAACGTGACGCCGCAGGAGCAGGCGCGCCTTGCCCGTAGCCGTCCTGCCGATCCGGAAGCGCAGGACCTGTACATGCACGGTCTTCTTCTACGCGCTGTGGATGATTGCAAGAATGCCCTGGATTATTTCAATCGTGCGGTCACAAAGAATCCCAGCTACGCGCAGGCGCACTCCGCCATGGCCAGTTGCTACGGCCGGTTGGGCGAATCGGGAAGGATGTCTTACGAGGAGGCGTTTACCCGCCAGAGAGTTGAAGCCATCAAAGCCATCGAGCTGGATGATTCCTTATCCGAAGCTCATGCCGAACTCGCTAATACTGCGATGACCCTGGCGTGGGACTGGCCAACTGCGGCGGCCGAGTTCCGCCGGTCGCTGGAACTCAACCCCAATTCGGCAACCAGTCACGAAAAGTATGCGTTTTACCTGGTTCGAACGGGACATACGCAAGAAGCCATCGCCGAGATGGAACGGAGCGTGGATCTTGATCCGGTCACGCCAAGCACATTTCACGCCGAAGGGTTCGTCTATTACTTCTCCCGCCAGTACGACCAGGCGCTGGCGGTAACTCGGACGGTGCGCGACCTGAACGTTATTCTTCCCGACTGGAATCTTCTTATCGGTGATATCTACGCGGAAAAAGGCATGTTTGCGGAGTCCATTGCATCGTTCTTGAGAGCGGAACCCGGCCCATATTCCCTGGGCCATTTGGGCAATGCGTATGCACGCTCCGGTCAGATGGATGCGGCTCGCAAAACGATTGCGCGGCTGGAAGAGAACGTGCGAAAAGATGGAGTGGGCCGGTACGAAATCGCGCTCGTCTACACCGGGATGGGTAAAAAAGACGAAGCGTTCAAGTGGCTGGAAGAGTCTTATCATGCGCATGATGTGGGGCTTGTCTATCTCAAAATCGATCCCCCCCTTGACCCTTTGCGCTCCGACCCGCGCTTTGATGACCTGCTGCGGCGCGTCGGCCTCGCGAAATAAATGAATGGGTTTCTGAGCGCATTCTGATTGGCTGACCGAGGCAAAATCAGATGCAGTGCAGCCGCGCGTGGAGAAATAGAAAATGGCGCCTGTGCGCGTGAGAAATAGATTCGTTTGTAAGATTGATAATAATTGCCTTAATGGTGGAGGCGGCGGGAGTCGGATTATGCAGGGATATTGAAAACACACAAGTTTTAGATTTTAAAGCACTCACGAATCTCTCAAAACAATAGAAATGCGGTTTTCTCGCACGTAATACACACGGAGCAGGCTTCGCGCCTTTCAATTTGTAATGATGTCAGGCAGGCCAAACACATGGTTGACCTGCCCGGCTCAATTCTTTGCCGCCTTGCTCCTATTCTGCCTTCCCGATGCTTTCTTCCCGGTAAGCATTTTGCAGAAAGTAGAATGCCTTCTTTTTCTCGCCTTGATCGGAGATCAGGCCCTTGCGATTGAAGCCATCCTGAATGCCGGGAAGCATACGGCGGGGAGAATGGAAATCCATCAGTATCCATGGGCTCATTCCGCGCAATTGAGGAATGCGGTTCAGCATGGGAAGCTGATGCTGGTAGATGCTTTCCTGGTATTCCTCGGTCCAGCGCTCGGTCCGCTGCCCGTGCAGCCCAGCCTTGGCGTCTCCGCCAAATTCGCTGATGATGAGCGGCTTATCATAGGCGATCTTCCATACTGTGGTGTCGGCTCCCTCCGGGGGTTGTTCATACCAGCCGATGTACTCGTTTGCGCCAATGACGTCGAGTGCCTCGCCCAGTGAATCATCGACATACTTGATATGCCCTTCGGTACGGACAAGAAGCGCCGCCGTCACCAGCCGAGTTGAATCGAGCGAGCGAACATCGCCCGCCAGCGTCTTGAGAAAATGCGTTCGCTCAGGCGTGTTGGGCGTCTCATTGGCAATCGACCACAGCAAGATGGAGGCCTTATCGCGATCACGGCGAATCTCCTCGGCCAACTGCTGCTCGGCCTTTTTAAGTACTGCCGGATCGCCAAAGTGTTCGGCCCAATAGACCGGGATCTCCGACCAGACCATGATCCCCATGCGATCGGTGGCTCGCGTCATGCGCTGATCGTGCGGATAATGCGCGAGCCTGACAAAGTTGCAGCCCAGCTCATGGGCCCATCCGAGCAGCGTTGCTACGTCCTCATCGTTGGTGACGCGTCCGCCGCGATAGGGGGCCTCGGCATGGATTGAAATTCCCCGCAGAAAGACAGGCTTTCCATTCAACAGAATCTTCGTGCCGCTCGCTTCGACGGTGCGAAAGCCCATCTCGTCTTGCAGCGAGTCTTCGCCGGATTGCAGCAACACGTCATACAATTTTGGTTGCTCGGGGGACCAGAACTGCATTCCAGCTACATTCAGCTTGATCACCGCGCGGCCCTGGCTGTCCACAACGGCATCAGTTTTCAGTTTGAGTTCCGGAATGGAGACACTGACGCCGGCGCCCGGAGCCGCGTCTTGAACATGCACCCAGCCTTCGACCGCGGTACGGCTATGGTTCAGGTGCAGGTCGTAGTCATCGATGAACTTATCAGGCACATCCACAAGCGCCACATCCCGGGTGAGCCCGCCGTAGTTGTACCAATCCGTATTCGTGGTGGGAACGCCGTCCACCTGACGGGTATCGTCCACCGCAACCACCGCGAAGTTCGTCCCTGCGTGCAGGAGTTTGGTGACTTCGCAATCGAATGGAGTGAAGCCGCCTTCATGCTCGCACACCTGAGTTCCGTTGACCCATAGGATTGCTTTGTAGTTTGCGGCGCCAATATGAAAAAAAGCGCGGTGATGCTCACGAGGCTGGTAGTCAAAATCCCGCTGATACCAGATCAACCCTTCGTAATCGAAGAGCGACTCTCGCTGCGAGTTCCAGTCGCCCGGCACCTTCAGCGTAGGTGATTTGCTGAAGTCATATTCCAGAGGCTCCCCGTTCTTGGGGTGCTGAGTCCCGTTCAGGAAGTATCCATCTTTGCGAATTTCATGATGGAAGGTATAAAGGCCGTTAAAATATGGATCGATAATGGTGTGCCAATCGCCATTCAAGCTGATGCTTTGGCGGTGATCCACGTCTACCAGAATCGTGGGGCTTGACTGCGCATTTGCGTTGATGCTTCCCAAAATCGAAAGACCGATGATAGCGATAAAACGACGGTTCCTAAGCGCGAATTTCACGAAACAAATCCTCCAGCCTCCGCATAATGTGGGGCCGGCGGACAATCGCTTGCACGCCGGCCCGGTGAAAGAACAACAGTTAGTTAGAAGGTCAAACGGCCGCCCAACTGAATGATGCGCTGGGTGCCGGCGGCTGAGGTGATGTTGCCAAAAGAGGTCGACGTGATGTTTCCCGAGGACGGGTTGTTGAGACTTACCCAGTTCATCACGTTGGTGATTTCGGCGCGGAACTGGAATGTGGTATTGCGATAAAACTTAATATCGCGTAACAGGCCCGCATCCATATCCTTGAGACCCGGTCCGATCAGGGAGTCGCGTCCGACGTTGCCGTCTGCGCCGCCAGGACCGATGCCGCCTGGTTGGCCAGGCCCGTTGGGCAAGAACGACTGCCCTGCCGCCTGGGCTAACGCGACAGTATTGTTAGCCGCGTTGTACGTGCTGTTGAACCATTGCGTCACTACACTAGTTGCGCTCTGGCCAGTGGCGCCGCACACACGGCAGCGGTGTGGATCGAGTTTGGGGCTGACGCCAGGAACGCCGTTGGGGCGGCTTGAGCCCGCAGTGTCAAAGTTCTTGTTAGATCCTGTGGACACCGTAAACGGCCCGCCGCTGATAAAATAGGCGGCCGATGTGATCGTCCAGCCGTTGGCAAATCCCTTCACGATCTTGTTCGATCCGCGGTAGTAGTCGATCTTCCACATGCCGTAGATGGCCGCATTGTTGTCATGGTTGGCGTCCATAAGGCCGCGGTCTTCCTGAAGGCCGCCACCGACTATGGGTGCGCCGTATTGATCGAGCATGCCGTGGTCGTTGGCCGCTGTGAAGGGCTTGCCAAGAACGCCGGGATTCTGCGCGGTCGTGCCGCCATTCTCGACTACGTTTGAGCTTTGCAGCGCGCGGCTCCAGACATAGAAACCGCTGACTGTGAAGCCGCGGGACATCGTCTTGGTGGCCGAGACTTGAAGCCCGTTATAGTTGGAGGTCTGGTCTGAGATCAGGTAGGTGATGCCGCTCAGGGTGCCAGGCGAAAGATTGATGCCGGCATCCCATTGACGGCGTTGCTCCTGGCTTGCCGCTGAAGTGCCGAGCCCGCCGACTAATGTGCCACCGCCATTGGCGACCGTTGAATAAGGCGCGTAGTTGGCGTCGATGAAGGCTGACAGGTGACGGCCAAGAGTGCCTACATAAGCTGTCGTCACGCTGATCTTGAGAGGCAATTGCCGCTGAATACTGAGGTTGAGCTGGTAGACCGAAGAATCCTTAAAACTCGCTGGGATGGCTTCGATGCTTTGGCTCGGATAGAATTTCGGAGCCGCCGGCGTAAAGGAGTACGGGAAGATGTTGCCACCAGCAGGGCAATGGGGAGCATTGACGCAATTTCCAACGCCACCCACGCCTGGGAAACCGACATCGTAAATGTAGGACATGGATGTTTCGTTGCCAAAGGTGTTGCGAATGGAGAATGGCATGGCGTTGCCGGGCTGGTTCCACTCATTGCCGGCGGGATTGCCGTAGAAGATGCCCGCCGCTGCGCGAACCGAGGTCTTGCCGTCTCCGAATGGATCCCATGCAACACCGAGACGAGGCGAAATGTGGCTGAAGCTTGTGGTGGTGACGCCGCGATTCATGCCCTTGTCTCCAACGAACAGCATGCCTAGCGGTGCCGTCGGAGTGACAGTCGATTGCTGGCCGGGAACAAACGTCGCCGTCCTGTCATGGGCATCGACAGGAGGAGTATCGATGTCCCAACGGACTCCGATATTGGCCGTTAAACGGGGCGTGATGCGGTAGTTGTCCTGCGCAAACGCCGCGTAGTGCCACGTGCTCATATGCGTGACATAAGTCGTGTCTTGCTCAAATGAGTTGACTTGGCCGGTGATAAAGTCAGCAATTGCATTACTCGTGCTGGTGGCTCCGGAGGTGGAGAAGGTAAGGTCGCCATAATTATTCAGATTGGCCGCGAACAAGGTCTGGTCGAGAGCGTACTCACCGCCTATGGTTAGGTTGTGTCTGCCCTTGGTCATGCTGACTAAGTCGCGTAACTCATAATTGTTGGAACCCGTGGTCGGGCCGGCGTTGGGGTTTCCCGTGCTAAAGCCGGCGCCGACGTTTAGATAGGGAAGTCCGGCAGGTCCCTGGAGTAGGAAGTTCGAGCCGAAACTGGTGAGGGTTTGGTTGGCTGGGCCGGTTACAGGGATGAGAGCGCGTCCGCCCATGGCCCGCGTGAACGTGAGCCATGCCTGATTGGCCGTGCTGGCGCTGAAGGAGTGTACGTCGCTGATGTTGGCATTCGTCTGAACCGATTTGGACTGATTTCCGGTCCAATTGACGTTGCCGCCGCCGCTGGGAGTTGACGCGGTAGTGATATGGAAGTAGGTCACTTCCACGTGGTCCTTGCTACCGACGTTCTCGTCATACTTTCCCAGGTATTCGTCTGAGACTGTCGGAGTGTTATATGTGGTGAGGTATTGCCCGCCGCCGCTTGTTGGCTGCGCTATGCCGGTGGGCAACGGAATGGAAACACCGATTGTGTTGCTTACGTTCAAGAAGTTTTTAGCAACCGCGTCCAGAAGGCTGCTGGGTATACAGTTCAGTGTGTCAGTCGCGCAGTAACTGCTGGTGTTTGTCCCATGAATCTGATTCGCAGGAACGTCCCAGACGGCTGCGGACACATTGGACGGTTTCGGGAAGTAAACCTTGAAGGTGTCGCCACTGCCCGCCGTAGTAAAGTCGCCCAGCCGCTCCTCGGCCGAAGGCGTCACACCGCCTGAGACCGGCGCTCCTTGTATCTGGCGCAGACCGGCATAGCTGAAGAAGAAGAAGGCCTTGTCGTGCTTGAGGGGGCCTCCGACGGTTCCGCCAAAGTTGTTGCGGTGGAATGGGGGCTTCAGAAATGCCCCGGTAGGGGAAAAGGGGTTCTTGGACGGAATCCATGGATAAGCGTTGAAAACCGTGGTGCGGTTGAACTCGAACAAACTGCCATGAAATTTATTTGTTCCCGACTTGGTGATCACCGTGACCACGGCGCCGGAGAATTGGCCGTATTGAGCCGAGAATGCGTTGGTCTCAACGCGGAACTCTTCAAGTGCGTCCGGGTTGGGAGGCGGATTTCCGTAGTTGCGCATGCCTGTAATGTTGTTGCCGCCATTCAGATAAAATGCGACGGTTCCGTTGCCGGCGTCGAGCGAGCCGTTGACCTGGACATCCGCGGACGCAATTCCTACCGTCATTTGGGGCGAACCAGAGGGGTTCGAGGTGGGGCTCATGTTATTGGCCATCACGCCCGGCGTCAACGAGAGCTCGGCATAAACGTTGCGGTTGACCAGGGGAAGGCCGATGAGCTCGTCCGTCTCAATGGTCTTGCCCAATACCGCGTCAGAAGTGTTGATCGCCGGGGGAGCCTCATTGACCGTGATGGTCTGAGACTGCACACCCACGGTCAGTTTGACATCAACCGTCAGTGTCTGGTCCACGTTGAGGGCTAGATTCTGTTGCACAAAGCGTTCAAAGCCTGCCGCCACCGCCTCGACGGAGTACTTGCCCACGGGAAGATAATCGATGCGGTACTCCCCATAGCTGTTTGCCGGCGCCGAGCGCGAGAATCCGGTATCCACGTTGATTGCCTTCACGGTGGCCGTGGCGACCAGCGCGCCCTGTTGATCTTTTACCGTACCCACGATGGACCCGGTAGTCTGCTGTCCAAGCGCGATGATACTGCAGGTGAGAATGAGTACGAGCGTCGCGAGAACTCGCGCGCTTGCAGATACCCGGAAGTATCTTGCCAAATGGCGTGTGTTCATATTTGAAGCCTCCTGAGATTTGCGTGATTCTGATCGAATCGCTCCCCGCTGCCCTCACGTGTGTTTACCTGTTCCACATTCAATACTGCAATACAGAACACTGAGCTTCTGGGGGTTGATTCGCCGGGAGCAATCCTAGCAACCCATTTCCAGATTAGTCTTGTGAATTGAAAGTGAAATATTGTGAATTGGAAGTGAACAAATGCGGTGATTGATGTGAATTTCTTTAGTAGCCCAGAACATATTGAAATAAAAGGGGGTGCGAAGGTTAAAGACAATTGGCGCGAACTGTTAATATTGTTAAAGTCCTGGCAATCTTTTGTTAATAAAGGAGTTAGTGAGTATTCAGGAATATCTATGTCCAATGTTAAAACTCAATGCGCTCTTTATCAGCGCGATGGCTCAGGGAGAATTTCGATTGCGTTGACCAAGGGATAGTTGACCACCGGGATGAATGAGAGTTCGATCTTGCCTTGGGCACTTGCCGGAATATTGTCAAATGTCTTTGCAACGGGGTTGGATCCGCCCTCCGCCAATATATCGAAATTCTTCAAAATTAAGCTGCCGTTGCAGGAGACATCGAATACCCGGCTGCCGGTTCCTCCGTTCCCCCAATTGTGCTTGCCGAACCATGGGTCGGAAAAATACATCGTGACGCGATACTTTCCAGGAGAAACGACGGGGATGTCATAGCGAAAGCGCCCAATTCTGGCGTAGCTGTAAATGCCGTGGTCGGTGGTTTTTGATGTATCGGGAAACAGCGTTCTTCGGCCTCCGCTGAAGTATCGATCAGAGAGCCATGTTTGATTGGCGGGGTCTTTTATCGCAAATGGACTCGCAGTGATTCGAGCAGGAAGCAGCTTATCGGAGTTCCCAGGCAGAATCTCGACAGCATTCAACAAAGACACGTCGCTGATATAGTCCAGATGGATCGTACCATCTTTCTCGGGATGTATTCCCGTCTGAACGTAGGACGTTGCAATGCCATCTCCACCCGCATTGTCGACCACATCGAAGTGGATATCAGCGCCCGCATTAATGGCCAGGACGGCGGTGTGCGTTGCCATCTGCAGATCGGAGGTCTCGGCAAAGTGGAAGTGAATCTCGTACACGCCCGGTGTGACGGGGAAGATGCAGTGGGCAATTCCACGAATGCCGCCCAGATAAAGGTAGGGATCCTCCGTTCCGATGATCTTCTGGGCGGCCACTGTGACGCTGTCGCCGCTAGAGCAGTATTTGCCCGGCGTCCAGGTATATCCGGAGTGATCGACATATGTCTTGCGGCCGGTTCCCATCAGGGCGCGGATGGTGTTCGTGGGCTCCGGCAGAGCCACCGGTGAGCCCTGGGGCGTGGTCACGGCCATCTTTTTTGTGTTTCGGTACGCGAAGACGAGAAAGCCGCACAACAGGGAGGCCGCTACAAAGAATGTTGCGGCTATAAGCCATCGTGAAAGCAGCTTAGGTTGGGGCGTGACTGCGGCAGAATGGGCGTAAGGAAGAACCTGCTCCGGTCCAGAAGAAGCAGGGACTGAAGCATTTTGCGAGTCCAGGGCATGATCCGCTCCTATCGGGACGAAGGACGGCATATAATTGCCCAGCGGGATATGAATATGCAGGGGCCGATTAACTCCGTCCGTCTGGTAGATCTCCTGCAGGCGCTTGCGGAGGGAATGTGCGGTTACCCGGACGATAGTGTCGGTTTGCGGGTCGAAATCGTCGCGCCTGCCCAGCGCTTCAGTCGCGATCGAGTATTCCGTGGCCTGGTCATCCAGACCCAGAAAATGCTTCTCGCAGACAAATGCGAGCATTCGGGTCAGATTGCTGGATCGCCCCAGAACTCCGGAGGTCAGCAGCCAATTCAGCTCATCTTTTTCAACGTGAAGTCTATCGGGATCTAACGGCGTCAACACACAAATCTCCGATTTAACCGGAACTCCATTATACTTTTCCGGCTAAGAGGCACTATATCACCAGTTGTCCCCAATTGCGGTCCCGTCGCGGTTGTATCAGGTAAAAGCCCGGAACATGCGGCAGGACCTCTTTGCCCTGACCAAATAGTCATGATTAGCCTATTTCGAAGCGATTTCCGGACACTCAACGGACACCAAGGGTATGCATGAACCGAGGTCTTGTGAATATACGCCTGATCGACCCGGAATACCTTCATTTTCCTTCTCGTCGTCGGCCATCCGAAGCAGAGATCTTCAGGCTTTGTTCTCGCTGGTCGGCTCATCGAACGTTTCCGAGGGCCGGACGATGCTCCATAGGGATGACGGACAATCCGGAAATAGCCCTGCGGGTCGCACCCTCTGTTCGCGAGTTAGGGAAAAAAAAGATGCTCCGCGACCGCGTATGGGGTAAGGAGAATGATTCGGAGCACAGATGAGAGTAAAATCGCCTGTATAGTATTGATAATAAATAACATCATAGTGGAGGCGGCGGGAGTCGTATTATGCAGCGGTATTGAGAACAAACAACTTATTGATTCTAAAGGCCCGCTAGAAACGCAAGAATCGGCCAATACGCGGTTCTCAAGTACGCTACAAGTACACGGGATTCAGCAATCATCTCCGTTGCCTCCAGGCGTACCCTATCTGGGTACGGACGAAGCGCACGGAGGAGAAATATTGCGTCTCCTCGCCTGCGGGGCCACCGAGCAAGCGGTCAACTTCTGAGTTACAGACCAGGATCTACACCTCCTGGGACCCGGCGTTTGCTGTTAGAGATCCTGCCTACTGGGATCATCATTCAGCAATCTTGGTGAACCGCCGCGCTGGCACAGATTCCTACGTCGGCCTATTGTAGGGCAGGTTCCACCATTCTGTTTTACCGAAACGTTAGAGCCGGTTCGGCGAAAAACCAACTCGGATCTGCGAGAGTGAGCCGCATTGAGTTTGGAAACTTCCCTCGGCCTGTTAGCGTCATTCCAGAATCGTCTCAACACAGATCAACGAACACGAGCCGACTTCGCAGGACTAATCCAAAGTCTAAGTATGAGCCTGAAGAGCGGGGCTTCTAAACCCAGTCTCGGGTGTATTACCAGCATCCGGAGTGCGCCAGGATAAACCGACATGTTGTTGGGGATGCAAGAGCCCTGCAGGAAAGGACACAGCAATTCCATCTTTGCCTCGAATCTTGCTTGGGACATCGTGAGATGTTTCGTGAACCGATCAATCACCGGACCCTTTGAAACATGTTTCGCCGAGCCATTCGGCGTCTTCCAGGAGCAACGCTGGCGAATCTCCTACGGGGTGAGTACAATCTTGCCGATGCCACCCTTTTCCGCCAACTGCTGCGCCTCCCTAATTTGGGAAAGCTTGAGCCCTTCACTGATGGGAATGGAAAACAATCCCCGCGCCACCTCACTGCCAAGCACCTCCAATCTAGCGGAATCGAGCTTGGCCCGGATGGCTACAACGCGCAGATCGCGACCCTCCGCGGATTGAGGCTTGCCGAGGACCGTCGCAAGCACGCATTTCTTTCTGATGTGAGGCAGAATCCGGTCGATGGCGTCGTGACCTACCATATCCGCGACGGCATCAAGTTCCGGTAAGCCGGCAATCTCTCTCATCGTCGAGTGCAATCATGCAACCCGCATCCATCCCTTCTGCCTCTACCTTCTGAGTGGTGCGGACTCCTGCGATCACATGAGCCCCGTGCTTTCTGGCAACAGGGTCCGCGACGACGGGGTGCTCGGATATGTCTTTGATTTTAAAGGAATAAGGTTAATAACGGGCTCTACGATGGTGTTGCGCATAAAGAGCACATGACTTCGCTGTCGAGCGTTCATGACGCTCAGTACATGAAGCTTTCTACTATCGTGAACATCGAAGTAAAAGTGAATGAACGCGCCTTTATTCCCCGAATCAACCGGCAGTTAAAGAGAGATGAGAGAGCAATCTCAATACGATGGGTCCCAATATCGTTGGCTTGACCAGCAGGGCGAGGCCTTTGGCGCGCCTGGCATGGAACCGCGCTGGACCTCAAGCGTGAAGGATGCGGTGGGTACTGCCTATTCCGCTTCGAGCCGGGTATGGTTCACCTCATCGCACGGAATATTGAACGAAATCTATCACCCAACAATCGACAGGGCCCAGATGCGGGATATGGGGTTCCTAGTGACGGACGGGGAGACGTTTGTCCACGAAGAGAAACGCGACCTGCTACCGAGCTTCGAGTACATCCATCCGGAGGCGCTTGGCGTCCGTTATGTGAATCGCGACCCGGAAGGCCGGTACGCGCTGACCAAGGAGATCATCTGCGATCCGCACCATTCGGTGGTGCTGACGCGGGTGCGCCTTGAAGGACTCGAAGGCCTCTTGCCGCGGCTGAAGGTCTATGCACTCCTGGCGCCGCACCTGGACGGCGGCGGGGCGGGCAACACGGCGCGCGCACTGGAAATTGCCGGACACAAAATGCTGCTGGCATGGAAGAACCAGTGGTCGCTGGCCATGGCGGCCAGTTGCGGCTTTTCGCGTGTGAACTGCGGGTTTGTGGGCGCGAGCGACGGCTGGCGCGACCTGACGGATAACTTCCTCATGGACTGGGAGTTTGGTTCGGCCACGGACGGAAACATTGCACTGATGGGGGAGTTGGATTTAAGAGAGAAACTCACGGGCGGCGGGCTGGAGTTCACGCTGGCTATCGGTATCGGCGAGGGGCACCATACGGCGCTGCAGAAGACGGTGAGCGCGCTAACCACTCCGTTTGAAGATCATCGCACAAGGTTCATCGAACAATGGAAGCGTGCGGCGAACCCGGAGTGGCTGGCTGCCGAGGCCGGCGATGGAGGCAAGCTGATGCGGACCAGCCACAACGTCCTGCTGGCTCATGAAGACAAGACATTTTCAGGAGCGTTTGTGGCCTCGGCGTCGATTCCCTGGGGGCAGGTGATGGGCGACGATGATCTTGGCGGGTATCACCTGGTTTGGACACGCGACATGGTGCAGACGGCTACGGCTTTGTTAGCCTGCGGACGTGTGGAAACGGCGCGGCGAGCGTTGGTCTACCTGGCCTGCACGCAGCAACCAAACGGCGGTTTTGCGCAGAATTTTTGGTTAGACGGCAGGCCGTACTGGTCTGGCGTGCAACTGGATGAGGTGGCATATCCGCTGATTCTTGCCTGGCGATTGTGGAAGGCAGACGGGCTGGGCGAGATGGACATCTACCCTTTTGTGGAGAAGGCGGCTGGATTCCTGGTGCGTCATGCACCGATCACCTATCAGGAACGATGGGAGGAGAATGCGGGCTATTCTCCCTCGACCCTGGCGGCCGCAATCGCTGGAGTGCTGTGCGCGGCGGAAATTGTTCGCGCCCATGAATCGGCTGAGCTGGCGGCATTTCTTGAGGAGTTTGCCGACTGGATCGAACACCACATTGAAGACTGGACCGTGACCAACGAGGGAGTATTGCACCCGGAGATCCGGCGGCACTATATGCGTATCCGGCCGCCAGAGAGAGGCGAGGCCTATGCGTGCGAAAGCTGCGGCACGGAGACGATCCGGCTGAACAACCGGCCGCCTGGTACGCGCACGGAATTCGCGGCGCGGGAGATTGTGGATGCTGGCTTCTTGGAGCTGGTGCGCTATGGTGTGCGGCGGGCAGACGATCCGCTGATTGTGGATTCGTTACAGGTGGTAGACGCGGTGCTGAAACGCGAGCTGCCGCAAGGGCCCGGCTGGCTGCGCTATAACTGGGACGGCTACGGGCAACGGCCGGATGGCGGACCGTTTCAGGGATGGGGCCAGGGTCGAGTTTGGCCGCTGTTGACAGGCGAGCGCGCGCACTATGAGCTGGCAGCGGGCAAAGATATTGCCGCTCTCATCCATACGTACGAGAATTTTGCTACCTGCGGACAGATGCTGCCGGAGCAGGTTTGGGATGAGGCAGACTTGCCGAGTGCCAGTATGCGGCTGGGAGAGCCGGCGGGCTCGGCGGTTCCGCTGGTGTGGGCGCACGCCGAATACTTGAAGCTGCTTCGCTCGGCTTTGGATGGCAAGGTTTTTGATCGCATCGATCCCGTATATGAGCGGTATTGCAAACCCGAGGGGCGAGGCCGGACACGGCAAAACCTGGAGATATACAGCCTGCGGCGACCGATTCAAAGGATCGCCTCTGGAGACACTTTGCGCATTTTGGATGAGAACCACTTCGATCTGATTTGGTCCGGCGATGGCTGGCAGACCACGCACACTGCCGCCAGCCGAACTCTGGGCTGCGCGGGATTTAGCGCCGACGTTGCCACCGCGCCCGGCCAAACAGGCAGTTTGTCCTGGACGCTGCACTGGCCGGAACGAGACCGCTGGCTTGGTTACAACGTGGAGGTGCGGGTCGGAGCCAGATAGCGTCCGCAGGAGACATCTTCTTTCAAAAATCGTGATGATCGTCCCTCAGAATGGCAATGGCCTGCGACCCATCATCGGGTAGCGCTTCATAATTCGAATGCGAATGGGCCATCTCGATTTGAGCGCGCAGTTTGGCCACTGTCTGCCAATTGTCCTTGTGCGGATGCTCTGCGATCCATGGCGGCAGCGGCATGCGAAGATAATCGGCCAACGCTTCGGCATAGCCCTCATAAAGCGCACGCATCTCGCGAAGCCTCTCGTAGGAGTGGCCGTCGCGGCAGACGCTTACACCGCTCTTGCAGAGCAGATCGTAAAGTTGTTGATAACGCTCGCGAGAGAGCCGGTCTGGAGCATCATTTACCGGGGGCAGCGAGAAAATCTGCGCCAGGTCCACCATCGCGTGGCGTGCCATCGCAAAGGTCAACTGAGCCTGACGCGCCTCGTTTCCCTGCACATCGGCAATCAGCAGCGCTGAAGTGTCCAGCACGGCCGTCAAGGCGCTGATCCAGCTCTGGTTGTTATGCTGCGAGCGGAAGTAACAGAGCAGCGGATATGAGATATGGCTTTCGAGCAGTTCCGCCGACCAGCGCTCCCATTCGACCAGCAGCAACGTGAGAGCGCTTTCACCGCCTTCATAGGAATGGCGGCGCATCAATTCGGCAGCGGTCGGCGGAGACCCAGCTCGCGCGTCAAGCAGCGAAATGCTCACCTCGCGACGCGAAAACGCACTGTAGAGAACCGGAAAGTACCCCATCACGACAGCTAGAAAACCCAGCCCGATTCCAGCTTCCAGGATAACCAGCTCGCGCGCCCAGGCACTGCGCGGCGTCACGTCCCCCAGCCCCAGCGTAAAGATGGTGGTTCCGCTTACGTAGAGGTCGGATCGAAAACTCGGCCCTTGCGCAGCGTCGTTGAACGGGCTGCCCAGGGAGCAAAAAATAAGCGCAAAGCCTACGACCATCGAGCCCGCCCACACCGCGAGAAGAAAGATGAGAGACATAGGCCCGTAGTAACTGTAGACGGACTCACGTCTGCGCGGATTGCGAAGCCGTTTGGCAAAGAACACCCAGGGTCTCCAGGTAATCACATAGAACATGCGAGTAAGCCGGAATCGGCCGGTCGCGCGGCGCGGCAAAATGATTGTTTGGAAGGCATCGAGTAGTACGGCAAACAGGCAAACAACGCCGGCAACAAAAGTAATAGCCCACATCGGTCCTCCTCCTCTTGGATCGAACCACAGCCTTCTCGCGCTCCGTCCAATCACTGTATCGTAGCCGAAATGGCAATGCAAAAGCTGCTGATCGTCCACCATTCTCAACCTGTTCTCACGTTTTAATTGCAAGCCCGGCATTTGCCGAGGCCGTTTACGTCAGCAGGGCTCGGTACGAACTAAATGTTGAAACTTATCTGATCTGAGGTTCATCCAAGAATTTGTCAAGGTCAGGGGAGTAATAGATCGTTTCCCGTACTATGCCTTTGTAACCCCGCATAAGGGAAAATAAATGGCAAAACCCGTACTGCTGACGGTTGATGACGACCCTGAAGTATTGCGCGCTGTCGAGCGTGACCTGCGGCGCCGCTATGCTGAGCGCTACCGTGTTTTGCGCGCGGACTCCGGCGCAACGGCACTGGAGGCTCTTCGCGGACTCAAGCGGCGTGGTGATTCAGTTGCGTTGCTGTTGGTCGATCAGCGGATGCCGCAGATGACTGGCGTGGAATTCCTTAGCCAGGCGATGGAGATCTTCCCCGACGCCAAACGTGTGTTGCTAACCGCCTACGCCGACACCGATGCGGCGATTCGCGCCATCAACGACGCCCAGATCCACCACTACCTGCTGAAGCCATGGGACCCTCCAGAGGAACACCTCTACCCTGTGCTCGATGATCTTCTGGATGATTGGATGGGGTCGCATAGGCCTCCCATGGAGGGAGTTCGCGTTCTGGGGACGCGCTGGTCTCCCCATGCGTATGCGATTCGAGACTTTTTGACGCGAAACCAGACGCCTTACCAATGGATTGATGTGGAGACGGCGGGACAGGTTGCCGAGGTGCGCCGCCTGGTGGAAGCGGCCGGGGCGGAGATTTCCAGCCTGCCGAAGGTACTCTTTCCAGATGGCACATTCCTGTCAGACCCGAGCGTGGCGGAGTTGGGCGAGAGGCTTGGGCTGCGCATTCGACCCGAAGTGGCGTTTTACGATCTGGTGATCGCCGGCGGCGGACCTGCGGGCCTGGCAGCAGCCGTTTATGGTGCGTCGGAGGGCCTGAGCACGGTGCTGATCGAGATGGAAGCGCCGGGCGGTCAGGCGGGGATGAGTTCCCGCATCGAGAACTATTTGGGCTTCCCTTCTGGGGTAAGCGGAGGCGACCTGGCGCGGCGCGCCGTGACCCAGGCACGGCGCTTTGGAGTGGAGATTCTCACTCCGCAACGGGTGACAGGTGTCAGCGTGGAAGGCTCCTCCAAGATCGTCAAGTTGGCGGCGGGTTCGGATATTGGCTGCAAAGCGCTGTTGATCGCAACGGGCGTTTCCTACCGCAAGCTGAACGTGCCCGGCGCCGAACGGCTGCAAGGTTGCGGCGTCTACTATGGCTCGGCTATGACTGAGGCGCAGGAGTGCCAGGGTGAGGACGTTTACATTGTCGGCGGCGCAAACTCGGCCGGGCAGGCCGCAATGTACTTCTCGAAATTCGCCCGGCAAGTGGTGATGCTGGTGCGGGGCGCATCCCTCTCCGCCACCATGTCGCAGTACCTGATCGACCAGATCAACAAGACGCCGAACATCAAGGTGGAAACCCACTGCCAGGTCACGGAAGTTCATGGGGATACGCACCTCGAAGCCGTTTCCATTCATTGTGCGGAGACCGGTGACACTTCAACGGCGCCCACAAACCTGCTGTCGATTTTCATTGGCGCGGAGCCCAACACGGACTGGCTCTCCGGCGTGGTGGAGCGAGACGAGCGGGGATTCATCCTTACTGGCGCCGACCTGATGCGCGACGGAAAAAAGCCGAAGGGGTGGCAGTTGGAGCGCAACCCATATTGGGTGGAGTCCAGCGTTCCAGGCGTCTTTGCCGCGGGAGACGTCCGTCATGGTTCAGTGAAAAGGGTCGCGTCGGGTGTGGGCGAAGGCTCGATTGCCGTGCAGTTTACTCATCAATATCTCAGTGAGGTGTGACGTGGCGCAGAACCTGGCGAGTGCAACGGGCAGAATCTCAATCGACGGCCTGCGCAAGATCGAGGTCTTCGCGGACTTGCCCCGCGAGCAGCTCGACTGGCTGGCGGAGCATCTTCAGGAGATGCACTTCCAACCGGGAGAGATCATGGGCAGGGAGGGTGAACCCCTGGACAATCTCACCGTCATCCTCGAAGGGGAGATTCGGATGCAATGGGGAAGCGGCGCCGATGAGATGATCTTCAGAGGGTTTGCGGGTCAGGTGACCGGCCTGCTCCCGTACTCACGGCTGACGCACTACGTCGGCACCAGCCGGGCGGTGCTTCCCACTCGAATTGCCACCCTCCACAGAAGCCTCTTCCCTGAGATGCTTCAACGCATGCCTTTGCTCGGGCAGCGGCTGGTTTCCATCATGGCCGACCGCATCCGCGAGACGGCTCGGATCGAAACGCAGCGCGACAAACTGGTGGCGCTTGGCAAGCTCTCCGCGGGGTTGGCGCATGAACTGAACAACCCCGCCGCCGCCGCTCAGCGAGCCACCGCAAGCCTCCGCGAGACGCTTGAGACGGTGCGAGACGCGAGTATCCGGCTGGCGCGCCACGCCATTCCTGCCGAACAGCGGGAGATGATCACCCGCTTCGAACGGGAGGCCCAGCGCACCCCCAGCACCTCTGCGGACCCCCTGGCCCAGAGCGATCGCGAAGAGCGCATCACTACATGGCTTGAAGCGCGTCATGTGCCGGATGCCTGGAAGATCGCGCCGGCCATCGCCGACGCCGGCGTGGAGATACCCAAACTCGAATGTCTCGCGGGGCAGGTTGGCGACGAGGTGTTGGGCGATGCCCTTACCCGTATCGCGTCGCTGCTCACCATTGCCAAGCTGATATACGAGATTGAAATCAGCACCAAGCGGATCACGTATCTCGTCCAGGCGGTCAAGGAGTACTCGTATATGGATCAGGCTGCGATGAAGGAGGTCGACCTTCATCAAGGCCTTGAGAATACACTCACAATTCTGAACTACCAACTCAAAGGCGGAATCAAGGTGGTTCGCGAATATGACGAGAGCCTGCCGCGAATCTGCGCCTTCGGCGGGGAACTCAATCAGATTTGGACAAACCTGATGTCCAACGCCATCGAGGCCATGCACGGGAAGGGTGAATTGCGGGTGCGGACCGCGTGTGAACTCGACCGCGTGCTCGTGGAGATTGGCGACGACGGGCCCGGAATCCCGCCCGAGGTTCTGCCCCATATCTTTGAGCCATTTTTCACCACCAAAGGAGTTGGCGAGGGAACGGGCCTGGGACTGGATACGGCTTGCCGCATCATCCGGAGTCATCATGGCGAGATACGCGTTTCTTCGCACCATGGCGACACGCGATTCCAGGTTTTTTTGCCTTTGACTCAGCCGAAAACCACAGCCATTGGCGCAAGAGAGGAGGGATACGATGCAGGAAAAATGTTCACACCTGGACCAGATACAAAACCCATCCCCTAACACCGATGGGTGCGAGGAGTGTCTGCAAATGGGCGATTCGTGGGTCCATCTGCGTCTCTGCGAAATTTGCGGCCACGTCGGCTGCTGCGATTCCTCGAAGAACAAGCATGCTACCAAGCACTTCAGAAAAACAAAGCACCCCATCATGCGATCTCTTGAACCGGGCGAAGATTGGGGATGGTGTTACATAGACGATGCGATGATTGAGCCATTTTCATAAAGGCCGGCTTTGGAGTGGAATCGAGGGAACCACCAGATGAATGCCTCCGCAATCCAACCGGACATTCGGGACCAGCTTTTGCTGCGCCTGGCGGAATCGCGGTCGGTGACCGATGACTTGTTTCGAATTGTGCATGCGGACGCGCTCTACGACAGGCCTATTCCAGAAAGACACCGGATTGTTTTTTACATCGGCCACCTCGAGGCATTCGACTGGAATTTGATCGCAGGTCATGCGCTCGGTCTCGGTGCTGCTCACAAGGAACTTGATCGCCTCTTTGCCTTCGGCATCGATCCGGTGGATGGCGGCCTGCCGCAGGACAAACCTTCCGACTGGCCTCGGCTTTCTGAGATCAGCGCTTATAACTTGCGCGTCCGCGAAGGAATCGATGACATTCTCAAGAATCATTCGCTGGCCTCGGCGAGCCATTGCCAATATCCCGAAGAGGTGATTCTTAACGTCGCAATCGAACACCGATTGATGCACGCGGAGACCCTGGCGTACATGCTGCATCAACTGAGTCCAGAGCGGAAGATTCCGCCGCGCGGTTATCAACCCGTGGACACTCGGTCAAGGCCGCCAATCGTTTCCCGGATGATCGATATCCCCGCTGGATTTGCCACGCTTGGAATTCGGCGCGGAGGAGAATCGTTCGGCTGGGACAACGAGTTTGAAGAGCACTCCGTCGAAGTGCCGGCCTTCGCGATTGGCTCCCACAAGGTCACGAACGGAGAGTTCCTCCGATTTGTGCGCGAAGGCGGATACGACGATCATCGGCTTTGGGGCGTATCCGGATGGGACTGGATCAAGAATCAGAACATCGCCCATCCGCGTCTGTGGTTCAAGCGCCAGGACCGGTGGTTCTATCGGGCCATGTTTGAAGAAGTGCAGTTGCCGCTCGACTGGCCGGTCTACGTCAGCTACGCGGAAGCCGTGGCCTATGCGCGTTTTCGTGGCATGGCCTTGCCCACAGAAGCGCAATTCCATCGCGCCGCTTACGGAACGCGGCAAGACACGGAGCGTACGTATCCGTGGGGCAATGCGCCTCCCGATGCCGGGCGCGGCAACTTTGACTTCGAGCGTTGGGACCCGGTCGCGGTGGGGAGCTATCCCGATGGGCGGAGCGCCTTCGGGTTGGAGGACACCCTCGGCAACGGCTGGGAATGGACCGCCTCGCCATTTGCGCCCTACCCAGGCTTTGAGCCGTTTCCCTTTTACAGAGGCTATTCGGCAGACTTCTTTGATGAAAATCATTACGTTGTTAAGAGCGCCTCGCCGCGGACGGCCGCGTGTATGTTGCGGCGCTCGTTTCGCAACTGGTTCCAGCCGCACTATCCGTACGTGTACGCATCTTTCCGCTGCGTAGAGAATTGAATGGAGACGGTATGCTGATCCGCGATGAAGCGACACAGACGGTCAACTCATTCGCCCAAGACGTACGGAGTGGGTTGGGATGGGCGGGACAAAAGGAGTTGCCGTCAAAGTATCTTTACGATGACCTCGGTTCGGCCTTGTTTGAAGCGATCACACGGCTTCCCGAGTATGGGCTGACACGCGCTGAGGAGCGGATTCTGCGGCGGCATTCAGGAGACATTGCTGATTGCCTCAGGGCGCATGGCTTGGTCGTTGAGCTCGGAAGCGGCAGTGGCAAAAAGACGCGCCAGATATTGGAGGCTCTTGCCCGCCATAAGTCGATGACTTACTGCCCAGTCGAAATATCGTCTGCGGCTCTGGTAAGCTGTGAGCGGGAACTCGATGATTTAGCCCACGTCAGCATTCTGGGCTTCGAGACCGAGTACCTGGACGGCTTGAGTAGAGCTGTGGCTCGCCGCCAACCCGGTGACGCAGTAGTGGTGCTATTCCTGGGTAGCTCGATCGGAAACTTCGATCGTGGACCTGCCGAGGAGTTCCTGCGCAAGATTCGCCAGACCATTGAGCCTGGCGATACATTGTTGCTCGGCACGGATCTTGAAAAACCATTGGCCCAACTTATCCCGGCCTACGATGACTCTCTCGGCGTTACCGAAGCCTTCAATCGCAACCTTCTGGCCCGCATCAACCGAGAACTAGGAGGTGATTTCGACTTATCCAGATTTGAGCATGTCGCCCTCTACAACGCCCGCGAGCGCCGAATCGAGATGCATCTCCGCTCTGTTGAAACCCAAACCGTCATCATTGAAGAGGCATGTTTCACGCTGGGGAGCGACGAGACCATTTGGACGGAGAGTTGTCATAAGTTTGGGAGGAATGAACCCGCAGAAATGGCTCGTCGCACCGGCTTCAAGTGCGTTGAGCAATGGGTGGACGTTGAATGGCCATTCGCCGAGAACCTGTTCGTCGCCATATAGCACCAGCGATTCACGCTTCAATAACCTGACTTTCTAGACGTTGTTGTCAAAAGAGTCCAGCGTCACGAGCGTCTATCTTCCTCCCGATGCAAATTGCCACCTCTCATGTCATCTTGAGGCAACGCGTTCGCCATCGAGCCGTGGTTGAAAGAGCTGAGCAGACGACGTTTGACATTCATGGCTGGTGTCAGTCGATTAGTCCTCGTAAACGCCGATGTCGCCGGGAGGAATTTTGGATTCATGCCAAATCGCCAATGCACTCATCGGAGCCGGACGTACGCTCGGAAAGGGATATCAGGAGCCGCTGGCGGATGACCGGCAACTCGTCGCTAGCGCGATTTTGGCCTCCCGTGAGTCGCCAACCTGCACAGCAGGGTCAGCGACGGATATCCATCCGGTGCGCACGAGCGAAGGCAATTGTTCTCTCAGTTTCGACGGCGAGTGCACAACCTTCACTGAGATCAATGCCAACTAAGCTTATTATTTTATGTGACTTAACAACCACTCAAGTACGTAATAAGTACAGACGGATTTTAAATGTTTAATAACTACAATAAAATCAATCAGTTACGCAATGGTGGAGGCGGCGGGAGTCGAACCCGCGTCCGAAATCGCTGTCAGCCAGGAGTTTTCATGCTTTGTCCGGTTCCTTTGGGTTCGCTTCCGGCACTCAGAGCGGACAAGATGCGCCGAAAACTAGTCCGATGATCTCGCGGTTACAACACGGACCGAGCCGCAGCCGCCAGCCTACT
>Ga0302320_10000720_pt1 | contig 78333 bp, 64 predicted proteins | sample Bog_T0_3_FD_202130 | JGI IMG/M metagenome (GOLD analysis project Ga0302320, IMG submission 202130) | Peat permafrost microbial communities from Stordalen Mire near Abisko, Sweden - Bog_T0_3 | ecosystem: Environmental > Terrestrial > Soil > Wetlands > Peat | place: Sweden: Abisko, Stordalen Mire...
CAAGAGACGGCCGAACGATGTGGTGATTGAGATGGAAGATCCCCGGTGCAGAATCGTGGCGATTGAGATGGACGACCCTCGGTGCAGGAGCCAGTTCAATGCCGTGGTGATTGAGATGGAAGACCGTCGTTGCGAGAGCCTGCTCGATCGCTTGGAACTTGAGATCGAAGACGCCCGATGCAATCGCACGGCGATTAAGACGGAAGACCCTCGCTGCGAGAGCCTGCACCTGGCCTGGTGATGGGGACATCTCATCGGTCACCCCTATCCGCCTGTCACTCAGGTCAGCTGCGCATCCATGCTATGACCTGGAGCGTTTCAGGCAGACGTTCCCCACGCCGAGGCTGGGCCTGGCGGTCCGGCGGTCGATTCTCCAACGAGCAATTACGACCAGCCATCAGCAATCCCATTGTTAGATAGTGGTCGATACAAGGCTCTCCATCCGGCAAGGAAACTTTCCTAAAAGAGGGCCTTACATGGTCGCAGACGGTCAAGATGCAAAAAACCGTCCATGGACCTTAACGAATTGACAACAACCACCGAACAGAGGAGGGAACCACGATGAAACCGAGCACGGACGATAGGACAACAGGCAAGCTTCACGAAGTCAAAGGTGCAATCAAGCAGAAGGCCGGCGAAATTACCAGCAATCCCAACCTTGAAGCGAATGGCAGAGCTGAAAAGAATGCCGGGAAAGTTCAAAACGCTGTCGGCAAGATTGAAAAGGCAGTGGGAGAGTAAGCACATCACCATCGAACTCAGAGACGAGAAAGGTCAAGAGAGCATGGCGCAATCAGTGTTGGAACAGATGGGCGTACAGATTGACGAGACAGCGCGCAGGGCTTCGCGAGCGGCGTCCGCCGTTTCGGATGCGCTTGAGGATGGCGTAGCATCGGCTCGGCAAGCCGCGAAACAAGGCAGCGACGCCGTCGCAGAGCTTGTTGAAGACACGAAGAGACGAGTAAAACGACATCCGATTGAAACAGTGATGGCGGCATTCGCAGCAGGCATCGCGGCGGGAACCCTGATGGGCTGGATGATGAAGCGAAGGCAAAGCTAGCAGGCGACAGAGAACCAGCGAGAAACGGAAACGATGAGGAAGAGGACCGGAACACTGGTTCCTCTTCACTCATTGTTTCAAGGCGTCAGAGCGCTACATCCCTGTTCAATCCACGGTGTGGCTGTTGACATGGCTGCGCCGACGGGGATGCTCCATCGAGCGCAGGATTCGCAGCCGGAGCAAACGGAAGCGTCCGCGCCCGCGCGGGTCGAGAGTCAATTTGTGACCGTCAACGTGGCCGTGTTGCTGGCAGCGGAAACGCCGTTCCCATCGGTGACCACCACTCTGAATTGAAGGCCGTTGAAGGCTGGGGTCGTGGCAACAGTGGTGAGCTTGGGAGAGTTGTAGCCTGTGCCCGCGGCGAAGGGCTTCCAGGTCGATCCGGAAAGGTACTGCCAGACGTAGGTGAGGGTGGGCGTGCCGGTAGCCGTCATATTGAAGGTCGCGGTGCTCCCGGCGGCCACCGATTGGCTTACCGGCTGGCTAGTGATAACAGGCCCCGTCACCGTTAGTGTGACCGTGTTGCTGGTTGCCGTTAGACCCTGCCCGTCGGTCACCACCACGCGGAACTTCAGGCCGTTGAAGGCTGGGGTGGTGGCGACCGTGGTCAGGGTCGAAGTGTTGTAGCCTGTGCCCGCTGCAAAGGGCTTCCAGGTCGAGCCCGACAGGTATTGCCAGGCGTAGGTCAGGGTTGGCGCACCGGTGGCCACTACGCTGAAGGTAGCGGCGGAGCCCTCAGGCACTGTCTGGCTCACGGGCTGCGTGGTGATCGTCACCCCGGTCGCGGCCGTATACAAGTAGTCACCGTGCACCGTGGTCTTGCCTGATGTGGTATTCAGCTGCACGTAGAGTGTGGCCCCATTGGTGGGAAGGCCGCTCACCGTGACCGAAGTCGCTGTCGTCTCGTGCGAGTCATACACGTTGTCGGTGCCCACGCCCGCCGTCCCGATCCACAGCGAATATCCGGTAGCTCCGCTGAGGGGCGTCCAGGTAAACGTTACGGAAGGTCCCGCCAGCAGGCTGCCCGGAGCGGGAATGTACAGTGTGTCGGCCGCCAGCCCATTCACCTGGATGGGGCTCGACTGCGCTGTCAAATTCGCTGCGTATCCAACCGACAGCGTGGCCGTCAGCAGGTCGTTGCTGGCCGGCGCCGAAACCACCAAATTGCCGAAGGTTGCCGATCCCGACGCGAAATTCGCCGCCGTCGTTCCGCCCAGGAACCCGGCGCTGTCGGTCATGGAGACCGTGTTGGTTGGTATCGCCGCTACAACGCCGCTTTCGGTAATTTGCACCACCGGCGCAGGCAGCAGCGCCAGCCCCACTGGAAAACTCGAAGGCGGCTCTGTGGTAAAGGCGATCGCATAGTTCGTCTCCACAGCGCCGGAGTCCACAAACCAACCCGGGCCGCCCGAGCACAACTGATCCAACGGGAACCCGCGCTGGTCTGGACCGGCACTATCACCCCCGTAAGGAGTGCCTTGATTGATTCCTAGTCCGGCACAGATGGCCGGGCTTCCGGGCAGCGGGGCCATGGTCTGTGTCGGCCCGCCGTAGTAGCCCAGCGGCGCAAGACCAGGGTTCCCCACGCCCACCACCTCGCCGCCGAAGGGGTTCCAGTCCCCGGAGATGTCGGGAGCCGTGTTCCCCGACACGATGGTGTTCGCAGTGTTGATGTTGTATTGAATATCGCCCGGCCCGCAGCAGAGCACGCCATAGATGCCGCCTGCGCAGCCACCTGTATTGCCTGTGATGGTGTCGTCGCTGAAGAAAGTGTTGATGTCGCTGCTGCCGACCGAAACTGCGCCGCCGCAGGTGGACTGGTTGCCGGTGAATGTGCTGTCGTTCACAAAAACGTAGTTGCCGCTGTTGGTAAAGATGGCCCCGCCGGCACCCCCGGCCAGGTTCGCGGTGTTGCCGACAAACGTGCTGTTGTTCACACCCAGGAAGTTGTTGTTGTAGATGGCCCCGCCCTGGCCACCGTTGGCGGTGTTGCCGGAGAAGGTGCTGTTGTTCACCGTGATTGAACCTTGGTTGTTGATCCCGCCACCGCCGACGCCGGGGCTTGCTCCGTTGCTGATGGTCAGGTCGTTCAGGGTGGCCGCCGCCGTGCTTGAGGGCACGGTGAAGACCGTGTACTGGCCCGCTCCGTTCACCGTCAGCAGGTTGGTCAGGGTTGCGCCCGCGCCCGTCGTCGGCCCGGCAATGGAAGTATTGGTCGGAATGGTCAGCGTTCCCGCCGAGCCCAGCGTGATGGTCTGCGGCGCGGCAAATTTCGTCGTGTCGAAGCCGATGATCCCCGCTCCAAACGCCGCAGAGGCCAACAGCGCGTCGCGCAGGCTGCAGGCGGCATCCGTTCCCCTTGTCGTGGCAGTTTGCACGGTGCAGTGGCCCGTCACGCCGGCATCGTCGGCCGCTGTGGTCACCACCAGGTTCGGCGTCAACACCGTAATCGGACCTGAAGTTGCATTGATGCTGTTGTTCGCCGTGTCTGTTACCGTGATTGTCTGCTTGCCCAGAGTCACCAGCGCCGCCGCGAAGATTCTCGGCCCACCCGGCAGTGTCGAAGTTCCGGGAAGAATCGCGCCTGGGTCGGTGCTGCTGAATTTGACCTGTGCGGTCGTGGCATTGCCGTAGACATCGAAAGCCGTAACCGTGAACGGGAACGCTCCGCTGACGTATGCCACAGACTGAACATTGCTGATTTGCACACCCACCGCAACTGCGCCAGCCACCGTGAAGCTGCCAGCGCTCGTCAGCGTGGAGGTCGTCGTATCCGTCGCCGTAATCGTCTGTATCCCCGCCGTCTTCAGCGTGACCGTCGTCTGGCCCAAACCCCCAACCAGCGTCAGTGTCCCCGGATTGACGAACAGCGGATCGGAACTGGAGAACCCGACCGTGCCGTTGTAGCCGACCGCCGGCGTTCCGACCACAGTCAAAGCTGCAATTTTAATCGTGAACGGAGAGCCGGCGACTACCGAGGCAGTGGTCGTGATCGCGAATTGCGTTGCCGTATCGCTCACCGCCGTCCCGCTCACCGCAATCGACTGTTGCGTCTCGCTCACATTCAGCGCGTTGTCGGTGAGAGTCACTTCTTCGCTCAATGGCGAGCCGAGAACCCCGGGGGTGAAGTCGATGGGCAGATCGCACAGCAGCCCGGCCTTCAAGACTGTTGCGCCGGTGCATGCGCTGGCGTCGCCGCGGGCCTCAGGGAAATCGGCAGGGTAGCTCAGACCCTTGAATGTGAGATTCTCGTTGCCGAAGTTGAAAACCTGCTCCGTCTTCGGACTGTCAGGGCTGCTGGTGCCCACCCCGGTCGAGGCAAAGCTCAAGCTCGGCGCGTCCCACAAGTCCTCCTTCAAAACCCGGTTATGGTCGGTGTCGTTGATATACAGGTTGCCGTTCCCGTCTACACCCGCGGCGCGTGGCGGATTTATATAGGACGAGCCCGTTATCGAGTCCGTTACCGTGCTCTGCACATAGCCGCTGGCCGTCGGCGTTTCCTTGATAACCGCGGGACTGTAGATATAGGAGACATACAGGTCTCCGCGTCCATCGATCGTGATCCCCGACAGAGTGTCCAGGCCGCTCCCGATGCTGCTCTGCGTATACCCGCCCGACGACGGAGTCAGCTTCGTAAGCCCGCCATATTCCCCGTCATATTCGTCCCAAGCAATATAAATATTGCCACTGCCGTCCACTGCAATCCCGGTGGGAACCCCGGGAGGAGCGGCGCTGTCGGGAACCGTAGACTGTGTATAACTTCCCGCCGACAGAGTCTCCATCAAAATCCGGTTGTTGTTGGTATCGGCAACATAGAGGTTGCCGACCCCATCCACCGCTACTCCGGCCGGGTAGCTGAACCCGCTGCCTACAGAGCTTTGGACAAAGCTGCTCCCGTTCCAGGTCTCCTTCAATAAGTGGCTGGTATCCACGATATACACGTTGCCTGCCCCATCCACTGCCAGAGCGCCTATATTCGTCAAGCCGGTGAACAACGTGCTCAGTGTATAGCTGCCTCCCGACAAGGTCGCTTTCATCACTTCCGTGTTGTCCGCGTTGCCGAAATACAGATTGCCGCTGCCATCCACAGCCATGTTTGCGGGCGCATCGAGCCCGCTGTCGGCTACCACGATCTCCGTGCCCGGCAAAAAGTTCACCTGCGGCCCCGTTCCCGTGCCTTCGAGGTAATCCGTCGCAATAACCTCTCCATTGCTGGCCGTAAGCACGACCGCTCCGTACCGCGTGCCCGCCAGTTTCGGCGCAAACGTCACGCTCACCGTGCAAGTGGCTTTAGCCGCGTAAGCCGTTCCCACCTTACAGGTGCCCCCGCCGGCATTGGTGAAGTCCAGGTTCGCCGCCCCCTGCGTCAAGACAGCAATCTCGGCCAGCGTCTTGAACGACGGGATCGTGAGCGTCAGCGTCTCCGTGGCGGACTTGCCGATCGCCTCCGCACTGAATGTATAGCTCGACGTGCTCTGCTGCGCAATTGCCCCCGCGGGCAGCAAAAACAGCCCGGCCAGCAGAGCCAGAAGGGTTGAAATGCGGGTGGACGGGAAGGATAAAGGACTTGGGAATATGGCAACGTTCAGCATGATGGAGCCCTCCCTTGCTGAATGGTGATGGGCCCGGGTAAGACTGAGGAAAATCAGGCACTCTCTTGATGGCGCGCAAGGTCTCGGCCTGGGCACAAGCGCTGCCTCGACCATCGGGCGGCGCTGGCGCGCGAATCGGATTGCACCGCAATCCCTGAGCCGGGCCTGCGCGAAACTCTCAGCCTTGGTGGACAAGGCTACCGCTCCAACTTACGAATGTCAACGCGCTGCCGGGAAGCCGCCGATCAGCGCATGCAGAGCCTGGCGCAGGCCTGAAACGTCCTGCTCGAAACTGCATTGGGCTACGATGCGCAGGCTCTTGGCGCCCATGGCCTGAGCCGTGCGTGGGTCGGCAAGAACGGCACGCAGGCTGTTTGCCAGGGCGTCGATCTCTCCTGCCTTGACGACATAGCCATTCGCGCCGTGATGGACGAGGTCCTTCTGGCAGCCCACTTGGTCGCTGACGATCACGGGCCGCGCGGCATTCATCACTTCGTTGATGGCCAGGCCCCAGGGCTCATCGACGGACGGGAGCACAAAGACGTCGCAGAGATCGTAGAAGCGCGGCAGCTCCGACTGGTTGCGAAAGCCGAGGAAGCGAACGTCGCCTTGCGGGACATGATTGGCGCGCGCTTCGAGATTGGCGCGTTCCTGTCCGTCGCCGACAACCAGCAGATAAGGATGAGGCTGGGTGTATCCGGCTTGGAATGCCCGAAGGTACGCTTCCAAAAGATCGCCGCATCGCTTGCGGGGAATGAGCTTTGCGGCAAAGAGAATCACTGGGCGCCCAGCGTCAAGCCCGAACGAGGCGCGAAACTCCTCACGCGTTTTCGACGCAGTTGCGCATTCCCGTTGAAAGAACTCGTTGTCCACCGCGTAGCGGCAGGGAAAGATGGGAAACTGCTCGCCGAGGTGATGCTTCCAATAATCAGTATTCTCTTCGCCGATGGATAAGACGGCAGAGATGCGCGGCTTGAGCCATGCGAAGAATGCCTGCTTGACGGCGAGCTTTAAGCGGGACCGCGGGCGATCGTGCAGTGTGGACTCGGCGCGCAGCAGAACCGGAAGGCTCATCGAATGGGCGACGCGCATGGCCTGGAGATTGGTCAGGTAGTTATAGCCATGCAGCCATACAACGTCGAATTGGCCCTCGTGGAGTCTTCTCTTGATCTGACGATTGAGCGGCCCGAGGGAGCCGAAGATCGCGTCCTCCTTCGCGCCGCGCAGCACCGGCAGGAATTCGTGGCTATAGCCATCGAGCAAGGGAGTATCCCACTGCACCGGCACGCCAAAGCCCCGGTCGACATAGCCGCGCACCGAATGGTCGGAACTGAAGAAAACCTTCAGGTCGATATCCGGCTCAGCCGCGATTCTTCTCAGCAACGGTGCCTGGTACTGAATGGGATGGGTGACGAAGTAGGCGAGGCGCAGTTTGCGTTGTTGTGAGAAGACCTGAGGCTCGCCGGATTTTGCACGATTCACAATCTATCTCCCGCATCGATGGTGAGGACGTGGGCACATTTCATAGAAGGAATCCTGAATGCGCGCAGCTATTTTCTCGACAAGTATAGCAGGATGAAAAGACAAGCCGAGTCGCGTGTTTTTCTCGATCGGATGTCACCACACAGGACTTGCTGAGGATTGATCGTTCAGGCTGAAACCTTCGCGCTCTCCGCAGCGAATCGGGCCCCGGCCGCTACATTGCGGACGGTCCAGCCGGCAATCAGCAGGCTGGGCGCTGGAATGTGCGCGAGGCCGACAAGCTCGGCGAGGGTGGTGGTGTGGACTTGCTGTTCGGGCAGGGCGGCATGGGAGACGATGGCGCAGGGGAAGTCGGGCGGGAGTCCCTGCTGAAGCCATTCTTCGGCAAGCAGGCGCAGGTCGCGGCCGGGCATGTAGACCACGCGCGTGGTGTCTTCGATCTCAGGCAGCGGCGCATGGTTGTGGGACTGGGCGTGATGGCCGGTGGAGAAGGTGACGTTGGACGCGCTGTTGCGATCGGTGAGCGAGCAGCCCAGCGCGGCCGCCGAGGCAAAGGCGGCAGTGATGCCGGGGACGACTTCGAAGGTTACGCCCGCCTCGTTGAGAGCGGCCATCTCTTCGGCGGCGCGGCCGAAGATGAGTGGGTCGCCGCTCTTGAGGCGCACTACGCTGCGATGGGCGCGGGCGTAGCCGATCATGAGTGTATTGATCTGGTCCTGGGTGATGGTCTTGGCGCCGCAACGCTTGCCTACGTTGAGGATCTCGGCGCTGGGCCAAGCCAGTTGGAGAATTGCCTGGGGAACGAGATCGTCGTGGAGGATCACATCCGCGGCCTGGATGAGGCGCAGGGCTTTCACGGTGAGTAGGTCAGGGTCGCCGGGGCCAGCGCCGACTAGAGAAACTGATCCGCGCTTCTCCGCGAGTGGCCCAAGCGCCAACTGGCGGGATGGGCAGGTTGTGGACTCGCAGAGCGGACGCTGGGCGAGTTGGTGCAGAAGCGCCTTGCGAGCTTCGCCGCGGGGATGCGTTGCGAGGACTTCCCGGCGGAGTGTGCCCAGGTTTTCAAGCCACGGGCCGAGATCGTCGGGCAGTTGTGCGTCGATTTCGCGGCGAAGGCGCTGCGCGACGGCCGGGCTTTCGCCGGAAGTTGAGATCGCGATCTGGAGATTGCCTCGGCTGAGCACGGAGCCGAAGAAGAAGTCGCAGTTGGGAATGTCGTCGACGCTGTTGCAGAGGATGTTGCGCTCGACGCAGCCCCGATAAACGGCCGCATTGAGCTCGGGCGCATCGGTGGCGGCGATGACCAGGAAGTTGCCGTCGAGGTCGGCTGCATCGAAGGGGCGTTCGATCCATTCGAGCTTGCCTTCAGCCGCCAGCGTACGGACCTCAGGGCGCGCCTCGGGCGCGATGACGCGGAGACGGAGGCCGGTCGGGAGCAGGCTGGCGATTTTGTCGAGCGCGACGTTGCCCGCGCCGACGAGGAGGCAGTGGCGGCCGGTGAGGGAGAGGAAGATGGGCAACATGCTCATGAATTGGACCTCAATCCGCCACGCCGTGCGGGACGGGGCCCGCCGGTACATCGCGCTCGACGGCGGCCAGGACTTCCCCGGCCAGATGGGCGCGGAGTTCGTCGTTGGAGTGGCGGCTGAACCAGGCGCGCAGGTTCTCGCCGGATGCGCGGTCAATCAGGTACTGGCGCAGCAGGCGCTCGATGGCCTCGGGAACCAGCGGTGCAGGGCAGCGGAAGCCGACCGGGCGCGCGATGGCCGCGTGTTGGCCTACTGCGCCGCCTAAACAGAAGTAGTACGCATCCGTAAGTTGTCCTTCGTGCTTGATTTTCTTGCCTTCGATGCCGATGTCGGCTACCCAGTGCTGGCCGCAGCCGTTGGGGCAGCCGGTCACATTCAGCTTCAGTTCCTGGTCGAAGCCCGGCAGGCGCTCATCGAGCTCATCGACCAGCCAGCGCGTGAAGCCTTTGGTCTCGGTGATGGCCAGCTTGCAGAATTCCGTGCCCGTACAGGCGATTGCGCCGCGCCAGAACGAGGAGCCCTCGACCTGCAGGCCGATGTTGCCGAGTTCGCGGACCAGTTCGGCGGCGTTCTGGTTGGGAATATCGATGAAGAGCAGGTTTTGCGAGACGGTGGTGCGCAGCGCGCCGCTGCCGAAGCGCTCGGCCAGGCCGGCGGCAGCCTCCAACTGATCGCCGGAGAGGCGTCCGCGAAGAACGGAAGCGCCGACGGAACTCAACCCCGGCTGGCGTTGGGGATGAATGCCGACGTGGTCGCGGAAAATGTCGTTGGGGACTTGCTCGGGCACGCCGGGCAAGAGCGTGAAGTCCAGCCGCGACTGTAACTCGGCCAGGAAGCTTTCGGCCGTCCAACCCTCCTTGAGGAATAGATACTTCATGCGGGCGCGCTCGCGGCTCTCGCGCAGGCCCTGCTGGTCGCGAAAGATCCCGGTTACGGCGCGAACAACGGGGACTGCTTGGTGGGGAAGAATGAATGCGTCGATGCGGACGGCGATGTGCGGCTCGCGCGAGAGGCCGCCGCCAACGCGCAACGTGTAGCCCACCTGGCCGTTGTGCTCCGCGGCAGTGAGGCCAATGTCGTTAATCTCGGGATTGCTGCACCAGTCGGGGCAGCCGGTGACGGAGATCTTGAATTTGCGCGGCAGGTTGTAGAACTCCGGGTTGGCCGTGAGCAATGCGGCAATCTCGCGGGCAAGCGGCGAGGCGTCGATCAGCTCGTCCGCAGCAACGCCGGCGAGGGGGCAGCCGGTCACGTTGCGCACTACGTCGCCGCATGCGCCTTTGGGCGAAAGTCCCGCCGCATCGAGCGCGTCCACAACCTCTGGCAGCGATTCGATGGTGAGCCAGTGCAGCTGGATGGCCTGGCGCACGGTGATGTCGGCCAGGTTGCGCGCGTATTTCTTGGTGAGTTGGGCGATGACGCGAAGCTGGCTTGCGGAGAGGATGCCGTTGGGGATGCCGATGCGCATCATGAAGTAGTCGGAGGCGACGCCTTCGCCGCCCTTGCCGCCCGTTGCGCCCACGCCGTCGCCCTGGGTGTAGATGCCCCACCACTTGAAGTAGAGCCCGGCCCACTCCGGCAGAACGCTGGAGCGGCCGGCGCGAGCGAAGGCGCGGACCTCGTCAAAGGCCTCCCAGGGGTTCTTTTCGCGCTTCAGGCGCTCGGCGCGCTGGGCTTTTGTCTCTTTTGCTGCTGTACCTTCGGCCATGTTTTCCTTTGCGTCCAGAAATAGAAATCCCGCGGCAGCTTGGCTGCGTCGCGGGCCGGGAAGAAACCTTGGAATTCGTTCAGACTCGTCAGACCCAGGTCACCCTTGCGCGCGAGGCGGCGTCAGGCGGCGACAACAGGGCATACCGATCATAGAAAGATGATAGCCGTATGCGGAGAGAAAAGCAATTGTTGTCTTTGTGAGGATCGGTTAGGTTGCTCCATCCTGGGGGCGACGCACCCAGTTTCTTGCCGTTTATTTCGCCGCACGCCTAACCTGTGGGACGCTATTGCGTACAATCAGGTCAGTTATCTTGGTGCTGGCATGGGGTATTGTCACTACTGGGAGATTGAGCAGGAAATCGACCAGGAGTCCTTCTCTCGCATGGCCGCCGATGTCCAACAGATAGTCCTGACTCTCGACGATATGGGTGTCCGGCTCGCTGGGCCCCTCGGAGAAGGCCTGCCGGAGATCGACGCGGACCATGTTGCGTTCAACGGCCTGTGGCACTGTGGTCACGTAAAAAATGAAGAAATCGTCATTCCATTCCCGGCGGCGGATGCGGTTGGGATCGGCAACTCGGTCAATGCTGTCGAAGGTACGTACTACGCATGGGAACCCTGCTTAAACACCGCACATGCGACGGCAACTGCAGCTATGAGACTTTCAGGGTCGCTCGTATGTGCAATGAGGTTGACAAGGTCCGCGATGGCCGATACGCCGATTCCTGCAAGACGGCGTTCAGGCCTTATGACCTCGCGGTTCAGTGTGTGCTTCTGATCGCCAAACACCATCTCAAGGATCGCATTCAGGTTTGGTCAGGCGGGAGCGACTACCACTGGAACAATGCCCGGCTGCTGTGTTATGTCCATCTGAGCTACCCTCTGAGTCAATATCGAGTGGATCGGGATGCTGGTTTGATGTTGACGTGATCACCGCACGGAACGCGCCAGGCTCAGAACCGCGATGCACTCTTCGCATTGCCGCTCTTTTAGGTTGCGGTCCGCGCAAGTTCCGCCAGAATCTGCTCCGCCGCTTTTGCGGCGGCTTTTCCGGCGCCTTCCGACAGGCTCATGCGGATGGGTTGCTTTGGGTCGATGGTGATGGCGTAGAGCACGATTTCGTGCTGCCCGCCCTGGATATAGAACATGTCGAGCAGGTCTTTCATGCCGATGTCGTGGGCGGTGAGCGTGGGCGGATAGTCGCGTGAAAAACGCGGCGTGGTGCGGGTTACCGTTCCCACGGGATTCCCGTCCGCCGCCGCGTCAATGAGGATAATGTTGTCCGCGTTCTCCAGTGGCTCCAGCAGCGTAAAGCCGCCGGTGCCGCCGTCCAAACACTCAACATTGCCGGCGGTTGGGAGCTCTGCCAGCTTCTGCTCCACCGCCCTGACTACGTAGACGCCAACGCCTTCGTCGCCCATGAGGACGTTGCCCAGGCCGAGCACCAGCGTTTTCTTCTGTTGGCCGGTCGTTGAACTACTTGCCACTCTTCGGTTTCTCCACTCTGTCGAACTTCCATCCGCCTATGATCGAGGATACCGTACCGCGGCCTTCGATGTAGTCGTGATAGAAGGCAAGATAGATGTGGATGATGATGAAGGTGACGAAGAACCACAGGAACAGGTGATGCCAGAAGCGCACGCCGAACTCGCCGCCCATCAGCGGAACAATCCAGGTGAACATGCGTGGCAGCCAGGAGTTGCTCATGCTGGAGTAGAGGGCGAAACCGGTGATGGTCTGAAAGACGAACGCCAGGAAGGTGCCGAAGTAAATGAAGCCGGCCAGCGCATTGTGCCCAGTGGAGATGGGCCCGTGCATCTTGACTTCAAAGACGTCGGCGTTGATGACTTCGATGATTTCCTTCCGTTGCGAGCGCTTCAGTGGAAAGAAGGCGGCCCAGCTGGAGTACTTGTTGCCGACGAAGCCCCAGTAAAGCCGCGCCAGGAAGTTGAATACATAGATGAACGCGGCCAGAAAATGGATGAATCGAGCCCAGCCGAACCAGTACTGCTGATAGGACTCGGCCGCATAGAACATACGGATGGGTGCGCCGATCATGTAGCCGGTCACGCACAGGGCTACCAGGGCCACCGCGTTGATCCAGTGGTAAACACGAACGGGGAGTTCCCAAACGTATATCCGCCTGTACTCAACCGGCTGCCCGTTGGCGGCCGGTCTCGCATTGCCTGTTGCAACAACTGGAGTGCTCATGGGCATCACTCGAAGGAAACCTGGCTGATGTGCCGTCCCTGCGGATCGTACAGGTGTACGGCGCAGGCCAGGCACGGGTCAAAGGAATGGATGGTGCGAATGATTTCGACCGGCTCGTCGAGCTTCGCCACCGGCGTACCGATGAGCGAGGCCTCGAACGACGAGTGCTGTCCCTTGCCATCGCGAGGCGAACCGTTCCATGTGGTCGGCACCACGAGCTGGTAGTTCTCGATGGCGCCGTCGTGGATCTTGATCCAGTGGGCCAGAGCGCCGCGCGGAGCTTCGGTCAGTCCGACGCCCTCCGCGTCCTTGGGCCAGCTCTTCGGTTCCCAGAATTCGCCGTTGAAGGTGGAGACTTCGTTGATCTTCACCCGCTCCATCAACTGGCCGAAGAACTCTTTGAGCCAGTTCATGGCCAGCGCCGCGTCCAGACCGCGGGCAGCAGTGCGTCCCAGGGTGGAGAACAGCGCCGCAACCGGGACGTTGAGCTTGCCAAGTGTGTCCTTGACCAGGTCCTGCACGTCCGTGCGACCGGAGGCATAGGCGACGATCAACCTTGAAAGCGGACCGACCTCCATGGCTTGTTCCTTCCAGCGAGGAGTCTTCAGGAACGAATACTTTGCATGTCCTTCGAGCGTCTCGAAAGGCGGTTTGGGGCCTGTATAGTTGAGCTTCGTCTCGCCGGCCCAGGGATGCATGCCCACGCCGTCGCCGCCTTCGTAGGTGTACCAGGAACTGGCGATGTATTCCTTGATCTCCTGCGAGTCGGTGGCGTTGACCGGATGCACGGTGCTCAGGTCGCGATTGAGGACGACGCCGCGCGGGTACTTGAAGGCTTCCGGCTTGCCGTAGCCCTGGGTGGGGAACTCGCCGTAGGAGAGGTAGTTCTTCAATCCGCCGCCGTAGTTGGCCCAGTCCTTGTAGAAGGAGGCTACGGCCAGCAGGTCGGGAATGTAGACCTGGTTTACGAACTCGTCTGCCTGGCTGATGAGCTTGGCGACCAGGTTGAGCCGTTCGCCGTTGATGGCGGCCACTTCGTTCATGTTGATGGAGCAGGGAACGCCACCCACCAGGTAATTCGGATGCGGGTTCTTGCCGCCGAAGACCGTGTGGATCTTGACGATCTCCTTCTGCCACTGGAGGGCGTCGAGGTAGTGAGCGACGCCGATCAGGTTCACCTCGGGCGGGAGCTTGTAGGCCGGATGGCCCCAATAGCCGTTGGCGAAGATGCCCAGGCCGTTGGCGGCAAAGGCCTTGATCTTGTCCTGCACTTCGCTGAAGTAGGCGGGCGTGTTCTTATCCCATTTGGAGAACGATTGGGCCAACTCCGCCGCCTTCTTGGGATCGGCTTTCAGAGCATTGACGATGTCCACCCAGTCCAGAGCGTGCAGGTGATAGAAGTGGATCACATGATCCTGCACATACTGCGTGGTCATCATGATGTTGCGGATGAGCTCGGCGGTGGGGGGGACGGCGATGCCCAGCGCGCTTTCCACGGCGCGCACGCTGGTGAGCGCGTGCACGGTGGTGCACACGCCGCAGACCCGCTCGGTAATGGCCCAGGCGTCACGGGGGTCGCGGCCAATGAGAATCTTCTCCAGGCCGCGCACCATGGTGCCGGAGCTGAATGCGTCGGTGATGACGCCGTTTTCCACCACTGCCTCAACGCGCAGGTGGCCTTCAATGCGAGTTACGGGATCGACGACAATGCGTGCCATAGCCCCTCACGACTCCTTTTGATCTTCGGCGTGTACTTCCGCGATCACGCTCCGTTTACGAATGTTGGTGACCACCGCATGGGCGGCAACTCCGGCGAGTGTGGCAACTCCCACCACGGTTCCCACCGTGTCGGCCGTGCTTTCGATGCCGAAGCCTGGGAAGGAGGGCAGGTGCTGGTAGAACGGCCCGTTATCCCAGAAGCCAGCCTCGCTGCAGCCGATGCAGCCGTGGCCTGACTGGATGGGATAGCTGGTGCCTTCGTTCCACCGGACCACCGAGCAGGCGTTGTAAGTAACCGGGCCCTTGCAGCCCATCTTGTAAAGGCAATAGCCTTTGCGCGCGTTTTCGTCGTCCCACGATTCGACGAACAGTCCGGCATCGTAGTTGGGGCGGCGGTAGCAGGTGTCGTGGACGCGGCGGCCGTAAAACTCCTTGGGACGGCCCTGGCTGTCGAGAGCCGGGACCTGGCCAAGAACGAGCAGGTGGGTCACGACGCCCATCATTACGTCGGCGATGGGGGGGCAACCGGGCACATTGATGACGGGCTTGTCCACGAGCTTGTAGATCGGAGTCGCCCCGGTGGGATTGGGCTTGGCGGCCTGCACACAGCCGTTGGAGGCGCAACTGCCCCAAGCGACAATGGCAGCGGCATCCTTGGCGACGGTCTGCAGAATGGATTCCGCGGTCTTGCCGCCGATCATGCAGTAGACGCCGTCATCGCCGGTGGGAACCGCGCCTTCGACCAGCACAATGTATTTGCCCTTGTTCTTCTCGATCGTGTCGCTCAGGCACTTTTCCGCCTGGAAGCCCGAGGCCGCCATCAGCGTCTCGGTGTAATTCAGGTCCAGGACATCCAGCAGGGCATCGACCACGATGGGGTGCGACGCGCGGATGAACGACTCGCTGCAGCAGGTGCACTCCTGAAAGTGCATCCATACCACGGCCGGTTTCTCTTTCTTCTCAAATGCGGATGCAACCTGGGCGACCCCTGATTGACCAAAGCCGGCCACGGTTGCGGCCGCGGCGCAGAACTGCATAAAGTCTCTGCGGCTGTATCCCTTCTGCTGCATCGAACTCCAAATCGATTGCCCCATACCTACCTCGCTCGCTGTGCGCGCTTCGGCGATAGTCCCGATGGCGGAGGACGTAAGGATGAGGCCACAGGATATCGCCGGCTGACTTGAGCGAAGGTACGCATCCGAAATAACGATTCGCTGTGCGCCACATCACAGTCGTTTGTTCGCTTCCAAGCCTTGCCGTGCGTGTGGGTTGGAGAAGGGGCGCGTCAACCGGCCGCCCGGATGTGGGGCTCCAGGGCCGTGCAGTTGTTGATTTGAAAGGTCAGGCGGGTCTTTGGCGGGAATGCGGCGATCGGGCTCAGGTGCGAGGTATTTCCAGCGTTCCGGTGAGGCTGCTCACACGCTCCACCTGATTGCCGCGGCACCAGGATTCCAGGCCATGGGCCAGCCTCTCGGTGGCGCGGGGGTCGGCGTAGCTGGCTGTGCCGACCTGGATGGCGGTTGCGCCGGCAATGAGGAATTCAACCGCGTCTTCCGGGGTGACGATGCCGCCGAGGCCGATGACGGGGATCTTGACCATCTGCGCCGTTTCGTAGACCATGCGCAAGGCGATGGGCTTGATGGCCGGGCCGGAGAGGCCGCCGGTGATGTTGCTGAGGCGTGGACGGCGGGTTTCCACGTCGATGGACATTCCGAGGAAGGTGTTGGTTAGGCTGACCGCGTCTGCGCCGGAGTCGGCGGCGATCTTGGCCATGCGGGCGATGGAGGTGACATTGGGGGAGAGCTTGACGATCAGCGGGCGCTTGCAAGCCGCTTTGGCCCGGCTCACCAGGTATTCGAGCGATCCGGGATCGGAGCCGAAGGCCATGCCTCCGGCGTGGACGTTGGGGCAGGAGACGTTCAGTTCGTAAGCGGCGATGCCCTCGGCCTGGTTGAGGCGATCGATGATCTCGAGATATTCAGCCACCGTGTAGCCGAAGACATTGACGATGACTTTGCAGAGGGGATAGCGCGCGAGGGGAGGAAGTTTGTGCGTGATAAACTCCTCGACGCCGACATTTTGCAGGCCGATGGCGTTGAGCATCCCAGAGGCGGTTTGGACAATGCGCGGGGCGCTGTGGCCGGGCATGGGAAGGAGGGAGATGCCCTTGGTGACGAACCCGCCGATCTCTTCCAGGGAGACGATCTCTTCAAATTCGATCCCGTAGCCGAAGGTGCCGCTGGCGGCGATGACCGGATTGACCAGTTCCATGCCGGCCAGGCGAACTTTCATGTCGGGTTTCATGTTTCAGTTCTCAGTTCACAGTTCACAGTTGTCAGTCCTCAGTGGGCAGACTTCTTACGGATGTCGCGCTTGATCGGCTCGGCCAGGGCCCTTTCAAAACGCTTGGGTTTCCTGTACATGATACGCGCTTGGCGGAGAGAGGCGCCGCAGCCAGAGTTCCGATGAGAGCGATGACTCTGCGGCCGGGCGGGCAGGTGCTTGGGAGGCTATTCGCGCGAGTTCGCGCCCTCGATTCGAGGGGTCCGAATCCAATCCAATGCGGATTCCCCTTGACATTCGACAAGAGTGTGCGGCAATCTATTGTCGAATGTCGGGGGGAATATGGCCGAATCAACCGACCTGTTGCAGGGAACTCTGGATTTGCTCATTTTGCAGACACTTGACCTAGGGCCGATGCACGGCTGGGGCGTTGCGCAACGCATTCAGCAGGTTTCTAGAGATGCGCTGCAAATCGGCCAGGGTTCGCTCTATCCGGCGCTGCACCGGCTGGAATACAAAGGCTGGATCAGGGCCGACTGGGGCATCTCGGAGAACAACCGGCGGGCGAAGTTCTACTCGCTGACGGAGACGGGCCGGAAGCAGTTGGAAGCTGAGTTGGAGAGCTGGGAGCGCCTGTCAGGGGCGATTGGGCTGGTGCTGGGGCGGATTCCGGAGGCGGCGTCATGATGAGGGATTGGCTAACCCGCTGCCGTTTCATGATTTCGCAACCGAAACCGGATGAGCTCGACGAAGAACCGCGGTTTCATGTGGAACAGGCAGCCGAGGCGCGTACCGCTGCCGGGGTGGCGACGGTGGAGGCGCGCAGGCAGGCGCTGATTGAGTTTGGCGGCGTGGAGAGGGTGCGGGAGCAGTGCTACCAGCAGCGGCCGGGGTGGTGGATGGGTACCGTTGCGCAGGATGTTCGCTATGCGCTGCGCGGCTTTCGGCGCAATCTCGTATTTACGATTGCAGTGATCGCGACACTGGCAGTGGGGATTGGGGCTACGACAGCGGTATTCAGCGTGGTGGACCGGATTTTGTTTCGCCCGCTGCCTTATGCACAGGGCGACCGGCTCGTGTCAGTTGGTCTCGGCCAGCCCCTCGAGCGTCAGGAGTTCACGCTGGGCGGCTTTTTCTTCGAGTGGCGCGACAATCAGAAGCCATTTCAATCCATCACCTATGAGATGAGCTACGGCGACTGCAATCTCACCGAAACCGAGCCGGTCCACCTTCACTGCATCTCCGTTGCGCAAAACTTTGTGCCCACCATGGGAATCCCGCTTCAACTCGGCCGCAATTTCACGGTCGAGGAGGATATTCCCAATGGCCCGCGGGTAGCGATGATTACCGACGGCCTGTGGCTCCGACGCTTTAACCGCAGCCCCGACGCAGTCAACCAACAGATCAACGTCGACGGCCACCTCACCCGCATCGTCGGTGTCCTTCCACGCGATTTTGAGATGCCGCGCCTCCAGCCCACCGACATCCTGCAACCCGCGCAGGTCGACATCGCCGCCCAGCACACAGTCAACAGCGGCATCGGCTATCCCATGTGGGCCTTCGCCCGCCTCAAGCCCGGCGTCTCCATCGCCCAGGCCAAAGCCGAAATGCAGCCCCTGTTCCTGCACACCCAACAGTGGATTCCCCCCGAGCTGCGCAAGGAGTTTCAACTGCAGGTCCGCTCCCTGCGCGACCGCCAGATGCAAGACGCCTACGCCGCCGCCTGGGTGCTGCTCGGCGCCGTACTCGTCGTCCTGCTCATTGCCTGTGCCAACGTGGCCAGCCTGTTCTCCGCACGCGGTGCCGCCCGGCAAAGGGAGCTGGCCGTCCGCTCGGCGCTTGGGGCCAGCCGCGTCCGCCTCGTCCGCCAAACCCTCACGGAAGCCTTCCTGCTGGCCTTCGCCGGAGCCGCTGCCGGTTGCCTGTTCTCGGAAATACTTCTCCGCGTGTTCATCGCGATCGCGCCAACCGGCGTTCCGTTCCTCACCTCGGCCCGTCTCGACCTGCGCATTGTTCTTTTCACCGTGCTGGTTTCGTTCCTCTGCGCGGCGCTCTTTGGAATCGTCCCCGCACTGGAAAAGCCCCGCGCCATTGCCCTTGCCGCGCGGCAGACAAAGTCCGGCGCGCACGCCCGTCTCCGCCGCCTGTTGGTCGCAATGCAGATCGGCCTCAGCGTTGTGCTGCTGTCCGGCGCCAGCCTGCTGGTCCGCAGCTTCTGGAACCTCCAGCGGCAGAATCTCGGCATCGAAACCCGCAACGTCATCACCGTGCACGTTCCGCTCAATGGGGAACGCCATCCCGCCGGCTTTCTCGACTTCTATCTGCGCGCAGAAGCCGCTCTTCGTCGCCTGCCCGGCGTCTCCGCCGTGGGCATGACTGACTCGTTGCCGCCGATCGGCGGGCAGGGAATGCGCTATTCGGAATTGCGCGTCGTTGGCAGAACGCCAACCCCCGGCGGCCGCGGCGGCACTTTAGCCGTGCGGCACGTCACGCCGGACTACTTTCGTGCGTTCCAGATCCCCATCGTCAATGGCGCTGGCTTCACAGACGCCGAGCGAAACTCGAAAGACCACTTCATGATCCTCAGCAGGGAACTCGCGGCCCGCATGTTTCCCGGCGAAGATCCGGTCGGGAATCACGTCGAAGTGGCGGTCTTCAATCCGTACCTCGCTCCCGGCCCCATCTACACTGTCGTGGGCGTCGCTGCCAACGTCAAGAATGCCGGCCTTACCGGCGACGACAGCCCCGAACTCTACGAACTCGCCACCAACCAGCCTGACACGTGGAGCCTCCATCACTTCTTCGTCCTCGACTCCAGCCTGCCCGTCTCATTGGTTGCCCCGCTCATCCGGTCCAGCGTCGCCCAGCTCGACCCCACCGCCCCGGTCGAAATTTCCACCATGACGCGGACCGTCAGCCAACTCGCCGACCGGCCGCGGTTTGAGACGGCGCTGCTGGGGTTCTTCGCCCTGTGCGGCCTGCTCATGGCCGTCATCGGGCTCTATGGCGTGATCTCCTTTGTGGCGACGCAGCGCACGCAGGAGATCGGCGTGCGCATGGCGCTGGGGGCTACGCGGGTGGATATTTTGCGGCTGATTATGGGGGAAGGCGTAAGGCTGATTGCATTGGGCGGGCTGCTTGGGCTGGGCGCTGCTCTCGCCGCGGCGCAGCTGCTGAAGAGCCTGCTATTCCATGTGGGGGCGCGAGATCCGTGGACGTATGCGGGTGTGGTGGGGGTGTTGGGGATGGTGGCGCTGACGGCTACGCTGATTCCGGCGCGGGCGGCGATGAAGGTCGAGCCAGTGGTGGCGCTGCGGTACGAGTGATCGGCTGGATGGACCGGTCAGAGGGGTTGCGCCGCACGGTGCGTGCCGCAAATTCTGTTCGCTAAGAGCTATCCGCTTTGGCCTACACCCCGCGTCGCATGACGTACACTGTTGGCGCAATGCAGGTGTGCTTCGCAACATTGGCTGGACCGCAGAAAGCGATTCGGACGCACAGTTGCAACGACCCGGAGACCAGAAGAAGGAAACAGGACAGGAGGCGATCCATTGAAGATCCGATGGCTCCATCATCTCGGACGCGCCTCGATCGCGGTCATCGCGGCCTTGACCATCGCATTCCTGTTTCTATGGGTGAAGATCAGGGGCACGCCGGTCAAGGTTCCCGAATTACAAGCCGACGCGGTCCTTCCGTCCACTGCGCCGCAGGAGATGCGCATCTGGCCGGGTAAAGCGCCGGGCTCGGAAAACTGGACGCAGCAAGAGACGGAATCGGATTTCGGCGAGAGAATCATCCGCAATGTCGTTGACCCGACCCTGACCGCGTATTTCCCGCCCTCTGGAACTGCCAACGGGACCGCCATGATTGTCTGTCCGGGCGGAGGGTTTCACATGCTCGCCATCGACGGCGAAGGTGCAAACGTGGCGCGGTTTCTCAACTCGCTGGGCATTACCGCGTTTGTTTTGCGATATCGGCTTGCCAGGACAAATGCCGGGTTCTACCCGGGGATGATGCACAAGATCCTGACGCCAGGCGGGCTGACCCCGATACTCGACGAGATGACCCCGTTGATTACGGCGGACGGACAGCAGGCAATTCGCGTGGTCCGCTCGCATGCTGCGCAATGGGGACTGGGGCCGAACCGCATCGGGATGATCGGCTTTTCCGCGGGAGGCTATGTTGCGTTGAGTGTCGCGCTGCACCACGATGAGACCAGCATGCCGGACTTTGCCGCGGCGATTTATGCGCTGGCACCGGTCGCTCTGAACCCGCCTCCTGAGAGAATCCCGATGTTTCTTGCGTGCGCGGAGAATGATGGGCTCGCTCCTCCGAAGCTCAACAGCATTAGAGTCTCAGACACATGGCGCGCCGCCGGAATTCCCGTTGAACTTCATGTCTTCGCCAAGGGCGGTCATGGATTCGGGGTGAGGCGGCAGAATCTGCCGACGGACGCCTGGTTCGACCTCTTCCACAGGTGGCTGGGGGCGCAGGGGTATCTCGCGTTGCCGGCGACGAAGTGAGCGACATGGCGGGGTTGGGCATTCGTGGTGAGAGCTGGGACAGATTGAAAAAGAAAGGGCGGCCGTGTTGGCCGCCCTTTTCTGGAGGATTGAGGCGAAGCTACACCGGGACTGCGTCGGCGGCATTGACTTTGACCGGCGTGAGCCAGCCGAAGCGGTCGGGCTTGAGGCCGTTGGCGATGCCGAAAAACTCGTCGGCGATTTTCTTCGTGATCTCGCCCACCTTGCCGTCAGCAATGACGATGCGGTCGATGCTGCGGATGGGTGAAACCTCGGCGGCGGTGCCGGAGAAGAAGACTTCGTCTGCGATGTAGAGCAGCTCACGGGGGAAGGCCTGCTCAATGACGGAGAGGCCAAGGTGACGGGCCAGAGTGAGCACGCTATCGCGGGTGATGCCGGAGAGAGCGGAGTTGGCCAGCGGCGGGGTGTAGATGACGCCGTTGCGGACCACGAAAATGTTCTCGCCGGAGCCTTCGCTGACCAGGCCGTTTACGTCGAGGGCGATGCCCTCCTGGTAGCCATTGACCTCGGCTTCCATGCGAATGAGCTGGGAGTTCATGTAGTTGGAGCTGGCCTTGGCGAGGGCGGGCATGGTGTTGGGAGCCATGCGATTCCAACTGGAGATGCAGACGTCCGCGCCGCCCTGGCCGGCAATGTACTTGCCCCAGGGGAAGTTGGCGATGTAGACCTCGACGGGCGAACCCTTGGGGCTGACGCCGATTTCTCCGTAGCCGCGGAATGCGATGGGGCGGATGTAGCATGGGGCAACGCCATTGGCTTCAATTACGTCGACCACGGCGGCGCAGAGTTCGTCGAGCGTGAAGGGAAGCTCCATGCGGTAGATTTTGGCCGAATCGAGCAGCCGCTGCATGTGCTCGGGAAGGCGATACACGGCCGAGCCTACCGGCTGGCCGTAGCAGCGGATGCCCTCGAAGACGGCGGAGCCGTAGTGGATGACGTGGCTCAAGACGTGGATGTTGGCATCTTCCCAGGGGATCAGGTTGCCGTTGTGCCAGATTTTGGAAGTCGATTGAATGGGCATGAGGGTTTGGAAAGCTCCTTCGGCCGCAATGCTGCGTGACTACATATAAGGGTAGCGCGAATCGGGGCGCCGTGTCACGGGGGGCGGGATTGGCGGTGTCTCAGGCCGAATTTTCACGAGGACGCCCGAAAAACAAGATATAGCCGTCTGCATCCTTGAGCTCGAATCCACGCAGGCCGTCCGTGGTGTCCTTGAGGGGGACAGAAAAGCTGACATCACGCGCGGCGTATTCGGCTGCCAGCGCATCCGGGTCGGGCACGTTTATGTACGCGTCCCACCCGGCCCAGGGGTGGCGCGTGCGGTTGGGCAGCGGGTCCACTCCCACAGCTTTCACGAAGAGCATGGCGCCGCCGCGGCACACGATTGCAAAGAAAGGGTCCTGCTCCGGCTGCTGGTAGGTGACCTCGAAGCCGAGCTTATCGCGATAAAAGGCGACCGCATCGGCAGCGTTGCGCACGATGAAACAGGGTGCGATGCAGTTGATTGCAGGCCGGGGCATGGCGGAGCCTCCTTATGAGCATCCATCGAACCTCTGACGATGATGCCCCCGTTTCCCTCGGATTTCAAGGCAAGCAGTTTGTGATTGATCCGCCGCCAATTGAACGCCACGATGGCGCATTGGACCTTGTATGATTGCGGCGAAGTGGTTCTGCGCCTCATCGCTGCCGAATCCGAAGAACACCTGGAGATTGAATTGAGAACGTTGAACTGCGTCTGCCTTCCGCTGCTCGTATGTGCAGCCTCTGTCTTCGCTGCTTCGTGTGTCTCCCAGCAGCCCGCTGCGACCTCGACTCTGGCGCTGGACATGATGCCGCTACCCGCTCAAGTCACGCAGGGCGAGGGGCAATTCCTCATCGACGGCAGCTTTGCCGTGGCTCTGCACGATTACGGAGACCCGCGAGTGGTCGAGGGCAGCAAGCGCTTCATCGAGACGCTGGGACGCGAGACGGGCATCCCCTTCGCATTGGAGACGAATGCGAGCAAAGCGACCTTCCTGATCCATACGGCGGCCCCAGGCGAGGCGGTGCAACAACTGGGCGAGGATGAGTCGTATCATCTGACGGTCTCGACGAACAAGGTGGAACTGACGGCGCCGAACCCGCTAGGCATTTTGCATGGGTTGCAGACCTTTCTGCAACTGGTGAGGATCACGCCAGAGGGGTTCGCGGTTCCGGTGGTTTCGATCGACGATCGGCCGCGGTTCCCGTGGCGCGGGCTGATGATCGACGTGGGACGCCACTTCATGCCGGTGGCGGTGATTGAACGGAACCTGGATGGGATGGAGGCGACCAAGCTGAACGTGATGCACTGGCACCTCTCCGACGACCAGGGCTTTCGCGTGGAGAGCAAACAGGCGCCACTGTTGCAGGAGATGGGTTCGGGGGGCAGGTACTACACCCAGGAGCAGATACGCGAAGTGATCGAGTATGCGCAGGTGCGCGGGATCCGCGTGGTGCCTGAGTTCGACATGCCGTGCCATACGTCTTCGTGGCTCGTGGGGTATCCGCAACTGGCCAGCGGTCCGGGGCCGTATACACTGCCGACCAAGTGGGGCGTGCTGGATGCGGCGATGGATCCGACAAGGGAGACGACGTATGAATTTCTCGACAATTTCGTTGGCGAGATGACGGCGCTGTTTCCGGATGCGTACTTCCATATCGGCGGGGATGAGTGCGACGGCAAGGAGTGGGACGCGAACCCGCGCATCCAGGCCTTCATGAAGGCGAGGGGGCTGAAGGACAATGCGGCGCTGCAGTCATTCTTCACGGGGCGGGTGCAGAAGCTGGTGGCCGCGCACCACAAGATCATGATGGGATGGGACGAGGTGCTTCAGCCGGATACGCCGCGGGATGTGGTGATCCAGTCCTGGCGAGGGCCGAAGGGGCTGGCGGAGGCTGCACGGCAGGGCAATCGCGTGCTGCTGTCGAACGGATACTACATCGACCTGAACCATCCTGCTTCCGAGCACTACCTCGTGGACCCGCTGGGCGGGGACGGCGCGAACCTGACCGCGGAGGAAAAGGCGCGCGTGCTGGGCGGCGAGGCCACCATGTGGAGCGAACTGGTGACGCCGGAAAACATCGACAGCCGCATCTGGCCGCGAACGGCGGCGATTGCCGAACGGCTGTGGTCGGCCGAGGAAGTGCGCGATGTGGACTCGATGTACCGGCGCATGGCGGCGGTGTCGCAGAAGCTCGAATACTGCGGCCTGGAACACAATTCCTTCATGCTGCCCATGCTGCAGCGGATGAGCGGCGAACTCGATCCGAAGGGGTTGGAAGTTCTGGCCAGCGCGGTGCAGCCGCCGGAAGGGTATGAGCGCGAGGACGGGCGCGAATACACCACGCTCTCGCCGCTGAACCGGCTTGTCGATGCTGTGCCTCCGGAGAGCGAGATGGCGCGGAGGTTCAACGAGCTGGCCAGGCGGATTGCGGCGGGGAAGGCGACGCCGGCCGAGTGGCAGAAGGCGCAGGACTGGCTGACTCGCTGGCGGGACAACGATGCGCAGCTCGCACCCTCGCTTGCGCGCTCCGAGCTGACGGCGGAACTGATTCCGCTATCGCACAGCCTGGCCCAGGTAGCTGCGATCGGGCTTGAGGCGCTGGACAATTTGAAGAACCGTCGCGCGGTGAGCGCGGAGGCGCGGGAGAAAAACCTGGCGCTGCTCAAGGCTGCCGGCAAGCCGCAGGCGGTGCTGGTGGACAAGTTGGTTCCGGGCGTTGAACTGCTTGTGATTGCAACCGGACGGCAATAGGCGCGACGGTCCCCCTAGGGTGTCCAGTTGCCGGAGGTGGGCACGCCGGGGGTGGTGTCGGGGCGGGGGTTGAAGTCGTGCGGGACGGGGTTTGGCAGGCCACTGTCGGTGGGCGTGATCTCAAGGCGGCGGCAGCCGAAGCCGCCGTCATGCGGGAATGAGTTGATCTCTTCCGCCGGGATGGTTGCGTAGGTGGCGCTGAGGGGCGGACGCTTGCCCTGAAGGCGCAGCGTGTCGAAGGCGGAGGTCATGTCGCCCACGCCGGGCACCTTGTCGTCGGCGGGGCCGAGGTTGGGCTGGCCGAACTTCTCCGCGCCGATCTGCCGCGCGCGCTCTTCATTGGGAAGATCGGCGAGCGGTACCAGGCCGAACAACTCATCGACAAATTTGATGATGGAGCTGTGCTCGGAGGGCACATGGGAGACGGCGTGTGCGACCGCGTAGGGAGAGATGAGAATGGCAGGAATGCGGGGGCCCTGTTCGAGTGGGACACCGGCCGGGTCGTACGAGCGGATGCGCGGCTGGGCGTGGTCATAGAGGCCATCCGACTCGTCGTAGGTGACGATGATGGCGCTCTCGGGCCAATAGGGGCTGGCCGCGATGGCGTCGATCTCTTCGGCCAGCAGCCCCTCGCTGATCTGCGTGTCGGAGTAGCCGGGGTGGTCGTCGTTGCCGTTGAAAACTTCTGCCAGTTTGGGGTTGGGGTCCTGAGGCTTCCACCCCCGGATATTGCCGAAACCGCCGCGGATGTAAAAGACGCCGGAGGCGGGGAGCTTGCGGTGGGCGACGGCATCGAAGAACTCGCTCAAGCCGTGAAGGTGCGTGCTTGCGACGGGGTTGTTGGCCACGTAGCCGAAGTACTGCGGCGCGTTGTGATGGGCGAGGTAGCCCGCGTGCGAGGCCTTGCCTGCGGCATCGTTCAATTCGTGATCGTATCCCTGCTGATACCAGCCCCAGTTGACGGCCTTGACGCCGTGGCCGGCGATCTTTTCGATGTCTTCCTGCACGTCGGGCAGGTCGAAGGCGGGATCGTAGTCGGCGGCGGTCGTCTGCTTGATGGCGCTGCCCATGAAGGAGAGCGGCAGGCTGGCGAAGGTCAGGTTCTTGGCGACGCCGCCAAAGGGCTTGACGGCCTGCGGCTGCTTCAGGCGGTCTGCGGTGTCGAGCGGCGAACCCCAGTAAGGCGCGGGATCGGAGGTCATGGGCACAACGGCGTTGGGGCCAGTGCCGCCTGTGGTGGCGGAGTCGGGATGGAGCATCCACTGGGTTTCGCCGCCCTGGCCGGAGATCATGGCGATGGCGTTGGGCGTGGATGGACCGACGATGGTGTCCATGAAGTGGTCGAAGAGGGTGAAGCGGTCGGCGTAGCGCCAGAGGAATGGAGCGGTGTCGCAGTCGACGTGGGCCATGACCAGTTCGCCGTATTGCTTGCGCTCGAGGGTGGGCGCAAGGGAGGGCTTGCCGTTGTTGAGGGTGACGCCTTCTTCGGTGAGCGCGTACTGGGTGTTGCGGGCAACACCGGCGGAGTCGAGCGCGATCTTGCGGGCGATGCCAATGTGGGAGTGGTTGACGGAGGCGATGTCGGCGGGATAGATGAGGACGGTCTTGCCATCGTCGGCGACGACGGAGGAGGGAATGCGAAAGGGCGTGATGGTCCCCACGGTTCCGTCGGTATTGACGATGGTCTGGGAGAAACCTGGGATCCGATCGGAAGTGCGCGGGCCTTCGGGTCCGGCGTAGAGTCCATCGGCGCCGGGATAGGTGGCGAAGTAGAAGTCGAAGGAGCGGTTCTCCTGAAAGAGCACGAAGACGTACTTGATGTGGCGGCGGATGAGTTCGAGCTTCGCGTCGGGGGGAATGGTGGGCTCGCTACCTTGATCGATCACTTCAGCGGAAACTTGAGCGCTGGAGGGCGGAGCGATGGTGACGTCCGGTAACGGAGATTTGGCGTTTTCCTGTGCCGCGGCGAATGTCGGCAGGATTGAGCAAAGAAGGAACAGAGCGGAGGAGGTTCGTATGCAAGAAGCAATTTGCATGGGACCAAGGTAAGGCGTTGCACCTGCCAGTGGCAACCGCCGGGAACCGGAATAGGGTTCGATTCCATGTGCTAAGGTTCAAACCGTGAACGCTGAAGCAAAGGGGATTGGGTTGGTAAAGGGATCGCGGCTGTTGCCGGGGCTCTCTGTGAGGGACGGGTTCACGCTGCATCCGTTCGATGCGGAGTTCGGAGTGCACACCAGCGGACTGATTGCGGGCAGGCACTTGCAGAGCGGCCACCGGCACGACCGGCATGCGACGGCTTACTACGGGGTTGCGCCCTCGGTGTTTCAGGCTCTGGTGCGGCGATGGCGCAGAAGCGGACCGGCAGCGGCGTTGAAGGAGACGACGTTTGTAGACCTGGGAGCAGGAATGGGAAGGGCCGTGCTGCTGGCCTCGGAACTCGGCTTCAAGGCAGTCGTGGGCGTGGAACTGCATCCGGCGCTTGCGGCGACGGCTCGAAAGAACGTGAGGCTGTGGGGCGCGGCGGGGCGCGAGCGCGGGCCGATGCGCATTGTGGAAGGCGACGCGGTGGATTTCGCGCTGCCGGAGGGTCCGGTGCTGGTGTTTCTCTTTAATCCGTTTGGCGCGGCGGTGCTGCGCAGGCTGCTGAAGGGATGGCGCAAGGTCCTGGCCGGACGGGCAGAGACTGTGGACCTGCTCTACTTGAACAACGAGCAGGAGCGGGTGCTGGAGGGCGAAGCAGGGTGGAGGCGGCTATACCTGGGCAAGGTGACGCGGTCGAAGGTGGATGCGATTGCGGATCACCGGATCATGGCCAACCAGCCGGAGGGAGAGTATGCATCGTCGAATTATGAGGACTGCTCGATGTGGAGATACGGTGGGTGAGCGTTAAAACAAGTCAGCGAGCGGCCGTGGTTACGCAGGTCTGAGAATCCGGACCTGGGGCACCCGGCAAGTCTTGCGAATTTCACCGATATTCTCTACGGCATTTGACGAGGCACGGTTGCAGGGAGAAAGCTGTTCACAGGACAGTCTTAGCATTCGTTTGCATTGACAAATGATGCTTTGGTTCGATGCCGGGGACCAGGACCATGCGCCGGGATTTGAGTCAGGACGTACGATGGGCGTCATGTGGAGCGAGACCTTGAAGGAACCGCATCTGGTATTGGGATTAGGCGAGTTGCTCTGGGATGTTCTGCCGGAGGGGTTGCGCCTGGGCGGCGCGCCGGCGAATTTCTCTGTCATGGCGGGTCGGCTGGGAAACCATGCCGTGCTGTTGAGCCGGATTGGGCGGGACGACCTGGGGCGCAAGGCGATTGAGCGGCTTGACCCGCTGCCGGTAGACGCGAGTTTTGTAGAGACCGACCCGCTGCACGAGACAGGACAGGTGACGGTGTATTTCGAGGGCGGGCAGCCGCATTACACCATTCATCAGCCGGCGGCGTGGGATTTTCTGGAGCTTTCGGATGAGTGGGTGAGGCTGGCGGGACGGGCGGACGCCATCTGCTTCGGCTCGCTGGCGCAGCGGGCCCTGGAGTCGCGGCAGACCATCCAGACGCTGGCGGCGCAGACGCCGTCAAAATGTGTTCGCGTCTTCGACGTGAACCTGCGCGCTCCGTTCTTTTCCGGCGAAGTGATTCAGGAGTCGCTGGAGCTGGCGACGGTAATGAAGATGAACGACGCCGAGGTTGCGCAGGTGCTGGCGCTGCTGGGTTTGCCGTCGGAGAATGGGAGTGCGCAGGGCGAGTCGCGGGTTGATCCGCTGCGGGCCGGAGCGGAACGGCTGCTCAGCGAGTTTCCCACGCTGGAGATGGTGGCGGTGACGCGGGGAGGCCACGGCAGCCTGCTGGTAAAGCGAGATGAGTGGCACGAGCATCCTGGGCTGCCGGTGAAGGTGGCGGACACGATCGGAGCCGGAGACGCGTTTACAGCGGCGCTGACGACCTACATGCTGCGCGGCGCGGATCTGGCGACGCTGAATGAGGCTGGGAACCGCTGGGGCGGCTGGGTAGCCTCGCAGTCGGGCGCCATGCCTCCACTCGGCGATGAGGTGCGCGCGGAGATGGAGGCGGCAATCGAAGGGTGAGGCAACTGCCTGTTGATTAAGCTTCGCCTGCCGTGGCGCAGCCGATCGATATTGGAAAGACAAAGATTGCGCAGCCCATGGACGAGCTCATGCCCTGAGAGACAATGGGAACGGACTTCGGGCCTGCGAGGTTCGGAATTAAGCGGAATGGCTCAATAGATTTGAGGGGTCGGTTCCACATTCGACGGGCTGCAGGCAATGGCATCGAGTCAGGTCATTGCGAAGGCAAGGTTAGATGCATTTCCCGCTGTATTCGGTCAGCATTGCATCGACAAAGATCGACCTGTTGCTGTAGTGTGTGTCTCGGAAGCGGAACGTTGGCCCGCACAATGGCCAATGGCTAACAACGAAGGGACGTGCATGGCGGGACCGCGCAAGTCGGCAATCAAATTGGCGCCTCCGCCGGAGCCGAATCCGGCGCAATCTACGGCGAAGTACAGGAGAGTGTTCGAGTATCTGCACGGGCACATCCAGTCCGGGGCGTTGAAGGCGGGCGACCGGCTGCCCAGCGAAGCGGAACTGGGCAAGCTGTTCGACGCCTCGCGGATTACCGTGGCCAAGGCGGTGCTTGACCTGCAACGGATGGGTCTGGTGACGCGGCGGCCGGGGGCTGGAACGCACGTGCTGGCCCCGCACCAGGCCGAGGGCCGCACCTTCGGATTGTTGATCCCCGAACTTGGCCTGACAGAGATCTTTGAGCCCATTTGCCACGGCATGATGCGCTCGTCGTTCGCGCGGCCCGATGCGCTGCTTTGGGGCAATGCCTCGACTTCAGTGGGCGAAACAGCCCGCGAGGCCGAGCAGATGGTGAGTTCCTTCATCAGGCAGCAGGTGGCAGGGGTGTTCTTTGCGCCGCTGGAGATGAGCGGAGACAAGGATGCGGCCAACCGGAAGATCGCGCGCGACCTGGAGCGGGCGCAGATTCCCGTGGTGCTGCTGGATCGTTGCTACATGCCCTACCCGGAGCGAAGCGCTCACGACCTGGTCGGCATCGACAACCGCCGTGCGGGCTACGTGGCCGCGGCGCACCTGTTGCAGCTCGGTGCGCGCCGCCTGGTGTTTCTTGGCGAGGTGAATGTGGCAGGCACGGTGGATGCGCGCATCACCGGGTTTCACGAGGCGCTGCGCAGCTTCGGCGTTCGCGTGGACAAGGACCCGGCCTGGCGGGGCAGCCCACAGGACGAAACGCTGGTGGGGCGGCTGCTGGAGGAGGCGCGGCCGGAAGGCATCGTCTGCGCCAACGACCTGACAGCGGCAAGGGTGATGCAGGCGTTAATCGGCATGGGCGTGCGTATTCCCGAAGAGGTGCGGATCGTGGGCATGGACGATGTAAAATATGCCAGTCTGCTTCCGGTGCCGCTGACCACGATTCACCAGAACTGCGCGGGGATCGGGATGGTGGCCATGGCCACCATGCTGGAGCGGCTGGAGCATCCCGAGTTGCCGGTGCGGGATGTGACGGTGCCGACCAGCCTGGTGGTGCGGCGGTCGTGCGGGGCGTACCTGAAGGCGGCCGGCGAGGCCTGAGAATCTGCATCGTTAAAGAGATTCGCTTTGAAGGCCAGGGCAGCGGGAAGGTACAATTTGGGGCCATACGGCCCCGCAGCGTTAGCTGACGCGGGCGGTAGCCTTTCCGATCGGAGTTGCGTTATGAAGCGTTGCACTGCAATCGCTCTGCTTTTGATTCTGATCCCAGTCCTGGGAGTTGCACAGAAGAAATCCAGCAAACACAGCGAGGTTCCCGCGGTCCTTCAGTACGCGCACTTTGTGTATGTGGAAGCGTTGGACGGCGACGCGATGAAGCCCGGACTGTTTCCGGAGGATCGCCGCGCGATCTTCGACGTGCAGGATGCGCTACGGGACTGGAACCGGTACACGCTGGCTAATCGGCGCGAGGAGGCAGATGTGGTGCTTGTGGTCCGCAAGGGGCGCATTGCGGGCGTGCAGGCCCGCGTTGGCGTCTCTGTGGGACCTGGGACGCCCGGCAGTCAAACCTCGAGCCGCACTCAGGGGCAGGTTGGGGAGGGGCCGGCCGGGGAGGGCAACGGTGTTTCAGCGGGCGCGGAGGGCGAGGCAGGGCCAGAGAACGATATGTTGCGCGTCTACCTGGTGCACGACGGAGAGCTGATTGGCCCCGTTTGGACGCGGGAGATACCGGATGGGCTGGATGCGCCCGGGGTGGTGCTTGTGCGACAGCTAAGAGCCGCGGTGGAGCGCGCATATCCCAGCCAGCCGCCAGCCGGCAAACCGACTCCCTGATCGGAGCTGAAAAGAACCGGGCAGGTGGGGTCATTTTGCGATGAAGCCGATGTGCGGGCGGCTGCGATAAAGTGGTCCTTGTGATTGTCAATATTGCCAGGCGCGCGCACGACCACAACTGGGAGCTGGACCCGATTACGCGGTCGCTGCTGGATACAGACTTCTACAAGCTGCTGATGCTGCAATTCATCTGGAAGAATTTCCCCAACACAAAGACCTCCTTCACGCTGCTGAACCGGACCTCACAGGTGCGGCTGGGCGAACTGATCGATGTGGAGCAGCTGAGGGAACAACTGGAGGAGACGCGGCGGCTGCGCTTTCACAAATCCGAGCTGATCTGGCTGGCCGGCAACACGTTCTATGGGCGCAGAGGCATCTTCGAGCCCGCGTTTCTGGAATGGCTGGAGCGGGATTTCCGGCTTTCGGACTTTGAACTCGGGGTGGAGGACGGTCAACTGTCGCTGCGCTTTGATGGGTTATGGACGGAGACCACGCTTTGGGAGATCTATGCGCTGGCGGCGATCGACGAGCTGAAGACGCGAGCGAGCCTGAAGCAGCTGAGCGAGTTTGAATTGGACATTCTGTACGCGCGTGCGAAGACCAGACTGTGGGAAAAGATGGAACGGCTGCGCGGGGTTCCGCGCTTGAATGTCAGCGACTTTGGAACAAGGCGGAGGCACAGCTTCCTTTGGCAGGAGTACGTGGTCAAGGCCATGAGCGATGTGCTGGGCGCGAGCTTTGCGGGCAGTTCGAATACCTATCTCGCTTACAAGCACGACCTGGAAGCGATCGGGACCAATGCGCACGAGCTGCCCATGGCGCTGGCGGCGCTGGCCAACGACGTGAAGGAGTTGCGCACGGCGCAATACAGGATTCTGGAGTTGTGGCAGAAGAGCTACCAGGGCGAGCTGTTGATCATGCTGCCTGATACGTTTGGGACGACGCAGTTTCTGGAGGACGCGCCGGATTGGGTGGCGGACTGGACGGGCCAGCGCATCGACAGCAAGGATCCGTACGCGGCGGGCGATGAGTACATTAAGTGGTTGCAGAGGAGGGGGCGCGATCCGCGGCGGAAGCGGCTGATCGCCTCGGACGCTTTGGATGTAGAGCAGATTCTAGGACTGCACGCGTACTTCGGCGGGAGGATGCTGAATGGAGCGACGGCGGCGGATTTTCAAAGGGCGAGCGACTTTGCCGACGATCGGAGATGGATTGCGGAGCGCAGGATTCGCATCAGCGCCGGGTGGGGAACGTTTCTGACCAACGATTTTCGCAACTGCGATCCGCGCGGCGGGGATGGGTTTAATCCCATCAGCCTGGTGTGCAAGCTGACGGAAGTGGATGGGCGGCCGGCGGTGAAGCTTTCCGATAATTATTTGAAGGCGATGGGGCCGCCGAACGAGATTGAGCGTTACCGGCGGTTGTTTGGGTCGGCCGGGGTAGAAAACGTGCCGCTTCTGACCTGAAGAGTTGTGGAAAAGATTTGCATTGCGGCAGAGCACAACTAGTGTAGAGTATGAGTGAGTAGGCAGTCAGTAATTACTCTTCCCAGGAGATCCCTTGGCGCGGCCCCGAAGTGGTGACAAACAGAAGGCAATTCTGGATGCGGCGTTGCGCGTTTGCGCAGAGCGGGGTATAGGAGCAGCGCCGACCTCGGCCATTTCGAAGGCCGCGGGTGTCGCGGAGGGGTCGCTGTTTACCTACTTCAAGACCAAGGACGACCTGCTGAATGCACTCTATCTGACATTGCGGGGGGAGTTCAGCCAGCAACTAACGGAATTTCCGCACGGAAAGCATGCGCGCGTCCGGCTTCGCTATATCTGGGACAAGTATCTTGACCTGGGAACAGCGCACCCGGAGAAGTTGAAAGTTCTGGAACAGTTGCGCGCGTCGGGGAAGCTGTTCAAGGAACACGAACCGCCCAACTTTGCGCTGCTTGAAGTGATGAAGGCGACCGGGGAGGTGACAGAGGGAAGTGGACTGCACGATCTTCCTCCAGAGTACCTGGTGCTGATGGTTCGAGCGCAGGCGGAGATCACGGTGGAGTTCATCAATGCTCATCCGGATTCCGCTGGGGTGTGCCGGGAACTGGGGTTCGAGATGCTGTGGAAGGGCCTTTCAGGGCAATGAATTTTTCTAGTCTTTGCATGAGTGAGTAGTCAGTCACAATATAGGACAGAAGATCGAAGAGGACAGATCGATAAATATTCAGGAACAACTATCGCTCCAGGGATGGAGCGTTGACCAAATTCTGGCGCGGGCAGGACGACTGGCAGTGGTAACGGGAGCAACGAGCGGTCTGGGCTATGAGACGGCTTTGGCTCTCGCGCAGGGATATGCGGATGTGATCGTTGCCGGGCGCGATGAGGCCACGGGCAGGTCGACGGCGTCGAGCATCCGCAGCCAGGCACCGAATGCATTGGTCCGGTTCGAGAAGCTGGACTTGGCAGACCTGGCATCGGTGGAGGCGTTTGCGGGACGGCTTGGTGCTGACGGTCGTCCGCTGGACCTGCTGGTGAACAATGCGGGAGTGATGGCGCCGCACGAGCGGCGCATGACGGCGGATGGATTTGAAATGCAACTGGGCACCAACTACCTGGGGCACTTTGCACTCACCGGCAGGCTGCTGCCGCTGCTTCGTCTGAGCCGGTTCGCGAGGGTGGTGCAGGTGAGCTGCCTGACCCATCGGCTCGGCAAGATCCGGTTTGACGATCTGAACGGAGTGCGCGTCCATCGGCCATGGCGGGCGTACTTCCAGTCGAAGCTGGCGATGGTACTGTTTGCGCGCGAGTTGCAGCGGCAGAGCGATGCGCATGGCTGGCGACTGCTGAGCAGTGCGGTGCACCCGGGTTACGCGCGAACAGGCATATTCTCGAACGGCGGCAGGAGCGCGGTTTCAGTGCTGAGCGGGATGCTGGGCAGAGTGCTGGGGCAGTCCGCGGCCGACGGCGCGCAGCCGGCGTTGTTTGCCGCAGACTCGTCCAGTGCACTTGAGGGCGGATTCTACGGCCCGGGAGGGCTGTTGGAGCTTGCCGGACCACCGGCCGCTGCGCAGATATCAAAGCGGGCGCTCGATCTGGACGTGGCGCGCAGGCTGTGGCAGGTTTCAGAGCAGTTGACAGGGGTCACATGGCCCACGGATCGATAGGAGCCGGCTGGCTCCAGGTGGTCGAGTTCACGGCGCCTAATTTGCCGGCGGAGGCGCAGGTGTGGCCCTAGGCGGCGGAACGGGCCTGTGTTTGGCGCGGAGATAAGCGACGATCTGGGCAATCTGCGCGTCGGTGAGAGCGTCGGAGAAGGGCGGCATCTTCTGGCCGCCGTTGAGAATCTGATTGGTGATCTTTGCAGGCAACCAGACCTTGTCCTTGTCGATCTCGGTGAGGTCCGGGCCTTTCTTGCCGCCCACGCCTTCCATGGTGTGGCAGTGCCGGCAATCCTGATCGCGAAAGAGGATGGCGCCCGCCATCTCGTTGGCTTTTTTGTCGGCGGCGGGGAGGGGCTGGGTAGGGATTGCGGCCAGGACGGCGATGGCAAGGACGAGTGACTTGGCGCGGAGGTTCACAGGGGTATTTTCTCATGGCCCAGGAGCTGGCCCTTCAACCCCTTGGCGGAGATGAGTCCCCGGAAAAGCGTATGCCGCAAGGCGGGCGATGTCTCGTTTTGCCTCGCCAGATTTAGCCTTTGGGAGTTTTCTTCGCACCGATCATTGCTATGGTTTTCTCGATGCGAGTGGCGCGTGTTTCCGCCTTCTTGGCGCTCTCGATCCAATCGACAAATTCCTTCTTGTGCGAGTAAGAGAGGGCCGTAAACGCCTGGGCTTGGGCAGGAGCTTTCGCGAGTGCGGAGTTGAGGTCGGCGGGCACATTCACGGTACGTGGGGTGTCGTCCAAGACCAGTTCGACCTGCACGGTATCGCCGGTGGTCGCGCGGGCGCTGGCGAGAATGTCTTTGCCGACGCCAAGGATGTGGACGCCGGCGCGAGGGATGAGGGAGTTGCGAAAGGTGAAGCCGTTGATGGTGGCGCGGACAGGGACTTGGCCCTTACGGCCGAAGACTTCAGAGACGCTGAAAGGGACCTGGAGATAGGTCCATGCGCCGCCGGGGCCGCGTCCGACGAGCTGGGCTTTGAACTTGAAGGGGTTGGGTTGGGCTTTGGTCACAGAGGGTCTCTCCAACAGTTGAATCGGACCGGGAAGATGACTCGGGCGGAGTCTCTTCTGCATTCTGCCTTGGGCGTGCGCCGGAGCGCAACCGGGACGATGCAGGCCAGTGGCGTGAAGTAAGCTGGCTGGATATGACGGGGCAGGCGGGTTGGTACGCGGGGGAGTTGCGGCGGGAGCTGGGGGTGCGCAATCGGCTGTGGGCGCGGGGACGGGCGCACGTGGAGAGTTATGGGACGCCTCCGGTGATTGTGTACGAACCGCTGGATGGTCGGCATGGGAACTTCTTCGATGCATCGTATGCAGCGATCGTGGGGCGGCCGGAGTGGATGCGGCGGTTCGACAAGATTCATGCGCAGGGGCGAGCGCTGCCGAGGGCGGAGTGCGGAAGGCGATGGAGGGAACTGGACTCGTCGATGAGCTCGGATGCGCTGCTGATGAATGTGTTTTGCGCGGCGGGAGTGCACGAATCGGCAGCGGTGCGGGGTGCGCTGGGCGTGGAGGGAGAGGGGCTGCCGGTGTTCGGGTGGAAGGCGCGGGTGCCGCTTGCGTCGGGCAAGTTTGATCGAACGGAAGTGGATATGCGCTGGGGCGGGCTGCTGGTGGAGGCAAAGCTGACGGAGGGGGACTTTCAGACGCGTGCTGCGCGGATTGTGGAGGGGTATCGGGATTTTGATTTTGTTTTTGAGCGGGAATTGCTGCCGCGGGTGGAGTTGCGCGCGGCGCGGCGGAGGACGGCGGTGGAGTTTGTCGAGGAGTTTACGCAGGAGTGGGAGGAGGCTGCTGACGATGACGGCGTGGCGCGGGAGTTCCAGGCTGAGATAGTAGCGCAAGCGCGCGCAGCGGAACCGGTGGAGGCTGGCTACGCTGGCTATCAGCTGATCAGGAATGTGCTCGCGGCCTATGCGGAGGTGTGCAGCTTTTGCGTGGTCCACGATGAGCGGCGGCCGGATTTGCGGGAGGCGTGGTTTCAAGTGATGACGGCGGTGAAGTCGGCGGAGATGCGAGCCCGGTGCAAGGTGATGACGTGGCAGGAGCTGGCGGGGATGATGCCGGAGGGGTTGCAGGAGTTTTTGGAGTTGAAGTATGGGATTGTTAGGGCTGGGAGGGTGCGAGACGCGGGGACCAATTAGGGATGGATTGCGTTCGTGGCCTCCGAGGTCTCAAGAGCGAGACCTGGGGCACCCGGCGGGTTTGGCGGCGCGGGCTACTCGCCGGCGCCGGGGATGTATTTGTATTCGATCTTCTGGCGCTCTTTGGGCTTGTCGCCGGTGAGGTCGTGGGTGTGCCAGACGACGGACTCGCTGGCGACTTCAGGGTGCTTGCGGAGGAACTGCAAGGCATATTCCGAGGCGGTGGGGTCGTCTTTCTGGTCTGCGAACTTTGCGCTCTCGATGGCAGACTTGGTCTTGTCGCCGAGACGGCGGTAGAGGATGGCTAGCTGATAATGTGCGGCGAGGTCGTCGGGGTCGATGACCTGGAGGCGCTCGTAGGCTTCGCGGGCGGCGGGGTAATCGTGCTGCTGGTAGTAGCTGAAGCCGAGTTCGCGGATGGCGTCTTTGAAGCGGGGGTACTTGTCGAGAGCGGCCTTGAGGTCGGCGATGGCTGCGGAGACCTGGCCGGCGTTGCGCTCGACGAGGGCGCGATAGTAGAGGGCGCGCGGGTCGCCGGGGAGGATCGCCAGTGCCTTGGCGAGGTTGGCCTTGGCGTCGTCGTACTTTTCCCAGGAGATTTCAACAACTGCCATGTTGGTGAAGGCGTCAGCGTAGTCGGGGCGCAGGGCGGCTACGCGTTCGAAGGCGTGGACGGATGCCTCGTACTGCTGGCCATCGAGCAGGCCGATGCCGAAGTTGTTCCAGCGCATCCATTCCTTGTTTTCTGTGGGGTCGGGAGGCACGGGGGTGTTCTCGCCGATCTTGAGAATCTTCGTCTCCGACGCCATGTCGATGATGGGCATGGGGTAGGGCTTGGGTTCCTTCTGGCCCGTCTGCGTGATGGCGTAGTCGATGAAGTGCTGGTTGAAGCGGCGATAGCGGACGGTGGCGATTAGGGAGACCTGGCCGGAGATGTCCTTGGGCAGGCGGAAGCGGTAGCGCACGAGCTGGGAGCGGCCGGATTGGAAGGCGTTGTTGTAGGCGAGCACGCGGTTGTGCCAGATCTGGTGGAGATCGTTGAGCTCGCCCCTGACGTTGACCAGGCGGTTGGTGAAGGAGTGGGCGCTGGGATCGAGATAGCCGTCGGGCTGAATGAAGCCGCTCTCGACGAGGGTTTTGCCGGCCGAGTCCTTGACGGTGAAATCAACCCAGGCTTCGTAAAAGTCGCGCTGCTCGGGGATGAAGGAGTGGCCTATGCCCTTGTTCTGGATGACGACGTCGGCGACCAGGGTTTCGCCGGGAGCGATGGAGTAGCTGGTGAGGCCGAGCGGAGAGACGAGCACCGTATCCTTGGGCGTAGCTTCGGCTCTCTCCTTCTCCAGGGCGAAGATGTCAACGTTGAAGACGCCCTTGCCGTCGAAGCCGTTCTTGAGGAAGTCGGCGACCTTCTGGGCCTGCTCATCGAATTTGTAGAACTGGGGGACGAGGGTGTTGCCGGCGGCCCAGCGGTGGGAGACCAGCTTGCCGTCCTTGGCGCCGGGGTCGAGTGCGCCGGCGGGGAGCGGCTCGCGGAGCATGTGGCAGGATTGGCAGGTGGAAACCACGTCCTTGCGGTAGAAAGGCAGCGGCGACTGCTTGGTAAAGCTGGCGCCCTGCCACTCGTCGTAGAGGGAGATGGCGCGGAGCCATTTGTAGTCGTCGAGGGTGCGGGGGATGGCTGCCTTGTGGCAGGCGGCGCAGAACTCGGCGGTTTTCAAAAGGGGGCGCATGACGGCCAGGGAGTGGCGGTCGAGGTGGGCGAGGATCTCGGCGTCGGGGACGGGGCGGGTGATGGGCGCGCCGGCTTCGTCGACCAGCACGGCGGGGACGCCCATGACGTAGGAGCCGGTGCCCGTGGTGTCCGTGGAGACGATGGAGTGGCAGGTGGAGCAGGTGACGCCTTCCTGCTCGAAGGGGCGCTTCTTGGGCATTCCCTGGGACAGGTCGCCGGAGAGCAGGGCGACGGGGTTGTGGCAGCCCTCGCAGTGGCGGGAGTACTGGACACCCTTCTCATCGATGAGGCTGTTGACGTTCTTCAGGTACCAGGGGGCGCGGAAGCTATTGGAATGAATCGACTGACGCCACTGGCGGTAGGCCTCCTGGTGGCAGTGGCCGCAGTACTCGGCGGTGGGGAAGGCTTTAGGGCTCCAGAACTGGCCGTCAACTGTGGTGGCATTGGAGGGCAGAAAGGGCGTGTCTTTGCCGAAGGCGTAATTGTAGCGGGAGGCGACGGAGTCGTGGAAGGCGGTGGTGGGGCCGGTGATGGGGACGTGGGCGCCGTAAAGGGGAGCTGCGGTGGTGGGCGAAGAACTCCCGGTGGTGGCGGGTGGCTTGGGAGATGCGGAATCCGCGGACGGATCAGTGGCGGCGCGGACGGCGAGGGCGGCTGGGAGCGAGAGGACGACGATGCAGACGGCTGTCATCAGCCAGGGGCGCGGCAGGGTTCTGAACCCAATTTTGAACATCGTCCGGTGATCTCCGAGGGGGAAGGCTTGCATCTCTCCGGGGGCTTTGGCTGAAATCCGCGGGGACATAAGAACGGTAGCAGGGTTGAGGCATGGGCTGTCTTCCATCAAAAGGTGGAGGGAGCCTGGCCGGCAATCGCGATGTGATCGGGGTTGCGGCCCGGCAGAGGATTGCAGCGGGTGGTTCACAGAGTGGGATGAATGGGGAAAAAACAGGGCCGACCCGTGTGAGCATGCGCACATCTTCTTAGCCAAACGATGGCCGAAACTGGTACGGTTGTTCAGAAGGATTTCAATTCAACAGATGGTCTCAAGTCCTTATTTTTCTCTGGCGGTTCTGTTCGCCGTGGCGCTGTGCTTTGGGCTGACGCCGCTGGCGCTGGCGTGGCTTTGGGCCAGGGTGTTTTCTCCCGCCAAGCCGAACGCGGTGAAGAATGCAATCTACGAATGCGGGCTGGAGTCGCGCGGGGACGCGTGGATGCAGTTTCGCTCCGCGTACTATCTCTACGCCATCATTTTTCTGATCTTCGACGTGGAATCGGTATTTCTGCTGCCGTTTGCTGTGGCGTTTACCGGGCTGGGCGCGGCGGCATGCGCGGCCATGCTCGTGTTTGTGCTGTTGTTGATCGAGGGCCTGGCGTGGGCATGGGCCAAGGGAGTGCTGACGTGGGCGTGAGGCCGCCGAAGGCGGCCAGGGAATAGGGAATAGGGACTGGGAGTTGATTGCGGTGAGCTGTCATCTGTCATCTGCAATCTGTCACCTGAGGGAGCGGAGCGACAATGGCTGTTGAGGATGGGCTGAAGATCGAGTTGGGCAAACAGGGGGTCTTCGTAACCACCATCGAGGAGCTCTACAACTGGGGCCGGAAGAATTCTATCTGGCCGATGCAGTTTGGCCTCGCCTGTTGCGCCATCGAGATGATTGCCACTACCATGGCGCGCTACGATCTGGCGCGCTTCGGGGCCGAGGTCTTTCGGCCATCTCCGCGGCAGGCCGACCTGATGATCATCTCCGGGACAGTAACCAAAAAGATGGCCCCACAGGTGGTGCGGCTCTATAACCAGATGGCCGAGCCCAAATATGTAATTGCCATGGGGGCGTGTGCCATCTCCGGCGGGCCGTTCAAGCAGGGGTATAACGTTTTGAAGGGGATTGACCGGTATATTCCGGTGGATGTTCACATTCCGGGTTGCCCGCCTCGGCCTGAGGCGCTGTTGCACGCCTTCATGAAGCTGCAAAAGAAGATCGAGGGGCAGCATCTGACCGGGGAGGGACGTCCGCGGCACCTGGATGCCGAGGCTCAGGGCGAGTTTCCCGTGCCGGTGCAGGGGGAGCACGATCTGGAGCCGACGTCGAACAAGGGCGTGTGGCCGGTGCCGATTACGATCAGGTGATAAAGGCAGGGAACAGGGAATAAGGAATTGGGAGTAGCGACAGCTTTGAATTTCCGGGAAGAGGGAAATTGAAGACGGTAGAGGAGATCAAGGCGGCGATTGAGGCGGCGGTGCCGGGCGCGGGAGTGGAGATTGTTCCCAACCCCAGCGTCAGCGGGCAGCACTCGTTGCGCCTTGCGCCGAAGACTGCCGTTGCGGTGGCGATGTTTCTGCGCGACGACGCGGAACTGGCGCTGGATTTTCTGTCGAACGCGACCGGGGTGGATTGGCCGGACAAGGAACTCTCCGAAAAGGTAAAGGTAATGCGCACGGTGACCAAGACCGTGGATGGCGTGGAGCAGCAGGTGGAAGAGACCGTCGAGGAGACGCAGAAGCGCGTCGTTCCGGGCTGCCTGGAGGCCGTGTATCACCTGTTTTCCGTGGCCAAGGGGCATGGGCCAGTGGTGATCCGCATGAAGACGGTGAACCGAACCGACCAGGTCGAGTTGCCTTCACTGACGCCGGTGTGGCGCTCGGCGGAGTTCCAGGAGCGGGAGATCTTCGACTTGTTCGGGGTTGTATTTACCGGGCACCCCGACCTGAGGCGGCTGCTGATGTGGGAGGAGTTCAAGGACCACCCGATGCGGCGCGATTACGTGGAGCCGGACGACTTTGAGTACGAGCCAACGGCGCACGACGAGGTGCTGAAGCGGGCCGAGGAGCATAGAAGCAGGGAATAGGGAACAGGGATTAGGGAATAGGACCTGGATGGCAGTCGCGGAAAACAAAGCGGAGAAGCCTGAAGGCTGGAACCGACCGCCGGTGATTGGGCCGGAGGGCGACGGGGAACTGCTGGAAGTGGCCATGGGGCCGCACCATCCCTCGACGCACGGCGTCTTCCGCATGGACGTGGCGCTGGACGGGGAGCGGGTGATCCGGCTGAAGCCGGTCTTTGGCTACTTGCACCGCAACCACGAAAAGATTGCCGAGGGGATCGGCTACCTGGGCTCGATGCCTTTCACCGACAGGCTGGACTACATGTGCCCGTTGACCAACAACTGGGCCTACGCGCTGGCGGTGGAGAAGCTGACCGGGCAACAGGTTCCGGAGCGGGCCGAGTATCTGCGCGTGATTCTGGGCGAGCTGACGCGGGTAGTGAATCACGCATCGGCGATCGGCTTTCTGGTCCAGGAGATGGGCGCCAGCGGCACGCCGCTGATGTATGCCTTCAAGGAGCGCGAAAAGATTCTGGATCTGTTCGAGATGCTGACCGGGGCGCGGATGATGGTGAATTACATGCGCTTCGGCGGCTGCCGCGTGGACGCTTCAGCGGCGTGGCTGGATGCTACGCGCAAGGTGGTCAAGGAGCTTCCGAAGTTTGCCGATGAGTACGAGCGGCTGCTGTGCGGCAATGAGATCCTGATGGCGCGGACGCAGGGAGTGGGGATTCTGCGGCCGGAACTGGCCGTGAACGCAGGCGTGACCGGACCCATGTTGCGTGCCTCGGGCATCAACTACGACATTCGCAAGGTGGACGGCTACAGCATCTACAACCGCTTCAAGTTCCGCGTGCCGCTGGGCGAGCACTGGGATGTGTATGACCGGTTCATGATCAGGCTACTGGAGATGCGGGAGTCGTTCGGGATACTGGAGCAGGCGCTCAAGGACATTCCCGGCGGTCCAGTGATGGATGCGAAGGCCAAGATACGCGGTTTCCGTCCCAAGCCGGGCGAGGCGTATGGAAGAATTGAAGCGCCCAAGGGCGAGCTGGGCTTTTATCTGATCAGCGACGGAGGGCCGAACCCGTATCGGTACCGGGTGCGGCCGCCCAGCCTGATCAACCTGACGGTGCTGGAGGACATGTGCCTGGGCAGCAACGTGGCCGACGTGGTGCTGATTTTTGGAAGTGTGGATATTGTGCTTGGAGAAGTGGACAGATAGCTTCTAGCTGCTAGCCTCTAGCTTTTAGCTTTTTTCGTGCGCGTGTAGACGCCAACGGCAAGCGGGAGCAGGAAGTTGGAATAGGCACCTAGGAGCTAAGAGCTAGAAGCTAGTAGCTAATAGCTGTTCTTCGGAGGATGCGTTGCTGGGCGAAGGCATACTGAAGGGGCTCGGGGAAACGGCGAGAAACTTTGTGGGCAGCTATGTGTCCGCGGAGAGGCTCACGACGATTCAGTATCCGGAGGAGCGCGCGCCTGCGATCGAGGCCACGCGCGACTTTCCATTCCTGGTGTACGACGGAGCAGATTGGGAGGCCGGCCTTCGCTGCGTGGCCTGCCAGATCTGCGAAAAGGAGTGTCCGCCCAAGTGCATCTTCATCGTCAAGAGCACAGACAAGAAGCCGGATGCGCTGGGCAAGATGCAGATTTATCCTGCGCGGTTCGATATCGATATTTCTGTTTGCATGAGCTGCCAGATCTGCGTGGAAGTGTGCCCGTTTGAAGCCATCAAGATGGACACCGAGTTTGAGTTGAGCACAACGGACCGGTTCGGCGGGCTGCTCTTCGACCGTAAGGAACTGGCAAAATCGAACGAGTACTATCACAGCATTCATCCCACCGAGGCAGCCGAGGTGGATGCGCGTCTGGCGGATGAAAAAGTGAAGGCGGAAGCGAAAGCCAAGGCAGCAGCGGCCGCGGCGGCGGCCAAGGCTGCGGCGGGTCCGGCGGCGAAGCCCGCTGTGCCGTCAACTCCCTCGGCGGCGCCGCCTGCTGCGGCGAAGACGGCTGAATGGGAGAAGCAGGGATGATCGAGAAAGCGGATCAGATCTTCGTCATCCTGGCTCACTGGCTGGTCAGCTTTCTGCCCGTGGGTTTGCAGCCCGCGGCCCTGGTGCTGCTGGCCGTGGTGGCCATCATTGTCACGTTTCCGGCGCTGTTTGCGATTTCGGTATTGCTGGAGCGCAAGGGCCTGGGGCGGATGCAGAATCGCTACGGGCCGAACCGCGTGGGGCCGTACGGCATCTTTCAACCCGTGGCCGACGGCATCAAGTCGCTGACCAAGGAGGATATTGTTCCCACCAGCGCCGATGGCGTAGTTCACTTTCTGGCGCCGGTGCTTCTTGTCGTGGTCGTCTTCATGGGCTACGCTGTGCTGCCCATGGGGCGCAATATGACCCTGGTGAACCTGGACGCGGGTCTGCTGTTTTTCTTCGCCGTGGGCGCCTCGACGGAACTGAGCGTCTTCATGGCGGGCTGGTCGAGCCGCAACAAGTATTCGCTGCTGGGCGCCATGCGCGCCGTGGCGCAGATGATCAGCTACGAAGTTCCCCTGCTGCTGTCGAGCCTGGCCATCGTCATGATCACCGGCTCGCTTTCGCTGGGCAAGATCGTGGAGGCGCAGAACCACTACACGTGGGGCCTGCCGCACTGGTACATCTTCACTCCCTGGGGCTTCGCGGGATTCCTGTTGTATGCCGTTGCGACGACGGCCGAGAGCAACCGCTCTCCATTCGATTTGCCGGAGGGCGAGTCGGAACTGGTAGCCGGCTACTTCACCGAATACTCTGGCTTCAAGTTTGCGCTCTTCTTCCTGGGCGAGTATGTGGGCATGCTGTCTATCTCCGGCCTGGGGACGACGCTGTTTCTGGGAGGGTGGTCGGCGCCGCTGCAAATCCTTGGTTGGGTGCCTTCATGGTGCTGGTTCTTCGGCAAGGTGATGCTGTCGATGTGCGTCTTCATCTGGGTAAGGGGAACGCTGCCGCGGTTGCGCCAGGACCAGCTGATGAACTTTGCGTGGAAGTTTGTGCTGCCGCTCTCGCTCATCAACCTGATGGTCGCCGCAACGTGGCGCTTCCTGGGTGAGGGATGGGAGCGCTGGGTCGTGTGTTCGGCGATTCTTCTATTGGCTTACACGTTGATGGGTCGGGCCGGGATGCGCCAGGGACAGATTGGTCCGAGGAGTTACCGCTATGCGGAGTAAGTGTTTGAGGTGCGGCCAATGAGCATCGTGTTCTTTGCAATCGCGGGTTTGTCGGTGGCCGGGGCGCTGGCTGCGGTGACGCTGAAGAGCACAGTGCACTGCGCGCTGGCGCTGACGGTAGCCTTCGCGGGGCTGGCCTTGCTATTCCTTGAACTCGATGCGCAGTTTGCCGGCTTCGCGCAAATTCTCGTCTACGTCGGCGCGGTTGCCATCCTGGTGGTCTTTGCCATTCTTTTAACGCGCGGCTCGGAAACGCCGAAAGACGGGGTCTACAGCACCAAGTGGCTTCTGGGCCTGGTGACCGCATCCGGGATCTTCGCAGTGCTGGCGTGGGCGGTGCTGCACAGCACCTGGGCGCTGCCGGGCGCAGGGGGCGCCCCGAAAGCGGCACCGCAAGTAACGGTAATGGACATTGGCAATGCGCTGATGGGACGCTACGTTTTGCCGCTGGAGATTGTGGCGCTGCTGCTGACCTCGGCGCTGATTGGCGCGGTGATTGTGGCCATGCACGAGAAAGAGGGCGCGCAATGACGCCCGCCACGAATCCATTGATCGGGTACCTGCTGGTTGCCGCATTGTTGTTCGCCATCGGGCTGGCCGGAGCGCTCACGCGCCGCAACGCCATCCTGGTGCTGATCGGGATTGAGCTGATGCTCAATGCGGCCAATCTGAACTTCATCGCCTTCTGGCGCTATGGGCCGCATCCGGAGTTGCTCACCGGGATGATGTTTGCCATCTTCTCGATTGCCGTGGCGGCAGCCGAGGCCGCGGTGGGACTGGGACTGGTAATCGCGATTCATCGCCACACACATACGACGGACCTGGACCAGATGAACAGGATGAAGGGATGAGCGGATGTTGATGCAAGAGCCAATTTCGTTCACTCCGCAGCTCGGACCGTCGGCGATCGCGCAGCTGTTGTGGCTAATCCCCGCGGTGCCAATCGTGGCTTCGGGCGTGATTGCTCTGCTCAAGCAGCCGAAGCGCAAGACTGCGTCTACGCTGGCCATCGGGTCGCTGACGTTTTCTCTGCTGCTCTCGCTGATGGCGTTTGCGCATGTGCTTGCAGGGTGGGCGCACGGCGAGGCAGTTCGCGAAGCCGTCAACTTCACATGGTTTCAGTTCGGAACCACCAACGTTGACCTGGGCTGGGTGCTCGATCCGCTTTCAGCAGTGATGCTGGTGATGGTCAGCTTTGTTGGGCTGCTTATCTTCATCTATTCCACCGGCTACATGGCGCACGACGAAAATTACACGCGCTTCTTCTGCTTCCTAAGTTTGTTTGCGGGAGCGATGCTGGGCGTGGTGATTGCTAACTCGCTGTTACTCCTGTTCATGGGTTGGGAGTTAGTGGGACTTACTTCCTACTTATTGATAGGCTTCTGTTACCAGAAGCCCGGGGCTGCCGCTGCCGCGAAAAAAGCCTTCCTAACAACCCGCGTGGGCGATGTGTTCTTTCTGCTCGGAATCGTCTGGCTCTTCGCCCAAACGGGAACGCTGCTGTTCTACAACGGCGGGGCGGGCTCGCTGGAGTCTCATGCCTTGGCCGGATTGCTGGCGCAGCCGGCTGCATGGGGCCTGACCGCGGCGGGCGCGATTGGCCTCTTGATCTTTGCCGGCGCGGCGGGCAAGAGCGGCCAGTTTCCGCTGCACGTGTGGCTGCCGGATGCGATGGAGGGTCCCACGCCCGTCTCCGCGCTGATTCACGCGGCGACCATGGTGGCCGCTGGCGTGTATCTGATTGCACGAGTCTATCCACTCATGCATGCCGGTGCGTTGACCGGCGGCACCACGACTTCGCTCACGATGGTGACCTGGGTCGGAGCATTCACCGCGGTGTTTGCCGCGCTGATTGCCGTCGCGCAGAACGACATCAAGCGCATCCTCGCTTACTCGACGGTCTCGCAACTGGGCTACATGATGGCCGGGTTGGGGATGGGCGGCGTGGCGGTGGGCATGTTCCACTTGATCACGCATGCATTCTTCAAGGCGCTGTTGTTCATGGGCGCGGGCTCTGTGATTCACGGCTGCCACGAGGAGCAGGACATCCGCCGCATGGGCGGGCTGTGGCGTCCCATGCGACTCACGTTTATAACCTACGCCATCGGCATGCTGGCACTGTGCGGGTTTCCGCTGCTGTTCTCAGGGTTTTGGAGCAAGGACGGAATTCTTGAAGCGGCGCAGCATTTCAGCGTTTCGAAAGGTCCGTTCTACATGCTGGTGTTTGGCGCGCTGCTGACCGCCTTCTACATGACGCGGCAGGTGAGTTATGTGTTCTTCGGCAGTTATCGCGGGCAGGGCCATGCGCATGAGAGCCCGAAGTCGATGACCGTTCCGCTCGGGATCCTGGCTTTCTTTGCGATTGCACTGGGAGCGATTGGAACGCCGGCGTGGCCGTGGTTCCGCGGGTTCCTGGAGAGCAGGGCAGTGAACTTTGATTGGAACGGGTTCGGCGAGCCGGGGCTGATGGCGCTGATGGGGACCTCAATGGTGGTTGTGTTTCTCGGCCTGGGGCTGGGGTGGTGGCTGTATGGGGACAAGTCGCCAGCCCCTGAAGACGCAGATGTGCTGGAGAGCGCAGCGCCGCTGCCGTGGATGTGGCTGCGCGACCGCCTCTATGTGGATGAGTTTTACGGAGCGACGGTGATTGTGTTCTATGAGTGGTGGGCGCGGGTTGCGGACTGGCTGGACCGGCGAGTTTGGGGCGGGGCAGTGGCCGGCGTGGCGTGGGCCTTCGGGTTGTGGGCGCAGTTGAATCGCTTCCTGGACACGAATGTTGTTGATGGCAGCTTCGACAAGGGCTGTGAGGAGTTGTCGACGGGCGGCGGACTGCTGTCGCGCATGCAGTCGGGCCGGGTGCAGACCTACTTGCGATTGCTGGCTTTGGCGGTGATCGCGCTGGCGGCGATTCTGATCTGGAGCAGCCGGGCATGAGCGGATTTCCTGTACTGACGCTGTTGACCGTGCTACCGCTTCTGGGCGCAGCGATTGCCCTGTTCGCGGGCAGGCACGCGCGGGGCGTGGCGATTGCGATAACGGGAGCCTGCTTGGCGCTGGCGCTGTTTGTGTGGACACACCTGCCGGCGAATGGATCGATTGGCCTCGAGGAACTGCACGCATGGGCGCCGTCGCTGGGGATCGATTATCACCTGGGCGTGGACGCGCTGGGCGCGCTGATGCTGGTGCTCTCCGCGATTGTGACGCTGATGAGCGTGGACGCGGCGCACCGCGTGCAACATCAACCGGGACTCTACTTCGGCCTGGTGCTCATCCTGGAGTCGGGACTCTTCGGATCGTTCACGGCGCTGAATTTCTTTCACTGGTTTCTGTTCTGGGAGCTGAGCCTGATTCCGGCGTTCTTCCTGATCAAGCTGTGGGGCGGGACGCGGCGGGGCCCCGCGGCTACGCAGTTTTTTGTGTACACCATGGCTGGATCGGTGGCGCTGCTGGTGGCTTTCCTTGCCGTGTTTCTCTCCACCGGCAGCATGGACTTTCGGCACTTGACCCTGCTGGCTTCGACCGGCGAACTGGAGCAGATGGTCACGGCGCACCTGGGCCCGGTGACGATGTGGCTCGCCGTCGGCGTGCTGGCGGGGTTTGCGGTGAAGGTGCCGATGATTCCGTTCCACACATGGCTTCCTGCCGCATACGCCGAAGCGCCATCGCCGGTGACCATGCTGCTGACTGGCGCCATGTCGAAGATGGGAGTCTATGGATTGCTGCGGATCGCAATTCCGCTCTTCGGCCATCAGATTGCGCAGATGCGCACGCCGCTGTTGGTGCTGGCCGTGGCGACGGTGGTGATGGGGGCATGGGCGGCGGCGGCGCAAAAGGACCTGAAGCGCATCTTTGCTTACTCTTCTGTGAATCACCTGGGGTACTGTTTGCTTGGGATTTTTGCGCTGGCGGTGCCGTATGGGGCCGGGGACGCGGGGCAACTGGCGAGCCCGGCGGCGGCGCTGAACGGCGTGATCCTGCAGATGTTCAACCACGGCGTGACGGCTGCGGCGCTGTTCTGGTTTGTATCCATCCTGCAACAACGTACCGGAGGCCACCGCGACATCGACCAGTTTGGCGGGCTGCGCAAGCCTGCGCCGGTGCTGGCGGGGCTGATGGGGATTGCGCTGTTCTCGTCGCTGGGGCTGCCGGGGCTGAACGGATTTGTCGGCGAGTTCCTGATCTTCCGCGGCGCATTTTCGCTGGCGTGGGTGGCTTCGACGGTTTCGATTCTCGGCTTGCTGGTGACGGCGGCGGTGATTCTCACGGTGATTCAGAAAGTGTTCTCCGGGCCTGTGCCCTCGCACTGCGAGGGCTTTCCCGATCTGCATCGCGGCGAGTGGCTGGCGCTGGCTCCGGTGATCGGGCTGATGCTGCTGATCGGCCTGCTTCCGCAACTGATTGTGGACAGCGTGAACCCAACAGTTCAAAACCTGCTTGCGCACTGGAGGTTTTAAGTGTTGGCCTGGACGATTTACCTCTCGTTTGCCGGTGCGCTGATTGAGGCTCTGCTGCCCAAGGGGAAGGCTCCGCTGGCTCGCTGGCTGGCGCTTGCCGTGAGCGTGGCTGGACTGGCACTGGCGGTGCAGGGATTCCACGCAGGCATGGGGCAGGGGAGAGTGACGCTGGTCGATGCGGCGTGGATTCCGACCATGGGCATTCATTACCTGCTGGCGGCGGATGGAATCAGCCGCGTGCTGGTGCTGCTTACCGGGCTGGCCGCGGTGGCGGGAGTGCTGTTCAGTTGGAACATCGAACTCAGGACCAACGAGTTCTTCGCATTCTTCCTGGCGCTCATCGGCGGCGTGTACGGAGTATTTCTCAGCTTCGATCTCTTCCTGCTGTTCGTGTTCTACGAGATTGCGATTGTGCCCAAGTACTTCCTGATCGCCATCTGGGGATCGACGCGGCGGGAGTACGCGGCCATGAAGCTGGCGCTCTATTCGTTTGTGGGCTCGGCGATGGTGCTGATTGGGCTGCTGGCGGCTTACGCTGCGTCGGGAAGCCAGTCGACCGGGCTGGTGGCGCTGGGCCACGCGAATCTGCCGGTGAGCTTCCAGATGTGGGCGTTTCCGCTGGTGTTTGTGGGCTTCGGAATTCTGGCGGGCATGTGGCCATTTCACACCTGGGCGCCTACCGGCCACGTGGCTGCGCCGACGGCCGCGTCGATGCTGCTGGCCGGCGTGGTGATGAAGCTGGGCGCATACGGCTGTCTGCGCGTGGCCATCGGGTTGTTCCCGCACGGGCTCGATCCGTGGGGATTCTCGATCATCGGCGTGGGCTCGTGGCGCGACGTGTTTGCGGTTCTGGCGGTGGTGGGGATTGTATATGGCGCGCTGGTTGCCCTGGCGCAGTCGGACTTCAAGTTTGTCATCGGCTACTCCAGCGTCAGCCACATGGGATTTGTGCTGCTGGGCCTGGTGACGCTGAACCAGATCGGCGTGACGGGCGCGGTGCTGCAGATGTTCTCGCATGGCATCATCGCCGGTCTCTTGTTCGCCATTGTGGGCCGCATCGTCTATGACCGCACGCATACGCGGCAACTGGCGGAACTGGAGACGATGCACTTGTCGAGGCGATTGCCGTTTGCGGCGTGGGCGTTTGTGATTGCGGGCATGGCCTCGATCGGGCTGCCGGGTTTCTCGGGATTTGTGGCCGAGTTTCAAGTTTTAGTCGGTGCATGGATTGCCAAGCCGTGGTGGACGCTGGCGGCAGGCGTAGGCATCGTGGTGGGCGTGGCATATACCTGGCGAGCGATGCAGAAGGCGTTCTTCAGCGACGTCCCGCAGACCGCGCACGGCCTGGAGCAGGAGCATGCGCATCCCTTCGCCGCCATCACCTGGCCGGAGGTTGCGGGCACGGTGCTGCTGGCTGGGGTGAGCCTCTTTGTGGGGCTTTACCCGAGAATCCTGCTCGAGGCCATTGAACCGGCGGTGCAGGCGCTGCTTGCGGGAGGGGGACGATGAACTACGCAGATCTCTTCCGCGTGACGCTGCCCGAAACAGTGCTGGAACTTGCGGCGCTGCTGGTGCTCGTTGTGGACCTGGGGCTGCTGCGCAAAGCCGCGCACGGCGTAAGGCTGGCAGTGGCAGCGGCGCTGGGCGTGGGCGGCTGCTGCGTGGCGATGATGACCGTCGAGCTGGAGGGCATTACCTGGCTTAAATTCGGCACGAGCAGTGACTTTACCTTGCTGGGTACGGGTGGATTCATCGCGGTGGCGCAGACTGGGATTCTGGTGCTGACGGCGCTGACACTGCTGCTGCTCTTGGATTCGGTCTTCACAAAGCATGTAGGCGAGTTTGTGGCCGTGGTGCTGATGTCGGCGGCGGGCGGCATGCTGGTGGCCGCGGCGCAAGATCTGTTGGTGATTTTTGTCGGACTGGAACTGCTGAGCCTGGGCCTCTACATCCTGACGGCCTTTGCCAAGCACTCTGGCAAAAGCGCCGAGGCGGCCATGAAGTATTACCTCTTCGGGGGCATGTCGGCGGCGTTTCTGCTGTTTGGGTTCAGCTACTTCTATGGATTGACCGGAACAACCAATCTGGAGCAGATTCAGTTCCGCATGACGATGGCCGGGCCGAGCCCGTTGTTTTACGTGGCGTGGATCCTGGTGGTTGCCGGGCTAGGATTCAAGATTGCAGTGGTTCCCTTTCATCTCTGGGCGCCGGATACGTATGAGGGTGCGCCGGCTCCGGCAGCGGCGTTTATCGCTTCCGTGTCAAAAGTGGCCAGCTTTGCGCTGCTGATTACGCTGGCCAGAAACTGGTGGCTGGGGCCGAGCGGGAATCTGGCCGCCGACGGAACCACGCTGGAACAGGTTCTGCGCGGCTACTACCAGGCTTGGCCGCAGTTGGCGATTGTTCTGCTCATCGCCTCGGCTGCTTCCATGGTGGTGGGCAACCTGGCGGCGCTGGCGCAGTCGAGCGTGCGGCGGCTGCTGGCTTACTCGGCCATCGCCCATGCCGGGTATATGCTACTGGGGTTGGCCGCGCATCCCGTCTTTACCGGAGTTGGCACCCTGGTGGACTTCAATGCCAACAGCTACTTCCTGACCGTGCGCGGCCTGGGGAGCGTGCTCTTTTATGTGCTCACCTACGGGTTGACGACGGTGGGCGCGTTCGGCGTGGTTGCCATCGTCGAACGGGCTACGGGTAGCGACAGGCTGGATTCCTTCCTCGGCCTGCACAAGCGTGCTCCGCTTCTGGCCGCGGTGCTGCTGGTGCTGTTTCTCTCGCTGGCGGGCATTCCTCCGTTGGTCGGCTTCTGGGCCAAGTTCAACCTGTTCGCGGCGGTGCTGGGCGAGCATGGCGGCCCGGCTCCATTCGCGCTGGTGTGCGTGGCCATCGCCATGAGCGCGGTGTCGCTCTACTACTATCTACAGGTGCTCAAACGCGCCTACGTGATGCCGGCGGCGGATGAGAGCCGAATCAAGGTACATCCGGTCACTTTGGCGGCGCTGGTTGCGATTGCGGCGGCGGTGGTGCTGTTGGGGTGCTTCCCGACGGCTCTGGGCGGATGGATTGAGGGATTCTAGCCCGATTTGGGCCTGGGTCAAGGAGCAAATTGCTGGTCTATGGAGTCGCCTCAAAAGCAGCCAGCTATGATCCGTCTTGCATGATGGTCCAGGACGGCGAACGAAACCGGAGCATGGCCCTCTTTTTTCCACAGGGGGTGAGCCATAAGTCTTTGAATATACACACCGATGCGGTGGAAAACCTGTACCTATCTTCATAATATCTTTATTGCCAAGTCTTTATACTTGGCTACACTCTAAAGTACTAGTTTCCAATCTGCGAGTTGGCGCCGGAGCGAGATGTGCTCCGTCAAGCAAAACTTCAATCACGGAACACAAGAGCAATCTGTGAGGAGAATTATGAATCAAACCTTTCGGAGGAGTGTCGCGCGGTGCGGTTTGCTGGTTCTGGCCGTGCTGTTTTGTACGATGCCTGGGCTGGCGCAGCAAACGCTGGGCTCGCTGAACGGCACGGTGGTGGATCCATCCGGCGCAGCCGTGGTCGGCGCAACGGTCACCGCAACCAATGCCGCCATCAACGTAACCTCGACGGCCACCACGTCGGGAACCGGATATTTTCAAATCTTCAACCTGCCCATTGGGACCTATGTGGTGAAGGTGAGCCACGAAGGGTTTGAAGTGACGGAACTAAACAAGATCCCGGTGCAGGAAGCGCGCGCCACCACCGTCAACGCAACGTTGAAGGTGGGCAAGACAACCGAATCGGTGACAGTGACCGCTACTCCGCTGCTGAACGCCACCGACGCCACCAACGGCTACACGCTGGACACCGCGCAAATTGAGATCACGCCGCTCGCCACCGGCAGCTTTACGCAGATGGCTGTGCTGTCGCCCGGCGTGAGTGCCGAACTGCTGGCCAACCTGGACTCGAACTCGGGCCTGGGCAACCAGCCTATCTGGGCCAACGGCCAGCGCGACACGTCCAACACTTTCCAAGTGAACGGCGTGGATTCGACGAACCTCTTTAACGGCAAGAGCTCGTCAGGCTCGAGTTCACAGCGTTACAACTTCAACATTGGCAGCGCTCCCACAGCCGGCGGTTCATTTTCGGTGGGCACGTCGGTTTACGGATCGAACGGCAACAGCTTGCCTTCGCCTCCACCGGAGTTCATTCAGGAAGAACGCGTCAACGCTTCCATGTATGACGCGCAGCAGGGCGCCACGAGCGGCGCGCAGATCGATGTGAATACCTCAACCGGCACCAACAACTGGCACAGTTCGCTTTATGGCAGTTACGCCAACAACGCGTTGAACGCCTCGCCCTACTTTTTCAATCAGTCGTATCAACTCGCAAAGCAAGGGGTAGGCGTTTTCCCGCAGTCGATGGTCAATCCGTGGCTTCGCCGCTGGGATGCGGGCATTACTGCTGGCGGTCCTGTCAAGACGAACAAACTCTTCTTTTTCGTTGGGTATCAGCGCCGTGCCAATGAGGATAGCGGCACAGGTCTTTCGGAGATGACCGTTCCGACGGGCTTGACCGACGATCGTTCCCTGGGAGGGCTCTTGAATGCCGATGCCAGTTGGGGCGGCTATCTCACCAGCACCACGCAGATTGATGGGGTTGCGGCAGCTTTATTGCAGACCAAGCTGGCCAACGGCCAGTACCTGATTCCTTCCTCACAAGGCGCTGCGGGCTCCGTTTATACCTATGGCGTGCCCAATGTTTACCTTCTCGGAGTTTCCCGCTTGATCTCCGATCAGGCGAATGTCGCGCTTGACTTCGACGCCACCAAAAACGATCGCGTCTCGGCGAAGTACTTCTTCCAGAACGCACCAGTTACCAAGCCCTTCGGTTTCTCGGATACGTCTGGCTTCCCGATCACCCAGCACAACGGTTCCCAGGTCTTTTCGCTTGATAACACCATCGCCATCGGCCAGAGATTGAATTGGGAACAGCGCCTCGGATTTGTTCGCATGGGCTCATTCAGCGACTATGTGCAGAATGTCGCCGGCGGCAATCTGGGTGTGGGAGCAGCGCAGACAACCGGCATGAACGCAAATAGCCTGCCCGGTTTGGAGATCAAGAACTTCGGCTACTATGACCAGTACTCGCCAAGTCTCGACGTTGGCCCGGCGGGAACGCCCGGCGCATTCGTAGATATGGGCTACTACCAGAACCGCGTGAATCCATCCACCAACGTGATCTTCACGGCAGGCAAGCACACCATCGTGGCGGGCGGCGGTTACAGCTACACGCAACTGAATATCACCGATAACCGTACCGGGCATGCCCAGGCCAAGATCAGCGGCTTTGACAATTTTCTGCAGGGATTTGTGCACAGCTCCCTTGCTTTCGAAAGTATCGATGACAGCGCGCACCGCAACAATGCGGACCGCTACTATCGGACCAATGAGATCAGTGGCTATGTCCAGGATAAGTGGCAGGTGCAGAGCAACCTCAGCATCACGGGCGGCGTCCGTTATGACTATCACGGCGGCATGACGGAAAAGTACGGCGACATGTTCAACTTCGATCCGGCGCTCTACGACGTGACCGGCACCTCGACAACAGGTTTTGACGTCGTCAATTCAGGATTCGTGGTCGGCAGCAACAACAAGCTGCACCCCACGCAGGGCGTCTCAGCCTCAACACTCAACGGACGCCAGTGGGGCATCTCGCCCCGCATTGGCTTTGCCTGGTCGCCGAGCAGGTTCCACAACAACCTGGTCATCAGCGGCGGCGGCGGTCTTTACTACGATCGCGGCGAACTGATGTCCTATCTCTCCCAGCCCGCGGGCGGTTCCATCGGTGGCCCTTTTGGCGTGACTGAATCCGCTCCGCTGGCCAGCGTCGCCCTTGGCCTCTCGGATGCGGGGACAAAGGCAAACTCCGGCGGTCTGACCCTGGAAAACCCAATCGGAGACCAAGGTTTCACTTCTCCAGCGAATGGTGGGATCTACGTTGCGCCGAGCTCAGACCCAGGCGCAATGGTGCAGGTCTTGCAGGATCAGTTGAACGAGATGACCGGATCTCCCACAGGGCTCAACGCCGGGTATGCGCAATTCGGCAAGAACTGCAGCGGCTGGCAGAGCCAGGAAGGATACACCCTTTGCACTCAACCCATTCCCTTTGGCTACTATGACAAAAGCAACGTTCTGCCCTACACGATCAACTACACGCTCAACGTGCAGTGGCAGCCGACGAACACGGTGGCCATCATGGTTGGCTACACGGGTAACCGTGGCCGCCACTCGGTGATTCCGATTCCATTCAATGAGCCGGGCATTGCAACCTCGTCCAATCCGATCTGGGGCGAAACTTCCTCGTATGGCATGGAAGTAATGGACCAGAACTCTTACCTCTGCGATTACGATTACTGCCCGATACCGGAGGAGCCCTGGGCCACGGCTGACTCCGGCAACACGGACTTCCGCGCGCCTTACGTCGGCTACAGCCCCAATTCGGCGGCCTTCAAGACCGTCGGTGTTTCAGCCTACGACGCACTCGAAGCGCACGTTGAAAAGCGCCTCTCGCATAACTTCCAGCTCGGCGGAAGCTATACCTGGAGCCATTCACTCGACGAGCAGAGCGACATCGGACTTTTCTTTACCGGTGACAACCCAAACCGCCTGCGCGATTCATGGGCATCGTCCGACTTCAACCGTCCGCATGTATTCAGCGCCAACTTCCAGGTGGACGTTCCGAATGCGGTCAAGGAGCACAATGGGATGGCCTATTTCACGAACGACTGGCACTTGACCGGCACGGGAATTCTGCAAAGCGGCGAACCGTACTCGCTTTATGAGTTCTACGGCGCTGTGGGCAGCATCAACTTCGGCAACTACCCTACGCTTATGAATCCCATTCTCGGCATCAAGGATCCGAAGAATCCGAAAAGCGCATTGACCGGCAACAAGGGCGCTTCACGCGGCTCCGGGGGCAGCTACATCCCCGCCATCGATCCTTCGCAGATCGCCATCCACTACTTGCAGCCGGGCGAGGACGGCATTCCGGTTTCAACCGGCAACGATCCGTCGGATATCTACGAGACATCTTTCAATGTGGGTCAGCGCAACATCTTTCACCAGTCTGCGCAGAAGCGTCTCGATCTTTCCGTCCGCAAGGGCTTCAGGATTACAGAAAAGATGAAGGCGCAATTTGAATTGAACATTTTCAACGTAACCAACACAACCAGCCTGGACGTACCACAAGATCAGGCGCAGATTCGCCAGAACAACGGATGCTCGGCCTCTGCGATCAGTGCGTATGGAGGCGGGACAAATTGCGACCAGTATCGCAGCTACCTTGGCTACGGCCAGGTTGTGACTTCCAACAGCCAGACGGATCAGCAGTCGGCTCTGGTCAATCTCGATCAGGTTCCATACGCGACAGGTACGGGGAAATCGCTCCAGCTTCCGCTGACACTTTCCCTCAACCCGCCGCAGGGCACCTGCACGATTCTCCCTCTGACGATTGGCTATAACTCCAATACCGGCACCAGCACTACCACCAGTTGCCCAAACAATGCAGCGAACTTTGGCTCCGCTACTGGAACGATCGGTGGTTCGCGCGCCATCGTGGTGGGCTTCCATATCACCTACTAAAGAAGAACCCTCCCGCTGGGAGGCGGCGGGCGATCGGGGTCCCTCCGGGGACCCCGCAATTCACATGGGCAAGCAAAAGGCCCCCAGCCGAAGCTAGGGGCCTTTCTGTTGCGCTTGAACTGCGCTTTTCTTTAGTACATGCCGTCCATGCCGCCGCCGTGGCCGCCGCCGGCCGGAGCGCCCTTGGCCTCCGGAATTTCGACGACGAGTGCTTCGGTGGTGAGCAGCAGGCCTGCGATCGAAGCTGCGTTCTGCAGCGCCGTGCGGGTCACCTTGGTGGGATCGATGACGCCGGCCTTGACCAGGTCTTCGAAAACGCCGGTTTGTGCGTTGTAGCCGTAGTGCTGGTCCGTGGACTCGAGGACCTTGGCTACGACGACAGCGCCTTCTTCGCCGGCATTAGCGACGATCTGACGGAGAGGCTCTTCGAGGGAGCGGCGAACGATCTGTGCGCCGATCTTCTCGTCGCCTTCGAGGGTCTTGATCAGTTCATCGACCGCGGGGATGGCGCGCACAAGAGCTACGCCGCCTCCGGGAACGATGCCTTCCTCGACGGCCGCACGAGTGGCGTGCAGAGCGTCCTCGACGCGAGCCTTCTTCTCCTTCAGCTCGGTCTCGGTTGCCGCGCCCACCTTGATGATGGCCACGCCGCCGACCAGCTTGGCAAGGCGCTCCTGGAGCTTCTCCTTGTCGTAGTCGGAAGTGGTCTTCTCAATCTGCGCACGGATCTCTCTCACACGGCCCTCGATATCCGAGGACTTGCCGGAGCCGTCCACGATGGTGGTGTTGTCCTTGTCGATGGTGATGCGCTTGGCCTTGCCCAGGTCCTCGAGCTTGACGCCTTCGAGTTTGATGCCGAGGTCCTCTGTGATGGCCTTGCCGCCGGTGAGGGTGGCAATGTCGCCCAGGATGGCCTTACGGCGATCACCGAAGCCGGGAGCCTTAACGGCAGCCACATTGAGGGTGCCGCGCAGCTTGTTGACGACGAGGGTGGCGAGTGCTTCGCCTTCCACGTCCTCAGCGATGATCAGGAGGGGCTTGCCGCCGCGGGCAACCTGCTCCAGCAGGGGCAGCAGATCCTTCATGGCGCTGATCTTCTTCTCGTAGATGAGGATGTAGGGCTCTTCCAGGACCACTTCCAGACGCTCGGCGTCGGTGACGAAGTAGGGGCTGAGATAGCCACGGTCAAACTGCATGCCATCGACTGTCTCCAGGCCGGTGTGCATGGTCTTGGACTCTTCGATGGTGATGACGCCGTCCTTGCCGACAACCTTGACCGCTTCGGCGATGATATCGCCGATCTCCTGGTCGCCGTTGGCGGAGATGGCTCCGACCTGGGCAACCGAGCCTTCGTCGACGGGCTTGGACAGCTTGCCGAGAGCGCCGCCTTCGGTCCACTTGCCGTCCTTGTCGCGGGTGCCGATGATGACGGTGACGGCCTTGTCGATGCCGCGCTTCAGGGCAGTCGGGTTGGCGCCGGCAGCGACGGTCTTGACGCCTTCCTTGAAGATGGACTGGGCCAGAACGGTCGCGGTGGTGGTGCCGTCGCCGGCCACGTCGGAGGTCTTGGAGGCGACTTCGCGAACGAGCTGCGCGCCGACATTCTCCAAGGGGTCCTTCAGGTCGATTTCCTTGGCGACGGTGACGCCGTCCTTGGTGATGGTGGGGGAGCCGAACTTCTTCTCGATAACGACGTTGCGGCCCTTGGGGCCGAGGGTTGCCTTGACGGCGTCCGCGAGGACGTTGACGCCGCGCAGGATCGCCTGACGGGATTCTTCACCGTGCAGAATTTGCTTTGCCATGTTTGTAACTCTCCTAATCAGGGTTCAGGGTTCAGGGATCAGGGGTCAGAAATGCTGACTCGCTGACTAGCTGACTCGCTACTTCTTGACGATGCCGAGGACTTCTTCCTCACGCATGATGAGGAACTCTTCGCCGTCGAGCTTGATCTCGGTGCCGGAGTACTTGCCGAAGAGGATATTGTCGCCCGCCTTGACGTCGAGAGGGAAGACCTTGCCTTCGTCGTTCGACTTGCCCTTGCCGACGGAGATGACTTGGCCCTCCTGGGGCTTTTCCTTGGCGCTGTCGGGGATGATGATGCCCCCACGGATGGTTTCGCCCTCTTCCAGACGGCGGACGAGGATGCGGTCATGGAGCGGAGTGAAAGTGGTTGCTACGGATGTTGATGCCATTGTTTCGCTTCTCCTTCAGGCCCCGGCAGGGTTGAGCCCCGGCCGCGGGAATTGGGTGGTGTTCAAAAAAAGCTTTGGAAGCTGCTCAAACCGTCCCTCGCCAACCGAAGTTGGGAGGCCGTCTCAGCAGACTGGTCTGCGGTGTGTTAGCAGTCCAGGCTCTCAATTGCTAACGATAGGGAAGAAGGGCGGGACTTGTCAAGGGGCGCGAGTTACAAATCTTAGTGCATAGCGCTCATAAAATATTACTCCCTTCTAGTCTTGCGGAAACACCCTAGACCCTAGGCGAATCTCGTATTACGTAAGTAACCATAAAGTTGCAGACTGATGGACCCTTTTGTAACCAAATAGGGATAGCCTCCCGCGCTCGTGAACCTTACCTTTGAGTTGAGCCCTTCGCGTACGCTTACTGACCGGCTCGTACTACCTCCGGCAATCCCCGTTGCACTCTCCTTATCACGCATCAATGGAGTTGCCGAAAGCCCCTTCGGGGCGAATTACGACCTCAACAGATCCAAGCTCATACCAGGACTGGCAGCGATGCGCGGAATGCGGAGTTTCAATGAAGATGCTGAAGGACGATGACGGACAGGCGGTTGTGTTCGTTGCCAGCTTTCTTGGTTTGGTGGCCCTGGGATTCGTGGCGCTTGCCGTGGATGTAGGATTTTTTTTCCACGAGAAGCGGATGGCCCAGTCGGCGGCGGACGCGGCGGCGGTTGCGGCGGCGGAAGAGGTCAGCTATGGCGATTCGAGCAATGCGCAGAGTGCCGCCGATGCCATTGCCAAGCTGAATGGATTCGACACCACGCTGACCACCAATCCAGCGGTTGTCACTGTTCAAACCCCCACAGCGGGAAATTACTCAGGCAGTTCCAGTTACGTAGAGGTAGCGGTATCCAGAAAGTTTCAGACCTTTTTCCTGGGCGCTTTTCAGCACAACACCAACATGATCACCGTCGGCGCACGCGCGGTAGCCGGTCCAGGGTCGCCTTCGAGCTCAAATTGCGTTGTAGGACTGAGTACAACCGGGGTTTCGACGGCGAACGCGCCTATCTACGGGTACCCGAATGACATGGCGGACGTCGCGGTCTCCGGGGGCGGGACTCTGAAAGCGCCGAACTGCGGGGTTTGCGGGAACAGCGCCGGCGGCACCTCGGTGTATGCGGTAGGTAGCGGTTCGATTACTACGGCGTCGATCAACAGTCCGGGTGGAGATTTCAGCACCGGCGGCGGCTCCATCACCGCTACCAACGGAGTCACAGAATCAGGTTGCAGCAACCCGTTGGCGGGCAAGCTCACTGCGCCCACGCTGGGCACTTGTAGCGACCCGACCTGGATGGCCGGGACCGCTTCCGGCACCGGAACCGCGACCAGTGCGGGAGGGGGTACAGAAACGCTCGGGCCCGGCACCTATTGCAATTTCAACACCTCCAACGTGGGCACGCTCCATTTCGCTCCTGGCGTCTACATGTTCTCCAGCAATTGGAGTACCAACAGCGGCACCACGATCAACTGTCCAACGTGTGCCGGAGGAGCCGGGGTTTTCTTCTACTTTGCCCCGGGGTCGATCATGAATGCGGCCGATACCAACCTTGAGGGCTCTTCTCCGGATGGAATTGGAAACGGCACCACCGTAAACCTCACAGCGTCGACCACCGGGACCTGGGCTGGGACCCTGATGTGGGATAACAGCGGAACCAGTTCATCTCCCGACACGTTTACCTTCGGCGGCGGGTCAGGTTCTTCCCTGACAGGGAACATCTACATGCCCAACACCAACCTGAATCTTGGGAACGGAACCAATACCGGGGCTTTGAGCAGCCTGATCGTCGCGAACACGATCTCGATCCAAGGCGGATCCACGGTGACCGACAACGCGACAGCGGCATCGATGGCATCGGGATCGGCGGTCGGATTCAGGCTGGTGGAGTGAGCTATGAAAAATATCCTGCACATCACCTTTAGTCATTTTCACGCGCGATTTCCGACCCTGCTAAACCGCTGCCGCGGGCTGGGCGACGAGACAGGGAGCGCCCTGGTTGAGCTAGCGCTTGTATCCTCGCTGTTATTTGCCCCACTGCTGCTGGGAACCGTGGAATTGGCGCAGGTTCTCTCCGACTCCATCGAGGTATCGAACGCAGCCCGCGCGGGCGCCAGCTGGGCGATGATGAACTCAACCAGCTCGAGCCTGTCTTCGGGAATCACCACCGCGGCGCAGGCGGAAGCGTCAGACTTCGGGACGAATCTTGTTGTCACCCCAACCGAATACTGGGCTTGTTCCGAGGCGCTCACGGGCACTCAGTTCGCGACGCTGGCGAGCGCGACGAGCGGCTGCACCGGGACGTCCAATCACCCCATTGAATTGATCCAGGTGGTTACCAGCGCCACGGTGTCCGTACCGGTCAAACTTCCGGGTCTTCCTGCCACATTCCCGCTGAGCACCACGGCGATCACGGAGGCGGAATAGTGGCAATGGCCTCCCACCGAGCAAGCCCAACAGATTCAGTTTCGGCGATCAGGCGGATTCCTCGGCGGGTGTGCTGTTTCACGCAAGCGGATGCCGCGTGCCTGGCGGGGAACCATCGACGCCAGAGTCTGCGTGGCGGCGAAAGCGGGGCGACGCTGGTCGAATTCGCCTTTGCAATGCCTATTCTGCTCACCCTGATATTCGGTCTGATCGAAGTGTGCATGGCCTGTTACGCGCATGAAATGATTTCGGAGGTGGCGCGGGAAGCGACCCGATACGCGATCGTTCACGGGTCCACCTGCGAGACCGGTAGTGGCAGTTCATGCACCGCTACGGCTTCCGCTGTGAACACCTATGCGAGTTCCAACACCTTGCCCAATATCGGAGGAGGCACAATCACCCCGAATACCACCTATCCCGACGGTAACGAGGCTACGGGGAGCCGCGTCCTGGTTCAGGTAACCTATGTATTTCCTTTGAGTATCCCGTTCATTCCAGCTACCCATCTGACCATGTCGAGCAGTTCTGAGATGTATATCATCCAGTAATCCGGGCTCGTCGATCCTTGTCGTTTCACGGCCTGCAGCGGGCCAAAGGTTTTCTCGGCCAGGGTGATACCGGCTACAATGGAGCCATGTCTCGCCGCTTCCTGCTGACTTTCGCACTCTTCGTGATCGGGCTTGGCCTGGCTGCCTCTTCGATTGCCGCCAATGCCCAGGATGACACCACCTCTCATCGCGGCCGCAAGTACAAATCGCCGCCGCCGACCGCACGAATCGAAGTGACCATTTTGAAAGATGTGAACGGCAAGCCCATCGAAAACGCCGCGGTGGTCTTTCACCCCATGCAGGGGGAGAAAGACAAGGGCAACATGGAGCTGAAGACCAACGAGGACGGCAAGACCATCATCGATGTACTGCCCATCGGCGACACCGTGCGGTTGCAGGTGATCGCGCACGGTTTTCAGACCTTTGGCGACGACTACAAGGTCGACAAGCCGGAGATGGGGATCGAGATTCGGATGAAGCGGCCGGGCGAGCAGTACTCGATCTACAAAAACCACCCGGTAACGCCAGATGACGGCTCGAGCACGGTCACGTCACCGGGCACGACGCCGGCCCCTGCCAAACCGGCAGCGCCAACCACGCAGCCAAACCCACCGGCGACACAGCCGCAGAACAACTAGGGGCTGCTGCGAGGATTGGACCCGCGGACGGCGGCAACTTCTGTCTCGTTTCCGAGCGTGGGTGGACCCGCGATGCCAAATCTTTCCCTGAGCGGAAAATCGGCACTGGTGACTGGAGGCGCGCGGCGCATCGGCCGCGAGATCGCGCTGGCACTGGCCAGGGCCGGCGCCGATGTGGCTATCACCTATCTCAACTCGACGGCGGAAGCTGCCCGGACAGCAGAGGAAATTGCATCTCTGGGCCGCAAGGCGCTGGCGGTGAAAGCTGACGTGCGGTCGGAGAGTTCGGTTCGCGCGACTATCGAGGCTATCCTGGACAAATTCGGACGGCTGGACGTGCTGGTGAACAACGCGGCCGTCTTCGAATCTGCTCCGTTGGAGCAGATCAGCCTGGAAGCCTGGGACACGGTGTTTGAGACCAATGCGCGCGGGCCGTTTCTGGTGGCGCGAGAGGCGCTGCCGGCATTGCGGGCGGCCGAGGGCAGGATCGTGAACATCGGATCACTGGGCGGGATGCGCGCCTGGGCCGGCCATGCCCACTACTGTGGATCGAAGGCCGCGCTGCATATGCTTACCCAGGCCATGGCCAGGGCGTTTGCGCCCGCTGTGAGCGTGAACTGCGTGGCGCCGGGATGGATCGACATGGAAGATTCGGCGCAGGAAGCGAACGCGCGCTTTGCGGCCAGAACGCCGATGAAGCGCAACGGGACGGCCGGGGATGTGGCCGACGCGGTGCTGTTCTTTGCCGCAGGCCCGAAGTTTGTAACCGGGCAGATTCTGGCTGTGGACGGTGGGTTGGGGCTGGTTTAGAGCAGGGATTGCGCGGGCTGAACTCTAGCGGGCAAAGATCCGATCCCAGAACCCTCTTCCGGCGGGCTGCGGTTCGTCCTTCTTTTTCGTGGGGGCTCCGGTTTTGCCAGAGGAGGACCTGGAACTGGAGCGGTAGCGGCTGGGGTCGATTTTGAGCGGCACACGCTCCCACAGGCCGGTTGGCTCGGGCTGGTCCGGCAAATATGCGCCCTCCAGAGCCACCTGAGGATTCAGGGTGCAGAGACGGCGCGCGGTTTCTTCGCCGGCCTTTTTGCTGACGTATTCGAAGGCTTTTTTCAGGTGTGGCGGCCGCCATTTGGGGTTATGCGCGTCAGTGGCCAGGAAGTGGATCCAGTTGCGCTCGAGCAGTTCGTTGGAAAAGGCTTCCGCGAAGCTGCCGAAGCGTCCGTAGAGGGAGCCCGCGGTGACCTGGACAAGGCAGCCCGCGCGCATCCACTCGGCCAGCATCTCGGGCCGCTGCTGCATGACGCGGTTGCGTTCCGGGTGAGTGATGATGAGGGTATAGCTTTCTTCCTGCAGGCGGCGCATGGCCTCGGACAACTGCGGAGGAATGACCATATCGCTAAACTCGATGAGCAGGTAGCCCTTGCCCCCGATAGAGTAGCGCGGCGGGTTTTCCAGCGCGTCGAGGATGTTCTGGGCATTGAGATGGAAGTCGCAGCCGAGAGACAACTGGACCTCGTCCTGAAGGAGCCTTTGCAACTCGGCCAGCCGCTCAAGGTTGAGGTCGGTCTGATAGGGGTAAGCATCGCTGGCGTGCGGCGTACAAACGATGTGGGTGACGCCCTCGGATGCAGCCTCGCGCGCCATTGCCAGGGAAGTGGCCAGATCGGGCGATCCGTCGTCTACTCCGTAAATGAGATGGTGATGAATATCAATCATTCTTTGACCAGGGGTCCCTGTTCTCTCGGCAAGCTATTTAGTGAGTTGCCAATGCTTCAACCATGGAGGCGAAAATCTTCCATCCGTCGGCCGATCCGAGTAAAGCCTCGCTGGACCGATCGGGGTGGGGCATCATTCCCAGTACGTTTCGTTTTGCATTCAGGATTCCGGCAATGTTGCTCAAGGAGCCGTTGGGGTTGGCTTCCGGTGTGACCTCTCCCTGGGGAGTGGCGTAGCGGAAGGCGATGCGGTCTTCGGCTTCAAGGGCGTGAAGGTCGTCCTGGGTGCAAAAGTAGTTTCCCTCCATATGGCCTATCGGAATCTGGAGCGCATCTCCTTTTGACCACTGGTTGGTAAATGGACTATCGGCCGTTTCTACGCGCAGATGAACCTGCTTGCAGATGTACTTGAGTCCCGCATTGCGCATCAATGCGCCGGGCAGCAGGCCGGCTTCGGTGAGAATCTGGAAGCCATTGCAGATGCCAAGGACCAGGCCGCCATCGGCGGCAAAACTCTGTACTGCCTGCATGACCGGCGAAAAGCGGGCAATGGCACCGGTGCGCAGGTAGTCCCCGTAAGCAAATCCGCCCGGAACCAGAACCGCGTCGACTCCCGCCAGGTCAGCAGAATCGTGCCAGAGAAATTCCACTGGCTGCCGGGCGACTTCGGCGATCACGTGGAATGTGTCGTGGTCGCAGTTGGAACCGGGAAAGACCAGGACCCCAAACTTCATACTCTCAGGGTATCAGTTTCTTGCGAAGATGCGGGTATCTTTTTGATTACACAGGATGGTACTTTTGTGTGCCGGAGATTGCGCAGCGGGCGCGGAGACTTGGTGCTGGCTCCCGCAGCATCCAAGGCCTGCGGAATGCCACCTGCGGATCAAGGCCTTTGCCATCGCCGGGAAGGACCGCAAGTATCTAGCGGTGTTCGGCATCGAACGCCGGCCAGGGCAAATCTGATGCATCCGCCAGGAAGAGCGCTGGGCCCTTTGCTCTTGGTTCAGTTATCGGTTACGTTATGGTCGAGAGGATCGAGGACGTTATGCCCACGACCATGAAAGATATCGCGCGCGATCTTGGGGTTTCCGTGGTCACCGTTTCAAAAGTAATGCGGAACCACACCGACATCGGCGCAGGGACGCGCAAGCGCGTTCTCGATCGGGTCAAAGAGCTCAATTACACTCCGAATCTGGCCGCGCGCGGCTTGGTCACTGGGAAGACCTACCTGGTTGGACTGGTGGTTCCCGACCTGTTGCATCCGTTCTTTGCGCAAGTGGCCAAGTCTCTTTCAAGGTCGCTGCTGAAGAAGGGCTACTGCCTCACCATTTCCACATCCGAAGAGGATCCAGGGCTGGAAGAACAGGAGATCAACCGGTTGCTAAGCCGCAGACTGGATGCGCTTGTGGTTGCTTCCTCATCCGCCAGCGCGGCCGTCTTCGAGCGCTTGCAGAGGCAGGGGCTGCCATTCGTTTTGATCGATCGCAACTTCCCTGGGCTGCATGCCAACTATGTAGGCGTTGACGATGAGGCGGTCGGATCTCTGGCCACGGAACATCTGATTGCAGCGGGCTGCAAACGGATTGCGCATTTGCGCGGGCCGAACAACAGTCCGGGGGTGGGGCGCCTAAAAGGCTATACGGATACCCTGGCCCGGCACAGGATGAAACCCTCTGCGGGGTATGTATCGCTCCCCAGCATGGCGGATGTGCAAAGCAGGGAACGCGGGGCTGACATGATGCGGCAGTTGCTTGCTCTCAAGCCACGGCCTGACGGGGTTTTCTGCTACAACGATCCGATGGCAATCGGAGCGATCCATTCCATTCTCGATGCCGGGTTGAGAGTGCCGGGGGATATCGCGGTTATCGGATCGGGGAATCTGCATTACGACACTGAATTGCGCGTGCCGCTTTCGAGCATCGACCAGCAGACCGACATGATCGGCGAGCGGGCGGCGCGTTTGACCCTGTCTTTGCTGGAGTCGAAGACGCGTCCGCGCAACCGGTCGATTATTATTCAGCCTCAGCTGGTGGTCCGGGCCTCAACGGAGAGGAAGCGAAGAACGGGCAGGAAGTCAGTGCATCGCTGATTTACCGTCTCCGGGTGAATTCAATTCGGCGGGCGAAGTGGTGTTCAACCCCCGGGCAAGCACGGCAGTACTGGCCGTAATCCAGGTTGATGGGCGGCCGGAGCCTTAGCCCTGGGTTTCAGCTGGAACCGCGTCTCTTGCGCCAAATTCGAGATCGTCAAAGCGGCGCCACTTGTAGATGGCGATGGACAAGATCCAGCTCAAGGCAAACAGCGCGACGATGCCGTAGCCGAGCATACCGAAGTTGTCGTTGAGCTTGCCGACGAAATTCCATAGTCCACCGGTCAAGTGGAATTGTCCCGCCAGCAATCCAAGCGCCTCGATGCCGCCAACGGCAACTGCGACCACGACAGAAACAGAGGTAATGGTGATGTTGTAGTAGAGCTTGCGAATCGGCTTCACGAAGGCCCAGCCATAAGCACCAAGCATAAGAATATTGTCTGTTGAATCGACGAGCGACATCCCGGCGGCGAAGAGAACCGGAAACACCAGGATCGACGTGAGCGACAGGCCCTTGGATGCTTCGGCAGCGGATATGCCCAGCAGCCCGATCTCGGTGGCGGTATCGAAGCCAAGGCCGAACAGGATGCCGAGCGGGTACATGTGCCAGCTGCACCGAATCAGATTGAACATGGGACGAAAGAGGCGGGAAAGAAATCCGCGGTTGCCAAGCAGCAGGTCAAAGTCTTCTTCAACATAGGGCTCTCCACGGCGAACGCGCATGAAGCTGCGCAAGACCGCCTGCAGAACGACCAGGTTGACAATCGCGATTCCGAACAGGAACAGCGCCGACACCAGCGTGCCGATCACTCCGCCAATCTCCCTGACCGTATCGATGCGGTGCTGCAAGGCGAGCGCCGTGGCGGCGATGGCAAGAGAGCCCACCACGACGATGGTGGAGTGGCCGAGCGAAAACATCAGTCCTACAGCTACGGGCCGCTTCCCCTGCTGCATCAGTTTCCGGGTGACGTTATCGATGGCGGCGATATGATCCGCATCGACCGCGTGACGAAGGCCAAAGCTGTAAGCGAGAAAGGCGGTGCCTAAAAGAACCGGGAAGCGGTGAAAGGCAACAAAGGCCCAGCACCACGCCGCCAGATTGAACCCCAGCAACATGGCGTACAACGCGATGACCCTGGCCCTGGTGCTGCCGGGTTCGTCATTCGCCAGTCCATTCAGGAAGGATCGCATGGTGTTCCTTTGCGTTGCCTGGGACGATCGTGGATCGGTTCCAGATTTGCGTGGGTCACGTATTTCAAGTGCGTGCCGTCAGCGGCAAATCTCGAACTTTTCCAGTCGGGATTCTTATCGAATCAGCGTAACACGATTGTGAAAGACATGCGAATGCGGCAGCGGCGCCTGGCGGGCGGGTTGACGAACCTCGGGGTTGCGGCAGGATCGTCAGCGCTGCAACACCCCGGGGGCCCGCGTTCTAACTCATTGGAAATAAGTATTTTCAGCTGCTGTGCGGCGTCCACGTCTCAATGTCTGTATGCTTCGCTCGCACTGCAGCGCAGGGCCAGATTCTGAGTGGCGCAAATAGGGGAACCTGCGCGATCCATGCCGTGACGGATGCAGGTTAGTGCGTGTGTGAGGCGTGTTTCAGGCTGGCGCCGGAGTTGGTCAAGACAAGCTTTCCAAGTTCCACACCGCGCAAGGCCAGCATCCCGTCAGCTACCGCCTGAAGGTCCTTGCCGCGGCCTTTCATGATGATGACCTCAAGGCAGTAGTGATGGTCGAGGTGAATATGCGTGGCCGCGAGAATCATTGCGCCAGCATGGTGCTGAACTTCCGTCAGCTTCTGCGCAAGATTCGGAACATGATGGTCGTAGACAATGGTCAAGGTGCCGACCACGGGCTTGTTCGATTCAACCATCTCCGACAGAAGTGCCTCGCGGATCAGATCGCGGAACGCCTCGGAGCGGTTCCCGTAACTGCGCTTGGCAATGAGCCGATCGAATTCCTTCAACAAGTCATCTTCGAGCGAGACTCCGATTCTGCTCAACTGTGGCATAGCAATTCTCCATCCCGATTGTAATTCCGAACCAACGACCGGTCGGCGGATTTTCAGCTACAGACAGGGCAGGATGGGCGACGTCGCCGTCTGGTTGCTCGTCGAGATGCTCGACACACTGACCGGTCTCAGCCGGATGATGCCGCTCACGAGAGTGGGACTCAGAACTCGGCCGTCAGTCGCAAGGAAAAGCTTCTGGATGGACCAATGGCATTGCCGGAAAACAGGCCACCAAAATCAAGCACGTTAAGAATGTTATTCAGGTTCTGGCCGTCCGCTTGAAAACGCATCTTCAGGTGATCCGACTTATAGATGTCAGCGCCCGCGGATGCGTTGGCCTGAAAGGATGGATAGATTCGACCACGAGCAAAGTTGATGCGGTTCAGGACCTGCACTCCGTATTCGGCGAGCACTGTGGACGGATCGCCGTCGAAGTCGAACGGCAATCCGGTGTCATATTGCACGCCGAAGGCCGTCCAAAGGCGCTGCGTCAGTTGGTAACGCACGCGGCCTCGCACGGTGTTGCGCTGGTCCTGCGAATCGGGAGAGTGTCCTGTCAACTGCGACGCTGCCTGGCTGGCATCGGATCCGAAGAAGAGCCCCCCGGTCACGGGAAACCAGGCGTTGCCGACGATGTAGGAGTAACTACCAAAGCCGGAGAAACGATGCCAGTCGGGAACCTCGACCTTACCTTCGGCGCCGTATAGGATCGCTTTGCGGAAAGAGATTGGAAAGCTGATGGTGGTGTTAAATATCTGACTGTCGTCGGCGTAGTTATCGACGAATCTTCTGAAGTAGTTGCTCCCGAGCTTTACATGGCCAAAGAAAGCCTTCGTCAAGCCCGCTTCGTAGTAGTCGCCTTGCGATGGTTGAACGGGCAGGTTGAGAAAGCCGGTGGGATCGATGGATGCAACGGCCGGGGAACTCGACAGCAGAATGTTTTCAAACGAGGGCGTTTGAAAGATCCGGTCATAGGAGAAATGGATCACAGCGTCTGACCGTTGGAAGTAGCGCGATACGGCGAACCGCGGCTGGAGAGCCTGCTGATTGAGAAGCAACTGATAATGGTCCCAGCGCAGGCCTGCCTCGATGGTCCAGTTGTGAAACCGGATCAGGTCCTGAACAAAGGCCGATTGCTCCAGGTCCGGGCGATTTGCCCGGTATTCAAATGTTGTCGGCGTACCGGGGTCGAATTGCGTGAGGTCGGTGACGATGTAGTTCAACATCTCGTTGAGGAAGATGTTGTCCGACTCCAGCCCCGCCTTCCACTCGTTGCGTCCGCGATCGATGGTGATGCTGCTCTTGAAATATCCCTCGCGAAACCAGTTGTGTTGAGAAACGACGATCGGCGTGGATTGCGGGTTGGAGTCGAAGTCATTCGAGTTGTTGCGAACCATGCCGCGAAGATTTCCGGTGGCGTTGGAAGAAAAGATATGCTCGTAGGAGATTGTTCCCATGGTTTCAAAGTTGCCGGCGTTCTGGCGTTGGCCGGCGGCCTGCTGGACCATCTCGTTGGGAATGTCGTAGCGGGCGAGTTCGCGGCGCACCATGAGTTTGACCCGGTCGTTGGGCGTCAAGTCGCGTGCAAAGTCCAGGGAGAAGTCGCTCAGGGTTCCCGTATTCGAATAGTTCTGGGGAACCACCGGGTTCAAATAATGTTCCGTTGTGCTTCCGCTCGCGCTGCCGGCAAGCGTATTCCTGCCCCAGACGTACTGTCCCTTGCCAAACGCGGCCCCGGAGTCAAAGCTTCCGCCGGAAAGAACGACCTGGCCATGAAATCCCTGCTGAGGATCCTGAAGAGTGTTTACTTCCACGACGCCGCCCATTTTGCGGCCATATTCGGCAGGAATGCCGGCGGTAAAAATACTCATCGATGCAACGTTATCCGCTTCAATGTCGGGCCCGAAGCTGGGCGAGCGATTGTCCGTGAGAGGAATGCCATCGACGACGAACTGCGTCTGGTATTCCGAGCCGCGAGGATGCAGCACGGCGTTGCCTTCGTAGAGCCAGCCGGGCTGCGAATTTACCAGATCCTGCAAGTCGCGGCCGGGGACCGAGCCGAGCCGACCCTGGATGAACTCCGCGCCGATCTGGCTGACAGAGCCTGGCTGATCGGGGTCAATCAATGTATTGGCAGCATTCACAGTCACGGATTGATTCACCGTGGCCAGCTGGAGTTGGATCTTCAATGAGGTTGGCAGCGACGAGCGAATTTCGACAGGTTGGGATGTGGTTGCGAAACCCGGCAGCTCAACTGTCAACTGATATACGCCGAATGGAAGGCGCTGCATATCCAGGTCTCCCTGGTCGGTTGTTGTCAGAGAATTTCTATATTGATTCGCAATGCTGACGATCTGAACCGTTGCTTTCACACCCAGACCGCGAGGCTCGATCACCTTCAGGCGCAACTCGCCTTGATTGGTTTGGCAAAGCAGCGGCATGGCGAAGAAGAGGAAGAAAAATGGGAGTCTCTTCATTTGAACACTCAAGCTTCATGCTGAAAAGTTGATCCACATCTGCGATGGGCAACGTCAGATGCCATACAACCTGCGCTTTCGCGCCATTCTGCCAAATGGGCTCGCCCTGAGTTCGAGGAACGGTTCGTCGTCATCCGCTTCGCCCGTGGTCACTCAAAACTGTCCCAGGGGCGAGATGAGGAGAACAACCCGGCCACGCAGTCGAAATGGATTCCACACAAGGAACCTATTCTCTATGGTTTATCAATCGGATCAAGCAAGTGCGACATCGTGGCGGAGAGAGTGGGATTCGAACCCACGGTACTCGTTAAAGTACACACGCTTTCCAAGCGTGCGCCTTAAACCACTCGGCCATCTCTCCACGGAGTGATCAGTCCTCTTGAATTTAACATAGCCGGGTCTGGTGTCTCTGGAGTGGGGCGCGCAAATCGAAGCTATTGGGATTTGGTTTGGCAGACGATGAAGGATGCAGGGAGATCGCCCATGCGTGTGGCTTTGCAGGATCGGGCCGAGGAATCCACGCCGTGGAACAACGGTGAGAAGAGCCACCCGGGCTCAGGCAAGGAGATCGGCCGGGCGGGCTCCGCAACGGTCGCGGACGCCGACGGCATGGCGCGATTCCGCAACGTATTCGAGTTGGCGAATATCGCCATCGCGCTGGTGGACCTGGAGGGGAAGATCTTCGATGTCAACCAGAAGCACTGCTCGTTGCTGGGAGTCTCGCGGGAGCAGTTGACGTCGACGGATATCAAGGATCTGGGGCGCTCCGGAGCGGGGCCGTGGCTCGCCCCGCCTTTCAGTTTGGCGAACCCGGATTTGCCCGGGGCCGTATCGGAGATGCGGTTTGCTCACCGCGACGGCAACGCGCGTTTCGCCGAGGTCTGCTGGGGCGTGGCCCGCAGCCAGGTGGGGCAACCCCTTTACCTGGTGGTGAGTTTCCGCGATACTACGGGGAGCAAATTGCGAGAGGCGATGCTGGAACAGCAGGCCTCGATCGATCCACTGACCAGGACGCTGAACCGGGCACGGGTGGAAGAGGGAGGGAAACTGGAGGTGTCCAGGTCTGGCCGCCATGGGCACAATTTCTCGCTGTTGCTGGTCGATCTGGATCACTTCAAGCGGGTGAACGACACGTATGGGCACGCCGCCGGCGACCAGGTTCTGATGGGCTTCGGGGACGTGGCCCGGAGTTGTCTGCGGTTGAGCGACGCGCTGGGCCGCTGGGGCGGGGAGGAGTTTGTCATTCTTCTTCCGGAGACGGGTGCGGCGGCGGCCGGTGTGGTCGCGGAGCGGCTACGTCTTTCCGTCGAGGACGCGCGCTTCATGGGAGGCATCGCGGTGACCGCAAGCCTGGGAGTGGCTTGCGCAAGGAAGGACGAGGACTTTGCGAGCCTGTTGGCGCGCGCGGACCGGGCGATGTATCGCGCCAAGCGCAAGGGCCGCAACCAGGTCAGCATCGACAGCGAGGACCTGGCGATGCAGGCGGAGGGGATGAGGCCGGCGCCGACATTTGTGGAACTGTGCTGGAGGAGTGAGTTTCAGACGGGGCAGACGGAGATCGACGCGGAGCATGAAGAGGTCTTCCGGATGGGGAACCTGGTGTTGGCTTCGCTGGCCTCGGGCGCGGACCGGCAGGAGACTCAGCGGCTGGTTGGCATGCTCATCGGCGAGGTAGCTGCTCATTGCGATCATGAAGAGAGTCAGCTTGAGGCTGTCCGCTACCCAGGATTGGGGGACCACCGCAGGAAACATCGCGAGATGCTGGCCAAGGCCGAGGGGGTGGTGGAGCGGTTTGCAAGGGACGAGTTGCCTGCCGAAGACCTGCTCGGGTTCCTTGTTCACGACCTGGTGGCCCGGCACCTGATGCAAGAGGATCTGGCGTATTTTCCGTATTTGAAGGGGGCCCTGGCGGACCGCGGCGAAGAGAGCGGGGACAACCGCCGCGGGGCTTAGAATCGGCAACAGGCGCGGTGATATACTCACAACGTCAGGCGCGTGTCCGCGCCAGCATTCCGACTATTGCCGAGGTTCCCATGTCCGGCCATTCCAAATGGGCCACAATCAAGCACAAGAAGGGCGCGCTGGATGCCAAGCGCGGCAAGACTTTCACCCGCATCATCAAGGAAATCAGCATTGCCGCCAAAGGGGGCGGCGACCCTGATGGCAATCCCCGCTTGCGCACGGCGATTCTGGCGGCCAAGGCCGAGAACATGCCGCAGGAGAATATCAAGCGCGCCATCCAGCGCGGCACGGGGGAGTTGGAAGGCGTCAGCTATGAGGAAATTTCCTTCGAGGGCTACGGCCCCGGCGGCGTGGCCATCATCGTCGATGTGACGACCGACAATCGCAATCGCGCGGTGAGCGAGATCCGCCACGCCTTCTCAAAGAACGGCGGCAACCTGGGCGAGACCGGGTCGGTGCGTTTCATGTTCTCGAAGAAGGGGCTCATTGCTGTGGAGAAGGACGCGGCCACGGAAGAGCAATTGATGGACATTGTTCTGGAGCATGGCGGCGAGGACCTGAACGACGAGGGCGATACGTGGGAGATCATTACCGATCCGGCGTCGCACGAAGCGGTTGCCGCGGCGATCAAGGCGGCCGGCATTCCCACCGTGATGAGCGAAGTGACCATGGTGGCATCGATCTATACCAAGCTGGAAGGGACCGCGGCGAACCAGATGATCCGCCTGCTGGAGGCCCTGGAAGATTGCGACGACACGCAGAACGTCTATTCGAACTTTGACATGGACGCGGAGCAGATGGAGCATGCGGCAGGCTGATCTTCCGACCGGGATGGCATGGAACAGGCCGCCCGGTTGTGGCGGCCTTTTTGCGGGATGAACAATTTCGATGGAGAGAAGGGAAGGAACGTTGAGGCGAGGCTTGAAGTGTTCCGTGTTGATTCTGCTGGCGGCTTCTTCGCTCGCCTTTGCCGAAACCCCGCTGAGCGTCGCAGCGACGAGCGGGGATGAAGACAACAATCCCGTCGCCCAGGTTCGCGCGGCGAAGAGATGGGAGTTCGGTCCGTTTGCGAACGGTGGTCTCGGCCTGGGGAATCGCGACAACTTCGGGTTCTTTTCTCTCGGCATTCAAGGCGGCAAGGTGCTGACGCCAGTCCTGCACGTCGGAATTCTTACTGGGCAGTTCGAGTTTGGCGCGAATCTCATGCCGCTTTGGCAGGCGTATACGCCGCCGCCGGGCGAGCAGACCTTCTGCTTTCCGGCGCCGGGCGGCGGGACGGGCTGCTCGGTGGGCCCATTCGGCGGCGGCACGTACACGGGCGCGAGCCTGACGCCGGTAATCCTGCGCTGGAATTTTTTCTCCAGATCGCGACGGTTTCAGCCTTGGTTTCAGGGGGCGGGCGGTCTGATCTATACCACCCACAAATTTCCGCCCGATCTTCTGGTGCCTCATGGCACGCCGGGCGGAACTTCGGTGTTTAACTTTTCTCCCCAGGGAGGCGGCGGCTTTCATTGGTTCGTCGCTCCCAAGCGATCAATCGATGTGGGCGTCAACGGAGTGCATATTTCTTCGGCCTCACTGGGCGACAGGAACCCAGGGGTGAATGCCAGCGTCCAGGTGCAGGTGGGGTATACGTTTTGGAAGTGACCGAGTGGGACGTAGGGACGAGGGACTAAGGGACTGGGGACTAAGGGATTAGGGACTGGTGAATGAACGGACCGGTGGTGGAGTGTGTACCGAATTTTTCGGAGGGCACGGATGCCCGGCGGGTCGAGGCCATCGTGGCCGCGATGCGCGTCGATGGGGTGCACCTGCTGGACTGGTCGATGGACGCGGCGCACAACCGCTCGGTGGTGACCATTGCCGGGGAACCAGGAGCTGTGGTGGAGTCGGCGGTGCGTGGGGCGGGCAAGGCCGTGGAACTGATCGACCTGACCCGGCAACAGGGAGCCCACCCCAGGATCGGCGCGGCGGATGTGATCCCGTTTGTGCCCATCTCCGGCATCAAGCTGGAGCAGTGCGCGCTGCTGGCGCGGCAGGCGGGGCTGGAGATCTGGCGGCGGTTTGGCGTTCCGGTTTTCTTTTACGAAGCGGCGGCGGCGCGGCCCGATCGCGCCAACCTGGAGGATGTGCGACGCGGCCAGTTCGAGGGGCTCAAAGAAGCGGTGCGGCAGGAATCGGCGCGCCGGCCTGACCTGGGTGGACCGGGTCTTCATCCCACCGCCGGGGCCTGTGCCGTGGGGGCGCGCAAGTTTCTTGTCACCTACAACATCTACTTCGACTCCGCGGACGTAGCCATGGTGCGAGCCATCGCCAGGGAGATTCGCGCAGCCTCCGGCGGACTGAAATCGGTGAAGGCCATGGGTGTCTTGGCAAATGGCAGGGCGCAGCTCTCGATGAACATTTCGGACTTTGAGGTGACGCCCATCTCACAGGTCTATCGCATGGTTTCAAACCTGGCCCTTCGCCACAAGGCGGCGCTGGTGGAGGGCGAAGTGATCGGCCTGATTCCCGAGGCGGCCTGTGAGCGGGAGAGTGAGTGGATGCGTCAATTAGTCAGATTCGATGCGCAGACCAAGATCCTGGAACACCGCCTGGGAGCGCCGCTGGCGTGGCCGGGGGATGCGTAGAGAGACTCGGCCGCGGAATGCAATGGAGACGCGGCAAGCACGGCACAGGTAAAATAATCACGTGGGAGCGAGGTTTGCGTCTAACTCATTGGGGTAAAGCCGACGGCGCCGCCCTTGAAGTCAATGAGAAGGAAGCAGGAGCCATGGCTATCCGGAGGATGAATTGTTGAAGGCATTTTTGAAGATTTCGATTGGTTCCTTGCTGCTGGCAGCGGCGAATCTGGCTCCTGCGGCGCAGTTGTCTACCGATGCGCGCACGGCCATTCCGCACGACGTGCAGCAATTGGTTGTGATCGATTACCGGGCGATGGAGAACTCACCGTCGGCAATGGATTTGCGCAGCCGCGTGATGCCGCCAGACCTGAAGCAGTTTGACGAAGCCCTCACCAAGTCAGGGCTGAACGACAACCACGACGTTGAGCAACTGGCTTTTGCGCTTTTCAGGCCCACGGCGACGAGCCAGTCATTGGTGATGGTAGGCATTGCCCAGGGGCAGTTACCGGAGCAGGACATGCTGGCCAACTTCCGCAAGAACAAGGTGAAGCCCGCGCTGCTGCGTACCAACAAGATCTATCCGTTGGCGAAGACGGGGATGGTGCTCTGCTTTGTGGATGCGTCCACCATGGTCTTCGGCTCCAAGGACGCGGTAGAGAAGGCCCTGGACGCCCACGACGGCATCACTCCCAGCCTGCTCACCAACAACAGCATGATGGACGCGATGAAGACCGTGGATACGGCTTCGTTGTGGAGCATCCTGGACGACAAGGGAACCCGGACCATGATGAAACAGGTACTGGGCGAGGCTGGTGCGGTAGCGGACTTTGACACCGTCCAGAAGCGGCTGCAGTCGTCCTGGTACGGGATGGACTTTCAGCACGGCGTCAAGTTCGACCTGACTATCGCCACCGGCGACACGTTTGCCGCGGCCACCATCTCTTCGCTTCTGACGGCGGCGGTGCTGGTGCGGAAGATGAGCGGCTCGGAGGCGGAGAAGCAGGCTTTGAGCGATACCGCCATTGCCTCGGATTCGGGAAAGATGTCCATTCACTTCGCCGCTTCCGACTCGGATTTCAGCAGTCTGCTGCACTCGCCGCTATTCCAGAGCATGGTGCACTAGAGTCCGGCTTGTGCCAGCAGACCTGGCATTAATGCGTCTGGGTTGGACCATCGGTCAGCTGGGGATAAAACTCTGCTTTGCCCCCAGGGAGCAGCACAATTTGCAGTTGGCCCTCCTGGCGCTCGACAACAACCGGGCCGTTGACCTCGACCTGCCGCTCATCTGGTGCGGTGTATTGCACTTTGAGCAGTCCGCTGCCTCGTAACTGGATGCGGTAGTGGAACACCTCGTCCACGGCCAATTTGTCCGCGCCAAAGCTGGCGCTGGGATAGTCCACTTCGAGCAGCTTCACCGGCGCTCCCGTCCGATTTTCTACGGTCGCGTCCACATGATAGGAGTGGCAACCTGCCGCCGCAATCAGCGCGGCAGCCGAAAGCCCGAATGCCGCGCTGCGAAGCGAGCCTGCAAACCTGGTACGATCCATCATTCCTCGCTTCCATTCCGCTGTTGCTGGGTCTCCAAGGACTGTGCTGCCAGTTTCTTTTCCAGTTGATCGAGGCGTTTAAGCAGTTCGGGGAGGCGCTGGAAGATGGCGACAGCGCGGAGCCAGACGCGATTGTCGAAGCCGGGGGAGCCGGAGATCATCTTGCCAGGGGGAACGTCGTGGCTCACGGCGGATTGCGCGGTGAGGATGACGCCGTCGCCGACCGAGCAGTGGCCGGCGATGCCGGTCTGGCCGGCAAGGATGACGTTGTTGCCGATGACCGAGGAGCCGGCGAGGCCGGTTTGCGCGCAAAGCAGTGTATTCTCACCCACCTTTGATCCGTGCCCTACCTGGACCAGGTTGTCGACCTTGGTGCCGTCGCCGATCTCCGTGGACCCGACGGTTGCCCGGTCGATGCAGGCGTTGGCTTGAACGTCTACGCGGTTGCCCAGCCGGACGGGGCCGGATTGAGGGATCTTCTCCCAGTGGCCCTCCTCGTTCTTAGCGAAACCGAAGCCATCCGAGCCGATGATGGCGCCGTTTTCCAGCGTAACGTGGTCGCCCAGGACGCAGTTTTCGCGGACTACGGAGTGGGCGTGGGCGAAAAAATTATCGCCGACCTTGACGCCGGGGTAGAGGACGACGTGCGGGAGGAGAGTGGCGTGCTCGCCGAGGAGGACGTTTGGGCCGATTACCACGTAGGCGCCGATGTGAGCTCCTTCGCCGATCCGGGCGCTGGGATCGATGATGGCTGTCCAGTGAATGCCGGGGGCATAGCCGGGCGGCTGGTAGAAGAGGGCCAAGGCACGGGAGAAAGCAAGATACGGGTTCGGGATGCGGAGGGTGGCTGCCTCGATCTCCTGGAAGCTGGGCTCGACCAGGACGGCGGCAGCGCGAGTTTTGCGTGCCAGGGCGGTGTACCGCGGGTTAGCGACAAAGGTCACGTCCGTGGGACCGGCTTCTTCGAGGCCTTTGACGCCGGTGACTTCCAGCTCCGGGTCTCCACGGAGCTCGGCTCCAATCCGGGTTGCCAACTCGCCTAGCTTCATCGATGCGATTGTACCGGAAGCGGGTCAGCGTTTCAGCGGTTCGGCATACGCATCTCCATTGGAAAGCCGGACCACTTCGCAGGCCGATCTTTTTTGTCGACCCCTTGATTTCGAAGCGAAGCCAGGGCGAAATCCAGCAAGTCCTTTGTTTCATTCGAACATGGACAATACTGAGTGGAATAGATTCGCTTTCTTCGGACTGAGACGGAGATGGCTCGCTCGGTGGCCGGATCTCCTTTTTGGGGAAAAGGCGCATCGGCGGGCGGAACTGTTCCTGAACCGATTGTGCGCCTTTAGGTCCGATCATCGGCGAACAGGGGGGATGGCATTTCTTGCAAAGAGAGTGGGGCTGAGCTGCTCGCAGTTCCAGTTGCTCCAGGAACCGGTTACCGCGGACTGCCGGGTCCAATGCCTGAGTGATGAATCCTGTTGACAAGACATTCACGATTTGGCGATAAATTGGACTCCAATTCCCGTGAGGCGGCTCGGGTCACCAAGCAAGTTGGCGACCATCGAAGTCCGAACCGGCTTCCCTCGATAAGCACAAACCTCCGTTCATTTCCTTAAATGGCCTCATTTCCATTCCAAGCACCTCCGCCATTCGACCTTCTTGAACAGGCCGACGGAAGAAAA